>Ga0210040_10006505_pt1 | contig 14531 bp, 12 predicted proteins | sample CryGeyCG12114_NA_FD_185462 | JGI IMG/M metagenome (GOLD analysis project Ga0210040, IMG submission 185462) | Groundwater microbial communities from aquifer - Crystal Geyser CG19_WC_8/21/14_NA (SPAdes) (version 2) | ecosystem: Environmental > Aquatic > Deep subsurface > Groundwater | place: USA... | reverse complement strand
TCGCCGCCGCGCTCGCGACCGAGCAACGCACCGCTGCGCTTGGCAACCTGACCGCGCGGATCGAGGAAGAAATGGAGGGCGGGCGCAGCCTTCCCGAAGTGGCCCAGGAGCTCGGTCTCGAACCGTCCCAGACGCGCCCGGTCACTGCCGCGGGCCAAGTCTACGGCACGCCGGAAGCCGTGCCTCCCGTTCTCGCACCCGTACTCCAGACAGCCTTCGAGATGGAGGAGGAGGAGCCGCAGCTCGCCGTTGTTGAACCTGGGCAACAGTTCCTGGTCTATGATGTTGCTGACGTCACCCCGTCCGCCATTGCCCCGCTGGCCGATATCCGCGCGGAGGTCGAGGCGGCCTGGCGCCAGGATCGGGGCTTCGCTGCCGCGCAGCAGGCTTCGGTGCGGATCGCCCGTCGCGTGGCCCAAGGGCAAGGACTGGCGGAAGCCATGAAGGCGGAGCAGGTCACCCTGCCCTCGCCCGAGCAGGTGGACCTCGATCGGCAGGAGATCTCCCAGCAGGGGCAGGTGCCGCCGGTGCTTGCCCTACTGTTCTCGATGGCGGAAGGCACGGTCAAGCGGCTGGCCGCGCCGGGCAATGCGGGCTGGTACGTCGTCGAATTGGAAGACATCGTCACGCCCGAACTCGATGCGCAGGACCCGGTTATCGCCTCTACGCAGCGGCAGCTGGAAAGCGTGCTGCCCGATGAATACGTCCAGCAATTCGTCCGCTCGACGGAAGGCGAGGTCGGCATCGAGCGCAATCCGGAAGCGATCGAGGGGGTGATCGCGCAGCTGACCGGCGAGCCACGATGATCGCGCGCGTCAAGGGACCGGCCTGATGATAGACCCGATCAACAAGGGCGCGAGCGGCGGCGAGCCCGGCAATGTCGACGAGGCACAAGCGGATCTCGCGGCCGGCCGATCGACGCTGATCTGGCGGCGGGTTGTGGCGGACACACAGACGCCCGTGGGCGCCGCGCTCAAGCTGATCGAGCCCGAGCGCGGCGATTTCCTGCTCGAATCGGTCGAGGGTGGAGAAATCCGCGGGCGCTACAGCCTGCTCGGCCTCGACCCTGACCTGGTCTTCCGCGCCACTGGAGCGACGTGCGAGGTCAACCACTCCTGGCAGCACGACCGCGCCAGGTTCATGACATGTGAAGGCGACAGCCTGGCCGAATTGCGGCGTCTTGCCGCAAATTGCCGTCTCGACGTTCCGCCCGAACTCCCACCGGCCCTCGCCTGCCTGGTCGGCTATCTCGGCTACGAGACCATCGGCCTGGTCGAGGACCTGCCCCGCGCCGCGCGTAGCGCGCTCGATCTGCCCGACATGCTGTTCGTGCGGCCCACGCTGATCCTGGTATTCGACGGCCTCACCGATGCGCTGTTTGCCGTCGCGCCGATCTGGGCGGGCCCGGTTGATCCCGCGCAGGCGATCGAGGCGGCGGGCGAGCGGATCGACAATGCGCTGCGCCGGCTCGGCGAAAGCGGCCCTGTCACGCATCGCGCGTCCGACCTGCCCGACATGACGCTCGAGCCGGTGCTGCGGGGGGACGATTACCAATCCATGGTGCTGGCCGCCAAGGAATACATCACTGCAGGCGACATCTTCCAGGTGGTCCTGGCGCAGCGCTTCACTTGTCCCTTCCCGCTACCGCCACTGGCACTCTATCGTGCGCTGCGGCGGGTGAACCCCTCACCCTTCCTCTATTTCCTCGATCTGCCCGGCTTTGCGGTGGTGGGCTCCAGCCCGGAAATCCTCGTGCGGGTACGCGATGGCGAAGTGACCATCCGCCCGATCGCCGGCACCCGCCCGCGCGGCAGCAGCGAGGCCGAGGATGAGGCAAACCGGGTGAGCCTGCTCGCCGATCCCAAGGAGTGTGCCGAGCACCTGATGCTGCTCGACTTGGGACGCAACGATGTTGGCCGGGTCGCCTCGGCGGACAGCGTGCGGGTGACCGCCAGCTTCACCGTCGAGCGCTACAGCCATGTCATGCACATCGTCAGCAACGTGGTCGGCGCGCTGGCCGAGGACAAGGACGCCCTCGATGCCATGTTCGCCGGCTTTCCCGCCGGGACCGTCTCGGGCGCACCCAAGGTTCGCGCCTGCCAGATCATCGCCGAGCTCGAACCCGAGACACGCGGGCCCTATGCTGGCGGCGTGGGCTATTTCGCGCCTGACGGCAGCCTCGACTCCTGCATCGTGTTGCGGACCGCGGTGGTGAAGGACGGCGTCATGCACGTCCAGGCCGGAGCCGGGATCGTCGCCGACAGCGATCCTGCCTACGAGCAGCGCGAATGCGAAGCCAAGGCCGCCGCCCTCCTCGCCGCCGCGCGCGAAGCGGCACGCGTGGCCACCGAGACGAACTTCGGCCAATAAGCGGCTACACGGTCGCTGATTGCGCGCTTGATCGGCACCGAAATTCGGCCGAAGGCGGGCTGATGACCGACAATATCCTCGTCATCGACAATTACGACAGCTTCACCTTCAACCTCGTCCATTATCTGATGGAGTTGGGCGCCAAGGTGGACGTCGTGCGCAACGATGCGATTTCCGCGCGCGAGGCGATTGCCAGCGGCGTCCGCGGCATTCTCATCTCGCCCGGGCCATGCACGCCCAACGAGGCGGGCGTCAGCCTCGACCTGGTCGCCGCCTGTGCCGATGCGCAACTGCCGCTGCTGGGCGTGTGCCTCGGCCACCAGGCGATCGGGCAGCATTTCGGCGGCCGCGTGACCCGCGGCGGACTGATGCATGGCAAGACCAGCCCTGTGACGCATGATGGCAGTGGTGTATTCGACGGCCTGCCCTCGCCCTACACCGCCACCCGCTATCACTCGCTGATCGTGGATGACATTCCCGATTGCTTGGTCGTCAACGCCACCAGCGAGACGCCGGGCCTCGATGGGACGGCGGTGATGGGTTTCCGCCATGCCGAGCTGCCGATCCACGGCGTGCAATTCCATCCCGAAAGCATCGCCACTGAGCACGGTCATGAGCTGCTGGCCAACTTTCTCGGGCTGTGCGGGATTGAAGCCAAGGCCGTCGCGTGAGCCTGCTTCCGCTCGTCGACCGCCCTCTCGGGCAGGACGAGGCATGTGCCGCGTTCGGTGCCATGCTGGATGGCCGGGCGGATGACGAGGACATCGCCCGCTTCCTCCTCCACCTATCGGACCGCGGCGAGACCGCCACCGAGATCGCCGGGGCGGCCGAGGCCATGCGCGTGCGGATGATCCCCATCGAGGCGCCGGCCAATGCCATCGACGTCTGCGGCACAGGGGGCGACGGACACCACACGCTGAACGTCTCCACCGCAGTGGCGCTGGTCGTGGCCGCATTCGGCGTTCCAGTGGCGAAGCACGGCAATCGCGCGGCGAGCAGCAAGGCTGGTGCAGCCGATACGCTTGAAGCTCTCGGCCTTGACATGGAAGCTGCCGGGCGGACGGCGGAGATGACCCTGCGCGAGATCGGCATCTGCTTTCTCTTCGCGCAGAACCACCATCCGGCGATGGCGCGCATCCAGCCGATCCGTCGCAGTCTTGGCAAACGCACGATCTTCAACCTCATGGGCCCGCTTGCCAATCCCGCCGGCGTCGACCGCCAGCTGATCGGCATTGCCCGGCCCGCTTATGTGCCGATCTACGCCGAAGCCCTGGCGCGGCTCGGCACCGGGCATTCGATGATCGTGTCGGGCGACGAGGGTCTCGACGAGCTCAGCCTCGCCGGGGGAAACGAGGTGGCGACGATCAAAGGCGGAGAGCGCCGGATGAGCCGGATCGAGGCGGGGGAGGCTGGCCTTTCGCAAGCGCCTGTCGAGGCCATAAGCGGCGGCGATCCCGCCCACAATGCTGCGGCCCTGCGTGCGCTGCTGATGGGAGAGCCCGGCGCCTATCGCGATGCCGTCCTGCTGAACGCGGCGGGCGCGTTGATCGTGGCGGGTGAGGCGTCCAGCTGGATGGAGGGCGTGGAGAAAGCGCGCGAGGTGATCGACCGGGGGCTCGCCAAGACGCTGCTCGAGTGCTGGATCGCTGCTGCGAAATAGGCGTCCCGGCCCGGCCTGTCCGCTGCAGGGATTGTGGAAGGGGGCTGCTTTCTTCTAGCGGTGTATCGCTGCGAGCGGGAGTGCGATGTTGAACAAGCTTTCGGAAATTTGCGCCACCAAGCGCGGGGAAGTTGCAGAGCGCCAGACTCGCGCGACGCTCGACGATCTCGACCACGCCGCTGTCGACGCTGCGCCGCCACGCGGCTTCCGCCAAGCGCTTGAGGAACAGGCGCGCACAGGTTTCGCGCTCATCGCGGAAATCAAGAAAGCTTCGCCGTCCAAAGGATTGATCCGCGCTGATTTTCGGCCTGCCGAACATGCCATAGCCTACCAGCGCGGTGGCGCGGCCTGCCTTTCGGTGCTCACCGACGCGGCCTATTTCCAAGGGCACGAGGATTATCTGATGGATGCGCGTGCCGCCGCGACGCTTCCTGTCCTGCGCAAGGACTTCATGGTCGATCCGTGGCAGGTAGCCGAGGCGCGCGCGATTGGCGCCGATGCCATCCTCATCATCGTCGCCGCGCTCGAGGATGGGCCGATGCACGAGATCGAAGCGGCAGCACGCGAACGCGGCATGGACGTGCTGGTCGAGGTGCATGACGAGGTGGAGATGGAGCGCGCCAGCAATCTGCAATCGCGCCTCATCGGCATCAACAATCGCGATTTGCGAAGCTTTCGAACAGACCTCGCGACCACGGAGCGGCTGGCACCACTCGCTCCTGAGGGCGCGCTGCTGGTCGGTGAAAGCGGCATCGCCACGCATGAGGACTGCGCCCGGCTGGCCCGCGCGGGCGTGCGCGCCTTCCTGGTTGGCGAAAGCCTGATGCGCGAGGCCGATGTCGAAGCCGCCACGCGCAGGCTGCTGGCCGGAGGCTGACTTCGCATGCACATGGACCATGAACCCGGAGCTCCACCGGCCGCAGAAATCGCCTTTGCGGATTTCCTCAAAGTGGACGTCCGCGTCGGCACCATCGTCTCGGCCGAGGACTTCGCCGCCGCGCGCAAGCCGGCCTATATCCTGGTCATCGACTTCGGGCCGGCGATCGGACGCCGGAAGTCGTCTGCGCAGATCACCGAGAATTATTCGGTCGAGGAGCTAGTGGGCATGCAGGTGGCCGCCGTGGTGAACTTCCCGCCTCGGCAAATCGGCCCGATCATGTCCGAAGTTCTCACGCTCGGCTTCCCCGACGCCGATGGCAAGGTCATGCTGGTCTCGCCCACTACGCACGTGCCCGATGGCGGCAGGCTGTTCTAGCCGCACCCTGCGCTGGCCTGCGATGGGAAAGGAATGGAACGAAGCATATGAGCAAACTCACCCATCTCGATGATACGGGCGCGGCGCGGATGGTCGATGTCGGCGGCAAGTCCGAAACAGCGCGCGCGGCGATCGCTTCAGGCCGCATCGTCATGGCGCGCCAGACGCTTGAAGCGGTGCGCGAAGGCAGCGGGCCGAAGGGCGACGTGCTCGCCGCTGCACGCATCGCGGGCATCATGGCAGCCAAGAAGACGGGCGAGCTCATCCCGCTCTGTCACCCCCTCGCACTGGACGCCGTGACGGTCGATTTCACTTTCGAGGAAGACGCCATTCGGGTTTCCGCCCGTGCCTCGCTCACCGGCAAGACCGGCGTGGAAATGGAAGCGATGACAGCAGCTTGTGTGGCGCTCCTGACAATTTACGACATGGCCAAGGCGCTCGAAAAAGGCATGGTGATCGAGAGCGTCCGCCTGCTTGAGAAGACTGGCGGCAAGAGCGGCATCTGGCGCGCCGGGAACGGTGAACGGTGACGCTCCCGCCGCCTATCCCGCTGGAGGAGGCGCAGGACCGTCTTCTCGCGATGGTCGAGCCGCTGGGCAGCGAGACCTCCCCGGTCACCCACGCCGCCGGCCGCTATCTTGGATCGCCGCTGCCGGCCCGGCGCACGCAGCCAGCGGCGGACCTTTCGGCGATGGACGGCTATGCCGTTCGGGAGGCGGATGCGACAGGGCCGTGGACAGTGGTCGGCGAAAGCGCCGCCGGTCATCCTTTCGTCCGCGAACTCGATGCAGGAGAAGCGGTGCGAATCTCCACCGGCGCGCTCATGCCGCCGGGCGCCGGCGCGGTGCTTCTGCAGGAGGATGCGCAGCGCGACGGCGATCGCTTGGAAGCTCTCAACGGATCGCCAACATCTCGCCACATCCGTCGCACAGGGTTCGATTTTGGCGCAGGGGAGGTCATGCTGCCTGCCGGCACCCGAATCGGCCCGCCACAGATCGCGCTCGCGCTCGCCGGGGGTCACGCGAATGTCGCTGTCGGCAGGCGACCCGCCATCGCCATCCTCGACAGCGGTGACGAGCTCGCTGCCGATCCGGCCGATTGTGCGCCGCATCAGATACCGGCCAGCAACGGAGCGATGCTGGCCGCCATGGCCGCGCCGCTCGCTTCGCGCGTAACGCGGATCGGGCCTGTGCCCGACCGGATGGAGGCTCTGCTGGCAGCACTGGAGCAAGCCGAAAGGCACGACGTACTCGTCACCAGCGGCGGGGCCTCGGTAGGCGATCACGACCTCGTGCGCCCGGCCCTGGAGCAATGGGGCGCGGCCATCTCGTTCTGGCGGGTGGCGATCAGGCCCGGCAAGCCGCTGATGGTGGCGCAGCGCGGAGGGCAGATCGTGCTCGGCCTGCCCGGCAATCCCGTGTCGAGCTATGTGACAGCGTTCCTCTTTCTGCTCCCGCTGCTGCGTGCGCTCGGCGGTGCGGCACACGCGCTGCCGAGCGCTGTCGAGTTCCGGCTTTCTGGACCGCTCCCCGCATCCGGCAGCCGCCTGGAATTGCTCCGCGCCCGACACACGGAGGGGCAGGTCGCCCCCATCGCCGAGCAGGACAGCAGTGCGCTGGTCGCCCTCGCCTCCTCCAATGCCCTAATCCGGCGAGAGATCGGCGCGCCGGCTGCTGCGGTTGGCGACGTGGTGCCGGCCTATCTTCTCTCGGATAGCGGCGACGCTTGACCCGTGTTGGAAAGTTTCCTACATGTTCCACGTTCGTTCCAGAATTGGAACATCGAAAGGAAGCACGATGTTGACGGCCAAGCAGCACGAACTCCTGCTGTTCATCCAGCAACGGCTTGAAGATACGGGCATTTCACCCTCCTTCGAGGAGATGAAGGAGGCGCTCGACCTCAAGTCGAAATCCGGCGTTCACCGCCTGATCTCCGCGCTTGAGGAACGCGGGTTTATTCGCCGCCTGCCCAATCGTGCACGGGCGCTCGAAGTGCTGCGCCAGCCGGAGAACGTCTCGGCCACTCGCGCTGCTGCTCCGGCCAAGGATCCTGTGGCGCGCGCCATCGCTGCGCCCTCCTCCACGCCGAAGCCTGCCAACGACATCATCGAGGTGCCGCTGCACGGACGGATTGCTGCGGGCATGCCCATCGAGGCGCTCGAGGACAGCCGGATGCTCCCGGTGCCGGCCGCGCTGCTCGGGGCCGGCGACCATTACGCGCTTGAAGTTTCGGGCGATTCCATGGTCGAGGCCGGAATCCTCGATGGCGATTATGCATTGGTGCGCCGCACCGACACGGCGCGGGACGGCGAGATCGTCGTCGCGCTGGTGCGCGGCGAGGAAGCGACGCTCAAATATCTTCGCCGCATCGACGGCAAGATCTGCCTCGATCCTGCCAATGCTGCTTACGATCCCCAGATTTACGAGCAGCATGAAGTGCTTGTGCAGGGCAAGCTCGCCGGACTGCTGCGCCGCTATCATTGACGGCTTTGGCGGGCGGCTCTCGGGACCTTTTCTATCGGTCCTGCCCGATAGCCGGGGCAAGGCCGTCCGGGCGCAGGTGCTTCGCCTCAATCTAAGTCGTTGCGAATCGAGCCGGCAGCAGGGAAGGCGCAAGTTCGACGGCTAAGGCTCCAGCAACGGCGCTGTTAAGTAACCTCAAGGTGGGCGGGCTCAGGATCTCGAAAGCAGATCGGTTCGGACTGACATGCAGACCTTTGTAATTCCGCCGCTCTGACTGCTGGGCCAGCCTTTGGTTGGCGATATACCGCCGGATAAAGCGCCAGCGATCACCGGCTCGGCTGGTTTCCTCGCCACCAACCATGCTCGCCCTGGCTCTGTGCGACGGATCGCAGCCGCGGCCCCGACAAGTCGATCGCCAGCCCGCCCGTCTCCTTGAGCATCCACCGGTCAGCCTTGAGCCAACGCGGTTGGCAGGGGCGCGGCATTCCCCGGTCCGAAATGACGATGTCCGCGCGGGCGCAGGCGGCCATTAGCTTACCAATTGGCACGTAATTCTTGTTGCGGCTCATCAGCAGGTTCCAGTCTCGTCCATCACGATGGAGCGTGATCGCGCAGAACTCGGCGCTGCACCGTGCTCCGGGCCAATCGCTCAGCGAAACCGGATCGGCCTCAACCCCGGCAAGCTCCATCAGATTGTCCCGCGTGAACTCGCTCCTGGTCGTGCGAAGCACCAGCAGGCGATCGCCTTCCCCGGTGATCCCGACATGCCGCCCGTCGCCCGAGATCAGCAGGTCGGGTATGGGCGTGATCGCCAGTGCGGCGGTCCCGATCGCGATGGGCGCGAAGCCGAGCAGCCGAGCGCGCCCTCGCCACAGGGCCAGCCACAACCCACCGGCGAGAAACAGGGAAAAGGTCGTCCCATTCATCTGCGGCATGAGCTTGACCGCGCCGGGCTGGCCAGCGGTGAAATGGGCAATCCACAGCATCAGTTCGAGCGACTTGCCGGCCACCCACCAGAAGGGCGCGCCGAGCCCTGCAAGGTCGAACAAGAGCGCCAAGGCGATGGTCGGCATGGAGACGAAGGTCACCAGCGGAATGGCAATTACGTTTGCCAAGGCCCCGTAGAACCCTGCGCGATGAAAGTGGAACAGCACGATGGGCATAAGGGCGATCTCGATCACGAAGCCGGTAACCAGCAGCATCAATGTGCTTCGGCCGACCCGCACCAGCCATTCCTCGTCGCGCGGCTTGAGGAAGGCACGTACGGGTGCCGAGCTGCTGAGCGCCACGATCGCGATCACCGCCGCGAAGCTCATCTGGAAACTGGGGCCGATGAGCGATTCGGGCCAGACCAGCAGCACCACGATAGCGGCGACGGCAACCATGCGCAGCGAGAGCGGCTCGCGCCCCAGCGCCAGCGCGATCAGCACCAGCACTGCACCCACGCAAGAGCGCACGGTCGGCACTTCCGCACCGGTCAGCAGCGTGTAGCCGATGCCGGCCAGTGCTCCGAACCCCGCCGCAAACACCGGCAGCCGCACCCGCAAGGTCAGCCACGGCCAAAGGGCGAGAAGCCTGATCGCCAGCACATAGCCTGCCGCGATGACTGCGCTCACATGCAGGCCACTGATCGAGAGCAGGTGGGTAAGGCCGGAATCGCGCATGGCGGCGTCATCAGCCTCGGTGATGGCCCCGCGATCGCCGCTCGCGAAAGCGGCGGCAATGGTGCCGGGCGAGCCGCCGAGCTGCCCGCGGACATGCGCGGACAATCGCCGCTGGAGTGAAGCCAGAAAGCCGCCCTCCCCCTGTGCCGCCTGCAGCACTTCGACCTCGCCGATCACGCTGCCGGTCGCCGCAAAGCCTTGGAACCAGGCCGCGCGGGCAAAATCGTATGCGCCGGGCAGCATCGGCGGGGCCGGCGGCATCAGCCGCGCGCGCAGGCGGATGATCGCGCCTTCACGGATTGCCGGCTGGTCGCGCTCGGTGGGAAGGTTGACCCGCACCTTGATCGCACTGCCATTGTCGGGGTCGCGCGTCGCCAGGACGAGCCGTGCCCGGTCCTGCGCCGGCTGATCTATCCGTTCGAGAATGCGCGCGTCGAACATCGCCACGACAGGTCGTGGCAATGGAGGCGCGCCGATCATTTCCGATCGCGTCCAGATCATCGCTAGGCCAGCCGCAAGCATGATCGCGACGGCGACGCAGGCGCCGAGCAGATGGGCGCGCCGCTCATCACCCTTCCACAGCGCCAATGCACCAAGGCCAAGCACCGCGCAGCCGGCAAGGGCGGCCACCCATTCAGCCGGCGCATCAAGCACGAACCAGGCGGCGATCCCTCCGGCGAAGGCGACTGCCAGCCAGGGTCCCCGATCGAAGCCCGTCTGTGCGAGGAAGGCCTCGGCCATGTCCGCCATGCTGGACAAGCGCAGACGCATTCGCCAATGCGTACGCTGCGGCGCAGCATCGCCCTTATCTGCACCAAGGGGCACACCCGGCGATTGGCGCGTTGCCATGCGGACGACAGGACAGGAATCAAATGTTGAAGGCAAGCGAAACCGACAGCACGCGGCAGCCGGAGCGCCCGGTTGTCACGCGTTTCGCGCCTTCGCCGACAGGTTTCCTGCATATCGGCAATGCCCGCACGGGCCTGTTCAGCTGGCTCTATGCGCGCCATTTCGGCGGCAAGGCGCTGCTGAGGATCGAGGATACCGACAAGCAGCGCTCCACCCAGGCCGCAATCGACGTCATCCTGGATGGACTCGACTGGCTTGGCCTCGAGTTCGATGGCGAGGTGGTCTACCAGTCGCATCGGGTCGAGCGTCATGCCGAAGTGGCCACCAAGCTGCTGGAGGCCGGCCGCGCCTACAAATGCTTCGCCAGCCCCGAAGAGCTTGCCGAGATGCGCGAGCAGCAGAAGGCGAACCGGCAGCCCTTGCGCTATGACGGGCGCTGGCGCGACCGCGATCCGGCCGATGCACCCGCCGGCGCGCCTTATACTATACGTATCCGCACACCGGAACAGGGCGAGACGGTGATCGAGGACGCCGTGCAGGGCCGCGTAACGGTGCAGAATGAAGAGATCGACGATTTCATCCTGCTGCGGGCGGACGGCACGCCGACCTACATGCTGGCAGTGGTGGTCGACGATGCGGACATGGACTGCACGCACATTATCCGCGGCGACGACCATCTCAACAACGCTTTCCGCCAATTGCAGGTGATCCGCGCGATGCAGGGTCTAGAGCCCGGCTGGGACGAGCCGGTCTATGCGCATGTGCCGCTGATCCATGGCAATGACGGCGCCAAGCTGTCGAAGCGCCACGGCGCGCTCGGGGTCGATGCTTATCGCGACGAGCTCGGCATCTTGCCGGAGGCGCTGCTGAACTATCTGCTTCGCCTGGGCTGGGGCCACGGCGATCGCGAAGAGATTACCCGTGACGAGGCGATCGAATTGTTCGATCTCGCTGGCGTGGGCAAGAGCCCGTCGCGCTTCGACATGAAGAAGCTGCTCAGCCTCAACGGCCATTACGTCCGCGCCGCCGACGATCGCCGCCTGGCGGAACTGGCAGCCGGGAGGATCGGCCCCGAAGCGGACGTCGATCTGCTGGCTGAAGCGATGCCGGTGCTCAAGACCCGTGCGCGCGACATGAATGAGCTGGCCGACGGTGCGGCCTTCCTGTTCATGCAGCGCCCACTCGCGCTCAGCGAGAAGGCGCAAGCTCTGCTCGATGCGGATTCGCGCGCGCGCCTGGGCCAGATTTCTGCCCGTTTGCGCGCCGAACAGGACTGGACTTTGCAGGCGCTGGAGGCCAATCTGCAAGCCTACGCGCAGGAGCTCGATCTGGGCCTCGGCAAGCTCGCGCAGCCGCTGCGAGCTGCGCTGACGGGGCAGACGACAAGCCCCGGCATTTTCGATGTATTGACCCTCCTTGGGAGGGAAGAAAGCCTGGCGCGGATCGACGCACAGGCCAACGGCTGACGAGACAGGCCGGCCGACACGCAAACTATTGACGCAAGGAGACGGGTTTTGGCGGACAAGCAGGCAAAGCTGGAGATCGGCGGAGAAAGCCAGGACTTCCCGATTCTGGAGGGAAGTTGTGGCCCTGAAGTGGTCGATATCCGCAAGCTTTACGGCAGCACGGGGATGTTCACCTTCGATCCGGGCTACAAGTCCACGGCCAGTTGCGAAAGCGCGCTGACCTTCATCGACGGCGAGGAAGGCGTGCTGCTGCATCGCGGTTATCCGATCGGCCAGCTGGCCGAGGATTCCAGCTTCATGGAAGTCGCCTATCTGCTGCTGAACGGCGAATTGCCGAGCCAGGATGAGCTCGACACGTTCGACTACACCATCACGCGGCACACCATGCTGCACGACCAATTGCGCCAGTTCTACCAAGGCTTCCGCCGCGATGCGCACCCGATGGCCATCATGTGCGGCGTCGTCGGAGCGCTGTCTGCCTTTTATCATGACAGCACGGACATTTCCGACCCCGAGCATCGCAAGATCTCGAGCCATCGGCTGATCGCCAAGATGCCGACCATCGCGGCCTGGGCTTACAAATATTCTATCGGCCAGCCTTTCCTCCAGCCCGACAATTCGCTGAGCTACACGGGCAATTTCCTGCGCATGACCTTCGGCGTGCCGGCTGAGGAATACGAGGTCATCCCGGCGGTGGAGAAGGCGCTCGACCGCATCTTCATCCTCCATGCCGACCACGAGCAGAACGCCTCCACTTCGACCGTGCGGCTGGCGGGCTCTTCGGGCGCCAATCCCTTCGCCTGCATCGCAGCCGGCATCGCCTGCCTGTGGGGCCCGGCGCATGGCGGCGCGAACGAGGCGGCGCTCAACATGCTGCAGGAGATCGGCACACCCGATCGCATCCCTCACTATATCGAGCGCGCCAAGGACAAGAACGATCCGTTCCGCCTAATGGGCTTCGGCCATCGGGTCTACAAGAACTACGACCCTAGGGCGACAGTCATGCAGAAGACTGTGCGCGAAGTGTTTGATGCGCTCAATGTCACAGACCCGGTATTCGAGACCGCGTTGCAGCTGGAAGAAATGGCGCTGAAGGACGATTACTTCGTCGAGAAGAAGCTCTTCCCGAACGTGGACTTCTATTCGGGCGTGATCCTCTCGGCGATCGGCTTCCCGACCACCATGTTCACCGCCCTGTTTGCGCTCGCACGCACGGTCGGCTGGGTGGCGCAGTGGAACGAGATGATTTCCGACCCCGGCCAAGTCATCGGCCGCCCGCGCCAGCTCTACACCGGGCCGACGCAGCGCGATTACGTGCCCGTCTCGGAGCGCTGATCGAGCAGGCTTCAAGAAAGCCCGGGCAGAGCATGATCGCTCTGCCCGGGCTTCGCTTTACCGATCGCCGGCGGAGAGAGCCTCCCCGCGTACCCAGGTCCATCCCGCAGCAAGGGCAAGTAGCGCCCAGGCCATAAGCGCGGGCTCTTGCCAGCTGCCAATCGCCATCAGAGCTACGAGCAATGCGCCCAAGCCGCGATCGCGCACGGCATTGCGCCAATCAGCGCGCCACGGCACTGCCCTGAGGGCGACGAGCAGCACAATCGGCGGGAAGAGCTGGCGAAACCATGGCCCGTCGATTGCCACCACTCCCACAAGAAGCAGTGCGGCATCTGGAACATGGTCGAGCCAGCGTCCCAGACGGCGGGTCTGGAATGCCGCGCGGCTCAACCGGTCGAGCGCCACCGCCAGTTCTAGCGCCAGCACGCCGAGGGCAATCCCTGCGAATGCCAGCGCCGCAAGGCCGCGTGAGGCGGCGAACAGTGCTGCGCATGGCAGGAGCAGCGCCAGCGTGACGCATGTTCCAGGCGCCTCTTTACGTTCGCAGAGCACGCCGGCGAAACGGGCGAGGATAATGCCGGCGAGGCTGCGCGTAGGATCCTCGCGCGGCGATGCGACAGGATGGCGGCGCAAACGCGCCGCGCACATGGCCGCCGCCGGCTCGTCGCCCCGCAGCCGCATCCACGCGCCGTTGGCCTGCACATCGGTGTCGAGCATCTCGATCGGCTGCCCGGCCTGGAGTGCAATCCTCAGCAACGCCGCATGCGGATCGGCATCCTCACCCAGTTCCCCGAGCCGATCGACCAGCGCGCCGGGAAGGGTCAGCGCACCGGCCCAGTGATGGCGTGCATCGATCCGCTCCCAGCCTGTCTCCCTCGCTCCCTCCGATGTAAAGGCGAGCACTATATGCCCGGCCTTCAGCGCTGCAATGGCCGGAAGAGCCTCGGGCATGAGGCCAGGCTGGAGCACGAGCATTTCATCGCTCCAGCCGACCAGCGGCAACAGCGCATGAGCCGAGACGATGGCGGAATGCGCCAAACCGGCGCGCTCGGCCTCCTCGCGCAAAGCCTCGGCATCGCCCGGCACGCCGTCGCCATAGGCGATGATCCGCTCCGCCCCCCACACCCGCGCAAAGTCGAGCTGGCGCAGGATCAGGGAGCGACCGGCAATATGAGGCGCGGGCGCGGCGCCTTTTTCGCCCGTCGCAATCAGCGCCACGCGCAATCTGCGGCTCCTTCGCAATATGGTTTCAGCGCCTGCTAGGCCGCCTGCGCGCGCCTGCCAACCGTTGAGAGCATCACAGGAGTGCAATGGGACACTGCGCACTCGGGCGGTTGCAATGGGCGGCGAGGCGCGGTTTAAGCGTAGCGCCCTGCTGGCGAACCGCGCCATACCGGGGATCTGCACACGGCCCAGAATAATGGCCCCGAGCGAAGGTGACGGCACGATGGGGGGGAAGGACATGGTCCT
>Ga0210040_10006504_pt1 | contig 14531 bp, 16 predicted proteins | sample CryGeyCG12114_NA_FD_185462 | JGI IMG/M metagenome (GOLD analysis project Ga0210040, IMG submission 185462) | Groundwater microbial communities from aquifer - Crystal Geyser CG19_WC_8/21/14_NA (SPAdes) (version 2) | ecosystem: Environmental > Aquatic > Deep subsurface > Groundwater | place: USA... | reverse complement strand
TAGTATCGCGGGGCACAAAAACATCGGGCATAATACCGCCGCCGCCGTAAACGGTACGGCCATTAGCCGTTTTGTATTTAAGCGAGTCGTTAAACCGGATGCTGTCGGCATTAAAATATTCGCCGCGCTCGTAGCGTTTCGAAATATCTAATTCGTAATCTTCGGCTCCGGCAGCATAGGGTTTCTGGATAGAACGGCCACTAGGCGTGTAATATCGGGAAATGGTAAGACGCAACTCAGAACCATCGTTTAAAGAAATGGGCATTTGCACCAGACCTTTGCCAAACGAACGCCGGCCCACAATTAGCGCGCGGTCGTTGTCTTGCAAGGCACCGGCTAAAATTTCCGAAGCCGAGGCACTGCCTTCATCTACGAGTACCACCAGCAAGCCTTCTTCAAAATCACCTGGTACGCGGGCATACGTTTCCGAATCGTATTTCTGCCCTTTGCCGTCGGTGTACACAATTTTTTTATTGCCTTGTATAAACTCATCGGCCATTTTGGTAGCCTTATCCATGTAGCCTCCGGGGTTACCACGCAAATCCAGAATTAGGCGCTGCATACCGTTCTTTTTCAGTTTGGTTAAGGCTACTTTAAATTCATCGAAAGTATTGGCGGCAAACCGATTTACTTTTATATATCCGGTTTTATCATCTACCATATAACTTACATCCACGGTAATATTAGGAATGCGGTGGCGGGTTACGACAAAATTGAGCGGGCTTTTCTTTTCCTTGCGTTTTACGGTCAGGTTAACTTTGGTGTCTTTTTGGCCACGCAATTTTTCGAATACCTGCTCGGTAGTAATACCTACTCCGGCCACATTGGCCCCGTTTACTTTTAATATTTTATCACCAGCCTGCAAACCTACGGCCGCGGCCGGGCCGCCACTGAGCGGTGCAATAACGTGTATGGTATCCCGAAATATATTAAACTCTACGCCAATACCCACATAGTCGCCTTCTAAATAAGAGCGGGCCATATCCATTTCGCTGGCTGGTATGTAGGCCGTATGCGGGTCCAGCTTTTCGAGCATTTTGGAAATAGCAAAATCCGATAAGTTCTCTACGTCTACAGAATCGACATAATCCCGGTCGACATAACTTAAAATATCGCGGAATTTAAGATAACCTTTAGCCGTAGCTTGGGCATTATAAGTAGATACTTTAAAACTACTGGAGCCAATTAAAATACCGGCCGCCAAGGCAAGAGCTAAAAACAAAGGTAAGCGTACTTGAAAAATAGAATTTGTAGACGTTTTACTCATACCAGAACAAATTGAACTTTATTAATAGTATAGCATTATTCCCTATACTCCTGACAAATATATTTAAAATATAACTATTTATAGCAAACCTTTCGTAGAAATATTTTCCAAAGTAATCTTACCGTAAAATAAAAGGCCCAGCAGCTATAATAAATAGCCTGTACATTCCATTAGAACCACCTATAATTAAATAGACCTAACATCATTATATAAATAAAAAAACATAGTAAAACATATCTATTTCAACTTACAACACCTTTAACAAACCTATTAATTTATAAATTTTCATAAGAATCAACTCACATCTACCAAAATCAACTCTAAATAATTTTAAATTAAACAAAAAGTTAAACCAACGTTCAGGTGGTAATTACTAGTTGGTGCTGTTTTATCATTTATAAACCAAAAGGCAAGTTTGCTAACGCACCGGGTGGGGCTTCTGTTGTTACTGCAGTTTAGTTTTGCCACCATGCAGCTCAGCCTTAAAATAAGTAATACCAACCGATTTAACGAAAGCTAATAAAATACTAATTACCTTTGCCTTAAATTTATATCGGCATTGGGACGAATTATTGCTATTGATTATGGAAATAAACGGGTGGGGGTAGCTGTTACCGATCCTTTAAAGCTAATTGCTACCCCGCTGGATACCATTCACGCAAAAGATATTCTTAGCTTTTTAAAAGAATACGTGCAGCAGGAAAACGTAGAGGCCGTAGTGGTAGGTATGCCCCGTACTTTAGACAACACGCCTACTGATGTTACAAGTGCCGTAATTGGTTTTGTAAGAAAATTAAAAAAAGAATTACCTGTGCCGGTTTATACCATAGACGAACGCTTTACCTCCCGCATGGCTTTTCAGGCAATGATTGATGGCGGCCTTAAAAAAAAAGACCGGCAAAACAAAGCTACCGTAGATAAAGTTAGTGCTGCTATTATTTTGCAATCTTATTTAGCTCAGAACAATTTATGATTTACCCGATTGTCGCGTACGGCGACCCTGTTTTGAAAGTCAAAGCAAAAGAAATTCCAACCGACTTTTCGGAGCTGCCCAAGCTCATCGACGACATGTTCGAAACCATGTACAATGCGCACGGCGTAGGCTTAGCTGCTCCCCAAATCGGTAAAAGTATCCGTTTGTTTGTAATCGATTCGGCCCCGTTCGAAGATGACGAAGAAAAGAAAAAACTAGCCGTGAAAAAAGCCTTTATAAACCCGCAAATAATAGCTGAAGATGGCGACGAATGGGCTTTTGAAGAAGGCTGCCTGAGCATACCCGGCGTGCGCGAAGAAGTGTACCGGCCCGAGCGCGTTACCATTCGTTACCAGGATCTTGATCGGCAGGAACACGAAGAAGTATTCGACGGCATTGTGGCGCGCGTTATTCAGCACGAGTACGACCACATTGAAGGTATTTTATTTACTGATCACTTATCAGGCTTAAAAAAGCGCTTACTAAAGGGTAAACTGGTTAAAATATCGAAAGGCGACGTAGATGCCGATTACCGCATGAAGTTTCCGGTGAAACGGTAAAATGGCCGGCAATTATTTGCTAGTAAAAGTAAAAGGCGGCAGAAAAAATTTATTAATTATGATGCTGCCTTATGGTTTAAGCTTGCTGTTTTAACTACTTGCCTCCTAAGCCGGGGTTAGTAATTATTTTTCTATTCCGAAGGCAAAATTGATGCTGCTCTACCAACAGATGCATAACCAAGTGCTCCACGGCAATAGGAGCCCCTGGTGCCACGTCATGAATGTTAGAATACTTAATTTCGGTGCCATCGATAATGGTTACCACCCCAATCCCAAAAACCTCTAATAAATTACCTTCCCGAATAATAACGCCGGTTTCTTCGCCCAGGCCAATACCAATATATTCCGGGCACTGCGACACCGCTACAGATAAACGGCCAAAACGGCCACGCTCCGTAAAATGCGTATCGATAAACACGTTCCGGATAAAAGATAAGCCGGCACTGGTTTTGGTGCGGCCTTTTTCCAAGGAATACGGTCCGTAGCCTTCGTAAATCATACGGTCCGACATAGCCGCCGAGCCCGCACTGGTACCAGCAATAAGCAGTTCGTCAGTGTAATAGCGGTTTTTCATAATTTTATGAACCTGCGTACCCTTCAGGAACTTAAGTATCCGGCGCTGGTCGCCGCCGGTAAAAAAAATCACATCGGCTTTCTTTAACCGTTCTATATAGGCTGGCTGATCGGCTTCGTTCTTTTCGTCGATGTGCATAAACCGCACGTTAGGCAGCCCCAATTCTTCAAAAGCTTCTACGTAGGCTTTGCCCGATTCTTCGGGCTCCGGGGCAGCGGTGGTTATCACCTCAATAGCCGATTTATCGTGGCAGTGCTCCGAATGAATGAGTTTTAGCAAAACATCGTCGCCGCCACCGCCTAAGGCTATTAAGGTACCTTTTGGTTTCTTCATACGTTAAAGTATTTAGTATTTATTCTCAACCTTTATGAAGCTCTAAAATATTATAACATTTAGGTGAGAAGTTGTAATATAAATTTGTAGTTACGATAATAACTTTGGGTTGATTAAAACTAAACAGATTGTTTCGGAAATAATAAGATAAACAAATATGAAAACCCTTAAATTTAAAACTAATATTAACTGCAGCAGTTGTGTTGCCAATGCTAAACCCTATCTCGATGCCGTAAAAAATGTGCAGGCCTGGGAAGTAGACACTCAAAATCCGGATAAAATATTAACGGTAAAAGGAGACAGCATTAGTGCCGATAATATTATAGAAAACGTGCACCAAGCCGGTTATAAAATAGAAGAAAAAAAGAGCCTGCTGGGTAATATTTTTGGCTGATTAAATACCTAACTTCGGCCGGTGGCAGCTACATTACACCTTTGTTGGTTGTATTGGAGCGGCCACTGGCCATTAAGTGGTAACTCAACCTACTAAAACTCTCCGTTATGATTGTAGAACAATTTGAAGACAAAGGTTTAGCCCATTTTTCTTATACTATCATGAGCGAGGGTAAAATAGTAGTTATCGACCCGGCCCGCGATCCCCACCCTTATTACGAATACGCCAACCTGCACGATGCGCGCATTGTAGCAGTTATAGAAACGCATCCGCACGCCGATTTTGTAAGTAGTCATCAGGAAATTAGTCAAATTAAAGAAGCCGTAATTTATACCAGTAAGTTAACCGGAGCCACGTATCTTTTTACGCCCTTCGACGACGGTTTTACTTTCCGGGTGGGCAAGGTGAAATTTGAGGCTATTAATACGCCCGGCCACTCGGCCGATAGTATTTGCGTGCTGCTCCACGACGAAAACGACCAACCTTATGCCTTATTTTCCGGCGATACGCTGTTTATCGGTGATGTTGGCCGTCCGGATTTACGGGAAGTATCAGGCCAAAGTAATACTACCCGCGAGGCACTAGCCCGGGAAATGTACCAGTCTACCCGCGAAAAGTTAATGCCCTTGCCCGACGGTGTTTTGCTGTATCCTACCCACGGCGCCGGCTCGTTGTGCGGCAAAGGTATTAGCAGTGCTCACTCCAGCAGCCTAGGCGCCGAAAAAATTTCGAATGCGGCTTTAAAGCCTATGTCGGAAGAAGAATTTGTTTCTTATTTGCTCGCCGACCAGCCTTTTATACCGGCTTATTTTCCGTTTGCGGTAGCGCTTAACAAGAAAGGGGCAACCGAGTTTAAGAGCAGCATCGATGGCGTACCACGCCTGCAACCTAATTGTGATTTTGAGAAAGATGCACTGGTAGTTGATACCCGGCCTGCCGCTACGTTCAAAAAAGGCCATGTACCCAATGCTATTAATTTGCAGGATGGTTTAAAGTTCGAAACCTGGTTGGGCTCGGTTATTAAACCCACCGAAAAGTTTTACCTGGTAGCAGCCGACGAAACAGCGCTGACCAAAGTAATAGCCAAAACTGCTAAAATAGGCTACGAAAAAAATATACAAGGTGCGGTTATAAACCCGGCCGGCGCCACCGAAACCAGTGCCGTTATTGATTTGGCTGCCTTCAAAAATAACCCTGACCAGTTTACTATTATTGATATCCGAAATCCCGGCGAAACAAAAGAGCATAAAATATTTGCGCAGAGTTTAGCCATACCATTACCCGAATTACGAACCCGTTTAGCAGAGATACCAACCGATAAACCCATCATGGTACATTGCGCGGGCGGTTACCGGTCTGCGGCGGGTAGCAGTTTGCTCGCCCGTAAAATAAAAGACCAGCCTATTTACGATTTAGGCGAAGCCATTCAGGATTTTAATTAATTGCTTTGCTTTTATTGACCTATCATGTGTCAGCGCCCGTAATAAGTCCTAAAATTTGCCAGAACTTACACGGTAATTTATTAATAATGCTATCTACACCCAAGTTGGCATCAATGTAAAAAAATGAGAAAACTTCTACAATTAAAACATTGGCAACTTTTTAGTTTAACATTTGGAATTCCAATTTTGGCAGACATAATTGGTTTTGAATCCTTCTTTACTTCAGATACAAGAGTTTCTTTTTTTATTGTTTATTTGATTCTTACCTTAATAGTTGCAGGTACATTCCTTGGCTGGTTTTGGGCTTTAGGAACAGCTATGTTTAAAAAGTTGCCAAGCACTGTTAAGATGAACTTACGTTTATTTAAGGCCTTTTTAATTGTTCCAATAATCTACGGGCTGTTCCTCCTGAAATTTATTTTTGATTCAATGTCATCTGGACAACAACCAAATTCGGAATTGTTTGCCATAATTGTACCAATGCATCTATTCACGATGTTCTGTACTTTTTACTGCTTATATTTCAATGCAAAGACTCTCAAGGCAGTAGAGTGGCAGAGAAACGTTACTTTTAGTGATTATGCAGGCGAGTTCTTTTTAATTTGGTTTTTTCCAATTGGGATTTGGTTTATTCAACCAAGAATAAATAAACTTATTTTTGACAAGCCAACTTCACAATTCGATTAAATTGAAAAAAGCACCAGTACCATTCAATATAAAAAACATTAAAATGCTTTTTATATTGAATGGTATTTGGAAAACAGGCTAAGACCCTTAACCTGTTTTCCAAGTAGTTTATTAATAGGCTACCGTAAAACGCTGGCGTATGTATTGGGGATTTTCCAGTTCATCCACAATGGCAATGGCCATATCCTCCACCGAGATGATGCTTCTGCCGTTCTCATCAAAAACCGGATTGTCTAAACCTTTACGGTACGTTCCTTTACGCTCTCCCGAAGTGCCCTGGTGCATTTCGATGGCGGGGCTTAAAAACGTCCAGTCCAAGTCTTGTTCTTCTTTTATGATATTTAAATACTCACGCGCGGCCAAGGCCCCTGGCTTCCATTCGGCCGGGAACTGAGGTGTATCAATTAGCTGGGTGCCGGGTGCTACGTACAAGCTACCAGCTCCACCTACCACCAAGAATCTTTTTACACCCGCTGTTTTCACACCTTTCTGAATGGCCTGTGCGCCTTGCAAAAACTCTTCGTATATATTCGGGTTGGTCCAGCCAGGATTATAGGTACTTACTACGGCATCGTGCCCTTTTACAGCGTTAGCCACCTCGTTTTCCTCTAAAGCGTTGGCTTTAACCAGAGTTACCTTATCGCCCTGCTTTACTTTTTCAGGATGACGTACAATAGCCGTTACCTGGTGTCCTCTTTCTAATAATTCATTTAAAACAGCGGTACCCACGAAGCCTGATGCGCCAATTAATGCTACTTTCATTTTAAGTCTTTTTTGGAGTTAGTTAATAATTGCATTGTTAATCCATAACCATTTCGGATAGAAAATGATTGAATTATTTTATGTATTTCTTATTCGGCAGATAAAAGTCTAACTATAAAATTAATGTTGGTAACCAGTATAGTTACAGTAAACTTATTATTCTTTAAACCAACTCCCGTACATGATATAATTACTTGCCGTTTTAGCCAGACCTGCTATTTGTTCAGGGCTTAGCTGCTTCACTTTTTTGGCCGGAATACCGGCATAAATATAGCCAGCCTCGCAATTAGTATTTTCCAGCACAATGGCTCCGGCCGCTATTATACAATTGGTTTGTACTAAAGCTTTATCCATTACAATGGCTCCCATACCAATAAGCACATTATCTTCTACGGTGCAGCCATGCACAATAGCATTATGCCCCACCGACACGTTATTACCAATAACCGTAGCGGCTTTTTGGTACGTACAATGAATAACGGCACCGTCCTGAATATTAGTTTTATTCCCAATTCGGATACTGTTCACGTCTCCCCGAATAACAGCATTAAACCAAATACTGCAATCGTTACCCAACACTACATCTCCCACAATGGTAGCGTTATCAGCAATAAAACAATTGTCGCCGAATTGAGGATGAATATCTTTAACCGGTAAAATTAAGGCCATATTTTTTTTTAAGGATTAAAAACTATTAGTCTATAAATTTCAGGGGTACAATGCATCCACGTTAACATCAAGCCTAATTCTCAGACCTTATACTTTAAACATTAATATAAAGTGTAATTATCTAAAGTGGCATAATTCTATTGCATTAATTTATCAGGATCAATAGAATAAACCTCAAAATATAGCTATGAATGTTTAATTAAACAACATCCGCTTCCAGGTACTTTTATGTAAATTGTATTTGATTGTGCTGGGCAATGCTTTCCAGAAATACCGATTAACTTCTACGGCAAAACTGGGTTGCATGTAACAATTAATGGTACAACCTTCGCAAGCAGGTAAACGGCCTTCTAAAGCAATTTGTCTTTTTACCTCCTCTGATTGGTACAAAGCGTAGAGATTACCCCTAACCGGAAATTTTTTTTCACCTAGATGATAACACGGCAACACCAATTCATTTTCCGGGGAAATAACCAAAGTTGTGCTGGCGGCCTTACAAACCGGATCAACCAAGTGGTTACCACCGTTCCGACGCAGGGCTATAAAAGCTTCGTTCAAATAAACATTTTTGCGCTTACCAAACGCCGACAGGTAATTTAATTGTGCCTCGTTTAAACTAGCTCCGGTATTTACAGCATTATATTCAAAAGCCGGATTTATCAGCAACATTAGTTTATTAGGCAGTACAATTTGTTCGTAAACTTCTTCGAGTTGGTTTATATTTTCGCTGAAAACCGTAAATAAAATATCCGGCCGTTCGCCTAGTTTTCTGGCAACGGCAATTGAGTCCAGCACAAAATCAAAACAAGCTACTCCCCTACCTTTATCGTGTTGCTCTTTATTGGCGGCATCTAACGAAAAATGTAGCATATCTACTTTACCTTTTAAGCGTTCGGCAAATTTAGGATACAACAAGCAGTTGGTGGTAAGGGTAGTTATAAAACCCATGTCGTGCGCCAAGCCCAGAAATTCGTGTATCTGTTGGTGCAATAAGGGTTCGCCGCCCGTAAAATCAATTACATTAACCCCCAACCTTTTTAAGTCCTGCAAATTTTGCTGCACATCTTTTAACTGGATATAAGGCGATGGTTTTTCCCAGATATCACAAAAAGTGCAACGGGCATTGCACCGGTAAGTAACGTAATAATTGCAAAGAACAGGATGAGAAACTAATCGCACTTATTTTTCATATTTTACGGTTGCAAGTTATACGTTGATTAAAATTAGTGTTTTATTATTTTAATCTCGCTACGTAACCCAAATTTAAAATTATTAAGAAGACCAGGAAAGTAGAACAAATTAAATGTTCTTTGCCGACAAATAATAGACCCGAACAGCCGCTACCTTTTAAAACATTAATCTTTTAGAGAATAAAAAACCTTAGCCCACATTTTTACATGCTATTATAAGCCTGCTGTAATTAAACTATATAAATACTATCCATATACCTATTTTGTAAAAAAAGTAATTCTATCGCCGCTATAATTTTCGATTTGTACTACTATAATGCTAGCTATTAAAATAAAAAATAAGCTCTTCTTTTACTCAAAACGATATATAAAAAAATATTTATTATAATATATATTGAATTTTAAATATTGTGCTTATATTTGTCTTATACTTATATAACAAATAAATACAAATATGAAAAATCTAATATCCTCTGTAATATACTTAGGAATTATTATTTCCTGTTTATCTTGTAAAAAAGATATGAGTGAAAGGACTAAGGTAGAAATAAACTTTACTGTTACTGACACCTATGATTATGAAGACATTAAGATGCGTATTAGCGGTATAGATTACACTACATCTTTGGGTAGCGATGCGGCATGGTCGGCATTAACGCTAACGGTTAATCAGAACAATTATATTAATTTACACACCCTTTTACACGGCAATAACCTTGAGCTAATAAACCAAAAGATACCAGCATCTAATTTAAAAAAACTACGCCTTAAGTTTACACCAGAAGCTTTAATCGTAAAAAATGGCGTTACTTATCCGCTTGTTATACCAGACAGTTTGCAACAAAAAGGCTTAGCTGTACCAGCTGCTTATACTGTTTCGGCGGGAGAAAGCAAATCTATTGGGCTTAGTCTTGATTTAAGTAAATCAGTTGTGTACGATGCCAGCAACCAAACTTATGTATTTCAGCCGCATTTTAGAACTTTTGACGCGAAAGTTTGCGGTAATATAGAGGGTTATGTAAAACCAGATAATGCTAAGCCCTATATAACCGTTTACACTAGTATAGATGCTTCACAAAGCAGTACAGATAAGCTCGAAGTATCTACCATTCCGTATGCAGGCGGCTATTTTAAACTAGTAGGCATCCCGGCCGGTAAGTACCAAGTAAAGTTAGAATCAAGCAATAATACTTTTAGTAGCCAAATTTTAGATGATGTAGCTAGTTTAAGAGGCATAACCAATAATATTGGTACTTTTAGCTTACAGAAATAAATAACTGTTTTTACCCAGAGAATTAGTTAAACACCTGAACTACCATCTATCCCTACCTTTACAGATCAAGATTTTAAAATATATAAAAACAGCCCCAGTTGCTAGTAGTAACTGGGGCTGTTTTAGTTGTTGGCAGCTTAATTCAAAATACCAGATTATTTATTTAGCGTTCTAATCCAAGTCAAAGCATTTACCATCATGGGGGCAATAGTGGTTTGGTGATCACCCCCTTCGATGGGAACAAACTCGACATTAGTTGCTCCTGCGGCTTTAAACCGGTCAAAAGTGCTTACGGAGGTCTGATAAAAAACAGTTACGTCGGCGGTGCCATGATAGAGTCGGGTTGGACTTTTAGGCACCCAATCCAGAAAGCTATTTTGGATTAAAGCCTGCTTTAAGACTATTTCACCGGTAGTGTTTTGCAGATTAGCATAAAAAGTCGGGTTAAATAAAACAGTCGGCCTGTTAGTTAATTGGCTATTTATTTCGTCTATATCTTTAGTACCATTAAGTAAATCAGGAATTCTGGAAGCATACGGTTCGCTGAAAAAGTCCGTTAAAGGCCGTTTCCAGTCGTAGGTAATGTTATAAGCTTGCACAATATTAGCCAGCAGCGCGGGGCTATCATAAACGGGCGTAGTAGCAATACCGGTTAGCATACCAGTTAAGTCGTAGCCACCAGCCCCCGCTACCACTCCCGTCAGGGTTAAGTTATGCGCGGCATTGGTTTCTATTTCTTTCTGCGCCGCCATAGTTACAAAGCCGCCTTCGGAATACCCCAGCAAAAACAAATTATCATTAAAGGCAACTTGCTCTTTTTGCAGATAATATTTAGTTGCTTTAATTAAATCTATCACGGTCGAGGCCGAATGTTGCTGGTCATAATAAGGGTGAAAGGTATTCTCGGAAACGCCGTAACCGATATAATCCGGAATAACGGTAATAAAGTCGGCCACCGCTGCTATTTCGAATCCCGAAAAAGTAGCCGGAAAGTTAGAGGGAGTTTTGGACTTTAAAGTCATGGTGCCGTGCTGCGCACTCAGCAACGCGGGCGTAGTGGGCGTATTTTGCGGTATGGCTAATAAACCCGAAGCCTCGATGGGGTTTCCTTTGTAAGTGGTTTTGTAGGTGATTCTATAAAAAACAACATCATACTAGATTAGTGGGGCATAATTACCAAAGCGCGAGGTCAGGGCATACCCTTGTAGAATTAGTTTAGGAACGGTGCCTTTAGCCTCCACTGATACGAAATATTCACTACCATCGGGTTCCGGCTTTTCCTCGTCTTTGGAAAAGAGCCCGCAACCGCCCAGCATAAACATATACAAAAGCAAAAACCAGCTCAAGCGTCTTGGGTTATTTTTCATCTTATTTTATAATTTGATAACTAGTTAAAATCCTCATTGGCGGGATTATCCCGCCGACCAAAGCTATTTTTTAAATTAAAGGTTAATCCAAAGGTAAACGGGAAGCATTTTCCTCTAACCACTCCTCAAAGGTTTGCAGGGTCGGATTTAATTCCCGGGCCAAGGTTTCATAACAAGTTTGGCGCAACCTTATTTAATTTAATGCACCCGTATTAATAAGTTAGTTTCTGTACTGTTCCCGACGCGTAGTTGAGCACGTAATAGGTTTTGTCACCGCTCCGTTCAATATCAGTCGGCATGTTTAAGCCACTGAGCAGGGTAGTACTGTCGGCGTTGACTATTCGGCCAGTCGCGGGTACAAAGCCAGTTGATGAGAATTGGGCAAACTCCGTAATGAGCGGTTTTTTATTGGGGGTTAGCACAATATCGGTGGCGGTAGTGAAGCCCGTTTTATGGTCGCTCACCTTACCGGCCTGGTCTACCTGAAATATTTTCGCGGTACGGGTGATGAAAGGCCCGCCACTTAAATAGCTAACCAAGAAGTTCGTTCCATCAAAAACAATACCGGTGGGCACCGCTTCGGCAGTAGGCGTAACATTGGGTATTTTGGCAAACAAGCTGAAAGCTTTGCTGGTCTTGGCGCGTTTAATAATGGCATTGGCGCCGGCATGGAAGCGCAGGATGGCAAAATAGGAGTACGCTTAGCGCTGGAACACGTGCCGGATTTAATTATTACGGATTTGATGATGCCCGAACTGGACGGCTATGCAGTATGTCGGCAAATTAAAAGTGATGAGAAGACTTCCCATATTCCTATTGTGATGCTGATGGCAAAAGGCGGTTTAGAAAGTAAACTCCAGGGTCTGGAACTCGGGGCCGACGAATACCTGGCCAAACCCTTCCATACCCGCGAACTGCTGCTCCGGCTCCAGAACCTGCTACTGCACCAAAAACGGTTATAGGAAAAATACCAACAGCAACAATCTCAATCCGAAGACTTGTCGCATTTACCTTCGGAGATAGAACCAGCCCTGCCGCCCGTTGAAGATGCTTTTTTGTAAAAACTACGAGCCATAATAGCCGCGCACCTAAGCCAAGCAGATTTTAGCATTGAAGAACTGAGCCGGGAAGTAGGTATGAGCCGAACCCAGGTGCACCGCAAATTAAAGGCCTTAACCAACCTGTCGGCCAGCTTGTTTATTCGCCAGGTTCGCTTGCAAAAAGCCTTGGTTCTTTTGCAGCAAACCGAGCTAACCGTATCCGAGATAGCGTACCAAGTAGGTTTTAGTTCGCCTAATTATTTTACCCGCTGTTTCGCCGAACAATTTGCCCAAACCCCAACCGACGTACGCCAGCCCCAGGAAAAAGCATGAGGTTATACCGTGGAACTAACAGGGAAGGCAAAGCAGCTAACTATATTGTGCTTATAGTTACTTACGTTTACTTCTTACAGGAGTATTCAGTATTTTTCAGAAGTATTCAGTATTTTTCATTTCCAGATTGACAGAATCTGGCCTCTACCCTGCGCCACCTAATTACACCTTACCCAGCAGCCTGTTATTATTTTAAAATAGAAAACATTAATACCATAACCATACTTTTAACCGTTTGGGAACTAAAATGCTTTTATCAGCATTAAGCTCACAATTATTTAGATAAAAATATTGTATGCAAATTCTTTTTCATCCTTTATTTCATCTTAGCTTAGGTGCCACCAGTTTAATCTGTTCTGGTTTATTAGTGAAAGAAATATTTTCGATGAGGCGTCAACTGCATAAAGAGACGGGAAGATCCAGATCGGCAAAACCAAATAAAGTTAAGATGAAACAAGTCTTGCATAAATTTATTGATTAATCTATTCTATCAAGCTTAATTAAGTTTTTCTTTTCTTCCTAAGAACTATTAGCAGGACAGGAGAATTAACTGCTAACTCTTATTTTCTATCCGGAAATATCTTCCGAATCGCGCAGCTCCCAATAATTCTTCTCAGCAGCAACCGGTTTAATCAGGCGAAATTTAATAAACTTAATTTAATTCACTAAATCCAGGGTTTATCTAGTAACTTATTTGCTCCGGCAGCTTAAAGCCAATTTCCCTACGCTGCTCAAAATATTACCTAAGTAAGCTCTCATTCTTTGATGAAGATTAGCTTTCCAATTTTACAGATAAAGATGCTTAATGTAACAGTACCTGTAAAATAAGAGTACTAGCGCTATTTGTACAAGCATAAAAGCAGCCCCGGCCTGGGGCTGCTTTTATGCTTGATAAGGCTGCGGAAAGGGCTGCCAGGCCGAAACCATTGAAAAACTAAAGGTAGGAGCATTGGGGGTATCTGAAAAAAGTATTCGATTGTTTTCGATGAACCAACAAGGAACTACCGCTGGTTTACCATGGCGCTCGATGGTTACTAAAATCCGGGAGTGCTCTTCTGGTAATTTATCTTTACTTGCTATCCAATCTGACATGTCAATTACTGTTTTATTTAAAGGTAAATAATAGATTCTCTGTTGGTTATTAATACTTAATGTATTAAAATTTAGTTAAACAAAATACTTATATAAATTATAAAATTACGCAGAATAAAGATACGTATTTATACAAAGTTACCTGGGGTAAATACATTAAATTGAGTCCTATTTCCTCAAGGTTTAGAAAACAAGGCCACTAATTATAATATTGCGCCTTTGCATTACCCATTTAGAATATATGAAGTAATACCTAAACCTTAAGCTGAATGTAAGCTTAATAGAACAGTTCTATATCCGTGGGTGATACAAGAGCAATCTTATTGTTGCAGGGGCATTAGAAAGGTTATTAATGTTTATATAGTTGGTTTAAGCCAGACTTATAAGCTTTTCGGATAGATCGTAAATCTTTTTTTTAGAATAATAGTAATAAGAAAAAAGACCGCTTCTGGCTTTATTTAGATAGACCTGAAAAAAGCCCTAAAAATATTAGTTAAACCAAATACCTTTAAAACATGAATTCGTATCCGCCAAAACCAGAAAATGTGCGCGCACCAGAAAATTTGAGCCAAAGT
>Ga0210040_10006503_pt1 | contig 14533 bp, 12 predicted proteins | sample CryGeyCG12114_NA_FD_185462 | JGI IMG/M metagenome (GOLD analysis project Ga0210040, IMG submission 185462) | Groundwater microbial communities from aquifer - Crystal Geyser CG19_WC_8/21/14_NA (SPAdes) (version 2) | ecosystem: Environmental > Aquatic > Deep subsurface > Groundwater | place: USA... | reverse complement strand
CTCCCAGGCCGACGGGAAGTCGCCGAAGCCGCCTGCGGGGTGGAACTCAATCCGCATTTCTTTCGCCCAGATGCCGTGCACGCCGAGGTAGGCGTCCATTGCCTGAGTCTCAAGCGCTACCTGCTGGGCCTGGCGCAGCGGATCGAACTGCCCGTATTCCTCAGCGAAGAACGTCCCGGCTTCCTCGTGCACGATCGGCACGTCGGCGCCGAGTCCGAGCGCCGGGTCCATGTGATCGGCCGCGAGCGGGCCGAGAGTGAGGCGTGCGCGCTGCACGTCGCCCAGTACGCCGTTGTAGGCGTGGAGCATCCGTGCGTTGGGCTTGCGTCCAGTTGCCTTAAGCGCGATGAAGAAAGCCCGCATGTCCGCGAGCGCGCCAGGATGGATGCTCGTGTTGGACGGGGAGGCCCACTTGTCACCGTGGCCGTGGGCCTCCATGAGGTCCGCGAACGCGGCGACGTAGCCAGCGAGGTCCGGGCCGAGGTTTCCGCCCTCGTTGATTCCGTTGTTGTTGAGCTCGTTGCCGGGGTTGAGGTAACGCACCCACGACATGCGGGGGTCGTTGATCGCGGAAAGGTAGAAGTCCTGCGTCTGCGGGTCTTCCATGTATCCGAGGCGGCCGTCTGCCTGAGTCAGCACCGAAGCTCGCATCGGCCGCGCCGGGTCCATGTCCTTCCATGTTTCCCACGCGACGCGGTGCCCGCCGTACCACCCGCCGATCTTCCCCTCGAGCACGCTCGGCCCCTCGCTGAATTTCCACGCCATGCGGGAAAGTCCCTGTCCGGCGTACATGACGAGGTAGGGATCGTCGTCGACGAAGACGGGCACCACGCCACCCGAAGCGAAGCCGACGCCATGGGTCGGCTCGGGAAATGCCGGGTATCCGTTGACGCCTTCGCGAAGCACGATGTAGCTGCCGTAGCCCTGGGCGTCACCGCGGACCGGGACGGCATTCGCCCGGTTGAACTTTGCGAAGTAGTGGCCGTATTTGTGGGCTGCCGGCGCCGTCCACGTCTGGCCGAAGCCGGGCGTCTGCTGGTAGGTGTCCGGGTCGACGGGGAGGCCGACGTTCCGCATGAGCGTCACGGAAGACGACGCCCCGGCGTCCTGCGGCTGGTTGATGTAGTAGCCGTTACGGCCCGGCCACGCGAAGCTGTTTGCTCGCGCCGGCGTCATGATCCCGCGGAAGCCTCCGTCGTGAAACGAGAGCCGCCGCCCGTCGGTCGAGAACTGATCGGTCTGCCTGAACTGTGCGCCCCACCACGACACGTCATGCCCCCGCAGCAGCGATCACGGTGTCGCGCTGGGCGACGGTGATCCCGGCGTACCGCTCGAGCGACTTCAGCGTCTTGTACCCGCGGTCTGCGCCGCTTGAGCCGCCGTTGAAGTCGAGACCGTGGTAGCCAGTGTGGCCGGACATGTCGATCGGGATCGTCTGCCGGGGAGCGCCGCCGCCCTCGATGATGACGGCGGATTCCGCGTCGTTGATGTCGAGAGCGATGGTGAGCGGGCCGGCGATCCCCGTGTTGTCACCGAGCGGTGCTTGAGGCGCCGCGACGAGGGCGAGGTCCTGGCCGCTTCCGGCCTCGTCGACGATCCACCAAAGCCAGTTGCCGGACCGACGGGCGAGCCAGATGCCGAGCTTGTAGACATCGAATTGGCCGCTGGAATGCAGACCGATCGGCATCATGACGTGCAGGGTCGCATCGACCGACGGGTTCACGTTGTCGATAATAAAGTCACGGGCGCGCATGACGATCAAGTCGTGCTTGTCGTTGTCCGGGGTCCACTCGAAGGTGGAGCCGAACTCGAGGCCGACGTTGTCGTTGCCGAGGCGATAGCCGTCGACGCCGGCGCCGAAGGCGTCGGGCTGAGGCCCCGTTTCGCCGCCGATTTGCCCGTACAGGAACTTGACAGCAGCGACGCCGGAAGGAATCGCGGACGGCCAGAACTGCGCAGCGGGCGCAGTGGTCGGCGCGGGCGCCCACCTGTGGGTGGGGGTGGGGGCGGTGTTGTCCGGGGGGCCGTCAGTCTGCGCGACGTACTGAATTCCTTGCTTGTTCCCTGCGGCGTCGAATACCCACCCGACGTTGTTCTCGTCGGGCACGGGGAAGCGGAACGCGCCGAGGAACTGCACGGAGCCGTCGGGCTTGACGACCGGGACAGTGTCGGCGGCGGCGTCGTCGGGGACGACCACGCCGCCCACGGCCTCGAGCGCTTCCGGCGTGAGGGGGGCTCCACCACCGGGGGGTGTCGCCTCAAGCGTCTTCACCCGGGCGGCCACGTCGACGGGAGTAGCACGCCAGCGCACGCTGCGGCCGGTGTCGATAAAGAGCTCGTCGGGGTCGCTCGGAGGCCCCCAGAACTGGACGCCGCCGGCGTCGTCGGCGGTCAGGACGCCGTTGTCGACGGCCTGCCCGGCCGCGTCGAGTACGTCGGTTACGCGGGTGCCTGTGCCGCTAATCCGCGTGGTCCAGATGGTGACCTGCCCGCCTGCGACGAATTGGCCGGTGTCGCCGTCGAGGAGTACCTCGCCACCCGTTCCGCCGAAGAGCCTGCGCGCCATGGGGAAATCCTTATCTGCTCGGGTCGGAGGTTACTGCTTGATGTAGAAGTGGGCTGTCACGGTGTCGCCGTTCGCCGGGCTGACCCACACGGGGGCGCCGAACGAGTAGAGCATTCCCTCGCCACCCGGCGTGGAGATCATGGGGCCAGAGTTCTTGACTTGGCCGAGGTAATTCGCGAGCGTCATGTCGCCGACGAGCCGACCGGCGGGAAGCGGTCCGCCAGGGTAGAAGACAGAAATGTAGTTGGAGTACGGGGGGTTGACGTTCAGGCTTGAGCACGCGACTCCCGTGACGAGGCCCTCGGCGTTGCGCGACCACGTTCCCCACATCGCGGCGAGCGGCCAGGTGAAGGCCGTCGACACGCCCATGATCCAATCCGTCGGGGGAACGATCAGGTCTGCTCCTCGCCTGACGTAAAGCTCCCAGCTTGCGCCGCTCCATCGGTACGTGTGGCCGTTCTCGCCGACCTCCGCGAGCTGCCCGTAGCCGACTCCCGAGCCAGCGCCGTAGTACGTCGTCAGGAAGTTCAGGGTGGTGACCTGCAATATGCGCATGGAGCGGTAGAGCTTCTCGTCGGTGACTTTCCCGGCGGTGATGGACTGAATTGCGTTGCCGTTCGTGCCCGCCCCGGCCTCGACCCTGATCTGCGCCCACGGCAGGTCCCAGATGCCTCCCGGGACGCGGACGAGGTCGACCGGCTTCAGGTCGTTCGCGGCGGGGGTGCCCTTGCGGTAGACGAGCCCGAGGCGGTTGCCGGCGGGGTCGAGGCGCAGCACGACGCGGTCGATACGGGGCTGTGCGTCGCCCGGGTCCACGACCCAGCTGTCGGGCTGCGGGTCGCGCCAGCGGTGGCCCTTCACCATGGCGCCGGTCGGCGCCGGTCGGCGCTTGACGAGCATTCCCGACCCGTCGGCGTAGACCTGGCCCTCGGTAAGTCCGGTCCCGGTGTAGTCGAGGCAGCCGTCTTCGTGGAGCGGGCTGAAGACGGACTCCCACCCGTCTTCGGGTAGTGCCGGGCTGTTGCCGTCGTCGTCGACGGGGCCGTCGAACGGGAAGGACACTCCTGCGAAGTCCACGGCGGGTCAGCTCCTTTCGAGGCGGCCGAGGCGGGCGCCCTGGTCGCGGATCAGGCGCAGCGCCTGTAGTAGCAGGCTGCGGGACGTGCTCTGGACGTTGCCGACCACACCGACAGTCTTCAGGCCCTTGTCGGTGAAGGTGATCGACCCGGCGGTGAGCACGTCGGCGAACTCCCCGTCGGGCCACATGATCGGGTCGTCGGGGACGACGGTCACGAGGTCTCCGAGCCAGTAGTCGATGCCGAAGCGCTTTCCGCCTGGCTTGAGGGTGAAGCTCATGCCGGTGGTCGTCGAGCCCTTGTCCTCGAGCGCCTCGAGCGCGGCTTGCACCAGCTCGGCAGCGTCGGAGGTCTGGCGCTGGTCGATGACGGACTCGATGCGCCGCCGCCAGAGCTGCTCGGCGTCGATCGAATCGGGTGTCGTCGCGGCGACGACTTGGCGGGCGGCGAGGTCCCCTTGGCCGAGCACGATCGGCCGAGTGACCTCGGGCGCGCCGTAGCTGTACGCCACGTCGGACACGTTGTCGGCGTCGATGTCGAGGCGGACCTTCTTCGTCAGGTCGCGGGGCTGCGTGACCTCGAAGAGCCAGCGGCCGGGAGCGCCGCCAGGCCCGGCGACCATCCGCAGGTTGAAGCTCAGCCCAGAGACGGTCGCGAGCGAGGCGAGGATCGTGCCGAGCTGGTCGAAGCGGGCGGATACGCGCACGGGCACGCCGCGGGCGAGGTCGGGCTCGATGTCGAGCAGGCCGGCTGCGTCGGTCCACTGCCCGAGCCGCCGTGAGGCGGGCGCGAGGTCGCCGATGTTCGCGCGGACGAGGCCCTTCATGACGGTCTCGGTCGCGCCGGCGCGCAGGTCGTAGCCGCTGCCGTCGGTCCCTGCCTGCGCGTTCGGGTCGTCGGTCTGCGGCGACGGGTAGGCGTAGGCGTCGCGCAGCCCCACGTTGTCGTCGAGGCCGGAGATGGCCCACGAGCCGCTGGGCGAATCGGCCGAGCGGGAGCGCGCGACGGCCGTCGTCGGGCCGGAGAAGGTGCGGTCGCCGTAGGTGACGTAGAGGCCCCAGCCGGGGCGGCGCAGCTTGTCGGCGATGTCGCTGCGGGGAAGCGTGAGCGACCACGTCCCGACGCCGTTCCAGACGGGGCCGAGGGTCAGGTCGGTGATGACGCGGTGATCGACCTGCCCGCGGCGCTTGAGGTCGGGGTCGCGTACCTCGACGGTCAGGTCGTCGGCGGCGATCACGTCAGGCTCCCAGCCAGTAGCGGGGCACGAACTGAAGCTCGACGGAGGTCCCGGCCTGGGCCTGAAGGACCTCGACGTAGGCCGTCGACTGGCCGGGGGGGATCAGCCAGAGCATCGGAGCGGGCCCGAACAGCTCGTAGCGGTCCTCGCCCGTGTTGGCGTCGGTGAGCGAGACCGGCCCGCCGGCGCGGGACGCGAGCAGCTCTTCTCCGGGCTCGAGCTGGTAGTCGATGCTGAAGCCGCGCTCCCCGGTGCCGGGGAGGATGCTGACCGGCCCGCCGGGTCCGCCGATCAGCCACGAGGCGTAGGCGTCCAGGTCGCCGGGGTTGGTCAGCTCGATCGAGCCGAGCACCTGCGACTGGCCCAGCCGGACCGGGAAGAACGGCGTCGTGCCGAGCAACCCCTTCCCAGAGCGGACGACCCACGGCTCAGGTGTCACGGGCGTGACGCCCAGCCAGTAGGGCTCGGGGCTGACAAGCGCGAGCGGCACGACGAGATGGTCGAAGCCCGACCCGGAGCCGTCCCACCCGCCGTTGTAGACCACGGGCAGCCAGCGGGCGCCCGCAAGCCCGGCAGCTCGGGGCGTGACGCGGAGCCAGGCGGGCTGCCCGGCGAGGATGACGTTCGCGAGCCGGCGCAGCAGGGCAGCGAGGTCGTCGATGCTGTCGCCCTTGACATCGACCTTCAGGTCGACCGTCTTCGCGCCTGTCTTCGACCCGTCGTAGTGCGCTCCCTCGCCGGCGCCGCTGACCATCTGCGGGACCATGTTCGGGGCGCCGAAGATGCCGCGCTCCTCCATGAGGTTGAAGCCGTGCAGGCCGTCGCCGGACAGGTTCAGCACGTCGCCGTTGGTACCGATCAGCTCGACGACCGGGACCTGCTGCGGGCCGCCGACCCACGCGACGGGGTAGCTGATCTGCGGCGGGGGCGCCGGGTAGGCGTAGTTCAGGACCACGGCTCAGGCTCCGAATCCGAAGAACGCCCCACGGGCGAGTGCGTCGACGACCTCATCTTCGGCCGACGACCTGCCCTCGGCGGCGAAGTAGTTGAAGTCGCCGCCCCGGCGCGTCGCGTTCTCCTCGGCCGCGCCGGCCAGGTGCTCGAAATCGCCTGCCGTGAGAACGGGCTCCGGCGCCCCGGTGCCGTTGAATGCCAGCGTGTAGCCGGGCGACAGGTAGCCGCCCGAGTCGTACAGCTTCGCGTCGGCGAGCAGGTCGGCGAGCTCGGGCACGCGGTGCTTGCCGCGCGCGCCGAGGAAGTCGTATGCACTGTCGCCGGAGCGCGCCTCGCCGAAGGACAGGACGCCGCCGGACGCGAAGCCCTTCAGGTGCCCGTGATGGGTGAAGAGGTCGTCGTGAGCGCCGCGGGCTCGCGAGCCGACGACGACACCTTCGCCGCCTCGAGACTCGACGTTGACGCCGTTCACGGTGCCCGCGACGTGGCCCGGGTCTCCGGTAAACCACCCGATCTCGTACGCGCCCGGCCCGGACGCGAACAGGTCGGCGGGCAGCGTGCCGGTCGCGAAGCGCCGCGCGTACGGGTCGCGGCCCTGGGCGATGTTCACGATGGCCGATTGGAAGCCCGAGCAGTCGTAGCCCTGCGGGCCGACGCCGCCCCAGACGTAGGGCTTGCCGACCTGCGTCCGCGCCCAGTCGAGCGCGCTGTCGAGGCCCGGGTTCACGGGTCCGCCGCCTCCGCCGTCGCCGCCGCCGAAAGCTCCCTTGATCGCGCCGACGAGCTGGTCGACAAGCGCGGCGGGGATCGACTTCACGAGCTGCGCGAACATCGTGTTCCCGAGGCGCTCGTCGAGCTGGCGCAGAGGCGACTTGAAGGCGTCCTTCAGGAAGTCGACGGGGCTCGTGGCGATGTCCCAGACGTTGCCGACGGTGCTCGCGACCGACGACGCGGCGTCGCCGATGCGGCCGAGGATGCCCCCCTTGTCGAAGCCGCCCAGGAACCGTTGCACGCCGCGGACGCCACCGCTGATCGCGGCGCCGTTGATCCCGTCGACCCACTTCGACCCGACGACCCGGCCGACCTCGGGCCGAAGGATGGGCTCGCCGCCGGACAGCTCGAGGGCGCCGGCGGTCGGGGAGTAGAAGCGGTGCACGTCGCGACCCGGGGTGTAGCCGGGCAGGATGCCGCCGGTCGCGTAGCTGCCGCCCGGGTGCTCGTCCGACTTCGCGTAGACGGCGTCGGGCAGCGTGATCGGGTCGATGGCGAGCTTGCCGGCCCCTGGAATCTTCCCGGCGACCCAGTTGAAGGCACCGATCAGGCCCTTGTTCAGGACGGTGTCGACCATGAAGATGATCGGCGCGGCGAAGATTTTTTTCAGGCCGTTCCAGATTCGAGAGATGGCCGTCTTGGCGAGGTTGAACGCGCCGCGCAGGCCGTGGTCGTCATCGGCGCCTAGGGCGTCGGCGATGGCGCTGAAGATGTGGCTGAGGCCGGTCTTCCCGTCGTCCCAGACGTTGCTGACGACGGTCCCGACAGCATTCCACGCGGTCTGAATTGCGTCCTTCGCGAGACCGAAGCCTTTCCCGACCAAGTCGACAGCGGTGTCGATCGCGCCGAGGACAGCCTTCAGGCCGGTCCCTGCGGTCGTCCACGCATCCGAGACGAGCGACGAGATGGCGGTCCACGCCGTAGAAGCCGCCGTCTTCGCGAGACCGAAGCCTTTCCCGACCACGTCGACGGCGCTGTCGATCGCGCCGAGGACAGCCTTCAGGCCGGTTGAGCCTGCCGACCATGCAACGGAGACAGCCGAGGCGATGCCGGACATGGCAGGGGAGACGACGTTGTTCCAGAGCCAGGTGAAGGCGGGGCCGACGACCTTTGTAATCGCGAAGCTCAGGGCGTCGAAAGCGGGCTTCAGGTAGTAGTCCCAGTAGAACTGCGCCGCCTTGCCGATGAAGTCGAGCGAGGGCGACACTGCATTTTCCCAGAGCCACACGAAAGCTGCGCCGATCGCAGCAATGGTCGGCTGCAGGACGCTCGTCCACAGCGCCTTGATGCCGTTCCACGTTGCGTCGACGGCGTCGTGAAACCATCCGATGTTTTTGTAAGCAACGACGAGAGCAGAAGCCAGGAGAACGAGTGCGATGACGATCAGCGCAATGGGGCTGGCGCTCATGGCAAGGTTGACGGCCCAGATGGACGCAGCCCAGGCAATGAATCCGCCGATGATGACGGTCAGCATCGGGATCGGGATTTCATGAATGAAGTCCGCGATCTTGCCCAGCGCGAACAAGATCACGCCACCGATCGGCGCGATGGCTTGCACCAAGTGCCCGAAAGCGCCCGCGATAGAACTGAGCGCCTCGGTCACGATCGACATCGTCTGCTGTAGGTATCCGATGAAGTTCTTGAAAGAGCTGTCGGAGTCGAGTTGCTTCGACCAATTCGAGAACTTCTCAAGGGCGCCGCCGACGCCGTCGAGGAACGCGAAGCCGAGGGGTGCGAGCCCCTTCAGCAGGCCGGCGAGTCCGGTGAGCAGGTGCCCGAGGCTCTGCCCGAGGTCGACGATCAGCGTCGGCAGGATGGCGGCGAGCCAGCCGAAGAAGTCGCGCCAGAAAGGCGCGGTCAGCGCCTTCAGGCCGGTCGAGAAGAGCGCGCCGAGTGCCTGGGCGATGTCCCGCACGACGGGGACGATCTTCGGCATGAAGGGGAGCAGCGCCTCGAGCCCTTCGGTCAGGCCGGGGAGCAGCCCCTCCTGCGCGGCGTCACGCAGGCCGCCGAGCGCGGGGCGCAGCTCGTCGTAGATGAAGTGAGCGAACCGCTGGCCGGCGGGCGACAGCCCCGCCATGGCCTGAGCGAGCTTGTCCGCGCTCGTCGTCGCCGACGCGAAAGAGCGCTCGGACGCCTTCCGCACGGCCTCGGACGCACTGGCGACGCCCTGCTCGGCCTGCGCGATGGCGAAGGCCGACGACCGCGCCTGCTGATCCTGCGCGCGTCGGGCCTCGGCCACGCCCTCCTGCGCCTTCGCGATCCGCTTGAGCCCGTCGATCCGGCTCTGCTCGGCGGCCTTCGCGGCGTCGGTGACCGCACGGTCGGCCTCCGCGATGGCGCGGGTGGAGTCGCGGGCGTCGCGGACCTGCGCGACGCGGGCGTCCTTCACGGCCAGCTCGGCGGCAGCGCGCCGCTCCGCGCTCTCGACCGCGACCCGGTCCTGATCGCGGAGGGCATCGGTGAGGTCACGGGTGGCGTCACCGATGGCGCGGGTCCGGTCGGCCTCGGCCTGCTGGGCATCGGCCCGGGCCTGCTCGGCGGCCGTCGCCGCCTGCGCAGCGTCGTAGCGGGCGTCGGCGACGGCCTGCTCGGCGCTGACGACGCCGTCAGCGCCGTCGACGCCCTTCTCGTTCGCGGCCTGCTGCTCGGCGGCCGTGCGCGCGTTCTGAAGCTGGATGTCCTTCAGCGCCTGAGCGGCCTGGTCGTACTTGAGCAGCGCGCGGTCAACGTCGTCCTGGCTGAAGCCGCTCTCGCCGGCGGCGAGGCGCTTGCGGACCTCGGCGAGGGTCGCCGTCTTGTCGGCGAGGTCGAAGGTGGCGTCGCGCTCGTCGAGGAGACCGTTCGCCGCCCGCGACGAGAGGTCCTCAAGCTGCTCCTGAGCGTCCTTCCGCGCCTGCGTCAGGGCGGTCTGGGCGTCGCGGGCGCGGCGCTGCGCCATCTCGAGGGAGCGCTCGGCGTCGGCCTGCCGGTCGAGGGCTCGCTCGACGGCCTGCGTGCTCGCGCGTGTCACGTCGGCCACGTTCTGCCGGGCGTCCTCGACGCGCCGGCTGGCCTGCTCTGCGGCCTGCCCGGCATCGCGCTCGGCGTCGGCCTGCCGCTTGACGGCATCGGCCACGTCGCGGGCTGCCCGCTGGGCCGACTCGGCGGCGCTCTCCCGAGCCCGAGTCGCGGCGGTCTGCGCGTCGGTGACCCGGCGCCCGGCCTCTTCGGCGGCGGTGGCGGCCTGATCCTCGGCGTCGAGTACGTCCTCCTGGGCCTTGCGCACACGGTCAGCGGCGGCGACCGCGGAGTCTGCGGCCTGGCGGCGGGTGTTGGCGAGGGATGCCTCGGCGTTTTCAAGCTGCTGTTGTGCGGTCCGAATCTGCTCGGCCTGCTGCTGCTCCTGCCGGGCGGCGGCGGCGGATTCCTTGGCGGCGTTCTTCCGCGCCTCGCTCATAGCCTTCACGGCGGCGATGACGCCGGAGAAGGCCAGCACGAGCACGCCGATCCCGGCGACGGCCCCGACGGCGGCGAGGCCGATCCCGGCGAACGCCGGCACGAGCGCCGCGAGGATCGGGATCAGCGCCGGGCCGAGCGCCAGCGCGGCGACCATGATTCCCGAGATGCCGCGCCGGGCCGAGCCGTCGCGGTCGACGTTCACGTCGATGTCGGCGTCTTTGCCGTCGAGCGCCTCGACCTCGGCGCGGATGGATTCGAGGCGGGCCAGAGCTGCTGCGGCGTCGAGCCGCACGTCGAGCCGGAGGTCGTTGGCGGCCATGGTCTCGAGGGCGGCCTCGATCGTGGCGAGCTCGGTCATCGCGCGACCGGCGTCGATGTCGATGCCGATGCGCTGGTTGCTGAGCGACTCGAGCTGCGCGCGGACGGCCTCGATCGCGGTATCGGCCTGGCCGGTGTTCACGTCGATCCGCGCCTCGGGCAGATCCTGAAGGGCGCCCTCGATCTGCGCCTTGACCCGCTGGGACCACCCGCCTTCGAGACGCACGTCGACGGTCGCGTTCTTCCCGTCGATCTTGTCGACCTCGGCCTGTAGCGCCTCGAGCTGGGCGAGGGCGCGGGATGCGTCGACGCGGATGTCGACGCTGGGGTCGCTGGCGGCGAGGGTGCGCAGCTCGCCGGAGATGACGGCGATGCGACGTAGCGCCTCGTCGCTGTCGAGGTCGACGCCGACCCGCGCCTGAAGGGTGCGGAGCTGGGCGCGCAAGTCGGCGATCTTGCGCTCGGCGGGCGTGCTGTTGGCGTCGATGCGCGGGTTCGGCAGGTTGCGCAGCGCGGCGGTGATGCGTTGCTTCACGGTCTCGCCGAAGCTCGTCCCGTACGCGGCACCTGCCTGCCCGCCCTGGGCGCCGGCGCCCCGCGCGCCACCGCGCAGGCCGCGGTCAATGCCCTGCTGAAGCGTCCGCTCGACCTGCCGCGCCCACTTCTCGACTTCGGCCTGCACGGCGGCCTGAGCCCCACGGAAGGAAGGGACGAACCTGACGAAGGCTGTACCACCGTCGTAGTCAGGCACAGTCCCTCCCTTCCGGGGTTCCCGGCCGCTACTCGGCCGGGGGTGGTTGCGTCAGCCGGGCGACAAGGTCCACGACGTGCGCTCGTTCGCGCTCGACGCGGACCTTCGACAGGGCTGTCTTCGGTCTCGGTACGGGTTCGATCTTCGGTGCTGGCTTCCTCGTCACGGCGGTTATCTGCACTCGGGTCAGCGCAGATACCCGGTCGATCAGAGTGTCGAGACGCTCTGCCTCGGGCGTGTATTCGGACCATCGTGGCGACGACGACCCGCCCTTGCTCGGCGGCTTGTCTGCGAGCCGCTGGGCAAGCTCTTCGTCTCCTGCGATGGCCTCGGCGTAGTAGCTCGTCCGGGGCAGGTGCTCGACGAGGTTCTCGATCCGCCGGAAGCGCCGGGAGCGCCACGCGGCAGCCAGGTCAAGCCCGTAGTAGTGCTGGAAGTCGGCCTCAAGGTGGTCGCCGTAGCGGTCGATCAGCGCCTCGAGGCGAGCTGTCCCCCCGGCGCCTCCGGGGCGGGCAGGTTGTAGTGGCGGCGGTACTTCGACGTGAGCTGCTGCATTTTCCAGGCCGGGAAGCTGATCTTCGTGAAGTGGTCGTAGTCCTCCTCTTCGAGCACGATCGAGAGGAAGAAGTAGTCGTCGCCGGAGCGGATCGCGGCGTTGAGGTCGCGCCAGTCGCACTCGGCGGCGTCCTTCATGATGATCTGCCGACCGCCGGCGATGAAGAGGAACGGGTCGGGAACGTCGCCCTCGCGCTCGGCGGTGTCGACGTTGAAGACGACCTTCGGGGGGGTGTCGGCTCCGGCAGAGCTGCCACGGGCGCGATTCGTAGGCATTGGGTGGAGTGCCTTTCAGGTAGTCGGGTTCGGTGATCTGAAGGTCAGGCGTGCTGGGGCGGGTCGGCGTCGATCGTCGGGGTGCCCGCAGCGGCCTCGGCAGCGAGGCGCGCCTCCTCGGCCTCGCGGGCGGCCTGCTCGGCGCGCTCCCGGCCGACCTGGCTGCGGGGCGGCTTCCCGGTCAGCGGGTCGATCAGCTCCGGCGCCGCCTGCGGCCTGCGGGGCTGGCGCCCGACCCATGCGACGGGGTACTCGGTCTCGGTGTCGGCCATCGTGATCCTTCCGTGGTCAGGTCGGGTGGGGAGGGAGAGACCGGGCGGCCCGCGCCCACCCGCGCGGGCCACCCGGGGTCATGTGGGGCTCGGGTCAGGCCGTCGCGGCGGCCTGGAAGCCCATGCCCTCGAGCATCGACGCCCATCCGGGCCCGCCGAAGAACCACTTGTGCGCGTACCCGGCCGTCGAGTCGCGGTAGCCGGTGAGGGTGCCGCCCCACGAGATCGGGTCGTCGCCGTCGTTGTGGTTCTGGCCGCTGCGGTCGGTGATCTTCGCCCGCGGGAGGTAGCGGCCGATGTAGACCTCGCCCTCGTCGGCCATGTCGACCGCGATCGACAGCGCCCGCCAGTAGCGCGCGGACGGCCGGTCGGTCTCGGCGATCTGAACCTCGCCACCGACGGCCGGAACGTAGTCCTCGAGATTCGCCCCGGTGTAGAGCTCGATCGTGGCCCGGTTCGTCTCGATGCCCGTGAAGCCGAGCGTCGTCGTCGCGCCGGTCACGTCCGACCGCACGGGCCCGGTCTCGCCCCACGCCGGCACGTCGGACGTGGACACGTCCCCGCCCCACTGCGCGCCGTCCTTCGTGAGGAAGCCCAGGTGGCGGTGCCCGAGCGGCAGGGTCTGAAGAGCGCTGTCCGCGCCCGTCAGGGCCGTCAGGAGGGGGGCCGAGTTGTCCCAGATGAAGATGCCTCCCTCGAGCCCCTTGCGGACGAACTCGCCGCGCACCACGCGCAGCGCGTCCCAGGTCGTTGCAACCATTGACTTTCCTTCCTTGTGGGGTCTCAGCGCCGCGCGCTGACTTCGTACGATGCGGTGAAGCGTCGCACTGATCTTGTGGCCGACCACGGCCTTTCGACCGGCCCGCGTGTCGCCCGTACCTTGTCGAGCACGCGGCCGTCGACCCGGTGGAATCGGCCGTTCGGACCCTCGCCGGCCAAGAGTTGCATCGACTTCCCGGCGAGGTCGATCGCGGCGCCCCGGTCAGGCGCGAAGGCGTCGACCTCGACGGCCGCGAAGTCGGTGATCCCGTCGTTGGGGCCACCGACGCGCACGACCCGCAGGAAGTGCTTCCGCACCTGAAGGTCGTCGGGGGCGACGGTGTCGACATCGTCCGGCCCGACGAGCTGCTCGAGGATGCGGCAGAGGAGTAGTTCCACGTCGGGGAACTGCTCCGGCGTCTGGGGCCAGTACGGCGCGGCCACGTCAACGCCTCCGCCGGACGGTGAGGGCGTCGAGCATCCGGCCGAGGACGCGATGCCCGTTGCCGTTCGTCTGCTCGTTGCCCCACTCGACAGCTGCGGCGTGCTTCGACGTGTTGCGCAGCAAGGCGGCGGCGCGCGGCCGGTTGCCGATGTCGATCAAGACCGACGGGACGACCTCGAAGCTGCCCGCGTACTCGCCGGTCTCACGGAAGGTCTGCGCGTCGGCCTCGCACCACGCCTTCGCGGTCTCGGCTGCGTCGGTCACGGCGTGGAACGCCTCGGGGCCGTTCGCCATGGCCTGCCAGCCGCGCCGGCTGGGGACGTACTCGACGCTGGCGGGCATTACCCGGTCACCCGCACGAGCGCGACCTCGGCGCCGACGGGGCCGCCCTCGAAGTGGCCGCCGGTCCAGACGCCGGGCTCGCCGGTCACGTCCCACGTGCCGTGATAGGCGCCGATGATGCCCGCGTACTCGACCTGATCCCCGGCGCGCACGTCGGCGGCCGGGTCGTCGCAGAGCATCGACAGCCCCACGGTGACGGTGTTGCGCTGGTCGGTGTCCTCGGTGCTCGCGCCGCGGGGGGCGAGGGTGACTCCGGCGAGCTGGTGCCGGGTGCCGGGTGCGCGGTCCCCGCCGCGCTTCTGCGGGCCGGGCCGGTAGATGGTGACGGTCTCGGTCATGCGAGCGCCGGCCGGACCTGTATGGAGCGGGCACGCCGTACAGAGCCAGTCGAGCCGCCGAGCGCGAGGACCATCGTGGCGGAGTAGCCGAGCTCGCCCGTGCTGCCGTCGGGGTAGGTGATCGACTCGCTGAAGGGGCCGCGGGTGCGGGAGACGGTGCGGGCGCCCTCGGGGTTGCGCAGGGCGCCGGCGACGGCGAGCGCGACGATCGCGGAGACCTCTTCGGCGGCAATCGCGCCAGCGGTGATGCGGTCGTCGAGGCCAGGCGCCACGGTGCGGGCGAGTCGGCTCGCGATCAGGATCAGGCCGAGCGTCTGGGCGTCGTTGTCGGGGATGGCCCGGGTGATGTGGGGCCGAACGGCGGCGATGTCGGTCAGCGGCTGCGGAGCCACGAGCGGGCCTCCCTTCGGGTGGGTGGGGGCGGTAGGTGCT
>Ga0210040_10006502_pt1 | contig 14534 bp, 5 predicted proteins | sample CryGeyCG12114_NA_FD_185462 | JGI IMG/M metagenome (GOLD analysis project Ga0210040, IMG submission 185462) | Groundwater microbial communities from aquifer - Crystal Geyser CG19_WC_8/21/14_NA (SPAdes) (version 2) | ecosystem: Environmental > Aquatic > Deep subsurface > Groundwater | place: USA... | reverse complement strand
CGAACAGAAAGCTCTAATGGATTCGCAAATGGGTACAGTAACAAACAGCAAATGTGTTGTCCATTCCAATATGCAGTTTTCATTGAACGCTGACGCTGGCATTAGCTTTTAATTAGTAGGGTCAAGGTTTTTCTCACACTGATAACTTGCTAACAAATTAAATAAATAAGTTTTGCTTTTTGAATCCACATCATTACAAAACAAAGCCGAAGCTATCAGTGAACGAGGATTGCATGTAAACCAAAGATTACTCAGCTGCTTACAGCATCACAAACTTGAGTTTTTCTCAGCAACGCTAACTCCGTTTCCGTGATCAAGTCATAATAAGAAATTATTCGCATCATTACGTTCCATTACTTACCGCTGGTTGAATACAATATTCACATTTTGGAAATTCAAGCTTGAATTTGGAAAACTGAAATATAGTTAGCACAATTTAGTTTTCTCGCACGGACTGAAATTAGAAGCGCCCAAAACGTTCTCATCATTTGTCTTGTTGGTCTCTAGGACTTCACAACGGAACGGATGGTTGGGTTTAGTGTACCGTTTTTGTGCTTTAAAGTTTTCTCATAGCGGTAGGCTTATTACCTCATACCACATACCACATACGTTTGGCACTGGTCACTAAATAAAATTGCTGTTTCTTTGATCTTATTCAAATCCTAAACCATCATCTATAAGCACCAAGTTGATAATTTGTGTTTTGAAACCTTAAATTTATTTAAAAATACTATGTACTCTTATACTGAGTCGTTAAGGCTAACACAAATATGAAATATGTGTCAGTGCTGAATAAATCAGTTATCCCCCCCTTAAACCACAACTATAGTTCGTTGCAAAGTAAGCAAAAAAAGTATTGCAAAAAAAGTTGCCCCATGTTATGCGGCTATCCCTGATAGATTGTCGACTTATACAAATTAAATCACTGAATATATGTAAAATGTTTTGACAACAATAGTTAATTGCTCATTTTTCCAGTCTTCAAAAAAAATTATTTAAAAAAATTGTTTGTTTACATTTTGTTGACAAGGAAACAATCAATACCGGATAACCTGCCAAAAAAAACATTCCTTTTATTCTGAAATGAGCTATAGTTACTGCAAATAAACTCGGTATTGAGAAGGATGGTTTAAAAACTGAAATATGAATTTTGTTGGCAGTTGGAATAGCAGTTTTGGAATCTACTGTTTGATTTCCAGTACTGGCTATTTAAACTCGGTCGCCAAATAACACAGGTTAACTGCCCTTTATTCTGAAAGTCAGTAAGTCAACTTCAATTTTGTTTGACCAGTAAAGTATTGCGCGACTTTGTAAAAAGATGTAATTGCTTGGTCTCTATAGGGACCTTGTGTGAGTCGTTATAAATGCCATAATACGATAAAATGTGTTGTTAACTTAAGAGTTCGCATAAACATTATACGCTTGATGGTCCATGTATATTGGCAAGAAAAAAAGACGTGGAGTTGCTAACTAACTAAAAGTAGGGATTATGTGGGGAATTGGTAATGACATGCTGCATAAAAAAGTGTTGTAAGTAATTTATTACCATTTCTCTTTTGCACACTTGTGTGTTATTGTCGCGTGAATTCGTTAACCTGCTTTCCTACGAGGAAACCTAAAATTTTCATTCTTAACATCAAGTACGTATCAAGTCCTATACCTTTTGCACGCTGCCAATTGTTATGAGTTGACAGCTGCAAGTGAATAAAAAGTGACAATGGAACAAATCTTGGTGTGAACCAGTCATGGCATTTTAATGAGTCGGCTACTTTGTTATGAAAATGATTTTCAAGTTAGTGACAGAAAATTCTGTATCCATTTGTTCATTTGTTGGATTCTAATGAAGCTCAACTGAAGCACAAGCTCATGGAAATTTAAAAAATTAAGTGGTCCACAATTCACCATACATCAAATCCACTTCTATTAGTTACTGTTTGAATAAATGATAAATCTAGCTTCAGTCTATATTCATGTAATTACCATTATCATTGTAGGCCATAATGTTATCGTAAATTACCTTTGGGAAATATTAAAGACCATTCATGGCTGCAAATTTAAACTAGTAAATAACAAGCAAACATTTAAAATACATTACTACAAAAGCCAATCAAATTAACCCTACTGTAAAAGAATTGTAAACCCTCAAGGAGTCAATTAGACACACAAATTCAAGCCAGTAACAATTAAAATAAAAAGAAAAAAATCATTCTCAAATGAACTCAGAAACGATAATACACGAAGCTATACAGTCGTTAAATTTTAATTGCTTGATTTTAAACCATGGGACCAGACCAAATCTTCTAAAGTGTACACGAGTTAATGATTTGCATTCAGTTAAGATAGATTAATTACCACTAGTCGTGTCCCCTTTTTTCGTGTCACAAGAAGCTATATAATCATGGCGCAAATTTGCATAACACATTTTGAGATTGTAACAAAAATAATCCCTATAATAATGTTTGCGTATTATGAGAATCAGTTTAACCAGAAATTTTTACTTTCTTCATCATTTTTGTTGGTCATTGCGGTACTTAATTATAGTCATCAATATCATTCATTAAAACGATTTTACCATCCACGATCGTAAATATAAAAAGTTTTACAAAATCCCACAAGTTAAGTAATAATCCAAATCCCAGTAATAATAACACAAACAAATTTAAAGTTAATTGTGAGATGGATTTTTGCTGTGGTTTACACAAACTTCTCTGCATTGTCATTTGTTGACAACACGGTAACTTATAAAAGATCTACGAATCTCTGAATTCATTAAAATACTACCTGCTGCAAAAAAATACGAATTCAAACTGAGAGTAACACATAACAAGGAATTTTATGGGCGTTTATTTCATCACGATATAAAAAAGTGTGCATAATACAGATTTTTATAACTTTTACTAAACTACACGCTCTCTGGTCCGTTGCGCATGATGAGTTGTCTGCAAAAACTGTGACATCCACCAGTTGCTCACTGACTGTCCTTTCATTTTTATTTTCCATTAGTAAACTAGCTACAGAAAACAGCGTTAAAAAATGAAATGTTGATCTGCTTGGTTCCCCTTGAATGTGCTAGCAACCAAAGAACAATGCAGTGACACAAATTTGGAAATTAAAAAAGGCGTAAAATGTCGTTCTGCGATGCTATAACATACGAACATCAAAAAAGCTACCCTTCCACGATATGATTATGCCTTTATTAAAGAATGCGCAAATTGGAAAGATACTTATACAATAGGAAAAATATAATTTGGTGAAACTCGCATTGTTTTTTTATTATCAGATGAAAGGTTTTTTCTATCTTTTTGGCAAAAGTGCTTGTCAATTAAGAACGAGTAACTAACTAACTATTATTATTATTACAGTTAAACATTAAAAATATGTGAAACATAGGATAGTAACTCTAGTGGAAACGATCTGTTGTGGGTATTAAATATAAAGCAAGAAAATAGAAAAAAATATACAATTAACTAAACGTAATTTTAATCATTAGATAACTGTTGTAATAAAGAGTGAGAGTGGTGAATAGGGTGAATAAAACAGAAGTTATTGAAAAGTGTAATGAAAGTTGGATAATGACGACAAGTGCTTATTAGCTGACTGAGAGTTTTTTTCTACGAATACGAGTTTTAGGGTTGATTTCTGTACTGGTTTACAACCATATTCAAGGAGTAGTTATCTTTCCATCTCGTATTTATAGTTGGCGTAATAATAAAACCATGAAAAATGCGATCCATTGACCTATATTTGAAGCGAATGTGCAGGAACTTGAATCTGAACACACTTTACACACAATTTGTAAAGGTGAAATATGAAATATAATTAATCAGTTTATCAATGCAGTTTTTGTAATAAAGCAATGTGTGTAAATATTAAAGTAGTTTATTGCAAGCCAAAAATTCTTTGTACAGTAATGACTTTTGCAATAGAACGGCTGTTTTTGCGTGTGTGTAGATCATTAGTTTCAAAATTTGGATCACTAATATTAATTACAAAATGTAAAGCGTACAGTTTGTGCATAGCAAAAGATTTATTACTGCTTCACTTCACGGTGAAGTCCATAGTTTACAAAACAATTGACATTTAAAACACCGATAATGCTTAATGAAAAGTGCTATTGCTTATAGTAACCTTAACAAACTGATGCAATGTCAATGTCCATGCCTATTGATTTACACAGCAGAGGCAATAGCGAAAAAACATTATTTCAAAATTTTACAACAGATTATTTACCCGCAACGCATAGCGTTGTCATCTCATTTTATCAATACAGTTCATTTAAGTCTGCTGGAATGAATTGCTTTCTGACTAACTAACTGTTTGTTTAACTGCAATGTTTAATGAAAACAGGGTTGAATTACTCACACAGAAACCCTATATGTACCGATAACATTATTTCCTTTGGGTCGGCGTGAATAAAAAATACAAAGAAATGGCAAAATGATTGGCCAAAGGGGGAATTAAAAAATTAATTAAATATAATAGAACTAATTAAAACAGAGAGTGACGCCTCTGCAGAATGTAACAGTCATAAACTTTTTTGGTCTTAGGTCATAGAGTCAGAATAAACCTCCTGAAAACCGGAAAAATAAATTCTCAGTTGTGCATGCGAACTGAAGCTAAAGTACTCACTAACTAACTCACTAACTTAAAGGTTGTCTTTTTATGCGCATTGAGTTTGCAGTGTAATGGGCAATACATCTTTTCGGTACCACGACTGCAGTGGTATTAGACTTTATGCAAATTTCAACAAAAATATGCTACATCTCGTCAACGAGCCGTATGGATGTGAAACGGGAAACTTGTTGCACAAATAAACACGTGCTTAAAACGCAACCACATGCGGCAAAAACATGCATATTAGGGCAAAAACATGCAACATGGTATATTAAGCTGCTTGAGTTGAACTGATTATCTGTTTAGAATGTATCAAATTTTGTAATGGTGAGACACATGCAGAGATGATAAATGTTTCAGAAATTCTGTTTTGTTAGCCAGATTCTAAATCTTTTACTGTCCAACTCCTACTCCAATCGATTTAATTGTGAACGAATAGTTTGGCAATGATATGGTTTTAGTGAATTTAGAGCTTTCATAAAAAAGATACAGAAAAAATAATTTCAGATATCTTACTGGAGTTTTTATGCATTTCTTCGGTATTTCATTACGTGCTACATAAGTAGCTTGCTTGTAATTAAAACTGTCTACAGTGATGCACAAGAAAATTGAGAGCTAAGTCTGTGCACAGTAAACTGGCTTGAGAAAAATAGAAAATGGGGAATAGAATTTTTCACATCGTGCAAATTAAATGCCAATGATTTCTTCTTTGTTTAAGCACGACTAGGAAATTATAATGACCACAAAGAGTTAATCACCGATCAAAGATTGGTTGCTTGAGCTTGGTTAGCTATCATTGCAATAAGTCGCTATAAGCTAAACAGTGATATCGCAAAAGTATTAATTTCTCTTTCAGCTTTGATTAGAAGACATAGTGATTGTTGCGACACATGACATGAAAAGTTGCCAAAACATAAAAAATGGTAATTACTGTGGTGGTCACGTAAGGTATTATTGTATTTCTTATTTAAATGAAGCGACTCATTGAAAAAACCGGTAAGCTAAACGATTTATACTCATGCATGCTGTATGAGTGAACACTGTACTAGTTTTTTGACGGTTGCAAATTTCATTGCATAAATTATGTGCCAGTAAGTTAAAGGGTGAAGAAATTAATGTAAAATAGGACCACAGAATCCTGTTTATCCCAAAGTAGTTTATGATGGGCAAGTGTAAACAGTTGATTGTTTGTGACACCATACATGTCACAAATGGTAGTACCTGATTTTTCGTCTAGAGCACAATCACAATGGTGTGCTTAATTAGATCTAAAGAGGATCTTACTTTTTACAGTCTCGTGATTGTTTGTTGTAAATTCATTTTCATTGAAAATACTAAATTCATGATTGCGTTTTTGCTTTACATTCGTATATTTTTGTGGTACTAGCGGAAATTACTTCTCTCAATCCAACCCAGCCAAAGTCGATACAATTACATTCATTTATACTATAGAACTATCCACTACGCCCTATAATTTTTAATAAAATTCTTTCATCCCCTTCACTTAAAGCTTATGTTAAATAATCCATCAACCAAATGAGAAAATTTTAGGTGTCAACTCTTAAAAAGTCACAATTCAGAGCTTAAAGACGCACAATTACAAACAATATAGTTACCAGTCGGTTAGTTTTCACACACTTGTAAGCGATTTTGGCTCCTCAAAATTGAAACCGTGCATGAAACAAGTGTAAAAGTTATTTCAAAAGAAGCAGAAATTCTAACTAACATGAATCCAACTTTGCGCATCCACCCATTACATTTCACAACAAACAACATTATGCATCTCCCAAATGTTGTAGTCAAGTCGGTCAAGTAACATAATAATGTGCACCGTATGAAACAAATGAAAGTCATCTCGTCTTCAATCCGATTACGTTAACGATGCTTAAGTGAAGCTATTGAGGTTAATGACTATTTAATAATATGGACTAGATACGGTAGATACTCATCGTCATGATCTTTATTCCTATGTGTATGCAAATAACTTCACATCGTAATAATAATATTCTTCCTAAGTCAGTAATGATGTACATTACAGGATTGTTTGCTCACATTAAACGCTGTAGAATACTGCCTGCCTGAGCAATAATGGGCATCCTGAAGGAGTCTTTTGGAAATCCAAGCGGATGTATACATTATATGCAACAGGCATAAAAGTACAGTTCAGTTCAGGCAATTGTTTGAGCAGTTGCTGAAACGAGGAAATAAGCACACTAGCACTAGCACTACCAACAACGTGTGTATGGTTTGTGAGAGACGTATATTTGAAATCATTGTCTGGTGTGGTAAGTGGTAACCAGATAAACTTGTCTAGTCATTTGGTGTGTGCACTCGAATTCATATCGAATTCACACTCAGGGCGGGCAAAACTTGGTACTTCTCGTTTCGGTAATTAATGTGCTAATGTGCTCATCATTGAAGGCATTGATTCTAGTAAAATATTGAAAATGAAACGAAACAAACAATTTAAGTTTTTTGTTTGGACACTGCGGACTGCCAGTACTTAACAGTGGAAAAATATTTATGACAGAGTATAGGAATTGCGCATTTCCGCGGTAATTAAGTTCTGGTTAATATTATAATAGTTTTTCTACTTTGACAAAATGTTCATATTATAGGCTTAGTTGAAAACTGTTTTATATTACCCTGAGAAAAGCGAAAGAATCTTGAACTGTTCGTGACAGCAGAATAAAGATTCTCCATCCGAATAATTGGAGATGGGTTATTCCGCGCAGACAACGTTATATGCATTGATTAGTAGATTGCCTGAAACAGTGAATGCGGAATTCAATGTAGGTTACCGTAGTTACCGATTAGCTTTTAGTTCGTCCCAGCTGTGTACGATTAACACCTGACCCAATAAAAGCTTTATACTCTGATAAACTAGCGATCCAACTGATTTAATTCAACGTAATTGGAGTGAAGCCCAGATCATTGCCAAGCTGATATTTGAGTGTCACTACAGTAGCGCTACATATTACCAAGTAACTGCTACAAACTTATAGGCTCTAATTTGCTGCATGCTACTAACTTCTATGCACTCAAAATAAATTGACTTTCACACCCATTTTTGAATTCATGGTACACGAACAAATAAAGATCCCTCAAATTAACCATTGCTGAAACGCTATAACAGCCTCATAGTAAATTGAGGTTATTTTACAGTCGCATGTAATTTTATTCAAGATGCTCCAAATGTATAAGCCAGCTAAGGTAATAAAACTAGACTTCGTGCGTTACACAATACTGTAAAAGAAGATGTTTACACTTGTGCGTTGAAGAAAAAACCCATGGGAAAACATTCAAACATGTAAAGTGGAATCTCTGACTCCACAATATAGAAACCAAGCTGTAGCTAAAAACAAGAATACAGCACTAACCAACTGCCTATAACTAACTAACTTAGGTATCTCACCAATGCAAAATGATGATCACCCACTTTTTCAAACGTATAACTGCATACGTTGAATAAAACTTGAATTCACCTTAAAACAGCTAGTTGAGCAATCAGTGAAAAGAACTCCACAAAATGCGTGCACAAATGATGTGAAATCATAAACCGATAAATTGACTAAGATGAATATAACAGTAGTACAAATCAAATTGACTGGCTCATTTAGTGAGAGCGGAAAATGGCTGACTTTTCTGTCTAATAAGTGAGAACTTTAGTTAGTTGCGTTAGCATTAAATTTTAGCTTGACTGCCTCCCTCTTCTTTTTTATCTAATTGTAAAGAAGACTATGATGATAATGATCATCATCCTATGGGTCATTCCCCCTTTGCGCTTTTTATATCTTTTCTTTCTCGAACGTATCCAAGCGTGCAGTTGCCTGAAGAAGAGTTTCTTTTATTATATGGCCCTGTCTATGTGTTAGTAGGAAACCAAACTACTTGAAGCAGCCATCCATAGTTTAGTTAGCAGTGAGTTTAGACTTTTAAAAACATTCGCTCCAATGTTGTTCCTTATAGCCAGTTCAGTTGGTAAGTGGTAGTAGGGTAGTACCATTATGAGTCTTATGGTCATTTCTCATCCCTGTTGTTCCCTCTTAATAAAAGGAGCATTCACAATCTCACTCTATCATCTTATTATTTTGTCCTTATTTATCTAGTTCCATGTATTAGGGTCCCTTGAGTTCGTTTGGCTTGGCACATTCAAATTAATACTAAATTGCATTCTCTTGTTGTAACTCACTTAAAGAGTGCATAGTACATTAGTTAGATATTGAAGGATTTTGGTACAAGCCTACCAATTACATCGGTCCCCATCATGTCTTAAACTCCTTTACTTGTGTTGTGATGTCAGAGAGATGATCTTTAGAGCCCAAGTTACGGTTATTTGGTGCGAATCTTGAGAGTTTACTATGTGTCGTCTATGGAGTTGCTATTTGGTAAGCCATTTCGCATACAGTTAATCAGTTTGAGGTACTTCTTCACAGTTTTGGTCGACTTATTTTTTGAATGCTTGTGAGATGCTAAATAACTAACTTATACCAACTAAACTAACTAACTTTGCATTGCACGTTTCCCTCCATGTGTCTATATCTTTTAGCGTAGCTAATGCATTGATCCAGCTGCCACTTTGAAGCAGTAGTACATGTGAACAAGATTTTTAATCTACGGACGTGCAGCTGCACGAATAGAATTTTGCCTATATTGGGACAGTATTGTTGCAAACAGGTTAAAAAAATTTTGGTAATGAAATACGGCTCGAAATCTATAGTGGCAGTCTTCTTTGTCAACTGTACTAGGTATAACCAATGACACAATTTTTTTTGTCAACGTCAACAGTTATAAAAATTAGTTGAAAGCACACATTTCTTGATTTAAGAATCCCTTGAAAAAAGTACCTTTTTTAGGTATCATGTGTAGCTTACTTTTACTATTGTGTGTTTTTGAACCCGCACATGTGGGCAATATATAGCAGCTTGTTCTGGTTCAAGTGTAAGCCCCTGTTTGTTCTTCAGCCAGTGGGGGCGTGCAGTCTACACACACCATACTATGGGATCATTGTGCGTTCAAAAAAAGTGACTTTTCAGGTACCCTTACTTATTTGTACGAACTTCATTTATTGCAGCTAAGCTAACAACCAATACGTGATTCAACAGCTGACGTGTCTTTCTTGTGGATACGTTTTGTGTACAGTGTACATCTACACACACATTGAACGTTTTTCATCATCCAATCCAAAATACATTGGTGCATGCATAGGAAGAATACATCTGTGAAGTTCTCTGATTAGTTAGTGCATAAGTGCGGAGCTTGCTACAGCTACTACTGCTATGGTCTATGGAATTAAATCAGTTTTTGTTTTGTGCCTTCACTATTGCACATTTTGCCTCATCATCTAAGTAAGTCTCAGAGTAAGTTTATGTTCAGATTGAAAATATGAGGACAAATAGAGATGGATTGTATTTTGTTTTGGTATAGCCAGTGCAGTTACCTTTTTGGAAACTTCACCTCTCTCTCTCTCTGGTAGATAATCATAATAGTAGCAATCATCGTTGTGGAAGAGGAAGACTAAAAGCCTGAGGCATTATTTTTATCATCGTTTCCTTGTCGTGCGGGGGATCGAAAAGTTGAGACATGCTGTTCTAAGGCTTTTGAACTTGTTTGTGAGTTGGAGTGCTACTGGACAATAAGGGGGAAAGTGTCTTGATTTTAATAGTTAACCAACTGGGAGCGAAGATAAAAAATAGTGTTGTTACATATATCCATATAAAATACAATGCAGCGATACATACCAGGGTACAGAATTGTGTCTTCCTTCAGTTTCTTTGTTTTCGTAAAACTTTTAACGCAAAAGTCGGGGTCACGGATTTCATCAGTAAGTTGTTCTTTTACTGTTTTCACATCATAAATAGCTTTTGATAGGTTATGGACTTTTTTTAGTTGCAATAAGCGTTTAGCAGAATTGTGAGTGTGAGTCGTATGAGTTATAATAGATAGTAAGTGAAGTTATACTCAAGATTACCACGCATGCAGTTTTTAGTTTGTACCATATTGACGCCTCTCAAAGGATTTATTGGTGGCAAATTTTTCTCAATATGTGTGTAAAGGTGGTTTGGAAATTAATAAAATAACCTTAAAAATTAATCTTTTTTAGACCCCGGTGAACAAACATACAGGTAGGAATTAGCACAGCCAGTTAGTTCAACGTACATGACCAGTGTTTTCCATTAAAGTTTGGAAACAAAGCAAATAGCGGTAGCGGTAGGAAATATATGATTCGGTGTGTAAATATCAAGTACAAGCATGCACTCCAAGTGTACCTTGTGTTTAAGCAAGTGTACACAATTCAGTTAGTCAGTGATAATAGTATAGTTGACCGGAAGTGAACAGACGTGTGGTGGGAAAATGACAGGAATATTCTTATTTTTTTGTCTAGTTTCCATTTAATAGTGTAAGCAAGTATAATACTGAAAACGGATGGCTTCACTGGGTGTGTTGTAGTTCCAGGTTCTTTGTCTGCGCCTAGTATTGCTTAACGATTGACACAAGTGAGTGCGCATGTGCAAAAGAATAGCGTCCTTTCCTGGTTTTGAGTCGGACGCCAAGCTTCTGTTTATTAATACTTACTCACTCATGCAAGCTCAAGGCACGTTTTAAAATTTTGTTTACAATTCTAAATCACGCGTTTAAGTTTTATTTCAATTAGTTGTTCATATTTGAGTGTGTGACTTTGGTACAAATTCCTGTCCACCCCTACCGTAGTGGAATTTCATGGGAATCGAGAATAAAGTTGTGGTGGTAAACGCGATACCGAGTCAAGTTTTTATTGTACTTTTATTGTATTTCTACATGCTCATTTGTTCATGCTTATTATTTTAAAGGTTTGAACCGAAATCAGGTTTCTTTTTCCGTTGAAATGTATTCTGTCATAGTCAGTGTCGAGTCAAGTTGTGATAAGTGTTTGGTTGTTAGTCAGTTATAGTTTCTTGCCATCATGATGGGTTCATAAAATCTTTTGTTGGTAGCAGTTCTTCTGACAGTTGTCAATCAGTGGTATGCAGTCATATTAAAAATTATAAGGCTTTACCTATCAGCTGTGAAATTTCTTTTATTGTGGTTAGTCGATGGAATTGCATATCTAAGCAACTAACTAAAAGATAGTTTGTTGTTTGAAATTTGCTTTTGTCAGGTAGGTTTAGTATGTAGTAACTTAGCATGTGTGCACGCACTTTGTTTATATAAGCAGTAGTAGTATTTAGAATCGTGTTTCACTTACTTACAACCTTACTCACCTGTTCTAAAACAAGGGGTGTTGCATAAAATTTAATGAAGCTTACTAACCAATAAAATGTGTAAGGTATTTTGCTCTTGTATCTCATTTATTAATGCATTATTTTATTATTAAACCTGTTTAACATTGCAGGATCTTGCTCAAAGTACTTACTAGATTGTGAACATTGTGCAGCGAAGCTAGCACATGTTTCCTCAATTCCTCACTTGTATGAGATCTAGCAATCAAAATATGCTCCTCGACTTCTTGTATCTACTATCTACTATGTGAAATGCAAGCAATGGAGATCTAGAATTATTCTGTTCGCCGTAGTAGTAATGACCATCTGACTTGACTGATACTCTTACCTCTATATGTTATAATCTTTACTTCATGTAGTTCTTTTCTGTTATCTTTTAGGTCACTCATCCTACCCCTTCGGTATTCAAAACATGTTCACATTAAGTCGCCAAGATTTGCAGTAGCAGTTGGCAATGCAACTTGGATAGTTCTCAGCAAAGAAATGTAATAAAGACGATAATGGACTGAAAAAAAGGATTTCCTGTGAGAAAAAAGTGACTAACTTGGTTGGTCTGAAAGTCTGAGAATAGTAATAGTAGCAAAAGTTTGGTTCATTACCAACCAGTAAGTAAGAGAACCCGACATCCGCTTCGGTTTGGGTTTGTGTCTTGTGCGTGTGTTTGTACTTTTTTTTACCTGTATGCGTGCAGTGTGGCAATAATCAGGATAAAATGATGTCGGAGTCGAAACTCAAACATTCATACTCCTTGACATCTTTGTCGACTAGATTCCTACATCCTAATGGGTATGGTAACCATCACCACCATCATCATCACTATCCTAGTTACAATTCGTCCTTGAACAAAGACTCCTTGGAGGAGCAAGACGCTGGTGATGACTACGGATTCCTATCATTTCGTGAAAAAGACAAGTCTCTGGTCAATGGACATTCCTTGAGTGGGATCAGCGGAAGTTTTCACTCTTCCTCGTCTCACTTGAATAACAAAACCAATAGTGTTCAGACCTTAGGTAATAATCACACTGTTCATTCAACTCGTCAATCTAACAGGTCCAAAGGGCTTAATCTGTTTGGTGCGACTGGTAACACTACTGCAACGAATACTGTTACAACTAATGGCCACTGCAATAACAATAAGGACGGAGCTTCTTGTAATTGTGATTGTCACAGTGCTCATACTGAAACTGAGGGATTAAGTGCTACGATGAGATGCTCCAAGAACATTTTCGCTTCCTCTGAGTTTGGAGGACGGAGCAACTTGTACGACTTTAAGTTTAACTCTTCATGTCAAGCATTAAATTTGTGTCCTACGACGGCTTCTACTAACTCATCTTCGTCATCATCTGGGCTCTCAAGTATGACAAATGGATCTAGCTCTTCGTACACGGCAAATACTAATAATGGGAAAGGAAGCATGGCTAATGGCAATGGTTTGAGTAGTAATGGGTTTGGTACAATCACCAGTGTAGTCAACGGAGGTCAAAATGCTAAAAAGAATGGAGTTCGAGTTAGGAGAACGATCTCGTGCTATGCAAAGAATCCTAACAATAGTAATGGGAGAAACTCAATAATGCGGACAAACTATTTTGACAAAAGTGGGCTAGAAACGAAAACTGGAATGAGTAATGGGGTAAGTACACTGAACTTGAGTAGTCAACAAAGGACGAGTACACTGAGCAATCCCATCTGTGAGTTTTCTCCGTACTCTTCCCTATCCTCTTCGGACCTTGTGGGAATAGGGAATGGATTTATCGGATTTTCTGCGACCACAAATGGAGTCAGTGAGTCATTCAAGCGTTCTATGATCTCTCCCGTATTTTTTCATGATAACCGAACTGTGGATTGTGGATGTCATTCTTGTTTTGAAGTGAAACGGAACTTTTTTCAGGTATATCAATATTTTTTATCAACCTTTTGTAGATAGGAATTTAGGTCTCCGTTAAGTGTTGCATGGAAGTAATAGTAGACCATTTATTTATTTAAATCTTATTTAATCACTGTATTCAAGTATTCATTGCGTCACGACAAAAACTCTAGTAGTAAGTATTAGCAGTTCTGTCTCTGTGTCACGGTGACCACATATGCATATGGTTTTCAAGATTGGTATTGGTACTCTGCTTCGGAACACAGTATCGTAAAAAATACCGTGCAGTTTTATTCAGCTGGCAATGGTAACCAGCTAATGTAAAAGAATAAAAGTTCACGGCCTTGCTAATTGTTTGTTGTGTAAAGTTAGCAGCCAACTAGCATCATTGTTAGAGGGCGTGAGACCTCTCATAAAAATGTACGTCAAACGGGGTCTCAAAAAGTCAAAAACTAAAGATTATTTTTTTGCACGAAAACTACTGAACTAAACAAACTCAAAATTTTTGGGTATGTTAAGCTGCTCGAGTTTTCCCTACACAAAAAATTTCAAAACACAAAAGTGCATCACTGATTTAAAAAAAAATGTTTTAGTTTTGGGTCACGTGACCTATCTGAAAACGCAACGGTGCTTAAAAGATGAAATTTTGTGTTCACGGTTTTGGCGAAACTACTAGATGGATTTGCTTGAAATTTTCAAGATATGTTTCTTGATAGGGAATGCATCGTTGAAAGGCCGCTTTTAGCATTTGGTTAATTTTAGCTCACTTAATTAAAGTTTTTCAAATTCCCATTATA
>Ga0210040_10006501_pt1 | contig 14534 bp, 15 predicted proteins | sample CryGeyCG12114_NA_FD_185462 | JGI IMG/M metagenome (GOLD analysis project Ga0210040, IMG submission 185462) | Groundwater microbial communities from aquifer - Crystal Geyser CG19_WC_8/21/14_NA (SPAdes) (version 2) | ecosystem: Environmental > Aquatic > Deep subsurface > Groundwater | place: USA... | reverse complement strand
TGTGCAGGACGCTCAGTGGTGCAGCAGGTGGCGGGCCATGACGACGCGCTGCACCTGGTTGGTGGCCTCGTAGATCTGGGTGATCTTGGCGTCGCGCATCATCCGCTCGACCGGGTAGTCGTGGGTGCGCGGCGATCGTGACGCGGGTGTGGTCGAGGGTGCGCATCGCCAGCGCGAAGCCGCCGCCCTCCTCCCCCACCAGCCGGTCGGCGGGCACCCGGACGTGGTCGAGGTAGACCTCGCAGGTGGGCGAGCCCTTGGTCCCGAGCTTGCGCTCCCGCGCCCCGAAGGAGACGCCCGGGTCGTCGCGCTCGACCACGAAGGCGCTGATGCCGTGACCCCGCGGGGCGGTCGGGTCGGTCACGGCGAACACCGTGTAGAGGCTCGAGACGCCCGCGTTGCTGATCCAGCGCTTGGCCCCGTCCAGCACCCAGCCGTCGCCGTCGCGCACCGCCCGCGTGCGCATCGCCGCGACGTCGGAGCCGGCCTCGGACTCGGACAGGCAGTAGCTGACCATCGCCTCGCCGCTGGCGACGAGGGGCAGATACCGCTGCCTGAGGGCCTCGCTGCCGGCGAGCAGCCAGGGCACCGTCCCGGGCTTGTTGACCGCGGGGACGAGCGAGGTCGAGGCGCAGGCCCGCGCGACCTCCTCGATGACGATGACGGTCGCCAGCGCGTCGGCGCGACCCCGCCGTACGCCTCGGGCACGTGGGGGGCGTGGAAGTCGCCGGCGCGCAACGCCTCGGAGGACTCCCAGCCGAAGCCGGCCCGGTCGTCGACGCCCGCGGCGAGCGGCGCGACCTTGGCGTCGCAGACCTCGCGGACGGCCGCGCGGAAACGCCTCGTGCTCCTCGGAGGTCCGGAACATCCCGCTGGCGTCGTCGCCGGTGCCGGGAGCGTACGCCGGGGCTTACCGACGGGTGACGTGTCGCCGAGCCGGGTCCGGGGGTTCCGTCGGCTCGTCCAGGAGCTGCCGGGCCAGGAGGGTTCCGGCGGCCGTCGCGACCGGGAAGACGACCACCGCGACGAACGGCACGGACAGCAGCAGGAAGGCCGGGACCCCGAGTCCGAGGCTCCGCCAGCGTCGCCGGACGAGCGTGGCGCGGCGCTCGCGCAGGGTGAGCACCCCGCGGCGCTCCAGCGGGCTGCCGACCAGCTCGGTGACGAGCATCCAGCCCCCGAATAGGGCGCCGCCGACCGGTGCGGCGACCTGGCCGGCCACGGGGACGAAGCCGGCGCCGAAGAGCGCCGCCGCCCCGAGGGCCGAGACCACCACGAGGCCGACCGACTGGCGCACCGTACGGGCGAGGCCGGTGCGGGCGGGTTCGTCGACGGGGGCCGGGGCGTCCGGGAACGCGCGGTCCACGGCCTCGCTGATGGCGTCGTAGACCGGGGAGCCCAGGGCGAGCGTGAGCGTGCTGAACAGCAGCACCATGAGCAGCACCGTGCCGCCGACCAGCAGGGTTCCGACGACCACGCGGACGGCGGTGGCCGCGCCGGCCGACCACCCGTCGGAGAAGGGCGTCAGCGCCGCGGTCAGACCGGCGAGGTGCCCGACCAGCAGCACCAGGCCCACGACGAAGACGACGGACGTGATCGCGGGCGGCACCGCGCCGAGCCAGAACAGCCGGGGCCGGCGCAGCAGGAAGGACGCGGCCCGCCCGAGCAGCCTCAGCCCGCCGACGACCTCAGCCGGGGCGGACGGCACGCCGCACCGCCTCGCCCTTCGCCTCCGCGCTGCGCCGCAGGTCGTCCTGGAACGCGAGCATCGCGGCGGTCAGCACGGGGTCGCCGCTGGCGAGGATGCGGACGGCGAGCAGGCCGGCGTTGCGGGCGTTGCCCACCGCGACGGTCGCGACCGGGACGCCGGCCGGCATCTGCACGATCGACAGCAGCGAGTCGAGCCCCTCGAGGTGCTTGAGCGCCACCGGGACGCCGATCACGGGCAGCGGCGTGACCGCGGCGAGCATCCCGGGCAGGTGGGCCGCACCGCCGGCGCCGGCGATGATCACCTCGAGCCCGCGCTCGTGCGCGCCATGCCCGTACGCGAGCATCGCGTCCGGCATCCGGTGGGCGGAGACGACGTCGGCTTCGTACGCCACCCCGAACTCGGCCAGCGCCTGCCCCGCGGCCTCCATGGTCGGCCAGTCGGAGTCGGAGCCCATGACGATGCCGACGCGCGGCGCGCTCGTGGTCTCGGGTGCGGTGGTCTCAGGCATCGTGGTCCCCCATCAGGTAGCCGGCGGCGTGCCGGGCACGTCGGCGGACCTCGACCAGGTCGTCGCCGTACGCGGTCACGTGCCCGACCTTGCGGCCCGGCCGGACCTCCTTGCCGTAGAGCTGGACGCGCAGGCGCCGGTCGCGGGCGAAGCAGTGCAGCAGGGTCGAGGGCAGGTCGGGCTCGGCGCCGCCGAGGACGTTGCCCATCACCGTCCAGGGGTTCCGGGTGCCCGGGTCGCCGAGCGGCAGGTCGAGGACGGCGCGCAGGTGGTTCTCGAACTGCGAGGTGTGGGCGCCGTCGATGCTCCAGTGCCCGGTGTTGTGCGGGCGCATGGCCAGCTCGTTGACGACGACGGTGCCGTCGCGACGTTCCATGAGCTCGACGGCCAGCACGCCCACCACGCCCAGCTCGCCGGCGACCTGCAGGGCGAGCGCCTCGGCGGCGACGGCCTGCTCCTCGGTCAGCCCGGGCGCGGGCGTCGTGGTCTCCACGCAGATGCCGTCGCGCTGCACCGACTCCGAGACCGGGTAGGCCACCGCCTGCCCGCTGGGCGAGCGCACGACGAGCGCGCTCAGCTCCCGGGCGAAGTCGACGTACTCCTCGGCCAGGATCTCGGCACCCGCGGAGAGCCCGCCGAGCGCGGCGAACGGTTCGTCGGCCTGGTCGGCGGAGTCGATCTTCCAGACCCCCTTGCCGTCGTAGCCGCCGCGCGAGGTCTTGGCGATGACGGGCCAGCCGGTCTCGTTCCCGAACACGCGCAGGGCGTCCGCGTCGGCGACCACCCGGTAGGCCGGGCACGGGATCCCGGCCGCGCTCAGCCGGTCGCGCATGACGACCTTGTCCTGCGCGTGGATCAGCGCGTCGGGGCCGGGTCGGACAGCGGTGCCGGAGGCCTCGAGGTCGCGCAGCAGGCCGGTCGGCACGTGCTCGTGGTCGAAGGTGATGACGTCGCACCGGGCGGCGAACGTGCGCAGCGTCTCGGCGTCGGTGTAGTCCCCGACCGTGACGTCGTGGACGACCTGCGCCGCGGACACGTCCGGACCCTCGGCCAGCAGGGCGACGCGGACGCCGAGACCGATCGAGGCCTCGTACATCATCCGGGCGAGCTGCCCGCCGCCGACGATCCCGACGACGAAGGGTCGGACGGGCGGGGTCGAGGTCGTCACGCCGCGGCAGCCTATCCGGCCCGGTCCACCGCCGCGCACACCATCCGCAGCTCGCCCTCGCCGTCCGGCGAGGGTCCCGCGTCGACGAAACCGTGCCGGGCGTACAGGCGGCGGGCCGCCGCGTTGTCCTCGTAGACGGAGAGGACGACGGGCTGCGCGGGATAGGTGGCGCTCGCCAGGGCGAGGACCACGGACACCGCGGCGTCGGCCACGCCGGTGCCCCGCGCGTGCGGCGCGACCCACATCGAGATCAGCTCGGGCGGGACCGCGCCCGCGGGGGCGGCGAGGCTGACCATCCCCGCGTCGTCACCGTCCCGCACGACGACGAGGTTGTGCGGAACCGCCGCCAGCCGGTCCCGCCACCGTGCCTCCGTGTCCCCCGCCCCGCTCCAGCCCGCCAGCGTCGAGCCGAAGGCCTGCGGCGCCTCGGCCAGCGCGGCGAGCCGCAGCGCCCGCCAGCGCCGCCAGTCGTCGGCACCGACGGCGACCACCTCCACGCTCACCGGGTGAGGTCGAGGACCAGGCGTCCGCGGACGCCGCCCGCCTCCATCCGGCGGTGGGCGCCCGTCGCGTCCGCGGCCGGGACGACGTCGGCCACCCGCAGGGTCACCTCGCCCGCCTCGGCCTGCTCGCGCAGCCGCTCGAGCGCGGCGGTGTTCAGCGCGTAGTCGCGGACGAGCACCGGCACCACCCGGACGCCGCGGGCCAGCTCCTGCCCGGCGTCCTCGCCGCGGTAGCCGCGGACGGTGATCACGACCCCCCCGTCACGCACGGCGGGCAGGGCGAGGGCGCCGAGCAGGGCACCGTCGGCCAGGCCGTCGACCCCGTCCGGGTAGCGCTCGCGCACCGCCGCGGCGAAGCCGTCGCCGCGGGGCAGGACCACGTCGGCCCCCAGGGACCGGACCAGCTCGACGTCGGCGTCGCTCGCGTCGGCCACGACCGTGAGGCCCTCGGCCTTGGCGAGCTCGACGAGGTAGCCGCCGAAGGAACCCGCCGCACCCGTGACCGCGACGACGTCACCGGGCCGCAGGGCCATCTCGTCGAGGGCGAGGCGGGCGGTGAGGCCGTTCATCGGCAGGGTCGAGGCCGCGGCGTCGTCGACGCCGGCGGGCGCGGGGACGACGGAGGCCGCCGGCAGCGCGACCTGCTCGCGGTAGGCGCCGTGGCTGCCCGAGGGCAGCACGATCGCCATCACCCGGTCGCCCACCGCCAGCCGGCCGTCCGTGCCCGGCCCGACCTCGTCCACGACGCCGGCGATGTCCATCCCCGGCACCGCCGGGAACTGCGGCGGCGTGCCCGCCATCCGCGCGTAGAGGCCGCTCCGCACCCCGACGTCGGTCGGGTTGACCGTCGCCGCCCGCACGGCCACCCGCACCTCGCCGGGACCCGCGTGCACCTCCGGGACCTCGACCACGTGCAGGGCCTCGGGCCCACCGAACTCCGTCACCGCGACTGCTCTCATGATCGGTGCAAGAGGTGCGGCGGCGGCCTTTGTTCCCTGTACGCGGCCGGTGCGACGTGGCTCACCTGAGCCGGAAGATCACGCCCCGCTGCACGACGAAGTTGACCGTGGTCGCGACGCCCTGGGCCACGACGAAGCCGACCAGCTGCACGACGCGCAGCGACAGGCCCCGCGCCGCGAGGGCGTCGAAGAGCACGGAGAACAACCCCACCTGGAGCGCGAACGTCAGCGCGTACAGCACGACCACGGCGGCGAAGCGGCGCCGGGACGGTTCGGCGCGGAACGTCCAGCGCCGGTTGATCAGGTACGCGGTGGTCGTGCCGGCGACGAAGGAGAGCGCCTTGGCGGCGGTGTGGCCGAGCCCCAGGTGCATGAGCAGGACCAGCAGGCCGAAGTCGACGACCGCGGAGAGCCCGCCGGTGAGGACGAACCGCACGAGCTGCGTCTTGAGCGGCAGGGCCGACGCACGCTCGGCGACCGGCAGCTCGACCGGCTGCGGGAGGTGGCTCACCGGACGGCTCCGGGTGCCGCGTCGAGCTCGCCGAACAGCTGCTCCGCCACCGCGCGCTGGACGTGCCGGACGTCCGGGACGTCGCGCAGCGCGACCGAGCCCTCGCCGGCCGTCTGCGCGACGAGGGTCCCGCACCCGAGCAGGCGGTCGCCCAGGCTGCGCTTCGTCGAGACGTCGTTGACGCGCCACAGCGGGAGGTCGACGCTCACCTTGTTCAGCACGCCCGTGCGCATGACCAGCCGGCGGTTCGTCAGGTAGTAGGTCGTGGCCCGCCAGCGCAGGAACGGGCGTACGCACGCCCAGCCGGCGAGGCCACCACCGAGCGCGAGGACGACGAGCTGCCCGAAGGGGCGGTAGTCGGTGGGGACGACGGCGGTCCCGGCGCCGACCAGCGCCCCGATCCCGATCAGCGCCAGCGCGGGCCCCACGAGCGCCTTGGCGTGGGTCCGGGTGTGCAGGACCTCGTACTCGTCGGCGCCCAGCATCCGCGACGGCAGCCCCACACCGTTCATGGTGGCACAGGGGACCTCGCCGGACGTCCGACTCGGGTCGCGACCCCGTCAGCCCCTGGCAAGCCCGTCCCAGGACCAGCGGGGGACGTCCAGGCCGTCGGGGACGTCGTCGGGCGACTCCGGATAGGCGTTCATCGCGGTGCGCGTCGCCCACGCGAAGTAGGCGTGCAGCACGTCGCCGAGCGGGGTGCCGGCAGGCCGACGTCACCGAGCGCGCCGTCGAAGCAGGCCACCGCCCGGTCGTCCATCTCGCGGTGCTCGCCGTTGCCGCCGTGGAGCGCCGGTGCCACGCCCCGGCGAGCGCGACCATCCCGGCCCGCCCGCCGGCGGCCTCGTACACGCTCACCGCCAGGAGGCCGATCCTGCTCTCATCGGCCCGTCGGCGCGAGACCCGGACGCTCAACGCCCCCTGAGCTTGTCGAAGGGCCCCGGAGGGGTGGGCTCTGCCACGTTGCCGGAAGCCGACCTCTTCGAGGCCCTTCGACAGGCTCGGGGGGCGTACCGGGGGCTCAGGGCGTTGGACGGGCTCAGGGAGCGTCCGCTCAGCGCAGGTGCACGACGTCGCCGGCGCCGAAGGTGCGGGAGCCGTCGGCGGTCTCGACCACCAGCCGGCCCGCGGGGTCCACGTCGCGCGCGACGCCGACCACGGAGGTGCCGTCGGAGAGGTCCACCCGCACCTCGCGGCCGATGGTCGCGCAGCGCTCGCGGTAGGCCAGCGCGAGGCCGTCGCCGCTCAGGCCGGGGACGGCGGCGACCTCCTCCCAGCGCGCGAGGATCCGCTCCAGCGACCGGAGGGTCGTCGAGACGATGCTCGTCCGGTGGAGCGGGAAGGCCCCCAGCCCGAGCTCGGTCAGGACGATCCCCAGGGAGGTCGCGGTGGGGACGGGCAGCTGCTCGGGGGTGAGGTGCACGTTGATGCCCATCCCGATCACCACCGCCGGCCCGTCGGGCGTCTCCACCCGCTCGGCCAGGACCCCGGAGACCTTGCGGCCGAGCACGAGCACGTCGTTGGGCCACTTGAGGTCGGCCGGGAGGTCGGCCTCCTGGCGGATGCCGTCGGAGACGGCGAGCCCGGCGAGCAGCGGCAGCCAGGTCCAGCGGTCCGCCGGGACGTCCGGGCGGACCAGGACGGACATCGCGATGCTCGTGCCGGGTGGTGCGGTCCACGTCCGCCCGAGCCGTCCCCGGCCGGCGGACTGGTGGTCGGCCAGCAGCACGCTGCCGGCGGGTGCACCGGCCCGCGCGGCGGCCGCGAGGTCGGCGTTGGTCGACCCCGTCTCGTCGACCACGTCGATCGCGGTCCACAGGCTCTCCGCGTCGACGAGCTCGGCCAGGAGCGTCGCGCGCTCGATCGGGTCGTCGGCACGGGCGGCAGGGTCAGGCACGTCCGCACCCTAGTGCCGGGGCAGCGGGGCTAGGGTTCCCTGCTGTGAGTCTCGACGCCGACCCCGTGCAGACCGGACAGCCGCCCGAGAAAGCGAGCGCGAGCGGAGCGAGCACCAGCCACCGCGGCGAGCGGGGTGACATCCACACGACCGCCGGCAAGCTGGCCGACCTCGACGCCCGGATGGACGAGGCCGTGCACGCCGGGTCCGCCGCGGCGGTGGAGAAGCAGCACGCCCGCGGCAAGCTGACCGCACGCGAGCGGATCGCCCTGCTGCTCGACCCGGGCTCGTTCACCGAGCTCGACGAGTTCGCGCGGCACCGCTCGACCGCGTTCGGCATGGACAAGCGGCGCCCGTACGGCGACGGCGTGGTCACCGGCTTCGGCGAGGTCGACGGCCGCCCGGTGTGCGTCTTCAGCCAGGACGTCACCGTCTTCGGCGGCAGCCTCGGCGAGGTCTACGGCGAGAAGATCGTCAAGATCATCGACTTCGCGCTCAAGACCGGCTGCCCGCTCATCGGGCTCAACGAGGGCGGCGGCGCGCGCATCCAGGAGGGTGTGGTCAGCCTCGGTCTCTACGGCGAGATCTTCCGCCGCAACACCCACGCGTCGGGCGTCATCCCGCAGATCTCGCTGATCATGGGCGCCGCGGCCGGCGGCCACGTCTACTCCCCCGCGCTCACCGACTTCGTCGTCATGGTCGACAAGACGTCGCAGATGTTCATCACCGGGCCCGACGTGATCAAGACCGTCACCGGCGAGGACGTCACGATGGAGGACCTCGGCGGCGGACGGACGCACAACACGAAGTCCGGCAACGCGCACTACCTCGCCACGGACGAGGAGGACGCCATCTCCTACGTCAAGGCGCTGCTGTCCTTCCTCCCGCAGAACAACATGGAGGACCCGCCCGCGTACGACATGGAGAACGGGCTCGAGGTGCACGACGTGGACCGCGAGCTCGACACGCTCGTCCCGGACTCGCCCAACCAGCCGTACGACATGCACGAGGTGATCGGGCGCGTCCTCGACGACGGCGACTTCCTCGAGGTCCAGCAGCTCTTCGCGCCGAACATCCTCGTCGGCTTCGGCCGCATCGACGGCCGTGCGGTCGGGGTCGTGGCCAACCAGCCGCTCCACTTCGCCGGCTGCCTCGACATCGACGCGTCGGAGAAGGCGGCCCGGTTCGTCCGGACCTGCGACGCCTTCAACGTCCCCGTGGTCACGTTCGTCGACGTGCCCGGCTTCCTGCCCGGCACCGACCAGGAGTGGAACGGGATCATCCGCCGCGGCGCGAAGCTGATCTACGCGTACGCCGAGGCCACCGTCCCGCTCGTCACCGTGATCACCCGCAAGGCGTACGGCGGCGCGTACGACGTGATGGGGTCCAAGCACCTCGGGGCCGACTTCAACCTGGCCTGGCCGACCGCGCAGATCGCCGTGATGGGCGCGCAGGGTGCGGTGAACATCCTCTACCGGCGCGAGCTGAACGACCACGACGACCCCGAGGCGCGGCGTGCCGAGCTGATCACCGCGTACGACGACGAGCTGGCCAACCCCTACGTCGCGGCCGAGCGCGGCTACGTCGACGCCGTCATCGCCCCGCACGAGACGCGGGCCGAGATCACCCGGGTGCTGCGGCTGCTGCGCAACAAGCGGGAGACGCTGCCCTGGAAGAAGCACGGGAACATCCCGCTGTGAGCGGAGCGAAGTGGTGGGCGCTGTGAGCGAGTCGGAGGTCCGGGAACCCCTGTTCCGGGTCGTGCGCGGCACGCCGACCGACGTCGAGCTGGCGGCGCTGAGCGTGGTCCTGGCTGCGCGGTCCGGTCCGGTGGACGAGCCGGCGCCGCCGCGGCAGGGGCCCTCGGCCTGGGCCGCGTCGGCCCGCGGAGGTCGCGAGCCCGGTCGACCCGGGCCCGACGCCTGGCGGCGGTCCGCCCGCGGCTGACCGCAGGTCGGTGGACCGAGCCCCCTGGGGCTAGCGTGAGCGTGCCCTGCCCTGCCCTGCCCTTGAACGAGGAGAACCCCGTGAGCGCCGTCGACGACATCGTGGCCCAGCTGCCCATGAACGCCCTGGCCGGCCAGGTCGGCAGCGACCAGCAGTCGACCGAGGCCGCCGTGCGCCAGGTCCTGCCGGCGCTGCTCGGCGGGCTGCACGCCAACGCGCAGGACCCCGCGGGTGCGGCCTCGTTGGCCGGCGCGCTGGGCCAGCACTCGCCCGACCTCGTGCAGGGCGGCGTCGACCTCGGTCAGGTCGACCAGGGCGAGGGCAGCAAGATCGTCAGCAACATCTTCGGTGGGCAGTCCGACCAGGTCGCGCAGACCCTTGGCGGCTCGCTCGGCGGCCAGACCGGCCTGGTGCAGAAGCTCCTGCCGATCCTGGCCCCGATCGTCCTGTCCTACCTGACCCAGCGGCTCGGCGGGCAGGGCCAGGCCGCGCAGCAGGGTGGCGGCCTCGCCGACGTGCTCGGCGGCCTCCTCGGCGGTCAGGGTCAGGCCCAGGGTGCCGGCGGCGCGGGCGGCCTGGGCGGCCTCCTCGGCGGGCTGCTCGGCGGCGGCCAGGCCGGCTCCTCCTCCCCCGGTGGCATCGGCGACGTCCTCGGCGGCCTGCTCGGCGGCGGACGCCGCTGAACGCGGAGGCGCAGGAGCGACGAGCGGTGAGCGACCCGACGACGGGCGGGGCGAGGACCACGGACGCGACGAGCGGCGTACGCCTCGTGCTCGCCTCCGCCTCCCCGGCCCGGCTGGCCACGTTGCGCAGCGCCGGCCTCGACCCGGAGGTCGTGGTGTCCGGGGTCGACGAGTCGGGCGTGCGGGCTGACAGCCCGGCCGCGCTGACCGCCGAGCTGGCCCGCCTCAAGGCCGAGGCCGTGGACGCGACGCTGGCCCTGGACGACCGCACCACCGTGCTCGTCGGCTGCGACTCGATGCTGGAGCTGGACGGGCAGGCGTACGGCAAGCCCGGTTCCGCCGCCTCCGCCGTCGAGCGCTGGCGGCTGATGCGCGGTCGCACCGGGGTGCTGAACACCGGTCACCACGTCGTCGTGCACGCGGCCGGGTCGCGGGCGGTGCGCAGCGCGGTCGGGTCCACGCGGGTGACGTTCGCCGACCTGTCGGACGCGGAGGTCGACGCCTACGTCGCCACGCGCGAGCCGCTCGAGGTGGCCGGGGCGTTCACCGTCGACGGCCTGGGCGGGCCGTTCGTGGAGCGGATCGAGGGCGACCACCACAACGTGGTGGGCATCAGCCTGCCGCTGCTGCGGACGCTGCTCGGCGACCTCGGGGTCGCCTGGCCGTCGCTCTGGCGTCGCGCCTGAGCCGGAGCGCTCCCGGGGGTCGGGCCGGGCTCAGCCGAGGAGGGTGAGCACGACCAGGGTGGCGTTGAGCGCCACCACGATGCCGACGACGAGCCAGGCCAGGCGGATGACGTTCCGTCCGGTCGGCGCGAGCCGCATCAGGTCGTCGTCCGCGGCGATCCGGACCAGCGGCACGAGCGCGAACGGGATGCCGAAGGACAGCACGACCTGCGAGCCGATGAGCAGCTCGGTGGGGTCGAGGCCGATGGCGAGCAGCACCAGCGCGGGCCCGGCCGTCATCAGCCGGCGGACGAGCAGCGGGATCCGCCGGTGGAGCAGCCCCTCGGTGATCACCGCCCCCGCGTAGCCGCCGACCGAGGTCGACGCGAGGCCGGAGGCGAGCAGCCCGAGGGCGAACAGGGTCGCGACCCCCGACCCGAGCCGGGCGCCGATGCCAGCCACCGCGGCGGGCAGGCTGTCGATCTCGAGCCCCGCCAGCGTGCTGGCGGCCACCAGCAGCATCCCGATGTTGACGGCCCCGGCGAAGATCATCGCCAGCGTCACGTCGAGCCGGACCCCGCGCAGGACGCTGCGAGCGTCGTCGCTGCGGGCACGGCCGTGCCGGTCCCCCACGAGCGCCGAGTGCAGGTAGACGGCGTGCGGCATCACGGTGGCGCCGAGCATGCCGACCGCCAGCAGCGCGCTGTCCGCGCCGGCAAGGCGTGGCAGCAGGCCACCGACCACGCCGACCGGGTCGGGCGGGTCGAGGAACAGGCCCGCGAGGAAGCCCACCGCGACGACGGCGAGCAGCCCCGTCACGACCCGCTCGAACACCTTCTGCCGACGGCGGCTCTGCAGCAGGAGCAGCGCGGTGCTCACGACGGTCGTGATGACGGCCCCGATCACCACGGGGACACCGAAGAGCAGGTTGAGCGCGAGGGACCCGCCGACGATCTCGGCGAGGTCGGTGGCGACCGCGACGATCTCGGCCTGCACCCAGAACGTCCGCCGGAGCCACGGTCGGTTGCGCTCACCGATCAGAGCGGGCAGGGATCGGCCGGTGAGCCAGCCCACTTTCGCCGACAGGTACTGCACGAGCCCGGCCATGAGGGTCGCGCCGACGAGGACCCAGAGCAGCAGATACCCGTACGTGGCTCCGGCGGCCGTGTTCGTGGCGACGTTGCCCGGGTCGACGTAGGCGACGGCTGCGACGAACGCGGGACCGAGCAGCCGAGAACCCGCGCGGAACCGCTCGATCCGCTCCCGCTGCACCAGCACCCGCCACTCCCGGCCGTTCGTCGCCTCACCCTGCGGACCGCAGGGTAACCAGCACCACCCATTCGGCGCAGGAGCCCGGAGAGACGGGCGCGATCTCGTCGGTTGGCGCGGTTACCGTGACGCGTGCCCTCCCAGCCTGGAAGCCCTGGTTCCGCGCGCCCCCGGTCGGACGTCCGCCTGGTCGTCGTCCTCGGGATGCTGTCGATGTTCGGGCCGATCTCGCTGGACCTCTACCTGCCCGCGCTGCCGGCGCTCGCGACCGACTTCGGGGCGTCCACGTCCGCCGCGCAGCTCTCCATCACGGCCTGCCTGCTCGGGCTCGCGACCGGTCAGCTGGTCGCCGGGCCGCTCTCGGACCAGTTCGGTCGGCGGCGGCCGCTCGTCGTCGGGCTCGTGGTCTACCTGATCACCTCCGCCGCCTGCGCCTTCGCCCCGACCATCGAGCTGCTCGTCGTGCTGCGGCTGCTGCAGGGCCTGGGCGGCGCGGCCGGCATCGTCATCGCCCGCGCCGTCGCCCGCGACCTCTACTCCGGCCGTCGGCTCGTGATCATCTTCTCGCGGCTGATCCTCGTGAACGGCCTCGCGCCGGTGCTCGCGCCGGTCATCGGTGGCCAGCTCGCGCTGGTGACGAGCTGGCGCGGGATCTTCGTCGTCCTCGCCGCGTTCGGGGTCGTCCTGCTCGCCGCGGGCGTGTTCGGCGTCCCCGAGTCGCTGCCGGCCGAACGGCGTCGCGCGGGCGGCGTGCGCGACACCCTGCGCAGCTTCGGCCTGCTGCTGGGCGACCGCTTCTTCGTCGCGGTGGTGCTCGCCGCCGGCCTGGCGGGCGCGTCGATGTTCGCCTACATCGCCGGGGCCACCTTCGTCCTGCAGCGCCTCTACGGGCTCTCCGCGCAGCAGTTCTCCTTCGCCTTCGGCGCCAACGCGCTCGGCATCATGGTGCTGGGCCAGGTCGGGGCCCGGCTGGCGCACCGCTGGACCCCGCACCGGGTGATGGCCCTCGGCCTCCTGATGAACCTCCTCGGCGCCGCCGGCCTCGCCGTGACCGTGCTGACCGGCCTCGGGCTCCCCTTCCTGCTGGTCTCGCTCTTCGTCCTCGTCAGCGCCCTGGGGCTGGTGTTCCCCACCTCCACCGCGCTCGCCCTGGCCGACCACCCCGACCGGGCCGGTTCGGCCTCGTCGCTGCTCGGCCTCGGGCAGTACCTCCTCGGCGCGGTCGTCGCCCCGCTGGTCGGCCTCGCCGGGGAGGACACCGCGGTCCCCCTCGGCCTCGTCGCCGTGGCCTGCAGCGTCGCCGCCTCCGCGATCTTCTTCGGCGTCGCGCTGCCCGCGCTGCGCCGCACCCCGCTCCTCGAGCCCGACGACCTCGACGCCCCGCAACCCCCGGCCTGAGACCGAGCCGCGGCGCCGCCGCCACCGACGCCGCATATCTGAAGGCGAGTGGCGCCACCCGACACCCCTGCAGGGCGTGTCGCGCGTCGAGTGGCACCAGTCGTGACAGACGCCGCGGGTGTGCGCCCCATGAACCCGCTCACACCCCCAGCCGAGGCGGCATAAAACTCTGGTCGTCCCGGTTGTCGCTCAGGTCGCGGGGCCGAGAGTCCCGCACCGAGCACGAGGAGCACCTCATGGCAGCACCCAAGGTCTGGTTCATCACCGGCGCGTCCCGCGGCTTCGGCCGCGAGTGGACCATCGCCGCCCTGGAGCGGGGCGACCGCGTCGCCGCCACCGCCCGCGACACGTCGTCCCTGGACGACCTCGTCGAGAAGTACGGCGACGCACTGCTGCCGCTGCAGCTGGACGTGACCGACCGCGAGGCCGACCTCGCCGCCGTCCGCCAGGCCCACGACCACTTCGGCCGTCTCGACGTCGTCATCAACAACGCCGGCTACGGCCACTTCGGCATGGTCGAGGAGCTCACCGAGGCCGAGCTGCGCGACCAGCTCGAGACGAACCTCTTCGGCGCCGTCTGGGTCACCCAGGCCGCCCTGCCCTTCCTGCGTGAGCAGGGTTCGGGCCACATCATCCAGGTCTCCTCCATCGGCGGGATCAGCGCGTTCCCCGGCATCGGCGCCTACCACGCGTCCAAGTGGGCCCTCGAGGGCCTCAGCCAGGCGCTGTCCCAGGAGGTCGCGAGCTTCGGCGTCCACGTCACCCTGGTCGAGCCGGGCGGCTTCTCCACCGACTGGTCCGGTCCGTCGGCGAAGCACAGCGACGAGATCGACGCCTACGAGCCGATCCGCGAGGGTCAGCGCGCCCGCCGTGGCGGCACCCAGCCGGGCGACCCCAGCGCGTCCGCGGCCGCCCTGCTCAAGGTCGTCGACGCCGACGAGCCGCCGCTGCGCGTGTTCTTCGGCCAGGCTCCCCTCGGCATCGCCACGAAGGACTACGAGTCCCGCCTCACCCTCTGGAACGCGTGGCAGCCCGTCGCCCTCGAGGCCCAGGGCTGAGCCGGAGCGCTCTTCGAGGTCACCGCACGCCCTCCAGCTCGAGGAGGGCGTGCTTGGCCTCCTCTCCCCCGCGGTAGCGCCCCATCGACCCGTCCGACCGCACGACCCGGTGGCACGGCACCACCACCGGGATCGGGTTGGTGGCGCACGCCGTGCCCACCGCACGGACCGCCCGCGGGCTCCCGCTCAGGGTGGCCAGCCCCGCGTACGAGGTCGTGTGCCCGTACGCCACGTCGACCGCCAGGTGACCGAGCACG
>Ga0210040_10006500_pt1 | contig 14535 bp, 3 predicted proteins | sample CryGeyCG12114_NA_FD_185462 | JGI IMG/M metagenome (GOLD analysis project Ga0210040, IMG submission 185462) | Groundwater microbial communities from aquifer - Crystal Geyser CG19_WC_8/21/14_NA (SPAdes) (version 2) | ecosystem: Environmental > Aquatic > Deep subsurface > Groundwater | place: USA... | reverse complement strand
TGACCTGGCTACGAAGACTTGATAAGGTTGAGCGGCGCTTTCGCATCGCGAGTCTGACTTACCATCGAACACCATACGCGCTCCGTCACTCCTCGACGCTACTACATGGTTCCAAGATTGACCAAGTGGTTCTCAACCGTCTGTCTGACATTTTCGAAACCGATCGCAGGCGTACCCAGCAAACCTTCTTCGTCCCTTGGTACGAAATCAAAAACGTCGCGGCCGATATCCTGAAGGACCTCAACTACTACGAGCCCTTGTCCGATGACGTTGACTTTCTCCGCACAGTCCACCGCAAGTTCGAGCTTTCTCTCCTCAAGTTACCGAAAGCACTGCACACCTTGGTGGATGGACTGAAATGGCTTGAGGAGGCAGTTGCAGAAGTTTCGGATCGCTCCGAACTGGATGGAAGTGAAGAGTTGGCTTCGAAGTATAGTCGTGAGGGTGGACTATTTCGTCGCTGGATGTTGACGCTACCAGAGGTGGACTACGAATTCGTGGAGTCTAAGACCAAGTTCATCGAGTGGTACGTGGAGCGCCTGCTGGAGGTTGGCGTGGAAAGGGATCCGTACTGGAGTAACTTGGTGGAGTTGAGTGGGTCGAAGAGCGATTCCTCGACGTCGTAGCGCGAGACCCGTTTTGCGGTATGCTATGAAGGGCCGGGTGAAACCACGACTTGTTATCAACATTGTTCAGTCCAAACAACAAGCCCGATACTCTTCATCAAATGCGAGCGAGAGTAACGCACAACACCATGTCATTGTTCATTCACGATGTTCTTCCCTTCCTATACAAAACGTCTCCCGATTGCTTTCCATCAGCCCTTATCATCACCTACAACCAGACACAACCTGCAACCTCAGCCAACAACAACATGTGTCCCCAGTGCCCACCCGTCTCCGCAGCCGAAGCCCCAACCGAGATGCAGGAGCTCAAAACCTCTATGGAGGTCCTCACATCCGCAATTGGCGAAGCTCTAGTCATCGCCAACGAGCTCGAAGAGGGCTACCGCAAGTCCGGTATCTACTACCACACTTCGCAAGCCGCTGCACGCATGCCAGCTAATTTCCCTCAGGACCGTCTAACCCAGCTAGCCGGCGTCTTCGAGACATCAACAACAGTCGAGTACGCCGCCATCTTCGCAAAGCTGCACAACGTCATTGCTTCGCTCACCAACCTCCGCGCCACTGCTCGTCCCTACGGCACCGTCGAGGAGCTCTCGCACCGCGTCTTCCACGAGCTAGCACCCGCTTGGGAGGTCTTGGAGACCGAACTGCTAGCCATCGGTACCGAGTTCGACGACTACGCCGACAGCGCGCACACATTGTTCGATATATCTCGTGCATACCACGAGACGGATCACAATGGCGTGCGCTGTGCGTGGTATGATCCCTGTGCAGCTGAGATCTTCGATGGTCCGATTCCTTATTGTAAGGGCGAGGAGTGGGACAAGTTTCGACAATGGGTTTGGAGCTTGCCGGAGACGCAGCGGAGCGTTGAGGCGGGGCGGACGGTGGATGAGGTTGCGTTGAGTATGCTTTGGGATGAGCCGGAGGGGTTTGAAGCGGAGGTGTAGTGTAAGCCAACCTAGCTCGATGACGGTGTACCTATAAAGATCTGGGCGAACGTAGCGTTGGTTAGTGGAGTGCCAGGTGCATTTGAGCTGCTCCATGCCACAACGCTTAGATCAACTATTGAATCCAGATATTAATAACTGTGGATTGAGTTTTTGGAATTTGGTGATATCATGAAACAATATGCGACCGCAGAAAGACCCGTTACGTGTGGAGTGCCAGGAATTTGGTGGGTGTTGTCGTTGGAATTCTCTTCAAACTCTGGCTCTGAAACAAAGTCTTTGGCGTGCACGTAGAAACGGTTCGTAGAAGAGGGGACGCAGGAAGTTTCGCATTCTGTGATGATGGTACTGTCTCTACATCAGCATCAGTACTCTGGAGAAAGTCATGATCAACAAACCGGAAGGTGCCGACCGCTGCGCTTTCATCGCTCGCAGGGCATAAACGCGTATCCGTTTTCACTCAGGCCATGGAGATTTGATGGTCGTTAGGTGGGGATGGGCATGGCACCAGGTGTTGCGATAATTCGTGTCCCATACTGGCCTGGCTATCCTCAAGGAATACTAGATGACAAAGCAATACGTTAAAAACGCCTTGAGGATACCGTAACGCCCGGGGGGGGGTTTTCAATATCGTGAAGTAGCTACATTGCCCTGAATATCATGCTATCATAGTGTTGAAGATTTCGCATCGTCCTATAAGGATAATTACTGAGCATAATGCTAAATTTAGAAATAGTGCTGTAGGTAGTAGAGTGTTTATTGTAAACATTCTTTTTATAGGGTGTATATAATTTATGCTGTATTAGAAACCCTATATTATTAGTAAACGATGTATTAAGGTTAAAGATTAATTGCTATAATTGTTTGTTATTATGTTTAATATTTATAGTGTTCTAGTAGTGTAAATTCTAAAGCTGTAATAATATTATATATGTAAAACATTATGTTTCTTTAATATTGTTTTAATACTATTTCTAAAAATTATCTATTTATAGCAGCACTATAGTGCGTAAAATAAGTTTTAAAATATAAAGTAGTAAAGATATAATGCTTAAAAGGAAAATAGTTATATAATAGTATTATTAGATTAGATTTCTAGTTGTATAGGATACTTATAATATATTAGTAGATAGCTACTATACGCAGTTCTACTATACGCCTTAGTTGCACATTAGCGTATAATACATATCTAAATTAATAGTAAAGAGCAATAAATCTTAATATACGCAGCGCTTCTATGCTACTATTTATTCTATTAATCTTACTGCTTTTACTAGCAACTACATTACTACTACTAATAACCTATAATTCTCTTATATACTAAGAAACGGCGGACCTTATACCCCTCTTACAGTAAGAAGAAGCATAATAGATCTTCTCGTCTAAATAGTAAGCGCGTACTTTAGGCAATATATATTTAAGTGCTAGATGTTATAGATATAAAGCGCGTAGATGCTATTTAGTAAGTACTAGAGTAAGTATAAGTATATACGTTCTACTTATATAGTAAGAATGTAGAGTAAGTATAAAGAGGTATCGCTATATATTAAGACTATTACCTCTATAGGCAGTATTGCTATATAGAAATATTCCTTACTAACTACCTATAGTATTAAATATAGAGGAAAGGTATATAATAATAGATATCTAGGTATTACTATAAAGTAGGAAAACGTAAATTAAAGCGTATATGCATTAAGAACTAAATACTATTAAAGAAAATATACTTACTATATCCTATAGTAGCTATAATAACGCCTTATCTATAAAGTAGTAAATAAATATATCTATATAAAGCTTATAGGCAAAATATTATTAATAGGGGTATAATACTAAAGTAGAAGTCATTGTAATACTAAAATTAGTAGACTAAGGAAAGTTATAAAGTATTATATATACGTATTATATCGTAGGTATAAATATTAAAGAGTATTCTAAAGTAGTAGTTAAGGGTAGATAAGCGTAGGTTATTAGTAACGCTCCTACTAAAGTCCTTACGCTTACTTATTATCCTCCTCTATATTATTAGGAAGCTCTACACTAAAAAGCGTAGCGACTTTTAGGTTATTAAGGCTAATAATATTAGACTCCTTGTCTCCTACTACTATACCCTTAGGAATATACACCTTCCTAAGAAAGGAGTAATAAAGGCAATATATAAATAGAAGTAGATAGTTAGAGTAGATATTTAGAGCCTTAGAGATTAGGTTATAAAGCTTTAAGAGAGTTTTATATACGTACTTCTTATTATATAGAATCTTCCTAGCTTCTATATATATAGTAAACTTCGCTAATACTGCGAGGTTAAGGAATATCGCTATAGAGCTGTTAGAACATATAAAGTAGTAAAATATTTAAATTTTAACTTACTCTTTATATACTACTTCACCCTCTTACTTAACTTCTTAAGATTAACGCTCTTAGCGCTAAAGTTAAAGATGTTATAAAAGTCTAAAATATAGTACCTACTACTTAAGACTTTATAGGCAGCTTTCGTTATCTTAGTAGTAATAAGCTGTATAAGTAAAGTACTATCCTCTTCCCTACTAAGCATATTAATAAGGTACACCTAACTATATTAGTAGACTATTAGTAAAGAGTATATAGAAGTTATACCTTTATCTTAGTAATTGCGAGACTCTTCTATAAGTTATAATTCTACCTTACTTACTTTATAGCCTACTTAGGAATCTAAGCTGTATAGAGATCTATTATAAACTTAGAGAATACGTATAGGACTAGTCTACTATACATCTCTTTATCCTAAGTTACGATATATATAATATAGGAAAGGTCTTTAAGTTAACGCAAATAGGGCTTAAGATCTTACTAAATCTTCTTTAGTAACTGTCTAAAATAGCTATAAAGAGGTTACTCTTCTAGCCTAAGATTCTAATATAATTAGCTTAGGAGGCAAATAGCTAAGGGGTGTTAATCTTATATTATTCCTATCCTCTAATTCTTCTAAGGTAAGGCCTATAAAGATATAGTTCTTATGCACTAACTTAAGCTTCTCTAGCTCCCTAGTGTATATCTACTACGTTTTCTTAGACACTTTAACCTCCTCTTCTAACTTATTATCTACGTTAATATTCTTAGCTGCATCTTACTCCTTAATATCTAAGTACAGCTATAAGTTCTCTATCTCGTTATTAGAGTGCTTATCCTTAGATCCTACTATACTATTAACCTTAACTTCTTAGGTAGCAGGCTCTAGTAAAGGTAGTAATAAAGATTTTATAGGCGTAACACGCTTCTAAGCACCCTTCTTCTTCTTAATAACCTCTTCTACCTCCTTATAAACGTTCTTATAGTACTTATTAAGTAGCTCTATATTATCCCTATCTCTCTCTCCTTCCTTATCCTCTTTATAGGCGAGTCTATCCTCTAACTATATAGTATAAGAATAGCGTAACTCTTATAATTAAGGTTTAAGAGTTTATAACTAGGAATACTTAGGGTAAAAGAGAAAAGAGTTTATTAATTAGGATTAGGCAGCTAGCGTAGGCGACTTCTTCTTTCCTTTAGAAGTATTTATATCTTTTTGTTTAGTAGAGGTAGATGCGCTATTCAATTTTGCTAGAGCCTTTAATTTTATAGGAGTAACCTTAGGCTTCTTAACACTAGTCTTCTATAGAACGTCTATAGCTAAAGATTCTATAGTAGACTTCTTTACTCGTTTTAATATAGTCTACTTCTAAAGCTCTTCCTTAGACTTATCTACTTCCTACTTCTTTAGACTAGGAGAAAATACGCGCTTTAGATAGCTATAAGGTTTATATTTAGGCAGTAGAGATAATAAAGTAGACGGCGCAGCTGCTATAGATTGTAATCTTAAGCTTCTCCTACGTAATTAAGAGGATTAGAAGGACTAGGACTTAGATATTTAGGCTGCTATTATATGCAATAACGAGAATTGCTAGTAAGATAGAAATAATAAGTAAAGATAATAATACAGTAACGTAGTAAGAGTGTTAAAGGTAGAGGAGTAATAATAGGATAAGATAGAAGGTAGAGTTCTAAAGGCTAGCGGCGCTAGCGCCTAGCCTATATAGATGCATTAGCTATATACTAGCTATATCTATAGGGGTAGCTTCCTTTGTATAGAATATGCTACTTTTTCTATACCTATATTCTTAAGAAACCTCTATACTACATAGTGTTATTCCTAACTACTTATTTCTCTAATTACTACTTTTTTATCCTCTTATCTACTATATAGCTCTAATACTAAGATACGTTCTTGCGTAGTAGAAACGCGGCGATTTAAGCTGCCTAAACATCTCTACTAACTACTATAAAATTTACTATATTACTACGTTATAGACTACTTAAAGGAGACTACTATAGTATCTTTACGCTCTTATATAAGTATAGTACATTTCCTTTATTATGCACCTAAGCGACGTAGGGAACATTTACTAGACATTTACTATTCGTATTTTTAGTATACCTCTAGGCCTTAAACTTCTCTACTACTACCTCTACTACTACTATTACTACCTACTTGCGACTACTATCTAAATGCCCTTATAAATAGTATATCTAAGTAGCCTCTATTTAGACTTCTATATACATAATATATATAAATATTTACGCTCCTAAGTTAACACTATAGTAGAACATTTACTTACAAATCTACTACTATCTTCTACCCTCCTAGACGCTTACTACTAAGGAATATTTACTCTTAGATCCTAGGGACCTACTAATTTATTAATTTTCTACCCTCCTTAGACGTTTAACACTAAGGTCTCCTCTATTTTACCTTAGTTATTTTTAGGTATCTTAAATATTATAGGATATATACTAATATATTATTATGTCTATAGGTATCCTAAGAGCAGACAATCTCCCTAAAAGTAGATGTTAATTAAGTTAATTACTTATACTCTAGCTTCTAGAGGGCCCTCTCTTTTAGCTTAGAGCTTACTTAGAAAAAACCCCTAGTCCTAGACTTACATTACTTAACATCTACTACTGCCTTAGGTATAATATACCTACTTATTTCTAACCTATATACTAGTAGCTAACTACTAGCTAGAACCTAAGAACTCTAAACTAGGTAGACGCTACTTAGTAGCACCTACCCCTCACTAAACCTCTACTTACTAAACCTCTACTTACTAAACCTCTACTTACTAGAGTCTAAATACTAACTACCTACTAACTACTAACTGCTAACTACTTACTAAACATAATAGTTAGGTTAATATACCTATATTAGATGCTTAATAATAATAGCAATAATAAAGATAAATATAATACAGATAATAGAGTAGATGATATTAGAAATAACGATTATAAAGACATTAACAATTTGCCTTTAGGCTATCCTAGAGGTTCTTAAGATAATCTAAACTTAAGCTTAGACATTCTAATCTAATCTATTAAAGTAGAGTCTAATAATGCGGTTACAATCGTTAATAAGGTTCTAGCGAGTAATATTAGACTTAATATTAATATAGTAGAGATATTAGATAATAAGGATACAGCTATAGAGATATACGAGGATCTAGTATTAGCTAAAGAAGCGCCTTTTAATAATGCTATATTTAAAGATAATTTAGAATAAGAGAATTTAGATAAAGAGGACGGTAGTAGTATTTATAGTAGCCTATTATTGCTATCTACATATTAAGTAGTAGATCCTACTATATCTATATCTACAGTAGCCTCGCTCCTAGGGTCCTAATATAGCTATAACCTATCTTAAGAAGTTCTATACACTATACGCCCTTTTTAGATAACTAAATTTAAGACTAGTATAGCGCATTTTATTTAGAAATAGAAGATATTACGCGCTATATATACTAACCTCTATAATATTCTATACCTCCTTAAAGAAGTACTAGATAAGATTAAGAGTCTACTAAAATAGGTAGACAAAGTTAAAGAGCGCCTTAATTAGTAATCTCTAATACTCCTAACGCAGAGCGTTACTCTTAACTTTAACCTACTTAAACTTCCTACCTATAAATTACATTAAGAGCTAATACGCCTCTTTAACATACGTAAATTCTTTAAGTATTATCTCTAGGCTAATCTATTAGTTATATAGGCGCATTTTAAGATAGCGTACTACGTTAATTAACTAAGTAAACTATACTATTCTAAGGCTTAGAGAGGATTAAATTAAATAATAAGTAGAGAATTTATATATATCTAAAGTAGTAAATATAAAAAGAAAGTTATACTCGTATCTAACTTTGTATAGTTTATATAGAATAATAATATTAAGCTTCTAGGGCGCGTTATTTTTATTAGGAAGGATTTTTAGATATAGTAAGTAGATAGTAGGTTAGTTAGAGAGATAAAACTCTCTATCTAACCTATTAACATTTAGCGATAGCTCCTACAATTACTATACGCTACTATTAACGCTGCCCTACCTCTCGCTAATAGGAAGATAGAAATCTTCTTAATTAAGAATAAGTCCCTAATAATTATATAAGAAGACTAGCTGCTTTACTATAAGCTATCTATATTAATTAACTATTTGTATAAGTCTAGTAAGCTAGTATAGTTTACAACCTCTATAAAATTTATTTATTACTATATTATAAGCTTAAACCCTATAAGCATCTAAGAAGTAGTACTTTTATACCTATATTAAGGAGAGTTAGAGATTAGCTATTATACGCAGAATTAGCTAATCTAGAATCTCTACGGCAATAAGAAAGATGTCTATTCGTTCCTCTATACTCTTTTTATAGACGACTTTACGCTATACTAACTTTATTAACTAACTACTAGTATATATTACTAGTTTAGCTTCCTAAACAATTATAATTAAAAGCGCTAAACTAATATCTTCCCTATTACACTTAGACTATTTACTACTAAGTAGGATGATATTATCGTAGTATTAGTATACCTTAAGGATCTTAAGTTTAGTGTTAAGGTAAAACTTAATACTAGATAGTCTATTATAGTTTACGTACCTATATTAGTATATATTAGAGATATACTCTAATAGTAAGAAAATATAGGCTATAAGAGTTAAAGCGCTAAATTCTTTTATTATTTATATCTTATTTCTATAGCTACTAAACACGATATATAGTTTAATATTATTAAGAATAGCTATTACTACTATAAGATAAAGCGAGTTAGAGATAAGGCTAAATATCTCTTATAGCAATAATAGTAAGAGATATTCTAGAAGCTAGAGCTTACTAATAAAGAGTCGCCCTTTATAACTATTCTTACCTCTACCCTCTACCTACTACTTGCATTCCTAGGCGATAGCGTATATAGTGAGCTTAAAGGATAAGCTAAGTAACTTCTTATAGTTATCTTTAATAATATTATTAAACCTAGCTTTTACAACGCTTTTACGTATACTTTTACTAATATACTAACTCTCTTATATTAGCCCTATATCTAGAACCTAAAGAGGTACCTTAGCTTATTATAGATAAGCGAACTTAGATAGGCTATTCTTATCGTACTAGTTACCTTCTATAAATAGCTCTCTAACTTTAGGCTCTATAAGTTATATTTATAAAGTATAGAAGCGCTTCTTATTAAGTGTAAGCGTAAGTGGATATAGAATACTAATATTCTAGGTAGTAAGAGTAGTAAGGTAAACATTAAGCTTACGCTAAACGCTACTACTAATTTTATTATTAGTTACTTTATAACTATTATAAGATATAATACTATATTCCTAGACCTATATATATAAAAGGAAGACTAACTATAGATCCTAGAGCTTATCTATAAAGCGCGTAAATAGTATATTAATATTATACGTATTACTATTTTAGTAGGCTAGAAGTTAGACGCTATATCTTAACTATATACTACTTTACTAAACTCTAGTATATAACCTTATAGATTATCGCCTTTATTTAGGGTATCTAGCGCTAGCAGTAATTATTAGGATTACTTACCTAAAAGTATAGTAAGTATAATAGACGCGCTACGTTTTAGTAAAAAGGAAGAAGATTATACTAAGGGAATTAGTTACCTTACTAAACTTATAAAGGATATAACTATAGAAGATAAGAGAATTAAGTAGCTAGTAAAGAAGACTATAACGCTAAACGTCTATATAATTATATATTTCCCTAACACTATATTAGAGTATACTTCTACCTATAATATTACTATATAGAGTAGTAAAGATTAATATACGTAAGTTTCTTAGTCTATACTAATTCTATTCCTCTACGTTAGTATAAGCCCTATAATATAAGTAATAGAACTATAATAGAGTTTAAGGCTAATGAGAAATATATGTATAGTATTGCAAAAGATAAGATTAAGAAGACTAACTACTAGAATACGTTATATACACTTATTAGTTTTAAGTACTACTAGTAAATAATATATCTTACTATTTACAGAAGCTTTATAACTTCTATACTAAACTATATAACTATTATATAAAGCGTAGATTAGAAATATCCTACGTTATTCTAACACCTCTATTATACTAGTATATACCTTAATAAGATTATAGAAGAGGATGTAGATCTATAAATAATTAAATACAATAGAAATTATCTTAACGCTACTACTTAAAGTTGCATTACTCTAAGAGCTAGCGCTATTAATAATAAGATAATATTAACTATTTACATTTACTAACTCTCTATAGATTATATTTTCTATTCTACACTACTAGACACCTACTAAAGTAACTATAGAATAGAGACCTTATAAGGACTAGGAAAGTTCTATATTTAATAGGCGAAGTAGCTACGGTTTAAGCTTCTATAAGTTTTTAAGATTACTATAAGATAAGAGCTTATAGGGCTAATAAATTAATAGTAAGATATTTAAGAGGGTTACGTTTAGTATAAACAACTTTATTAGAGTCTATAAGACATAGATTAGTTGTATATACAGAATATTCACACATTAACGTATATAGACCTACTATCTATTTATTATTATTTAGCTAGTAGAAGGAGATTTCTAGCCTAGTAGTATAATTAACGCTACTTAAGAGATAAACGATAAGTAGGATCTAATACTATATACGCCTATCCTCTACTTTAGCGACTAGCGCATTATTATAGGACTTCCTATTATTAATTATTAGAAACTCTAGATTGTCCTAGGTTATAATAACGGCGACTTTTAGTAGATTAATTAGGATATTTTCTTTCTATAACACTAGTAATATTAATATACCTAGCGTTAACCTTAACTTCTAGCTTCTATATAATTATACTTATTCTACTATAATATAAAGAGCTTAATTACAGTATAACTCTATTACTATTACTTTTACGCTTTAGAGATTCTAGGAGGTAGTACGAAGGAATAAGTAGGCATTAAGTAGTTACATTTCTACACTAAATTTATTTCCTATTCTCTATTTTATCCTTAGATTAGAGATCTGTATAATATATCTGCTTTAGCCTATCTATAGATACTCCTTATCCTAGTAACTCCTATAATATTAGTAACTCCCTTAACTCCTTACTATAAATAAAAAACCTTTTATACCTAAAGGGCTAGAGGTATAATTATAGAAACGTAGAGGATGCGCTTAAATTACAACTATACTATCTTTCTTAAATCTCAGCTTTAAACCTTATAATATCCTTATTCTACCTAATCTCGTTAGTTAGTATAGGCTAAGGTCGTTGTATAATTTCGCTATCTCGCTTAGTGAAGTATAACGTTCTAATCTCTATCTTCTAGACTTTATCTTTCTTAGTTAAGTCCTCTATAAGAGAAATATTAGTATCCTTAACTCTATTTATATTTAAATATATATACTAAAAACCTACTTAATAGTAAGAAAGTCTACCTTATCTACTTCTTAGGTAAATATAATAACTTATACGATAGGACTATGTATACTAATTAATACGTTTACGACCTAGGAAATAAGTAGTCTACTATTATAGAGGATCTTATATAGGATAGATAGGTTAAAGAGGATATAGGAATAAGTTATAGTGTTACTACAGTTATTCTATATATACTAAGGGCCTAGAATATAGAAAGCTAGTAATATATTACTAATAACGTTTTAGTAGTATATTCGTAAAGTTACTACTTAAAGTTATATAATAGTAAGAGATATAGAGTACGTAAATATAACGCGTGCACTACATTTATAGGAGTAGCTTATAGGGGTAGCTATGCTATATTAGCTATAACTATAGTAGACTTTATTATATAGGAAAGAAGGAATATTTACTATAAATATTACTACTATACCCTCTACACTAATCTGCTTAGCGTAGGATACTTAGAAATCTATTTGTGACCTCTTTACGCTCTTCTTAATATACTAGAATACTACAATCTAACCTTAATTATATGCACCTTTAGTAGCACGTAACTTCTAGTCCTACCTTCTAGGTTCTCCTACTATAGTAACACTAATAAGCGCTATAATATATTCTACTCCTCTATATAAAAGTAGACATACATTACGTTTACTTAATATATATTTATAATACTAGTGCATTATATCTAGAGTTATACTAAGTAAGGGCTAACTACATTAATTACTACTGTTATTTTAAGACTACGCTAAATCTAGAGTAGCTATAGGAATACTATCTACTATATATCCTCTACACCTATTAACTAAATAGCTACTAAAACTTTAAGTTACATTTACTTAGCTAGACATTTATCTAGGTTAAAGGACACTAGGGGCAGTATATATACAATAGGTATTATTTAACTAAGTCTTATAGGAATATTTACTTTATATAGATAAGTACAGATACTAAGTCTACCTTTATTAAAGTTAGAAAGAAGATTTACTAACGCGCTATTAGCGCTACCTAAGCGAGTAAGCAAATTTACCTAAGTCCTACTACCCTCCTATACCTCTATAGCGTTAGAATGCATACTAATATATTATTATATCTAGTAGCTAGACTAAGCTAGATAAACTTCCCTAAAGCTAATACTCTAATAGCTAAAGCTTAATATTATAGCTTTTCTAGGGCCCTTAATCTTAGCTTAGGCTTTGCTTAGATCCTACCCTCTAACCCCCTCCTACTACTATAAAAGTACTCTTAATTATCTAGTCTTGCTTAAGACCCTACTTAGTACTACCTAGTATTATACTGCTACCTATATCTAGTAAACTCTACTTAGTCCTAGAACGTCTAGTCCTAACTAGCTACTATATAGTATAATATCTTACCCTACTAGTAGCTACCTAGTATTAGTACTACCTAGCTACTACCTAGTGCTATACTACATAGTACTAGGTGCTAACTAGATACTACTTAGCTAGGATTACTAGTAAGCTTCTACCTCTTTATAATTAACTACTACTTCTAACTACTAAGTATATATTACCTTTAAAGTGTATAGCTAACGAAAACAATGTAATAGAAATGTTTAGAGTAATAAGTATTTAAAGTATAAAGCAGAGATGCTATAGCAGTAAGTAATTAAAGTAGTAGAACTAGAAATTATAGAAGTATTGTAAAGTTAGACAGTAGATGTAAGTAGCGAAAGTAGAGGGAATATAAGGGTAATAATACCTGCTAATAGGTTAGTAACGTACATTTAAAATGTAAATAAATAAACTAATTAAGCTATACGCGCGAAGCTGCTAAGGTCTATAGATTGTATATATATAGCTAAGTTATTAGTAACTAAGTATAGGATATTGTTATTATCTATAGATCGCGTATATATAGCTAAGTTATTAGTAACTAAGTATAGGATATCGTCGTTATAGGAGTAGAGTGTAAGAAAGATAGAGGAGAGGGGCTAGTAGACTCTTTATATGCCCTATAGGCCTATACTTACATTACTACCTACTAACGTAACGTAAAGGTAAAGCTAAATCTATTAAAAGTAGGGTAGGCAACGTTACTACTAACTATAGGTAGATTTGGCTAAGGAATTAGTAGAGTCGTTACTTTAGACTAGTAAACAAACTATAGAGGCTAAACGCGGACGTTAGCCTTATAGTAAAGGTAATTAAATAGATAGTAGGCTGCTAGTGTTATAGCTGCTAACAGCACTACCGTATAGAGGAGATAATAGATAGGAATAAGGCTGTATAGTAGTAAGGGAGGTAGCTTATAGAGGTGCTAGACAAAATAAGTACTCTATAATCTTCTATTAAGGACTTAATGCTAATAGGAGATAAGTAGGCGAGAGGAGAGAAGTATAATAATTAAAACAGTAAGTAGTTATAGATACCTTAAAAGGCACTATAGTTAAGATATTATATACACTTAGTAGTAAGTGCCCTTGCTATTACTACGATATTAGAATAGTATACTAATAAGTAATTTATATACGAGTAAAATAGAGTTTATAGTATTCTAGTACTACGTAATAGATAGAGTAGGAAGAGAAAGGTAATAGAAGAGATTTCGAACAACTTAAGAGTTGTTATAGAAATAGAACTTAGCTAACACGCAATAGAAACGCGATACTAGATACTAAGTAGATAATATACTAATATAGCTTAGTTATAATAGTATCTATTTTAATACTACTAAGTTAAGAGATTCCTACTAACAAGAAGCTTAGTTATTAAGGAGTATATATAGTAAGTAACGTGCAGCACTATTGCAATCTACTAAGTACTAATACTATAGCTCTTTATTACTGTCTGCATTAGCTTCTTCTATAAGGGAAGATTTAGTAAGTACTTATACTAGATATATACATTGCATACGCTAAACCTTACTAATATTAGGCCTCTAGACTAATGCAGTGTAACTATAAAAGATATTACGAAAGGGACTATACAGTCTTTGTAATATCTGCCCCTTACTACTTCTTACTACCTAACGCTAAAGATAAAGAAGTACCTTACGTCTAGTATATAGGATGTCTAAAGCTTTCTACTGCTAATTAATTGTTATACTACGCTCCTATAGCTAGTTACTTCTTTCTTTCTTATATCTACTCTACATTATTAGGTCTAATTAGTATTAATACGCTGCGATTATTAGACAGCTTTCTTCTTAACTTTTATTTCCTCTAGTTAAGCGTAAGTA
>Ga0210040_10006499_pt1 | contig 14535 bp, 7 predicted proteins | sample CryGeyCG12114_NA_FD_185462 | JGI IMG/M metagenome (GOLD analysis project Ga0210040, IMG submission 185462) | Groundwater microbial communities from aquifer - Crystal Geyser CG19_WC_8/21/14_NA (SPAdes) (version 2) | ecosystem: Environmental > Aquatic > Deep subsurface > Groundwater | place: USA... | reverse complement strand
AGTTGAATGGTTACAATCCGTTGAGTCCTTCAAAAGTTATTGCAAAAAAACCAAGTCATTAATTCCTACTTTGAGACTAAATCGAATCCTTTCTCGATTTTTAACAAAAACATCGACGGAAAAAAAAGATTTGCTTTAATTCACATGTTTGTATTTTGCTTCTGTATGTGGAATTTATAGTTGCTGTATATCTGTCTTGTATTGTGTATTACCGTGGGGTATTAATGAAGCATAGGACAAGAATCGGGTTGGCCTTGGAGAGGTTGTCTTTGTTATACAGGCCGGCTATAAAAATCTCCAAAGTGTGGAATAAGTCAAGTTGCCCTGCTATGTTGAAAAAAAGAGCTTCGGGTTCATACGCATACAGACAGTAGCTGTAAAGCATTATACAAATCGAGTCTGCATTACCAAAGAATAGTTACTAACTTATTAAATCCTGACGCGGTAGAAAATGAGAGCAGACTCCCTCCATGTTAAATTACATGTTCGTGTTCATTTCTTTTTTCTAATACTTTATAGCTAGAGTTAACCTATACTTTTACGTCCTATGAGCTGAACCTTAAAGCGAAGGGAGCAGGAACTAACTGAAACTTAATTTGAGTGAGCTCCTCTTCTTGGCTTCACTTTAAGATGATGTTTTTTCTTCATGTCAGTCATGTTGAAATCTGGTACTGATAACTAGCATAGCTTGCGCGCATTGTTTTTTCCTAGCTATACGATCTTAAAGGGTTGTTTTGTAGACTTCCTTCGGTCACCACCTGTTCAGAAAATTCTCAGAGGGCAGGTGTGCTCGTGCTGCATAATACGTTCAATCTTTAAAGCTTAGTTAGTTAGTGGGACTCACTGGCTGAGTTTGGAAAAATCTTGCAATCTTTGAGCTACTTACCCTTCCTTAAATCAAACACGAGTCCGCCCATGGCAGCTAGTTATTAGTTTGTGCTATGAATGTGTTTTTATTTAGTCCATCTGTAGATTTACAGTCTCGTTATTTATAAAGATACACGTCTATTGCGCTAGTATTAATAAGGTGTTTGGGTAATAGGTCATTTACGGGAATATTCGAGGATTGACTTTCTCTTTATATGCATGTTCATATGAGTTGGTAATATTTCATTTGAGCGTAAGACACTCATGTTAATAGCATGTGGCCCCACCCGTGTAATCTGTAGGTGTAATCTGCATGAGCCATCATAATAATAGGAGGCTGTGTGACTTTGGACAATTTATGTACACCATAGATGATAATGGTTATCGCTTTAACACTTTATGCACAGCAGTAGCTTGGGAACCACCAATGTTTTCAATGACGGATTCCCATCTAGATTAAAGAGATCGTTTGGATTAAATCGCATTGGTTTTAGACACATTTTTCGCAATAAACTCATTGAGTGATTGAATGGCTTTCCAATTGGTTGGTAAGGTATGCTAGAGAGGTTAAAGGATTGTGTTAGATGGATTTCACTTGGATTTTTGGAACTATTGTATTGAGTTACAAATGAGGGAAATTCATTGTCTCCATTTAATTAGGGAAAGAGACTAAATGCCGTTTGGAAACATATGGTTCCTCAAGAGCACCCAAGAGTGTCAACTTGTAAGACAAGATGAAGATGTAGATTGCAGAGGGGTTTAAATTACACAGTAGTTAGTTATTTAGTGAGTGAGTGAGTGAGTTCATTACTCAATTCATGAGGGTTAATGAAAGAAAAGGAATGCAAATCAATGGTTTAGCGAGCATAGTAAACATTTGTATCATGACTCGGTATTTTAAAGTCTCTGGTGGTGGTTACATTTATAAGTAAGTTGGTTTAAAGTCAAGCTATGGATTGTAGGCGTTAAAATTCAATTTGTTTATTTAGCATACAGATCGAGTGCTGACAACCCGCCCAAATGTAATTAAAAAAAGATGCAATTATGCAATTCGAATAATAATCATGTAGGGTGGCTGTAAATGGTCCGTGTGAAAATGAGAGTATGTATCATGAAAATAAGATGATCTCTCTGTGTCCTGTGAGAAAACTGAGTTGAGAGGGAATAACAGGGACTCATGTATTTATTTAGTAACCATTTTCTGTGGTTAAACATGTGTATTTTTGGGTTCATCAAAACCACATAGTCAAAGCAATGTCTGAATTTAATGAGCTCACACCCTCTCAATATAATATCTTCATTTTGTATTAGCTAACTTATCAACGGATGCGGGCACACAGAAATAATAATTATTAGTGATATTCTCTTAGCGCAGCAACTATCTTTCCTTTTAGAAATGGACAGTAATTAGTCTCATGTTTGACCGTTAACTGCGATAATCCACTTGTTTCTCACACTATATGGGTGCGAACTATGCACCACACATGGATCAAAGTTTTACCCTCGTTGTTGTCATAATAGAGTGGTATTACTCTCGAGAGATGATTTTATTAGCTACACTACACTACATTTAGTTAGTTAGTTAGATAGCATGTAACGTACGCACATGTGTCATATGGGCCCTCCAAAAAGACCATGAGTACGACGAAAAATTGTATTTTGGTTAGTTAGTATGTAACATAATGCATGGAATAGTACTACAAGTAGTATAGTAGTCAACGTTTTACTACTATGGTTCAAGTTCCATGATGACTACTCAACTTTAACCACAACCGGACGCAACGAACATCCCATATGTGATTGCTATGGGCTCTGGGATTGATGATGAGCTGCAATCTGTACTTGATTCCCACGCTCCGAGTTGTTCACAGAACCAGTCTGTTCAATGTGATAATCTTTTGTGCAGCATTGCTACTCACACTTATACTCGGTAGTTAAGTAAGTAAGGAACAGGCTGACTAACTAGAGTTGATATAAGAGACTAAGTTTTTTTTACAACATCTTGTCTCGTAAATATGAAAAAGATGAAGGAAAAGAAGCAATGACATCTTACTTACTCATTTTAATGTCAGAGTATTTGGAATATGACAACTATTAAAGATGTCTGTGTGTGTGTGTGTAATTTGATAACGTCACTTGCTAAAGGAGGGAAAACAAATACTACTGTCCTTGTTTAAGGAAATAGTCAATTAATTCATTGACTGTATGGATATGAGCGTGTGATAGGATTTTGATTCCTGGATTTGAACTTTTCTGATAAGGATAAATGGCAGATATGAGTTAATTAGTTTATTTGCATCTTTATCTTCTGTTTTTATAGCAATCCTTATATGCATGATTGGGGCTAATTGATAAGCCACAATTTTCTCACTTGAATCCTAGTCTTTGTTATAATATATACATGTATGACTAATGAAAAGAGTACATAGTTGTGAAAACGTGTGAGTGAAACTCTACTCACAAGTGTATATGCATAATGTTTTCCCCTCGCAGGAACAGATGCTAACTTTTTAGTTAGCTACCCTGAGAACAACCATAAAGGTCATGATTATTGTTAGTTAGTTTTTCAGCTATTGAACAAAAATCAGTGAACCAAAACCTTTGCATACTTTGTACAGCTAACAACTCAATCCATCTGTTTTACGATTCACTGTTTTTTTTCAAAACGATGATTCGCCGATTAAAACATTACTAGATTACCGTATGATAGGGAAAATTGGTGGAACGCTCTATTCCTATTGCTTACTTACTTGCTTGCTATAGCTTTCTGCAACAGTGATTTCATTTCTCCTTTGTCATGTCATGTTCAGTGGGAAGAAAATATTTTTTTCAAATTGGGGATTCTAAATTGTTATTTTGTGTCAATTCTACAGGTGTCCCCCAACCTACGTTGGAGAATATTGCCAGTACCCGAATCCATGTCATAGCTCACAAAACCGCTGTGAACATGGAGGCTCGTGCCGCGTGGTAATCAAACCTCAGTCTGCACCAACTTTTGCATGCGACTGTCCTGTGGGCTTCACGTCATCATTCTGTGAGCTGGAGTTGACAAACGCGTGCCAGAGCTCACCATGTAATCACGGACATTGTAAACTTCTTTCATTAGAAAAATACAAATGTGAGTGTTCTCCCGGCTACCGAGGAACCAATTGTGAGCATATTGATCACTGCACTATCAATGGGACATCGCCATGCAAAAATGATGCTCAGTGTATTCCGGAAGATACGAAAAAGGGATACCGATGCATTTGCCATGAAGGGTTCACGGGACCGCATTGTTTGCAGGATATTGATGAATGTGGGAGCAAAGATGCATGCATTCATGGCTCTTGTCAGAATCTTTATGGCTCTTATAAGTAAGTGGTCAATGTTTACCGTTCGTAGTGAGTTAGAATTGAAATGAGTTTCATCTGTGTCAATATAGTTTTAAGGGATTTATTGCACGAGGTTGTAAAATTACAGATGCATGTATGTTTTTTGTGTTTCGTCACGAATTGAAATGTGGTTAGTTAGTTGACTGGTTAGTTTGTTAGTTATAGTTACTGAGAGCTCATAAATATGTGATATTGGTGTTTGCACATGGATAAAGATTGTGGGAACTGTGTCACCAGAAAGAGAGAGCAGAAGAAATATACTTGTATGTTATGTTTGTTTGGATGTGATAAGTAGGAGTAATGACTGCGACTATGTTGATCCGAGCAAGCTATTTATGAGATTGACACTAGACTTAAAGTAAGATCAATGTGTAGCCCATTTTATCAAGTGATTTGGGCTCCTCCACTTTGGTGTACAGGCTGGTTATGGATTTTAGCTATGTTTAGTCAGCCACTTTAGTTAGATTCATATGTCAATAGAGTAATAGTTAGTTAGTTGGTTGGTATTGTCATATTTATTTATCGAGCTGTGTACATGATGGACTCTAACTATTAACTATATGAGATAAATGTGCTGGTATGAGAGTAAGCAAGTATTGACAGCCGATGATGTGATGAAACAAGTTTGAACATGTGAGGAACAAAAAATGAACTCCACGTTTAGGATTGATAATAAAATGGGTGCATTGTGAGGATTGAAAATAAACGGTTTATAAACGTTTGATGGATTTATTTGCAAAGCGATGGACAAGAATGTAGATTTGCACAAAATGTGGAGCAAATAAGTTTACTTTTGAGTAGACTTGTAAAATGGAAGTTTATACAAACAATTGGATTGTTTTGTGGTTCTTGTTTGGATTTGGGGCAACGTTCTATGGGTAAAAAAATTTTTTTTTTAATATTTCGAGTGTCAAGCAAACATTAATGAATGCTCGAAAAGGAAACAAAGGGAGAATAAAAAGACTTTTGAACTATTAAAGCTGTATTGAAGATAAAAGACTTTGTTGTATGCATGAGTGCTTGCTTAGTCTGCTGAACAATTGGGGACAATTAGGAATTTGCTAATTAGAGGAGCTTCAGTTTTTCACGCAAGGAATAGTATAATCTATTTACTACTTGTATGAAGTACTTGGTGTAGCGATGGAGTGTGCACTATTTTTCAATAGGATAATGATGCCATTAAATTCTAATATTAAGTGCTTTTTATTATGAAACGAATAGCCCCAGTGAAAACATAATAGTAGAGTGTTAATACACTCAAAATCTGGACGCATGCAAGACCACAGGGCTCATTTAGTTAGTGTAAGCGTTCATCTCAGTGTATGAATTTAATGACCATGAACTTGATTTTTGTGATTATAAAACCTAATAATGTCTTCTAACTTTGTTTTTTAGATGTAACTGCATGGAAGGATACACTGGACAGCGTTGTGAAAGCCGGTTTATCCCATGTGAACCATCTCCTTGTCATAATGGAGGAACGTGCATAAAGACTGGAAATCTGTCATATGATTGTCATTGTCCCCGAGGTAAGATTTTTTCATCATGTGGGTCCTTAATCTTTGCCCGTAATGCTTATGTGACACAAGAAATTGAATATTTTCCCTTGAGAATCCTATTTAGTTGGTAAATCTAATCCCGAGCATACATAGAGCTAAATTTAGAGGCTTAAAAAATGTATGTACTGCACCTGTAGGGGCTCCTGTTTTTTTACAAAAAATGTAGTGCGAGTGTGAGAAATGTAGTGTACTTTGAAGAATCTTAAGTCTTCATCGTGCCATATACAACTAAAGTAACTAACTTGACCCAAGTTTTTGTTTGTTAGGTAGATTGATCACTTTGAGCATGGTATTAGTCATGCTGAATTGTAGCATTGGGTCCGCAGCAAATATTTGGGTGCTATCCATTCCGTTGTTTCCATGAAAGGACGTTCTAGCATACATACATATCGTATATCAAAGTTGGTTAGTTAGTTAAGAATGAGTTTTACTTTTAAGTGAAAATCGCCGAGGCGTGCTTCCCGTTGGATAGTGGAGCTCACTTACTTATATACTTACTTATTTGAACCTTGTCTTTTATTACGACGGGACTTGAGAAGATCCTGGGAACTTTCTCATCCATTATGAAATAAGTCTCTAAGACAGGCTGATAATTTAGTTAGTTAGTTAGTCCCCTATATGTATGCCCCATGAAGTCCTTTCTCTGTCGGTGATCTCAAGAAGGGGATGTTTATCTGAAGACTATTTTATCCGTTTAAGATTTGGAATAGCATTTTTTACTTCTTGAGATTCATGGGAAACTAAAAGATGCCTTTGAGTTTTTTCTCACTCAAGGGTCCCCAAGTCAAAGTCACACAGTAAACTCACAAATCATGCATGCAAGTGTTTAGTTTGAAGTTTTGTAAAAAAACGGGATTATAAACTGCTAATTAAATGCGACTTGCAGTAGCAATAATACATTGTACTTGTATGATAATGGTGCGTCATAGCCCGTTGTTAGTAGAAAAGACGTACATTTGAACAGTACGATAAAACTCTGAATTCTTTGCAGGATTCACTGGCCCCCATTGCGAAGATAATATTGATGACTGTGATAAGCATCTTTGTCAAAATGGAGCCACATGTGTCGATGGGATTGAGGCTTATACATGTCAATGCCCCTCTACATTCACAGGAGAATACTGCCAGATTGTAAGACTTGTATAGGATTGCTATTTAGTTAATATTCACTTTCTAAATGTAGTTAGTAACGATGCTAAACTTTCTTAGGATATTGACGAATGTGCCATGCGACCACAAATTTGTCGTAATGGAGCCACATGTAAGAATACCATTGGAGGTTACAATTGCATCTGTGTGAATGGATGGACAGGCCATGACTGCTCTGAAAATATTGATGATTGCAATGATGCGGCTTGTTTGAATGGAGCCACATGTCATGACCGCGTTGGCTCTTTCTATTGTCAATGTCCACCGGGGAAGACAGGTCTTTTGTGTCATTTGAATGATGCTTGCACATCGAATCCATGTCATGAAGGTGCCATTTGTGAGACGAGTCCAATCGATGGATCCTACCAATGCTCATGCCCAGCGGGATTCAAAGGAGCCAATTGTACGGATGATATTAATGAGTGTGCCGAAGGTAAAAAAAATCATGATTATAGTCAAAATTCTTGATTCGATTCGCATGCTGTGTTTGAAGCTAGCATAAAATGATGCTAATGGCATTTTAACTAACTAACACATTCATTCTGGTTTCAGGCCCTACTCCGTGTGAACATGGTGGACACTGTGTAAATGGTAAGTTTTTTGTGAGGTCAACTCAGAGAGTGAAAAAATCATTGTTAGAATTGAGTTGTTGAGATTTTATTATGTGTTATTTTTAGTTCCGGGATCCTATCGATGTGACTGTCAAACTGGGTTCACTGGTCCACGGTGTGAAATCAACATTAACGAATGTGAAAGGTGGGTTAATTTTGTATGCATGTAAAATATTTGTTAGTCAATGATAATAATGAGAAGTACAAGCTGCAGGCATAAAAAAAGTGACTAGTGGTTTGTTAGTGTTAAAAGTGCAGTTAGTTAGTTAGTTACGGAAAGAATGGGAAAAAACTTATTTATTGGATACGACGAGAAGAATTGATAATTTTTTTTTTGGCTTGTTTCAGTGTTCCTTGTAAAAATGATGGTACCTGTTTGGACGAACGAGGAGGTTACCGATGTCTTTGCATGCCAGGTGAGCATTATTACTAATGATATGATTTAGCATTGTTTCAGTTTGCATTGTTATTCACCTGGACTGAGCATTTTTTTGCATCCTTTGGGTTGTTCATATATGGGCCTCACTGCTTGATTTCACGCACGAATGAGCAACAAGTCATATTGCATGGGTCGGTCGTAATTGGAGTATCTAAAGCTGTAGGGAAAACAGTGTGTGTGTGTGTGTAGTTAGTTCGTTAGACAAAGGAAGCAGGTGCATGGTTTGAGCAGCAAAAAGTTGTGTGTTTATCATAACAACATGCACAATATTCTGGTTTATTCTTCGTTTATCAAGTATGAAATTTTTAATGCCGTCATTCTCGTGTTTTTCTTACTCCAGAAGAAAAAGTGACCATATTGATCGTTGGTTAGTTATAAAATTGTCCTGGGAATGTTCTCACACAATCTGACACTAATCATATCTCCACTAGGTATGATTTTCTGGTTGAGAAAGCCGGCTTAAGCACACTTGTAGTAGTAATAATAATCACATTTCATCTTCCAAGCAAGTTTGTAGTCAACTTACTATGATACTTTTTTTGTTCTCTTTTCTCCATCTCATAAATATTCTAACTATAACGTTTACTACAGGATCATGAGATTGTCTTTAAGAGGGGACTTGTTCACTTGTGATCATGCTATTTTGATTATGATGATGGAATGAGCCACCTTTTGTTTAAGCGAGAACATGCTTGTATGTTTTTAAGTATATTTGGGGGCTCGTGATTAGCTGTGCTCTGGTAAATGGGAACAATGCCTGTATAATCTGTTATCATTCCGAGATCATGGTCACGATTTGTCTTCAACTTACTTCTCGAGTCATCCCTTGTTCCCTGTTGATCGTGCTTATGTTTATTTATAGCGAGAGACTAAAGTGTCTGCATGATTTTTATAAACAATTTTTCTACCCTAGTCTGTCCTCGTAAACAAACAATTTGTATTCCAGGGTTCAAGATCTTTTACTGTGCAAGTAACATAATTTGTTTACCACATTTGTGACAACGGCACCTAAGCTATACAATAAACTTTAAAAACAAAAGACTGATTTTCTCAACAACTGTACTTTCATTTAATTTACTTTAGTATCCCAAGAATATTGTTCACATTACGGTACAAGAGATGTGTTGGATGATCAAGGTTATATTATTCTTTCTTTGTGCTGGCCATTCACCTGCTCATATACGCGGTATAAAAATCAATGCGATTTGCTGAGATAAGGGATGCATGCATGTCACTTTTAGTTCATCATCATCATGTGCGAAGAAAAATATGATGAAAGGGAGAAGACAAGTGGAACTCTGTGGGCATTTAGTTTGTCTTGAGTCAGTCATCATTTTAGACCCTGTGTGCAAAGAAAAGGGAGATAAGGGGGAAGATGGTTATACAGGAATTTTTAGTTCCCTATCTCAACACCATTCTAATGATTTTAGTTAGTTAGATAGAGTCATTCTTCTCCAATGTAGTAAATAATGTTAAGTTATAGCAAGTACGTACATACAACCACCATCAATCAACCCTAGAGTACGGCTATACTTATGTATGTACATATGTACACATGCATGCAAGTGATGGTGATAGAGAAACGATCTTCATCTCTAGTCAACCATCTTGCTTGGGGTATGTAATAGAAGATTATGATACGATGGGATGCTGCTGGAGGCGTTTCTCGAGGGGTTTTTACTCCACAAGACTATTTTCCTTACAGAATCTAATGTATGAGTGAGTCTATAAAAATTAAGGGCTTCGTTTCATTTAGCAATAGGTTTATTGAGGGCCTTAAAAAAGTCCTTTGAAGTCGTATTAGGAGTGGATTGGTTTTGCATTTGTAGCTTTCAAAGATTTTGCTATTTTTTGTATGCATGTTGGAGTTGATTGAGAGCTATTAATTTGAGAAATTTACAGTTAGGTTAATAAATTGTTTGTTGGTTAGCTTAGTTAGTTAGTTAAAGTGATAGCTAAACTTGCTAACTTGTACGGATAACTTGTCATTTGCTACATGATAGCAACTAGTTAGTTAGTAGTAAAAGACAAGAAGGAAGATGCATAGGGTTTATAAGTTGTTGATGATGATGATGAGTGCGTGAATGTTCTTTGTGTAGAATTTGAAAAGGGTTGAATTCCTTTCTTTCAACCTATGGAACTGCTTACTTGTTTTTTGCCTTTGTTCTAGTACTGCTGAAAGCAGTAGTAAAAGTGTATGGGTATGAAAGAGAGAAGTTGTTGAGGCTGTAAAGCGTATGTAAGTTGAGAAAAAATGATGCTGTTGCTGCTACTGCTGGTTAGTTAGTTAGCTAGTTATGCAGAGAGCCAATAAAAAGTACTGTAATGAAATTCTTGAGCATCAAATGCTACTTTTTGACAACTCAGGCATCTTTAACTAGCCAGTCTTGGTATTGGTAATTATGTATGTACCACACAAGTATTTAGGTAGGCATTAGTCAGTTACTTATACTATACTATCTTAAATGCAGTTCATGTAATCTTGGCATGTATTAAAAAAGTGGAAAAAACTGAAAAAATGTTCCCCCCATATCTTCATTACGCAGATGCATTGGCCGGGCAAACGTTTTAAAGTGTTGGTAAATTATAGATCTGGTTTAACATTTGAGTGTGATATTTTTTTCATGATTATGTATTCCGTCATTTTGTTTTTCCTTATATCTATGCATGCATTGTAGCAGTAGCCATCCAAATAGTCAAGGTGGAGAAAAAGTTTGGCTTTCAAGTTGCATCGAAAATAGAGATGAGGAAAAAACGACGAGATCTTTTTGTTCAACTTTGTGTGCATACAATGATAATGGAATGGCGGCGACTGACTGCAGCTGCTGCATTTCTCTATAAAAGGGAAGTTTTTTTTTATCAGCTATAAGCCACTGCTGTAAAGAGCTGACGAACTATTATGAAGGGTCTCTCGTATTCTTGTGCAGTACTGGTAGTTTCCTCCGTGTTATTATTAATTCTTTGAGTTACACTTGGAACAGTGGTATAGCCTGTTTTCTTTTGTATGGGAAAGCCTTAGGGCGGAATCAATATTCAAGGATTTTTATAGCCTGCAAGTCTACTTTGAGCTGAATATGTATGCATGTTTTTATTTTATATTCCAATAATGATGCAGTTATAATCGTAAACGTCTGCTTTTTTGGCAGTGATAAACTCGATTTGAAATCTTTATTAAGTTGTTAGTCAGTCAGTATTAGTATTAGTGTTAGTTAGTCAGCTTGATTTGTTGAATTCCAAATGTCATGATTGATTGGCCTTGATGTGTCATAAATATGAAGCTAGGGATAGACCACAAGTTAAGTAAATAGAAAAGTCGCACATGAATGTTTTCCGTTCGTAGTTAGGGAGTACTCGAAGTTTGATTTGAAGAGGAAAATGAGCTTCTTGGGCCATTTAGCTGTCCCTAACATGGAGGGAATTTTGGACCAATCCATTTGATAACAATAGTTATTAGCTCCCTGTACCCTTAACGTGCGAGGTAAGTCTGTCAAAAGACGAGACTTACAGCTTCCTCTGTCCAAAAAGGTTAGATTTTTGGGGTACGACTCGAGTATTTTGTAGTCCCAGATTTGTGTTTGCATGTATACTATGTAACGGAGCGGCATAAACAGAGCAGGTAGAAAGTGCTTTTTCCCTTCACATTAATCCTATTTTCTTAAGGATAAGCAAGCAAGCACTATAGGACAATGCACCACACACGGGTTCGTATAAAAGGAGAGCAGCATGATTGGCCAGCAAGTAATGGCATGGACAAGAATATAAAATGCATTATGGTTGTACTACTACTACCAGTTTACAGTAGAATGGAGGGACCATATCAATGAATAGAGAGAAGATTCTGTCGCCTTCATCTTTTGAAAATTCTTAAGGTCTTGAAGGCTCCCTGCTGACTACGTTTTGGTCGGGTCATATATTTTCTTTTCTTTGGGACTGTCAGTTCCCATCTCTCATTACTTTTTTTCTTCGGTATTTTTTTTCTATGTGGATGAAGGGAGAAGGAAATGTGGATGAAATTCTATCCGCTTCATATGCACGCATGTAAAACATATGGAGGAACGTTTGCTTCTGTAGTGGTTGTTTAATGTACGTAATGCATTGGTTTGGTATAGGGAAGTTAGCCAAGGGTATTTGATTTTATTCATCTCTGTTGCTCTCCATTGTATGAAGAATTAGAGGAAAACTTATGTTTAGGTGTATTGATATTTCTGCTTCACTATGTTGTATTGCATAGCAGCAATATAGTTAGTGGGTTCTTAAAGTAGTTTGTAGCATGGAGACATGCTACATAGCTTTAATCATTTGGTTAAAAAGGGAACACATAGGGATGAATTCGTTCTACTTGATTTCATCTTTTGAAATGATTCACATGTGACTGGCTTTGAATTCACTTGGTTTCAAGGGTAGGAATAACGTTGCATCACTATGCATGGTATCATATGGGGCCCCTTAGTTTACATTAAAATTGTACCAAGTTTATGAAAAGGCCCTTTGATGTTTCTAGAGGAATTGAGAATAATGCATTTGTATCCATATAATTGATTGAATTGAGGCAAAAGTATGGTACTTTGGGAAGAAATCCCGCTCGCTATTGAATGTATTTCCTGAATTTAATTTTGTTCATTGTGTTTGGCCAAACTGGATAAAATGTATTTGGTTGGGAGTTGGGATTGCTATTATGTTTGATAAGTGATGGTAATCCATGCAAGATATTTCTGCAGCTGATTTTTAGGAGATGGGAATTAATTTTGGGACGCATTGAGAGTTTTTGTTGTAAAAATACGTTTTTTTTTGTGTGCAGGGTTCACGGGACTTCAATGTGAGATCAACATTAATGAATGCAAACCTAATCCTTGTTTAAATGATGGGGACTGTATTGACAAGATTGGTGGCTACCAGTGTCGGTGTAAGCCGGGTTTTGAGGGCCGAAGATGTGAACAGAACATTAATGAATGTTTGAGTCAGCCTTGTAGAAATTGTAAGTGATTTAAAATATCATAACCTTAATAATATTGAGGTTCAGTTTTCTTGTAGTGCTAAAAATATGTTTGCTTATCTATTCAGCCGGAACTTGTCAAGATGGCCGAAATAACTACTACTGTATTTGTCCAGAAGGATTTGCAGGTTAGTGTAGATTAGAGAGGAATTTTGTTCGCTGAAACATTTAAGGCATCGGATTTAAACTTTTTCTTCATTTTTGTTCAGGTCACAATTGCGAAATCAATATTGATGATTGCAATGTCAACGGAGGTAAATAACACTTCATAAAACTGTTTTAATAGAGATTTGACATTCCCAATTATAACGCTGCTTTTAACAATGTTTAGGAAATCCATGTCATCGAGGTATTTGCGTTGACGGCGTCAATTCATTCAGATGCCTTTGTGATCGCGGTTTTACTGGAAAACTTTGCCAAACTCAAATCAACGAATGTCTGAATAATCCTTGTATGTACGGTGGTACTTGCGAACAAAATTTCCTTGGAGGATACAAGTGCTACTGTCCTCCTGGAACGAGTGGCGCCCGTTGTGAAATCAACATCAATGAATGTCTGGAAAACCGCTGTGTAAACGGAGGTAATTAATTTCTAACAAACTATGGAAAATGATGCAATTTGAAATACCACACGAGAAGTTAAAATTAATTACGAGTATTTAAGTTAACACGAAACTTTTTTTTCACCACCTAGGCACCTGTATCGATGGGATTAACAGATATACGTGTGAATGTTCATTGGGTTTTACTGGAAAACATTGTGAAATTGATATTGATGAGTGTGCAACAAATCCATGTGCAAATGGAGGTAAGCAAAAAATATCTGAACGAGTTTGATTTAGTTCGTTTTTGTTAGCTAATTTCCCAAGGTTAATTAGTAAGAGATTTATAAAAAATGTTGTATACCCTAGGCTACTGTACGGACCTGGTGAATGGTTTTAACTGCTCATGTCCCCGAGGATTTTACGGCTCGAGATGTCTGAGCGATTTCGATGAATGCGCTACAAATCCTTGCATTCATGGCAATTGTGAAGGTAAGCTTGGAATTCGTTTTATTTTCATTGTTTGACAGTTTGTTGGCAATTGTTGCTGGTTCAAACAAAGTAAACACTTTTACGATACCTACGACCAGTACGAAGCAATGAACCAATAGCTGTAAACGAAGCCATCTCTACTTTTTGTATAACATGCTTCCCTTTTGAACGGGTAGATGGCGTAAACCACTATATTTGTCACTGTGCACCCGGCTACTATGGGAAGCGTTGTGAATTGGAGATTGATGAATGTAAGGGTTTTGTTTGGAAAATTAGAATGTTGATTAACATTGTGATTAAGTTTTAATAGAGAAAAAACTAACATTGCTGTTTTTTGTACGTAGGTGCTTCAAACCCTTGTCAACATTCAGGAATTTGTAAAGACCGATTCAATGGATACTCTTGTACTTGTATTGATGGATATTCCGGAAGAAACTGTGAAATTAATATCAATGAATGCTATGAGAATGGAAATCCCTGCATGAATGGAGGTATGGTTAAGCTAATTAA
>Ga0210040_10006498_pt1 | contig 14535 bp, 13 predicted proteins | sample CryGeyCG12114_NA_FD_185462 | JGI IMG/M metagenome (GOLD analysis project Ga0210040, IMG submission 185462) | Groundwater microbial communities from aquifer - Crystal Geyser CG19_WC_8/21/14_NA (SPAdes) (version 2) | ecosystem: Environmental > Aquatic > Deep subsurface > Groundwater | place: USA... | reverse complement strand
GGTCGGGGTGCGGTGCCGGCGGACAAGCCGGACCGTACGCCGGCTTGTCCGCCCGTGCCGACGTGCGCGGGCCCGGTGCGGTGCGGTGCCGGCGGACAAGACGCGGCCGCACGGCCGGACGCGCGCGTCGGCACGTCGGTCGAGACCTGAGTCACCCGGTCGGTGGAACACGGACCGCCGGGATGCGGTTCACTGGTGGTGCCGACCCGATACATGGCCCCCGGTCCCAACACAGTCGCTACGAGCGACACACCGCCGTGAGGCGACCTGACGGGAAGGCACGCGACAGCCGCTCCGGGTGACCGGGGCGGCTGTCGTGGTGAGAGGACCGGGAGAGGAGACGCGTGACCGAGGACCGACCGCCGCGCTGCCGGCCGCTGCCCGCCCATGTCGTCGAGGCCGTCGCAGGCGCCGAGCCCGAGCTCTCGCACCCCGAGCTGCTCGACCGGCTGGACCTCGCGCTCGCCGCACTGCCGCCGGCTGAGCGCGCGGCTGTCGTCGCGGCCCACGGCTACGCCGAGGGTCCCGTCGGCGCGGCCATGGAGCTCGACACCGACATCGACGACGCGGACGCGCTGGCCCGCCACGGCCTGCAGCTGCTGCGGGCCGCGTTCGCCGACGTCGAGCCGTGACCCGGCGCGCATGACCGACGGGGGGCAGGTCGCGTGCAGCTCGTGCGGCCGTGAGACCGCAGCCCCCCCGCCGCTGACCTGGTCGTCCGCGTCCGGACCCCGCGGGAGGACCTGGACCTGCGAGACCTGCACGCGCCGGCACCTGCGGGCGATGGAGGCCAAGCTCGAGGAGGAGCACTGGTGAGCCTGCCCGACCTGCCCTCGGGCGTCTGGCGCCACTGGAAGGGTCACGACTACCTCGTCCTCGGCCTGGGCCACGACGCCGACCACGAGGGCCGCACGGTCGTCGTCTACGTGCCGCTGTACGACGTGCCCGGGCCGCGCCTCGCCGTGCGCACGCTCGAGGGCTTCCTCGGCGAGGCCTCGCCCGGTGTCGCCCGCTTCACCTACCGGGGACCGGCCTGAGACCGCTCAGGCCTGGGCGGGAGGCGCGGCGAAGCCGGGCTGCCAGCGCTCGACCTCCGCGCGGTAGTCGGCCGTCCCGCCGAGCTGGCACAGCACGCCGATGGTCCCCATCGTCACCCGGTGGATGAGCAGGTACGCCGGCGGCAGGTTGAGCTGGCGACCGAGCTGGGCGGCCGGCGAACGCGGGTCGCCGATGCGGATCGCCTGCTCACGCAGCCACGCCCGGCTGAAGCGGAACGACGGCCCGTCGACGGGCTCGAGCAGCGGCAGCAGGTAGGACAGCACCTCGTCGGGGTCGACCTCGATCGCGCCCTTGACGAACCCCTCCTCGCGCAGGCCGGCCAGCACCTGCTCGGCCTCGCCGGCGAGGGCGAGCCGCGCCAGCCGGCCGATCGGCTCGGGTGAGCCGTCGGGGAGCCGGTTGACCGCGCCGAAGTCGATGACGCCCAGCCGACCGTCCGGCAGCAGCCGGAAGTTGCCGGGGTGGGGGTCGGCGTGCAGGAGCCCGGCCAGCACCGGACCCGACAGCAGGAACCGGGCGAGCAGCAGCGAGGCACGGTCGCGCTGCTCGGACGTCCCGTCGCTGATGACCCGCGACAGCGGCACGCCCTCCATCCACTCCGTGACGAGCACCCGCTCGGTCCCGGTCACCACCTGCGGGACGCGGATCTCCTGGTCACCGTCGTAGGCGACGGCGAAGCTCTCCTGGGCCTGGGCTTCCAGGCGGTAGTCGAGCTCCTCGGTGACGCGTGCCTCGAGCTCCTCGATGAGCGGCTTGATGTCGAGGCCCGGGGTGAAGACCGAGAACATCCGTGCCACGCGGCCGAGCTGCTTGAGGTCGGCGAGCAGGGCCGGACCGGCGCCGGGGTACTGGATCTTGACGGCCACCTCCCGCCCGTCGTGCCAGACCGCCTTGTGCACCTGGCCGATGCTGGCGGCTGCCGCCGGCCGGTCGTCGAACTGCTCGAACAGCTCGCGCCACGTCGGGCCGAGCTCGAGGGCGAGCACGGCGTGCACCGTCGCTGCAGGCAGCGGCGGGGCCGCCTCCTGCAGCTTGGTCAGCGCGGCGCGGTAGGGCGCGGCCATGTCCTCGGGCAGCGCGGCTTCGAAGACCGACAGCGCCTGGCCGAGCTTCATGGCTCCGCCCTTGAGCTGGCCGAGCACCTGGAACAGCTGCTCGGCCGTGCGCGCCTGCAGCTCCGCGGTGACGACCTCGGCGGGGCGGCCGCCCAGGCGCTTGCCCAGGCCGATCGTCGCCCGGCCGGCGACGCCCAGCGGCAGGCCGGCCAGCTTGGCCGACCGGGTGACCGCGCGCCGCGGGATGTCGCTCACCGGTCCAGTGTCGCTGCTGCGGCAACCCGGCGCCGGGCGGGGCGCGCCGGGAACCGGCACCCACCTGCCGGACGGGCACCGCAGGCGAGCTGCACACCGTCACGCCGCACACCCGCAGTCGGGGTGCACCGGCCAGCTGCGGCGGCGCCAGCGCCAGTCGGGCAGCACCATCTCGAGCGTGCCGCCGAGGGCCGCCGGGTCGGTCGTGGCGTCGACCATCGCGAGGACCTGCATGACGGCCTGCGCGGCCACCGCGAGCGCGAGCGGGCCGTCGCACCCCTGGTCGTCCTCGCCGGCCGCCGGCAGCTGGCTCGACAGGACCGGCCAGCACGGGTCGAGGTCGCTGCGCGTCAGCTCGATGCACCGAAGGCACGGGGTGCGGCCGGGCAGCACGAGTGGTCCGACGACCCCGGTGGCATCGCGCACGCCGACGAGCAGGTGGGGCGTGCCCTCCAGCACCAGGCGGCGCGCCCGCTCGCGGACGTCGGGCCGGCCCGAGGCGAGCACCACGAGGTCGGGCGAAACGAGCGGCAGGCGGGGGAGCGAGGGCGCGGTGCGGTGGAGCAGCTCACGCGCAGCCTGTCCGCGCGGCCGTCCGACGTCTGACAGCGACAGGCCGCCGACGCCGGTGTCCTGCGGTCGAGCGACGTCGTCGTCGACGACGTCGACGTCGCCCACCGCTGCCGCCGCGAGCGCGAGGGCGACCGGCACCCCGATGCGCCCGGCACCCACGACGAGGACGCCGACGGCCCGACGCAGGGCGACTGCCGACAGCCCGCCGTCGCCGCGCACCATCGAGAGCGAGGCGAGGTCGCCGGCCAGGCGCGCCCGTTCCTCGTGACCGAGACCGAGCAGCGCCGAGCGGTCCTGCCCGCCGTCGCACAGCAGTCCTGCGTCGGTGAGCAGGTCGAGCAGCGCGCCGGCCCGGGCGGCCGGCACGCCGTCGGCCGTGGCTGCGGCCAGGACCGTCGCGCGGTCGTAGGACCCGTCCAGCAGCCGCAGCACCCTGCGCAGCGCCGGGTCGAGGCCGCCGACCACGGCCCCGCGCCCACCTGGGCGGGCGAGCTGCACGGTCTCTCGGTCGCGCCACGCGGTGCAGGTGGCGGGGAGCAGGGCGGGCCGCACGGCAGACCTCCAGGACGTCGGGAGCGTCAGGCTCCCAGCGCCCGGGGACGGAGGCGTGCGGCGTCCACAACGGCGGGCAGCCGTCCACAGCCACCTGCCGGGACGACGGACGGCGCGGCCCGCGAGGGGCCGCGCCGTCCGTCGATGCAGGGGGTGGATCAGGCCTTGCCGAGGATCCGGTTCATCTTGGTGCCGCAGACGGGGCACGGGCCCTGGGCCATCCGGCGACCGGACTCGCTGACCTTCACCTCGCCGTCGAAGTCGCGCTTCTCCTTGCACTTGACGCAGTAACCGTTGTAGCTCTCCGCCACGCGGTCCTCCACTCGGGTCGACGGGGCCGTGCCCCAGCAGGTCCGCGGCCTGGTCGGTCGCGGGCGTTCCGAGCGGCAGCGTAGCCCTGCGGGAGCGTGAAGTGACCCAGCGGCACTCGAACGACCTCGGCGCGCCGCGCCGCGTCCCCTGCGCCCGTAGCCTCGGGCGCCCGATCCCATCCCGATGGAGGACGATCCGTGCCCTCAGCCCTGACCGTGGACCGGCACGACGCCGGCGTCGTGCTGCTCACCCTGGCGCTGCCCGACAAGCGCAACGCCATGACGGCCGAGCTGACCTCGCAGTGGGGCGAGACGGTCGCCTCGCTCAAGGGCGACCGGAGCGTGCGCTGCGTCGTGGTGACCGGTGCGGGCAAGGCGTTCAGCGCCGGCGGGGACGTGAGCTGGCTGGCCTCCGAGCCCGACGCCTCCCCGGCCGACCTGCGCGACCGGATGCTCCCCTTCTACACGACCTGGCTGTCGCTGCGCTCCCTCGACGTGCCGTCGATCGCGGCGGTCAACGGCGCCGCGGTCGGCGCGGGCGGTGCGCTCGCGCTGTCCTGCGACATCCGCTACGCCGGCGCGGCGGCCAAGTTCACCGTGCCGTTCGCCCAGCTCGGGATGGCGGCCGGCATGGCCACCACCTGGCTGCTGCCGGAGGTCGTCGGCCTGGCCGCCGCGCGCGAGCTGCTGCTGACCGGCCGCGTCGTGGACGCGCAGGAGATGCTGCGTCTTGGCCTCGCCAGCGCGGTGTACGACGACGACGTCCTGGTCGAGAAGGCGCTCGAGCACGCCGGGCAGGTCGCGTCGGGGGCGCCGGTGGCCCAGCGGTTCCACAAGATCGCCCTCGCCGACGGCGGCCACGCGAGCTTCGAGGACGCCCTGCGCTGGGAGGCCCTCGCCCAGCCGGTCACCCTCGCGACCGCCGACCTGCAGGAGGGACTGCGGGCCCGCGCGGACAAGCGCCCGCCGGCCTTCACCGGGCAGTAGCCGCACGACCCTGTCCCTCCGGACACCACGGAGCCCCCCGGCGCCGGGCCCGTTCGCCTTCCCCTTGCGAACGGGACCGGAGCACCGGGGGGCTCCGTCGTGCCGACGCTACGAGCCGCCCAGGACCGGCGTCAACGCCGTCTCCCACAGCCTGTGGACGGACGTGTGGACGAGGTGGGGAACGGGCCGCGTGTCCCTGTGGACGCCCGGCGGCGGGCAGGTGGACCGGGGCTCGACGGGCGTCGACACACCCCGCTGACCAGGGCAGACAGTGCTGCAGGGGTGTGGACGCGAAGAAGTCCCGGCGGGCTACTGCTCCGTCGGCCCACCGGAGGCGTCGTCGTCCAGCGTCCCGTCGAGGTCCTTGTCGAGGCCGCGCAGCCCGGCGTCCCAGTCGGTCTCCGGCTCGGTCCCGCCGGCGGTGCGCGTGACGAAGCCCTCCGGGTCGTCGAGGTCCGTCGCCGACGGCAGCAGGTCGGGGTGGGCCCACAGCGCGTCACGGGCGGACGAGCCGCCGCGCTGCGCGACGGACGCCCAGAGCGCGGCGGCCTCCCGCAGCCGCCGAGGCCGCAGCTGCAGCCCGACGAGCGTGGCGAAGGTCTGCTCCGCCGGGCCGCCCGACGCGCGCCGGCGGCGCACCGTCTCGCGCAGGGCCGCGGCCGACGGCAGCGTCGCCGCGCAGGCCGCGTCGACGACGGCGTCGACCCAGCCCTCGACGAGGGCCAGCGCGGTCTCGAGCCGGGCGAGCGCTGCCTGCTGGGCGGGGGTGGCCTCGATCTCGAACAGGCCCTCGCCCATCGCGCGCTGCATCGACTCGGGGTCCGAGGGGTCCATCGAGCCGACGGCGCGCTCGATCGCGCTCGGGTCGACCTCGATGCCGCGCGCGTACGCGTCGACCGCGTCGAACAGGTGGGCCTGCAGCCACGGCACGGAGGCGAACAGCCGCTGGTGCGCCAGCTCGCGCAGCGCGACGTAGAGGCGAACGTCGTCGGCCGGCACCTCGAGCCCGGCGCTGAAGGCGTCGACGTTCGCCGGCAGCAGCGCGGGCTTGCCGGGCGCCGACAGCGGCAGCCCGATCTCGGTGGCCGACAGCACCTCCTGCGCGAGCGCGCCGAGGGCCTGGCCGACCTGGGCGCCGAAGACGAAGCCGCCGACCTGGTCCATGACACCGCGCAGCGGGCCGAGGCCGCCGCTTCCGCCGAGGCCGCCGAGCAGCCCGGCGACCTCCGGCGGCAGGCCCTCCGGCAGCCCGCCGGCGCCCAGGCCCTGCTCGAGCGCGGTCCCCATCGCGCCGACGACCCGGCCGGCGACCGGGTCGACCAGCGCGCGCCAGGCCGGGGTCGTCGAGCCGACCCAGCCGGTGCGCGTCCAGGCCTGCGGCTCGGCGCCGCTCGCGGGGAACGTCGTCACGGCGTCGAGCCAGAGGTCGGCGAGGCGGCACGCGTCCGTGACCTGGCGCGCCTGCTCCGCGGTGACCGGCTCGTCGGCAGGACGGGTCGCTCCCGTGGCCACCTCGTCGGCGAGGTCCCAGTTGACCGGGCCGCCGGACCAGCTCATCAGCTTCTGCATCTGGGCGAAGACACTGCCCATGTCGCCGCCGAAGGGGCCTCCGGCGCCGCCGAACATCGCCGACAGGCCGAACGGGTCGTCGCCGCCGCCGGGCTCGTCGGGCCGGTCCGGCGGGCCGAACCCGAAGGGCGGCCGGGTCATGCGCGCACGCTCGTCATGCGGCCACGCTACGCCGGGAGCCCGCACTGCGACGGCCCCACGGGGGCCCGGCCGTGCGCCCTCCGCGAACGCCCGACGGTCACCGTGCCCGGCCGTCCCGTCGTACCGTCGCTGCATGACGACGTCCCCGACCGCGGTGCGCCTGCTCGCGCTGCGCGACACGCCCCTGGACGTCGCCGAGGTGCTGGCCGCCGTCGAGGACCCCGCTGCCGGCGGTGTCGTGTCGTTCACCGGCCTCGTGCGCGACCACGACGGCGGCCGCGGGGTGCGCGAGCTGGAGTACGTCGCCCATCCCGACGCGGACACGGCCCTGCGGGCGGTCGCCGAGGCCGTCGCGGCCGACCTGCCCGTGCACGGGCTGGCCGCCGTGCACCGCACCGGCCTGCTCGCCGTCGGCGACGTCGCCGTCGTGGTGGCGGCGTCGGCCGCCCACCGGGGGCAGGCCTTCGAGGCGGCGCGCCGCCTCATCGACGACCTCAAGGCGTCGGTGCCGGTCTGGAAGCGGCAGGTCTTCGACGACGGCGAGCAGGAGTGGGTCGGAACGCCGTGAACGGCCTGCGCGGACGTACGCTCCTCGCGTGCTCCCCGCCTGGCTGATGTGGCTGCTCCCGGTGCCGGTCGCCACGCTCGCGGCCGTCGCCTGGTCGAGCTGGTCCTCCCGCGCCCGCGGTCCGAGGGACCCCGAGGACACCGTCGAGGCGTACGCCCGGTTCCGTGCCGCGCTCGCCGGCCCGACGGGACCGGGCGACGAGCGGCGCTAGACCTACGCTGACCGGGTGTCCCGGCGCACCCTGACCCTGCTGCTGGCCAGCGTGCTCCTGGTGGTGCTGAGCGCCGGCGCGGTGCAGGCCCGGGTGCCCTACGTCGCGCTCGGACCCGGACCGATGTACGACACCCTCGGTGAGGTCGACGGCGAGCCGCTGCTCGACATCGAGGGCCGCCCGACGTTCCCGACCGAGGGACACCTCGACCTGACGACCGTCGGCGTGGACCCGCAGCTGACGCTGTTCGAGGCGCTGCGCGGCTGGGTCGACCGCGACCAGGCCGTCGTGCCGCGCGAGGTGGTCTACCCGCCCGGTCAGACCGACGAGGAGGTCGACCGGGAGACGGCGGCGCAGATGACCGCCTCGCAGAACAGCGCCGTGTCGGCGGCGGCGCGCCAGCTCGGGTTCCGCACCGCCGACGTCGTGGTCGAGGGTGTGGCGGCGGACGCTCCGGCGGACGGCGTGCTGCGGGCGGGGGACGTGCTGCGCACGGTCGACGGACGGCCGCTGCGCGATGCGGGCGACCTGCGGGCAGCGGTGACCGCGAGCGAGGTGGGCGGCGTCGTGCGCATCGGCTTCGAGCGTGGTGGGGGCTCCGGCACGGTGGACGTCCGCACCGTGACCTCCGACGACGACGGCGAGCCGCGGCCCGTGATCGGCGTCGTCACGCGCGAGGAGCCGGTCGACGCGCCGTTCGAGGTCGACATCACGCTGGAGGACGTCGGCGGGCCGAGCGCCGGCCTGATGTTCGCGCTCGGCATCCTCGACAAGCTCGGCGAGCCGTCGCTCACCGGCGGCCGCGACATCGCCGGCACCGGCGAGATCAGCGCGCAGGGCGAGGTGGGCCCGATCGGCGGCATCGCCCAGAAGCTCGTCGCCGCCAAGGCGAGAGGGGTCGACGCGTTCCTCGTCCCCGAGGGCAACTGCGCCGAGGCGGTCCGCACCGCTCCCGCCGACCTGCCCCTGATCGCAGTGGCCAGCCTGTCCCAGGCGCTGGCCGGGCTCGAGGCGCTGCGCGAGGACGAGCAGCCCGAGCTCTGCCCCGCCGCCTGAGCGTCCGGCCCCGCGGCTCAGCGCTCGTCGAGCGTCGCGAGCAGAGCGGCGGCCAGCGCCGGCGCGAGGTCGGGGCCGGTGACCCGCTCGTCCTGCTCCGCCGTGGCCCCACGCAGCCGCAGGACGCAGGCCTGCCGACCGCCGCGGGTCACGCCGACGACCATCCGCACGTCGCGCCGCTCGGGGTGCTCGGCCGCCGCCGCGGCCGGGTCGTCGACGTCCGCGAGCGCCGCCTCGGCGGCCGGCGGCAGCACCAGCACCTCGTGCGCGAGCACGACGCCGAGGACCTCCTCGCCGAACACCATGGACGCGAGCTGCTCGTCGAGCGGAGCCTCGCCGAGCGGCTCCTGGGCGATCGGGGTGAGCGAGGACGGGTCGCCGGCGACGAGCCCCATGGTCTGCGCCAGCTGCGGCTCCGCCCGCAGGAGCTGCTCGGTCTGGACGAGGGCGAACAGCTGCGGCGGCTGGTCCCAGCCGGCTTCCGCGACGTGCCCCTCGACCTCGCCGACGACGGACTGCAACGGGTCGGTCGGGAGCGTCATGCTCCCAGTGTCCCGCGTGAGTTCGCCGCAGGAGGAACCGGAGCCGGTGTGCAAGGGTTGACACGTACGAGAGCTCCGGAAGAGATGAGGTGGCTGTGGCCGTCCGCACCCCCGGGGCGGGCCTGCCAGCCCGCCCCAGACTGCTCGGTCCCGTCCTCGTGGTGCTGGCCGTCGTGCTCCTGCTCGGCGGCGTCGTCGTCTCGCTGATCACGGACCTGCTGTGGTTCCGCAGCGTCGACTACACGCAGGTCTTCACCACGGTGCTGACGACACGGCTGCTGCTGTTCCTCGGCTTCGGTCTGCTGATGGCAGTGGTCGTCGGCGCCAACGTCGCGATCGCCTACCGCGTCCGCCCGCCGTTCCGGCCGATGTCGCTCGAGCAGCAGAACCTCGAGCGCTACCGCGTCGCCGTGGAGCCGTTCCTGCGCAGCATCCTGCTGCTCGGCAGCGGCGTGTTCGGCCTGTTCGCCGGCCTGTCGGCCGCCGCGCGCTGGGAGACCTGGCTGCTGTGGCGCAACGGCACGTCGTTCGGCATCGAGGACGCGCAGTTCGGCCGCGACGTGTCGTACTTCGCGTTCACCTACCCCTTCCAGCGCTTCGTCCTGGGGTTCCTGCTCACCGCGGTCGTGCTGTCGCTCATCGCGGCGGCCGTCGTGCACTACCTGTTCGGCGGCGTGCGCCTGCAGACGGTGGGGGAGAAGGTCAGCCCTGCGGCGCGGGCCCACCTGTCGGTGCTCGCCGGGCTGCTCGTCCTGCTCAAGGCCTTCGCCTACTACCTCGACCGCTACGGCCTGGCCTTCTCCGAGCGCGGGTTCGTGAACGGGCCGGGCTTCACCGACGTCAACGCCGTCCTGCCCGCGAAGAACATCCTCATCGGCATCGCGCTCATCTGCGCCCTGCTGTGCTTCGCCAACATCGTCGTGCGCAACATCCTGCTGCCGGCCGGTGCGCTCGCCCTGCTCGTCGTCAGCGCCGTCGTCATCGGCGGCGTCTACCCGGCCTACACGCAGCAGTTCCGCGTCAAGCCCAACGAGATCCAGCGCGAGCAGCCCTTCATCCAGCGCAACATCGAGGCGACGCGGGCGGCGTACGGCATCGCCGAGACCGAGGTGACGCCCTACCAGGCGTCGCAGGACGCCACGCCCGAGCAGCTTCGCGCCGAGGCATCCCAGGTCGAGACCGCGCGTCTGCTCGACCCCAACGTCCTCGCACCGACGTTCGAGCAGCTGCAGCGCCGCACCTTCTACTTCGGCGTCAACAACAGCCTCGACATCGACCGCTACGAGGTCGACGGTGAGCTGCAGGACTTCGTGGTCGCGGCCCGCGAGGTCGACATCCGCAACCTCGCCACCAACCAGCGCAGCTGGATCAACGAGCGACTCGCCTACACCCACGGCAACGGCCTCATCGCCGCGCCGGCCGACGGGGTCGACGCCGAGGGTCGCCCGCTGTTCGTCGACCCCGAGGCCGACGACAGCCCCGTCCGCCTCGAGCAGCCGCGCGTCTACTACGGCGAGCTGTCCCCGAGCTACTCCATCGTCAACACCGAGCAGGAGGAGATCGACGGGCCGATCGGCGGTGTCGGCGGTGGGGAGGTCGTCGAGGGCGAGGAGGCCGACGTCGAGCGGCAGGGCACCTTCAACTACGACGGGACCGGCGGCGTCCGGCTCTCGGGCATCGGCCACAAGCTGCTCTACGCGCTGAGCTACCGCGAGCCCAACCTGCTGCTGTCCGACGCCATCACGAGCGACAGCCGGCTGATGTACATCCGCGAGCCGCGTGAGCGGGTGGCGAAGGTGGCGCCCTTCCTCGAGCTCGACACCGACCCCTACCCGGCTGCGGTCGACGGCCGGATCGTGTGGATCGTCGACGGCTACACGACGAGCGGTGGTTTCCCCTACTCGCAGCGCACCGACTTCGGTGAGGCGACGACCGACAGCCAGAGCGGCGGTGTGGCCCTGCGCTCGCAGGTCAACTACGTGCGCAACTCGGTCAAGGCGACGGTCGACGCCTACGACGGCACCGTCACGCTGTACGAGTTCGGCGAGCCCGACCCGGTGCTGCGCTCGTGGGACAAGGCCTTCGGCGGCGACCTCGTCCAGCCGGAGAGCGAGATCAGCGACGAGCTGCGGGCGCACCTGCGCTACCCCGAGGACCTGTTCAAGGTGCAGCGCGAGCTGCTCACGCGCTACCACGTGACCGACGCCGAGGAGTACTTCTCCCGCGAGAGCTTCTGGGAGGTCCCCGCCGACCCGGCCGACGCGCTCAACGACAACGCCGGTGCGGTCGCCGATCCGGCGGCTGCCCCCGCGGGTGCCAACGTCGTGGACCAGGTCGCTGACGGTCCCGCGCAGCCGCCGTTCTACTCGATCCTGCAGTTCCCGCAGCAGGAGTCGGGCTTCCGCCTGTCGACGTCGTTCACGGGCCTGAACCGACCGAACCTCGCCGCCTTCGCGTCGGTGTCCTCCGATCCCGAGGACTACGGCACCATCCGGGTCCTCGAGTTCCCGAGGCAGGACCCGCCGAACGGCCCGGGGCAGGTGGCCAACCAGTTCGTGTCGGAGCAGGTCGTCGCGGAGTCGCTGTTCCCGTTCCGGCAGAACCGCGCCGACGTCACCTTCGGCAACCTGCTGACGCTGCCCGCCGGTCAGGGTCTGCTCTACGTGCAGCCGGTGTACGTCCGGGCCGCGGGCGGTGAGAGCTTCCCGACGCTGCAGCGCGTGCTCGTGAGCTACGGCAACGAGGTGGCGGCCAACACGACCCTCGCCCGCTCGCTGGCCGACCTGTTCGGCGCCCCTGCGCCCGACGGGACCGACGAGCCGTCGACGGGCACGCCGACGCCGACACCGACCGGCACCCCGTCGCCGAGCCCGTCGGCCGGCACGCCGGAGGTCCCCGGCGACGTGGCGTCCCTCGTCGCCGAGGCGGCGGACGCCTTCGAGGACGGTCAGGAGGCGCTGCGCAACAACGACTTCACCGCCTACGGACAGGCGCAGGAGCGGCTGCGCACCGCGCTGGACCGACTGGAAGCGGCCGGCGGCGGGGCTGCAGCCTCCCCCACTCCTACGCCGGCGGGCTGATCCGCGCCGTCGACGGCCGGTCCTGCACCGCGGGGCCGGCCGTCGGCGTGCTCCGCGGCGGCGTCCGCGTACGGATCTCGCCTGCGGCGCGGTGTCCGCGGCGCTCGAGCCGCCGCAGCTGCGCCTGCAGGTACGGCCGGGCGCGTCGCTGGCCACCGCGGTGCTCGATCGCGTCGGCGAGACCGGTCAGCGCGGCGACGAGGCGGTCGGCGTCGGGGGCCCAGCCGCGGCGGCGGCACTCCTCCAGCCAGTCGACCGGTCCGAGGTGGCCGCGGGCGGCGTTGCAGCGGCGGCAGGCGGCGAGCTCGTTCTCCGCCCACGACGGGCCGCCCTTGACCCTGGGCACGACGTGCTCGGTCGTCGGGGCGACCAGTGGGCCGAAGACGCGCCCGCACCAGGTGCAGGTGGCGCCGTCGCGCTCGAGGGCGGCCTCGAGGCGGGCGGCCCGCCCGGGCTGGCGCAGGGCTCCGGCGTCCGAAGCGGGGGCTGGTCGGGGCATCGACGTCCATGCTCGGCTGCCGTCCCACTGCGGGCAAGCCGGACGCCCGGACCGGGCGTTTGCACCGACGCCCACCGGTCATCTAGTCTTGGTGACACAGCAACGCGGGGTGGAGCAGCTCGGTAGCTCGCTGGGCTCATAACCCAGAGGTCGCAGGTTCAAATCCTGCCCCCGCTACAACGAAGTACCAGGTCAGAAGGCCCGTCACCGAGGTGGCGGGCCTTCTGCGTTGCCCGGATGCTCACAGGATGCTCACGAGACCGTGAGCAACGCAAGCGGCCGCGCCGGCAGGTGGGGACACGAGCCGCCTGCTCGTGCATGTCGTAGACTGCCGCCTCGAACCTCACGAGAACCTCACCGGCCACATGAGCCGGCGGGTGCCGTACGTGCGCAGGCCGCAGCAGGAGCCGTCCGTGGGGTGGGGCGGCGTCCCGCGTCGGGTCCCCCGGGGGCATGGGTCCCGACGCGGGAGGTCGTCGGAGGTCGGGGCCTCCGCTGCGCCCCCGCCGACCTGCGGGAACGGGTGGAGGGGTCGGTCGTGGGACCAGGTCGGGGGCGAAAGCGTGCCCCCGACCTGGTCCCACTCCCTCGTCAGGACACAAAGGAGGAGCAGGACGGCGGGGGCGCAGCGGAGGCGGTGCAGGGCTGTGAGGCGAGCGGAGCCGAGGCGAGCAAGGTCGGGTCGGACGGCGAAGCAACGGTGACCGAAGTGGGGAGCAGAGAGCAGGGCAGTCTGGGCAGGAGTCGGCGAGGTGTCGTCGCCAGGACGGGTGACGGGCAGGACGGGTTCGTTGAGCGTTCGGTCAAGCGCAGAGGTGTCGGTCATGACAGTGGTGCCGGCAAGTCGGCGCAGCTCGGCGTGACGTACGACGGCGGGTGCTTCCGGAGCTAGTGCGTGGTGGCGTTACATCCCCGACAGAGGTGCCCGGGCGCGGTTGTGCGCTTCGAGCCCTCGTCGTCCCCGGCTCAGGCATCCCGAGTCGCGAGGCACGAGCAGATGCATTACGCCGCCGCGGGAGAGCGATACTTCCGTGGCCCGGAGGGAGCTGAGAACGGCACCTGCCCTCGTCCCGGTCCCGCAGGTCGAACACAATGCGCCACTCCCGCGACCGGTAGCGCCCTCAGGCCCGACGGCGCTCCTGCACCCAGGAGCGGAACGTCCTGACCTCACGTCGCCAGCACTCGAAGTCGGCGTACTCGAACAGGGAGATCGCAACGCGCAGCACCCAGTGCCGATGTGGTGTCTCGGAACGCCCCGTCAAGACGCACCGCCGCTGGCGTCATGCGACGCGATGAAGACGCTGACGGACATGGAAGCGAGGGTAACGCCGGGTCCGTTCACCGCCGGCGTAGTCGACGGTGAAGCCGGTTGCCGCTGTTCGGGCTGCATGCGAACCTGCGGAGCGTGCGCGAGATCCTCAGGCTCCTGCTCCCCATCGTCGGTGCCGCAGCGATGGTCGCGGTTGCGCTGCTGAGCGGGAGCGACCGCGTCGGGCAAGTCTCCAGCGGCATCGCGGCGGGCTGCCTTGTCTGGGCCGCGGTGGCGGTACATCGGCGCCAGAACCGAGCCGACGCTCGACCCTCCAGCGCGTCCGACAACGACGTCGTACGAGGGCCGCGGGCGCTCTGACCGACGGTGGCGCCGGCTGCCGTCCGTTTGATCGGCACTCAGTCGCTGTGTTCCTCCTGGTTGGCCGAGACGCTTGAACCTGCCGGTACTACGCCCGGAAGGTTCTCGAGCAGCCTGCTTACGTCGACCAGACGGCCGACGCAGTTCGCTGGAACCGCTCGTATTGCTGCGTCGAGGTCGTCCAACGCTGGGCCGTCGAGCTGCTCCACAGCGCTGACGAGTGCGACCGGGTCCACCACCTCGAGCCGCAGGGTGATCTGCACGTCGACGAACCTCCGCTGCGGCATGACCGACGGTAACGCCAGGGATGCAGGATCGACGTCGTTCTCCCGCCCGACCTGGCCCGGGTAACGCCCGGCGCGAACCTGCTGCCTTGTAACCGATCCGCCGGTCGGGCGGGAGACGACTTGGCACGCGGATTGGTGGAAGTGACCTGATAGGAGCCTG
>Ga0210040_10006497_pt1 | contig 14537 bp, 17 predicted proteins | sample CryGeyCG12114_NA_FD_185462 | JGI IMG/M metagenome (GOLD analysis project Ga0210040, IMG submission 185462) | Groundwater microbial communities from aquifer - Crystal Geyser CG19_WC_8/21/14_NA (SPAdes) (version 2) | ecosystem: Environmental > Aquatic > Deep subsurface > Groundwater | place: USA... | reverse complement strand
GATTGTCGAGAGAATATCTTTCTGAGAAGGGCACGCCAATGCTGAAGCCTAGGAGGGAGAGCCTGATGGGGCCCGTTAAAAGCGTAGCGTCAAGGTTGATTCCAATCATACCAGCTTTAAACCATAGACCAATGTTGCTCACCGACAGAGGACCCAGCTTGACCTGATAAGGAGCCTTGGGCCCTTTTCTGAACCACTCGGATCTGGTGGAGCGAGCTCTACTAGAGTGAGATGATTATCTCGAGCTGTTTTTCTACCACTTGTTTAAATAAATAATCTAGGACGACACCGACTTTTCCAGTAGTATGTTTGGCCACACCCCAAGGTGACATCCAGCCGCAATGACCCTAGTCTTGACGACGGGAGGGTCGTCAAACGTGCACAGGCAAGAGGTCGTAGAATTCGTTTGCTTCTTCGCTCGAGGTTTGAACACTAATAACTCTTAATCGGCTATCGAGGCTCTGATCTTCAACACTTCGGCTAGACAGCCCTATTCCTGCTGGGTGATCCCCAACACAGCATTATCGCCTGCCTCTCTTTTGATGGTATCTCGGACCCACATGAAGAACAAATATTTCCAGGAACTGTTCAACGTGTTTTGAAATGCCGGCACCTCGACCGGTACCTTGCTGACCGTGGCTTTGAGCGACCTCTTTAGGGCGGCGTCGCCTTATCGTAGTTGCAAGAACCAGTCCGAAACATTGTCCACCTTGACGAGGCACGCAAGGAGCGTCAACCCTTTGTTTTTGGCACATATCACTCGGAGAGACTTTTGTCCGTCGGCACCTTCAGTCTTGGCGGACTTACTGGCATTAGGAAACAAAGCCATCACGTCTTCTCCCATGAAACCGGCTAGTAGCCTGCCCACCGTTGCTGCATCTTTGGTTTTTGCAGAAGGTCCTAAGCCGGCCGTCAACGTCCAGCGATCGCCACCGGGGTTGAAGTCGTCCAGCGTCAGCTCTGCACCGTCGGCGATCGTGAACTGGCCGAGGTTCTGGAGACTACTCGGGAGCTTAGCATTTTTGCCCTTGTTTCCAAATTCGTATTTGACCGTCACGAAGTCAATGCTGATTTTGGACAAAAAGTCCAGTATAGGACCTCGATCCGCATGTCCCGAAAGTTGATCAGGTGCGAGAAAGAGAGGTTGATCACCGAGGTCTGGATACTCCAAGCACCCTTGTCGTATTTCTCTTCGCTAAGCAGTTTGGTAGCAGCGTCGTATTGTTCATCAAGGTCCTTCTTCTCGTCCAGTTTGCCGTCCAAGTACAAGTTCACCGCAATGGCCAAACGAAGTTTGAAGTCGTTATCAGCAGGGGATTTAGTTCCCTACGTATACGATGCTTCGAGTTCCAGTTCGTCAAGAGAAATCAGTGGTGGGGTGATATGACCGCTATTTTCAGGAGGCGAGCATCGGAAGGCTCTTTTGAACCCAATGTTCTTTCCCAGATATCTCGATCTCGCAACGATTGATTTTGTTGGAGATACCAACGGAAAAATTCTTAACGTCACTTTCCATGACTGATAAGTAGGCGAGCTAGATCGAGGGTGCGCTGTTTATTTTAGGGGTCAATGGGTGATACAGGTTTGATAAGCCGGTATTCTTCGAAGCCAGGCAAGGCCCGGTCGTAAGGTGTGAAGGGCGTATCGGGAATGACTGATATTGTTTCGCGGAAGTTAGCATTCAACAACGTCGTGGACATTCACGACCAAAACAAAAGTGGCGCTCACCTGTCCAAAGTTTGCCTTTGAGATGAAAACCCGAAGTCTTATTCCACCCAAAAGAGAATAGGAACACGACGGGCATCTTCGCCAGCACTGCCGCTTCCGAACGCCCAACAGTCAAGTATACCTCGATATCTATTGTTGCAGCACTGACACGTGAAATTTTGCCATTCGAATCAACGTCAAGTACCACTCGCACCCTTCGAGGTTAAATACTGTCATTGTCCACTGCAACTGAACTTGAGTCGGCAGCCTGTTTGAGCAACTTATCCAGTTCTGAGGCTTTCGTAACTTGGAACTTATCAGTCCGGCCACTGAATGATGCTGCTCACAGCACCGTTTCGCCCTCGAAGAGCCTTATTTTCAGCTGTGTCCGATGAGCTGTCCGATGTTAATGTCAGCATCACGGCAGTCTAGGAAAGCACGAACACGCCAGTAAGCTGGAGGCTGAATGAGATCGTCATGCGGCATGAGCAGGCAACGGAGCTGTTGAAAGATGCGCCGTCCTGTTTCGTTTTCTACATCTAGACCGCTCTTTTCCGGGCAATCAACAAAACGTCGTCCACCGACAGGTTAGCATTAAATGTGCGAAGCCATTCATTGAACTTCGTCATGTCCATACGGAACTGCAATCGGAGGATATTCTCGTACTCTAACCCCGGTCGAAACCATAAGGTATTGTGAAAGTCCTTTTTCGTGTCTATGGTGAGCTTCATTTGCGAGCCGAGGAATCAGAAGAGGATAACGATCCAAATCAAGGCGGATGAACTTAGCAATATCCGCAAGAGTCGCCTTTAACAGTGCGGCGCTATCCTCTAATCCGAATGTCGATGACCGTCGGCTGATGTGCATATTCCCTAGGGAAAGTTGCTGTAACGGACTTGACAGCCTCGTCGCCTTCTTCAACCTTAGAAAAGGTGTATTCTGCGCCGGTGTTGGTGCTAAATTAGAGTTGTTGCCCGTCGATATAAGGCATCGACATTGCAAAATCCTGTTTTCCTTTCTTGCTTGGGTCGATTGGCCAGTCGGCGACTTTGCACATGCTGAGAGCAAAGCCATCGGGACAGGCCGGTTCGCGTCCCATCCGCAGAAAGTACCAAGCCAGTGATACACTTCATCATCGGGATTCAGCGGCGTGTTGTGAACCTTGTCGGGAGCCTTAGTAAGACCAAAGCCTCGATAATGCAGGGTGTCGTTGAAGCCGTGAATCGGCTGGTCCTTGATGAGGATATACCCCTGACTGCCTTCTGGAAACTTCAGGTTCTCACAAGCCAGATAGACTGTTGCCTTAGTGATGTGCGCGGGGACCTCTCGATAAATCACTGCAGCCTGCATCTGTGGTTCAGCGAGAACACTCAACTTTTGAGTCTTGCCATTGAGGGTTAACCAATTCAACGATTCACTTTCTTCATCGCCATCCGTCTCTTCTTCTGAGTCTAAGGACAGGAAACTCCAGTCTTCGGCCCTACGGACCTCGATCCACGGCTCCAAAGAGTGGTCGTCCTTGGCGTCTTAAAGACTCGTCGCAATGCATTGTTCGTCCTGGCCTTTGTGTCAAGACCTAAGCTCTTCCACGTGTCCTAACTCACTCTTGGTTGGCCACTTTGGATTGCCGGTTGAGGTGTCAATCGCTTTGGGACGATCGTCTCCCTTGAATGAATAGGGACTCACGGCAATTGCTTCCCCTGGATCTGTGAGGTTTGCCAGACCGAGCGCCGAAGAGCAGGTGGCAGGGAGCAATACTTCAGAGTCTTCGGCTACAGTATGAACAGCCCCAAATGGACTGTCACTAAGCTTCACTATTCCGGTTATTCCTATGATCGCAACTTGCCCGAGCTTCTCGATTTGTAGTACGGCCGTAATTTGGACAGCAACAATGTCTAACCATGGCACACTTTCGTATACGGGTTCCTCACAATACGACCCAATCCACGAGATGTATCCCTCGTATCCCAGACACACTTCATGGGCTATTTGACCATTACGGGGCAATGGACTCAAATTAGTCATCAGGGTCGCGATGGATTCAGAAACCCACTGCTTGACTTCCTCATCGGGTGCCTCATACCCATAGCATTGCTTGAAAAGTGTCTTTCTAACATCGACCATCGTAATGGGGTTGTCCAGATACAATCCCTGTCTGGACTTAATGCGATCGTCACGGATTCGCACATGATCCCTCATAACAAACCGAAAGAAACCTGAAGGGTCATTATTTTTGAGCTCAGCGATGCTGAATCCTTAGTACATGTATGCGTTCGCCGCCTTCTGGACAAGGTAAGACGGCCATCGGCAAGGGTAGTATTCACCATCCTAGTCCAAGGTTAGCCCTCTTCAGTAATGTGGAATCACAGGAGGTTGAGGAATAACGTACTTGGATGGCCGTACTGGAGTCCCACTGAGACCACGATATTAGTAGGGTTCCATGCAAGGAAGTTGGAGGCCGGATTAGACGATGCAGAACCGTGATGGCTTAGCTTCATCGAGACGAACGCCCACCCATCTATGAAGCTCTTAAGCTCCAATTCAAGATTCCCAGGTGCATCACCCGCGAAGTAATGCGAGATTATGTACCGTTCGGGGTTGATTCGAATTCTCCATATTAGAACAAACACAATGCTCGACATGTTCTTGGCGGTATAATGTCCCGAGTTAGTTTCTCTCGTTTGAGCGGCATTCCTTCTGCAGCAATGCAGTACATTGCTGGCCAGTTTTCAAAGTTTTCTCCAACACCTTGTACAGGATTATGAACCTGGTTGATTTGCAGGAGAGCGGACAATGTTTTCGTGTTGTTGAGATCCAGAGGCATTCCTCCCTGTTGGCCCGGTACGAGGAGATTGTGTCCAAGTAGGTTCTCGAAATTGGTTCGAACGACCAATAGATTCGTGCCAATAAACCCGGTGCCGAATATGTTTTTCCCGTGCCAGGTGGTTCCCGATGACACTGAACCTGTTCCCCCGGGCCACTTCCATGGCGTGTATATAATACCTTGCGGTTGCTTGGTCTCGTCCGGGTTGCTTGGCCACCCATACCCTGCGCGCCTTATGTAGTATACCTCGGGATGCTGCTGATTATCGAGATGGACCAATCCATCCTTGAGGCAGGCAATAACGCCATCGTAATGATCGCCGTCCTTCCATCATCGTATGGACCTGGACAGAAAAAGTTTTCTTGAATCCACACGATCGTTAGATTGATGTAGTCCTTAGCTGTGGTCCGCTCACCATCTATGAAGAATGCTCGCTCGACCTTTCGCCTACCATTTTGCAGTGGAGACGAGAGGATATGAATGGCGCCATCACCACTGCCGATATTGACATGAAATGAATCAAACTGATAGTACGACATTTGGGCTGCTTTTCCTCGTTTCAGGACAGGTCAACGAGGACCCGATGGCGTGGAGCCGCTGGTTTCTTGTAGCTGGGCAAGGACAGGTCAGTCGAATTAACAAGATCTCGTGACGCGGTGGGGAGTTTGACTTGCAAGCAAGAACAAGATCATTTGGCAATTGTCAGTTACAACGTTTGCTGATCGACCTCAATGAGTACACGGCGGACTGGGGTAGGGCTTCGGTGGTGTCGAACTAACTGGACTGGAAGGAATCCATTGAATTGGTGGATTGGAACGGGTGATGGACAGACAAAGGACCGCAATGGACCGTCTCTTGTGTCTCGCTGAGCTCAGAGAGGTCGACGGCCCTGGGAGTCCGTCAATAACGAGGCAAGAGGGAATCTTCAAGCAGCGGGCGTACTCCGTACTACACAGACTCCCTCTGCCTCGATATCTTGGCAGACATCCATCGAGACTCTCGGTGTGGCTTGAGGACCGTGTGGAAAATACGCGGCGAATGCACGCGTTGATTCACCTGAGGGGTCAGCAACGCAATCCACCGCATGGGAATCTCGTAGCGAGCAGGGAGCTTTCGGGTGAACGTGCAGAAAAGATGGTAAGACGCGTCTAGCACTGGCTGGTACGAAAAAGGCTCTGGGAGAGCAACATCCGAAGACTGTTACTGTAGTCCGCAATCTAAGCCAGCGTAATCGTCAGCAAGGCAAGGTAGAGGCAGCTGAGTAAATGTTAAGGCGCGTGGGCAATAGTGAAAGGTAACTTCGTGCCAGCTTCTTCACGCAGTGTCATCTATCACATGTTAACCCGCGCTACTGTCAAGGTCACGTACGTGGCCACTAACTAATAGCTTGGCGACTTGTGGAAAGACGCCACCAAATCGCGCTAGTAAGGGATTGTTCCCTTTTGCCTTCAACATTAGCCAACCTTTCAATAAGCCATTCAGATCTTAGATGCGCCCAACACAATTTCTTTACAGCCACTCATCCTTGAAAGCAACCATACGATGCTTCCTTGTTGTGGAAGCGTGCCCGTATCTAAATGTTGCCCAGCCTTGGTGCTGCCTTGGCTGGCCTGCATACACGATGGGTAGTCTCGATAAGCCATTCCATTCAATCGACTCCCGATTCGTCAAAAATCTTTTAGTGAGTAGCTGTAAGGTAACCTGCGCCCAGGGCTGAGAACCCCTGGTTCCAGCGTATATAGAAGGGCTCTCCCCACTTCCTTAGCTGCAGTTTTCAAAACGGGCATTCCGATTTTTATTCTGCCGTCCGACTTTAGGAGAGGCTGACTCTCAACCTGATGGATAGCGCGGAGAATGTAGAGCTGCAGGATCAAGATCCGTCATTTTATCTTCCCCTTGTCGAAGGTCGCCTCATTCGGCTCTGCAATCTACTGCCCGGTAATGCTGAGAATGACATAAGTGTCCAAATATTCATCGTCGAACTCGGCCATCATCCTCGCTTTGAAGCGCTCTCATATGTATGGGGAGATACCGCCGATGTGAGCCTTATCACCTGCAACAGCAAGCCACTAGCTGTGAGAAAGAATCTACACAACGCTTTGAAGAGATTACGGTACTCGGATAAGAATCGGATGCTCTGGGTAGATGCAATATGCATCAACCAGGGAAGCATAAGAGAGCGGAGTCACCATGTCGCCTTCATGGGCCTTGTTTACGAGAGTGCAGATGAAGTACTGGTCTATATGGGTAATGGCCCAGACAGAGGGGCCACCCAGGTGGTTTCGTTGATCCAAGATCATAAGGCTCGCTCGTCCAATTACTCATCATTGGGCGATATGCCAATAATTGAGGATATGGATCCTATAATAACTGACTCGAGATGGAGGGCAGTATCAACACTATTGAGGGGCCAATGGTTCTCCCGTGCCTGGGTTATTCAGGAGGTTGGTCTCGCAAAGACCGCCATCGCGGTGTACGGAAAGGTGGAATTTAACTACCGCGATTTTATCCGTCTCATGAAATGGGCCATAAAATGTGCCGGTCAACTCGAGGCTAGATATGACCTTCTGTGGTGGACCATTCATCACGACTGGTACGATTGGTCAATGCCCCCTGATACTTCAGCCGCGCGTGATCTTCTGGTATTTCTCTTTCAAGCGAAGCCCATGGAATGCATTGACCCCAGAGACCATATTTATGCCTTCCTCGGTCACCCTTTGATGCATTCGGAAGACGGCACACCGCATTTCATCCCCGACTACAACAAAGACGTCAAAAAACTTTACTCGGAAATCGCGAAACACTTCCTTCTAGATAGCGAAAATCGGATCTTGGCCTCAGTAGAGCATGATGAGGACTCGTTTTCCGAAGGACCGACATGGGTACCCCGGTGGGATAAGAATCTCATTGTATCTGACTTTGGTGTTTTACCGGAAAACTGGTATCGATTTTCTGGTGACATGAAGGAAAATCAAGGATCTGCAGTGAAAATCAACGATGGTCACTTAGAAATCCGAGGGGTTCTGTTTGATGTTGTGCGCAAGAGCTTTCAATTCCCGGCATTTACTTACGGCCAAGCCGAAAAGGCTGAGTTGGCCACTCCAGAATTTCTGAGGTCCTCCACCAATCCGGATGTTCTGCAACACCCTCTAATTCTTGACCAGGCCTTAGCTCAAGTACAGATTGGCACAGTGAACCACCCAAGCAACGGACAAAACCTCATCGACGCTTTCAGCCTTACGATTTGTGCTGGTCGGACAGGCTACTCATACCAGCCTGCAGAAAAGAACATGAAACAACACAGGGACAATTTTTCTGCGTACTGGAAACTCCGTCAGAGTGTATTAAGGCCAGATGATCCCATCGACTACATTTCCGGAGATCCCGAGGAAGGAGATGCGGAGCAATTCGTGCTTGATTTCAGCCAGTCTTGTAGGGCCCGCAGCTTTGTTATCACCGAGAAGGGCTACACTGGGCTAGGCCCTTGGATATCTAGGGCCGGAGATATCTGCTGCTTCATTCCTGGAAGCAAGGTCCCCTTTATTCTACGTCGATGCCATGATCCGAAGGTTCAAGGCGGGATCACCTGTTTTCGACTGGTTGGCGAGGCGTATATTCACGGCCTAATGAGGGGCGAGGTCCTGGAGCTTATTAGAAAGGAAGATCTGGAGGAAACAGCTATTGTGATTCTGTGAGACGTAAGCCATGAACGACTGCGGGTAGGGACGTAGGTATGCGCGTCGTGTTTAGCAGAAACTTTCAATTGTACCTCCATAAACTCTCCCACTCTCAGGAGGTTCGGCCTAGAGCAGCTAGGGAAAGAGGTTAATATAATGTTAGGGGCCTCAGATCTAGACAGCGTTTCCAACTGCGCAGTCACAGCTTCTGAGGGCTCAGAACTGCGTCGCTGCGCAGTTCCTTGGCGTGGTGTAATAGGTATAGCGTCTTAGAAGGCGGTATAGGTATAGCCAATCTCTTGACCTAGTGGTCGCAGTCTAGCTTTCTAAAGCTTGCACAAATAGCTATTAACCTCATCTCGGTACCAGCAATATCGGCAGAGGTCGAGAGGATCTTCCCGTCAGCCAAACGACTACTTGCACCTGATCGTCACCGCCTTACACCCGAAACGCTTGAGATATTTGAACTACTGCGCAATTGGTGGCTTAACGAGGATGGTGTGCCTACAGCAGAAAGAGATGATGACTAATATAGCTGCGAGCTGCGCAGTCGCAGCTCGCAGCTACGCAGCGACGACGAGGTCAAGCTGCGCAGTTGGAAACGCTGGATCTAGACGGTGTATCTCCTAGTCGAACGTTGATGTCATTTTCACTCGGATTCACTATGTTACCGCCCCTCCGACTCCTCGCTCTTGTCTATCAAGCTGGCCAACAAGCTTTTCGCATGATCAACGATCTCCGCGGTCGATTGTCCAAACGCGGCGTCGGTGTTATAGCCGAAGCTCATGATGCGGGTTTCGGGGATCTGTTGTGGGACGAAAACCTGCAACCAGAACTTCTTTGACTCCGGATGTGTCCAGGTGGTGAAGGTGTCACTGGCTGAGCCCGTTGATGGCCACGGTGCTGAAGTCAGGCTACGGTTTGCGAACAAACTGAGCAATAGCAGAACGCAGCCAATGAATCGCTCAACCTTCGAGTAAGTGGCAGCATCGTCACAGTTGTCAAGCAGCATCAGCCAACGATGCTCCCACCGTTCCAGCGTACGGAGAGCAAACGCAACCTTAGCATCGTAGTCAGGTAACGCTGCAGCAGCTGATGCGTCGAATTCTTGTGCGATACGGAGCAGGGATCGTGTTGTCGTGGAAGTCGAGCTGCTGTGTCCTCCTATCGCATGCAGGAGTAAGACTCGAGGCTGACCGGTTTTATCGTCGAAGTAAGAAGCGATCTGGAGGAGCTCGTCCTTACGACCAAAGAAGTCCTTCACACGTCGCTTCGGAACGAGAAAGTGTTGGTTGATTCTGGTTTGGTCAGCTGCACCACAGTTAGTAGAAATGATGATGGACGGCGAGCTGTAAGGATGAGAATTGTTGAGAGGAACATTCGAAGCTAACCTAAACTGCTTGGTCTCCTCTCGGGAGTCCATTCCATCAAGAAAGCCTTCGCACAAGCGGCTGCCGTCGGCGCCGCATGCCCTTGCCAGCCTTTCCTTTTGTGACTGTCGGCATAGTCACACACGCCTCTGATGGCGATGCTGGGGCCATGCCTCCACACCCCGGCCCCTTCCATCTCGACCGCGATGATCCCCTCACACTGAGCGAGCGCGTCGCGGTGGGGGCCCGACTTCATCACCGCGTCCCCGGAACCCATTGTGCCTAAGTGAATCATGGGCTGGGTGGCCGACGGACTGACGAGGCGCTTACGAGTGACACGCATGACTGACTCATACCCAAGGTCCTCACACTCCGCCACCGTGCCCACATTCGTCGCACGTAACTGGTGGGTGGTGCTGGTGGGTATAGGACGAATGGTAGTGGATGTCGTTCCCGATACCGGGATGCGTGGTTGCGATGACTTCTGCTGGATGGAGTAGAGAAGGTAGCGGTATTCTTGTGCATGTCTTGCGTGTGTTGTCTGGTCCCTAATTTGGCCAGGAGAGCGGAGATCTTCTTACTAGGCGGACCGAGAGTGTCCAAGACGTCCGTCTTCCTCTTGTATCCGTGGGTATTGCTTCCCAAAGTCATATTGGATGAGCGCTTTGCTGATGTCCACATCACCGAGCAAAAGTCCCTTGTTGTTGGTCCCACGAGGCATCCCTCCACAGTTACCCACCATCAGCGCCAGCTTGATGTGGGGGAAGCTCGTTTTCAAGTGGCCCTCCGCACAAGCCGCGCGGATGGTGCCCATGCCAGGCATGTGGACCAATACGACATTGTGCTCGCCGATCACTCCGAGCGTGTAGACATTGTCATCGCTCGGGCCTCTGCCATATTTGTTGTCGTCCCAGATCTTGTCCATCGCGTTATACACGCATTCAGCTTCCAGGGACAAGGCACATATCCCTGCAATCTCAAAATCGCCGCGGTCGTGAGGAGGAGGGGCGGAAGCCATGTGCTGGAATACTTCGAGCTCTCGTAGATCGTCTGATTCTCACCGGACCGTTCGATTCTCATGGATGAGTTTAAGGATGTGTAGGAGTCCATTACGGACTTAATCGAGCGTGTGGTTCGAGTTCGACGTGCAACGGCTACGGTAGACGCAACTCGGGTCTGCGCGTCTCCAGAACTCCTCTGCTCGATTTCAGACTTTCCAGAGTGCTTAGACTCGAGCCGTAGCCCAAAACCAACACACGATGCACAAGCATGTTGAAGAAAGCTCGATCAGGTCAAATGGTGACTGGAAGCCGAAGTTAGCAGCGATGCGGCTGAATCGTGCATGGAGGATCGACGAGCGAACGGTCCCTCATCTTTACCTCCTGGCCATTTCCACCTTCTTGTGATGGAAGGTCACACTGACCTACAGCCTCTCTTTGCTTAGCTAGAAGCGCAGACCCCTCAAAGCTAGTTATTAGCCAATGTCTGACTAGTCGTTATCGATGCCGCTGAAATGCTTTATCAAGCACTTCTGAGTCCTGTTATTGACTGAAGCCACTACCTCAGGGTTATCCAGTCTGACCGTCTTGCCTAAAGCCTTCCTGCGTAGGATGTCCGCTATCTGCGGCTGAAGGATGTTTTCCGAGTATGGACGGAAAGCCTGTAAGATGTCGCACTAGCGCCCCGTCTATACTGCTTAATTCGTGATAGGAACCTACTATTTCATGTAATACAGTAAGCCATTCGGTCGCTTGTCGTCGTAGACACAGTCGGGTAATTAGAGCAAGGGTAAGTTCTTGTTCGGTGTGCGATATTGGTCGGTTTGCGGTGTAGTAGCTGATGTTACCAGCCCTCGTATTTGCAGCAGGTAGCGTTCGAGACGTAAAGGATAGACCTAGAGGCGTATACTCAGCGTGGAAGACGATCCAGATGCAGGCGTTCGCAACGTAGGAAAGTCAAAAGGACCGGTATTTTGATCGATACTCGAAGGGAACAGATCAGAGAACGGATCCTGCAAGTCTACGCCTTTCAAAACATTAGATGTGATTCCATAGAATGCTGTCCGTTGCTCAACATACCGTTGTTGTTGTCATTGCGAAGGGTTAAAGTGTCATCTCGGCTCGCAACAAAGTTGTCCACCCTGCCATTTGTCGATTTTCGGGCTTCCTCCACCTCGTGCTTTGCATCGTAGTGCGCAACATAGCACAAGTAGTAGGATAGAGCCGAGTGCTTTAAGAGTGTCACCTCAATACAGACGGACGAGGATACCGAGCATGCGCTGAAAACAATTGAAAATTCAGGCTGTGAGGCTTTCATCTAAGGGCCAATACCTGGGAAGCAGGGTCTCCTAGTGGCCCTAGCTCAGTTCGGTTCGGGCAGAGAGCATGTAAGGCTCTGCAGGAGGGAGGAGATGGATCAGCGCCACCATATTGTCACGAAGCTAGTATTGGCAAACTTTCCTATCATAGATAGCGACAGACACGAGGTTACCAGCGAGCACCGACTCCGACGCTCGCGCCTGACGAATCTGGCAGAAAGGGCAACACATGGGACCGGAAGCTGTAATATGAGTATGTCGGCACAATGGCGTACACGTCATTGCTATGCTAAAGCAGATGGAGCGTAGTACCAGCGACAAGAAGATAGCGTGTAGTAACGACCTATACCAGCGAGGGGCGTGAGGGTAAATAGGAATCCATGCATACTGCAACCATCGATGTGGCGGGTGACGATATCTATGTACGCTTCCATCACGATAGTCTTTCATTGACGACCGGCTATGGCACTTACTTAATTAATGAGCTAGACGTTGCTTCTACAGCTTCTCTATTGTGTTAGTAAGGATTTGCTTGTCGGCTTCTGTTGTAGGTTCACATAGAAAGAATGGCCCTGATGTCGTTCTCGCTTCTCATGTTGATGCCGTTAAGAAAGAACCTTCAACACCATACTGCCGAACATCGATTCTTGCGACATCCTTTTTTTGGTAAGCGCAACGGTGTTGCGTCACACTGTGCATGCGCTGCACAGCTACGCGCTACTGGACGGTTCCACCGACTAACCCTACATACAGTCACCCCGGGTAATTATCCGGATCTAGTCCCGATTAGGCAGTGCACGGCTAGGTCTATATATTATTTAAAGCCTAAATATACTATTATAATATAACGAATAGTCTAGCGATTTATATAGTAGCTAGGTTATAAGTTTAACTCCTATAGTTTATAATTAAAATCTTATATACTAGCCTTATATAGCTAAAACTACCTTTACTCGTCTTAGTATTAATTCTACTAGTGCTTTATAATATTTATTACTTACTAACTTCTATAAACTAATAATTATATAAGTAAACTTCTTTTTAACTTTCTATAATTATCCTCTCTATAATAGCTCGTAATAGTTCTTAATAAGTATAGTTTTAAGGTATAGCTAGGCGTATTCGATATAGTCTAAATCGAGGGAATTAACGGGAATTCGAACCTAGGTAATTTTTTACTCTTTTATCTACGCACGAGTTTTTTTTACCGTATAAATAGGCGTATTGTTTTATAGTAGGTAAAAGCTATTCTTCGATAAGCTAAGAAGAGCTTTCTCTATCGCCTAGCGCTAGGAGTTAGTTATAAAGTCGTTCTTTTTTAACTTTAAGTCTCGCTTTATTATAACGAGAGGGCTACGTCCCTTACTACTAATAAAACTTATTATTATCTCTAAAATATCCTTACCCTTATACTTCGGCTTAAGGAATCGCTTCTAGTACTTCTTATCGGCGAAACGCTAGTAGTAAACGCGTTAAGTACCGTCTCTATATTTAACCTAAATTTAGTCCTAAAAGTATATTTTTTTAAACTAGCGGCGGGTCTACTTCTTATACTTCTTTACCTACTAGTAGCGTTAATAAGCTTCCTTCTACGTTAGAGCCGGTTTTACTTACTAACGCTAGTGTTCTAGGTTCCTCTTTCGGAGGATCTTAAGGATAAGTATATTACTTAGCGTTAGTCTAGTTCTACGCTAAATTTAGGCGTAGGTATTAAGAGGATAGCGGCGAACGTATAGGTATATTATACGTTCGTCCCTCTCGGTATATATCTTCTTTCGTCCGCGTTTAGAACGACTACGTTAGTTATCGCGAAGCGATAATAGTTAAAGGGTATCGAAGATAATTAAAGTAGGAATTTAGGTATCTTCAGTAATATTAACGCTAGATTTCCCTAATGCGTGCGCGGCTTTAACAACCCCCCTTACCCGTCGCGATAGCTCTCTCCCTCTATGTACATTACTAGTAATAGCTCGGAGAGGGTGGCGAACAGGTGCTATAGTTAGTTAAAGTTAGAGGGGTAGCTCACAAACGCGTTGTTTACACTTTCGGAATCCGGATAATTATCGGGCATGACTGTACATACAACTCCACGAGCTGCACTCAAAGCCGTGGTTTGTATCAAAACCCAATGACTGGTCATGTTTTGCGCATGCGCGTGATGTTGAGCTGCAGAATCTCGAGGTGTCAGTGACGGAGGCATCAACAAATGCGTGCAGCCTAATTGGCCCGCTAACACCCTCCGCACTAACCCTACATGGAGTAGGCAACTACGACCTTTGTGTCGCAGTCAGTGTTGCGTGCGTCAAAGCAGGCACTGTACAGACTGCACATGCCTTCTGATGTCGGTGTAATTACGTAAGCACAACCTTTTCCCTTTCTTGGGTTGAAATAAGTCTTCCACCTCATGGTCTCCATCCTCCTCTCTACGCACCACAGTCATTTCCAACACTTCTCAACATAAGGAGCAAAAGTCACCAGTGAAAACAGCCAAACGAGCGGTCCGGTGGAAGGACGACACCGATGAGGGTGCTCTTTTGTCGAGTATGATAGAAGGTATGGTAAAACACCGCCGAGGTTGATGACGCTATTCCTACAGCTGAAGATAGAATCAACCACCGAGTTGCCAGCTCTACCACGGTGTC
>Ga0210040_10006496_pt1 | contig 14538 bp, 9 predicted proteins | sample CryGeyCG12114_NA_FD_185462 | JGI IMG/M metagenome (GOLD analysis project Ga0210040, IMG submission 185462) | Groundwater microbial communities from aquifer - Crystal Geyser CG19_WC_8/21/14_NA (SPAdes) (version 2) | ecosystem: Environmental > Aquatic > Deep subsurface > Groundwater | place: USA... | reverse complement strand
GTGGTGCACATGCTTCTGAAAAACAAAACCAGTGCATTCGGCATTTTTTGAAATTCGAGAAGTCTGGTATTAGTTTTTCATGACAGCGAATCTAAGAAATGCCGAATGCACTGGTTTTGTTTTTCAGAAGCATGTGCACCACGCTTATTATGATTTTCCAGGGAGGAGCAATAGCGGCAAGTAAATAACTAACTAACAAACTAACTGCTAACTACAAGTACCTTACACAAATTTCATCGTCTCAGGTTTACATGGCATCGCATAGTCAGTAAGAAAAGAGCACGAGACGAGACTATAGGTCGGTCACACTTGCACTGCTCAAAACTTGCTTTATCTCATTATTGTTGTAGTCCTAACCTAAATATGATCTTCAGTTTAACTTGACTAGCACACCAACTATTTATTTAAACTAACTGGCAGCTGCTCTTTCCAGCTCAATGCATCTCACCTTTATTCGAATTCTGTGAACTTATATAAAGTCCCTATAAACTCTTAAATCACATCCATTACTCACTTATCTATAGTTTGAGTTTGTACTGTTCAAACCTTACGTTCACTTCAGTCAGTCCAGTTGAGCACAGTGAGTGGGAGGATTCTATAATAATCTGTTGCATGAACAAAAAGGCATTGAAAATAAAGTCCTTATGAAGTTGCGTTTGTAAAACGTGAAAAATCCTTTCCCCTTATCATTGACTACACATTATTTATGACCGCATGATGAGATTGCCGATGCCATCAATATATTTGCACCTGCCTGCTCCTTACACCGCATTGAAAACTCAATGATGATTTTTTTCTACATCTAATGATACGATAGGCAAAATACGCGTTTTTTGTACTATTGTAGTTTTTATCTATAATTTATAGAGTCGATTGTTTCCCTTTATCGTGCAATGGCGTCAGTTTGTGGAAGACAGTGATTACAGCTCTAGAAGATAAAATTAATTGAGCAACTTCCGTTAATAAGTCATTCCCTTTATCAACTGATGAAATCACCAACTCAAATAGGACCAATTTACTTGGTGTGGGTCCATATCCTTGCATACTAATACTAACCAACTAACAAATCTTCTTGTGTGTACATTGTGTAGAGTGGGTCTATAGTCAAATCATGTTCCTGGTTTTCCAAAATCTTCAGAATCCACGAACTATTGATAAAACACATAATACATTGCAAATGGGGTTTTCACTTTGAAATAGCCATGACAAAATGTTGGGCAACCAAAGTTCATTCGTACGACGAGGAGTGATCATTGAATGGACATAAAAATGCCAACGAGCATGATGAACAAAGACGAAACTCGCTCAACTATTGGTTTCAACACTTAAGGCGTTAGTTGTAGCATGAAGTGGATAAGATTATTGACCAAGGCATGGATCATGTTTTTCTATAAACTCTAACCAAAAGGGAAAAGGGAATCCAAGGGCCCAAACAGCCAACCAACGTTTTCAGTTGTACACTCACGTACGGTCAACATTTAATGGTTAGTTAGTTAGTTTGTGAGGCAACAAGAAAAGAAGGGAAAACGGCAGATGTTCACCAGACGAAGAAAAAAACTCCAACTCCTAATCTTATTGAATGCTTTTCCCGAACAACAAAACTGTACTTTTGTACCAGTTAAAACGATCCAGAATATATGTAAACTTTATAACTATAACAATACTTGGAAGATGTGGCCTTTCGGGAAATCATGTCCACCTCTATTATTCAACACATTTGGATTCCACAAAACTGACCAATTTGAATTGTATTAAAACGCGGAAGGATGGAAATAATGATCCTGAATTGAGCACAATTATTACATTATCATTGAAAATCCCACATTTTATTCCCTTGTCGTATAGACCCATTGAGATTCTTCAAATGCACATTTAAGATGTGAAAAAATATGTGCCAATGCCTCATTTTGGTCACCAGTGGTTCTCCTAGAAAACCAAATGGAGCCACCCGGTGTTCAACTTTGAACTGCATAATTTCATTTCATGCATGCATGAGAACATGGAAAATGATATGTGCTTGTATTAGCTATTACTAACTAACTAACTAGCTAACTATTTGAACGATGAGTTATGTTTCCATGGATTACATAAGGATTAAGGTGTAGTTCATTCTCACAACGGTAGTGAGCTATACAGTTTGTTAGTTAGTAAAGTCATAAAGCGGATCGTTTTTAGTGTTTATACATGTGACCAGCCACACTGGCTGGATATTATTGAAATGATATATGTTTCCCGTACTAACTGACTAACTTAGGAAATAAATGTACGGTCTACACGGTGTTCACGGGATAAAAGGAAAAGTGACATGTGCAAAACGAGGGAAATCCTATGGCTTGATTAGTTAACAACAACTCCATGTAGGGGAATTGTGTGTCTTTTCCTTTCCATTGTAATAATAATGAACTATCGCATAAGGTGTTTGTACCTGTTTTAGTTTAGTTAGACAAAATTTAGTGCAGATAAATAAGTTTCTTGCACATGTACACTTGTATAGTCAGTTTGTGATACAGGTTTAAACTACAGCAGGTCTATATGCAGGTATGCTACGGGAAATAATGGAAGCTGGCTTTCCACAGTTTGCACTAACTATCACTATCTGCCAATTTGTGAATGGAAATGAGGCGATTTTTTTTGGTGTGAAACAATGCATCATTCGTAGTGATTATAAATAATTGGCAGGTTCACTAGGTTTCGTTAGAGAGATGTGGTGTTTGGTGCGGTATTTAAATTATGACCATATTTAGTTGCAGCCAATGTTACGTATATATTATATTTGCATGCTAGAACACTACCTACATGTTTTTAAACCGAACCAAACTCTTGAACTTAGTTAGTTTTGTAAGACTTCCACAAAATTGAGTGTGTCTAGTATAGAATAATTGTGAATACAATTTTTAGGAAAATATGTTTTATGTCATAAATGTCATACAATTTCAAAATTTCACTACTGCACTTTTGCTGTTTGGTTGTTACACATTATACTACGAAACTCACACCACAATTATGGGAACTCGACGGTTAATTAGGCAATGAAACCTGAGAGTAAAAGTGATATCTGAAAACAACCATAATAGTTTTTTACTACTAATTAACTACTGGGGATGAGATGTACAGAAACCATGGGGGTATAGAAGGATGCAGAGAAAATTAAAAAAGTTGCCCCCGTCTCATAATAATAACTAACCTTTCCTGCATTCTAATGTATCGTCCAACCCTTATCTCGGAAATCAAAAGTCTATAACAACATTAACAAATGATACCTGGAGCTGGCGCGAGCCATATGTTCCAAATTTTTACTCACTGACTACTGCACTATTTTTTTTTTACTTTTTTTAGGCACTGCAGTTAAATACTCATCATCACCATCACTCTGTGCACATATTCTGTTTAAAAGGTCTTGTGCGTAGCACATGCATGTAGCGTGAAAAAATGAGCAGTTAACTGTTCCTTCAACCTACATATTTCCAGTTACTTTTTAATTCATATGATTAGTTATTTAGTAATAGTTCGTATTCAAACATTTAAAAATCAAATATGCTGCTCACTAACTAACTAACTATTTAACTAACTAAAGCTGGAATCGATCTCAATTTACAATGGGTTTCTATATTGAACGATTGTAAGCTTCGCTTCTAATCCAAACTGCAGTTACTTAACAAGATGATCTCTCAGTCAGTTTTTTGGTGTGTCATGATAATATAATAATCCTTTACATTATTAATGGTATTTATATGTTTTCTTTTCTCAAATTTCATTCTCATTGCAAGAAGAACCCCGGGTAGAATTTCAGTCAGTAATCTATGGATCCCCATACTTTTTCCAAATGCCACATTCATAATAATAATAACTGACTGACAGTTAGTTAGGTCACATCTTAATGGCCAAAACGTCTGTTGTTGTCCAATTTTCCACTTGCTTGGTTTCCAATGCATGCGCATCACATGTATAACAAACTATATTATCATAATGATCCCTTCATTGTCATGAAACTCCGTATTGGTTTTCCTTTTCCACAGATCAGCGATGGCTCACCCTTCTAGCTCTATTCAAATCTATATGAGCCATACATTATGAGTATAGATAACTAAACTAACCAACGTGTGATGATGATAAGTTCATCAAATTTCTTAAGTCTTCTCCACACACTGACTGAGTTTTTCAATTTGGTGTCCAATTTCCTTCCATAATGAGCTAACCAAGTGCTTGAGCTTTGAACAGTCAGCATGTTGGAACATAAACATGAACTTTTTAACGACTTTGGACTGAACAAGCACAACTTTTATTTCATTTTCTGGTCTGCCCATGTGTGCAAAGAAGATATTCAAGTTATGAGACTCCAATTTTACGTGCTACTGTGGCACATTAAGTGTTGGTCTAGGATATCAAATCACCCGTATAGTATGGAAAATACATAATGAGCTCATGGAAGCATGCAAGCTAGCAGTTACCCAGTAAACTATTATGCATGAGATCATCACATTTCACTTGGGACGAAAACAAAAGCGATCCGCACAATAAAAGTTGAAGATTGCTTGAATCATGAGATCTCATTTTTTCATAGTTCAAAATCCCGCCATGTTTTGGGCTGGCTTGGGAACAATAATCATTTGAGCGACGACTTATCATCATGCGCGTTTTTTTAATGAAATTAATGAATTATCATGAGATTCTTCTGCTACCAACTATCAAACAAAAATGAGTGAGTGCATGGATGAGGCATACATTGCATAGTTATTTTGGTTCTATTGCGCTAATATAATTATTTGGGGCCTAGAGCAGAATCTTTTGAAACATCTCTAGGGTGGCAGGAAAAAACAACTGGGCAGCCGGCTGTCTTTTCCTCTTAAGCCCTAAGATGATGAGATGTATTGTAAGAACATGTACATTATAAAATGCATGGGCTGGCCGATGATGAGAGAAGGTTTCAAAACACAGTAAAAGGCCATGGCATGACAGACAGGCAGCTGAAAACTTTTCATTCTCCTCTTTCTTTTCAAACTCTTCACTCTCTGTACACACATACAGTTTAAGGGCATAGTCAGTCAATAAGTGTTGGGTCTAGGGTACCATAATCATTATTGCATGTACGCAATGCTGTAAAACTTATGGTTTCCTTAGTTTGTTAGCTAGACTCCACACGAATGATCAAATAAAGGGATTCCAATGCATACAAAAAGATCTATGCATAAGCTTTAGTTAGCTGTATATAGTTAGTTAGTGCATATATGTACATTGCACACATTATTGGTTTGAGAGCTGGATCTGTGTTTACCTTAAAACCCAGCACATGAGCATGGGCCTCATTCTCTGCTCTTTATCAGCTAGCTAGTTACAGAATTACAGAGTAGGATAAAACGAATAGGCATAATTCGACACATAGTTAACAGTCTGATAATGTAATTCGGTTTCTGTATGGACTATCCATATCGATACCAGGCAAAACAAGCACTTTTACACATTCATATATTCTGGCGTTGAATATTGATGCAAATTAGCAAGCAAAAATGTTTCTTTTAAAGTCCATGAGAACTTGTGCCCTTTTTTCCTTAAGAAACCGTAATTCGGCCCTTTTACTTCCCTTGGGCACCTCAACAACTCATGTGTTCTCCATTAAATGCATAATTTCAGCAGCACCTCAATAAAGCCAAAATCCGACCTGCTCTCCACGAAAATTACCAAAACATGAACTGCAAGTGAAGAACACATGAGAAACGGAAAGAAAAAGTGAGTTGGAGGAGCCAATGGATGGAGCAGTGTGTACTCCTCATGGAGAACAATTATGATAGGCAAGACTGAGGACGGGCACATGGGCTAGCAGGCCACACAGAAATGTTCACTTCATATTATTCTTGTATGTATGCATGTACACTATATGCATGTTCCAAGGGAATAATATCTTAAAAGTGGAGAGCGGGTTTGGACCCAGGCTCAGTCTCACATCAGAAGAGCTACCCTTCACCCCAACTTTTGAACATCTCTCCCTTTTTTGGGATCAACGTACAAACGTGTATGCATACTCATTGCAGTGAACACATCTGCCTTTTTAAAAATACATCATTGGACTTGTTTCCGTTACAAGTTTCACCTTCAGCTCAGTTAGTTAGTTCTACTCACAGCAACAACAACACCACACAGTTCTTCTGTTCCAGGAGTTCAAAAGTCGTGTCAGTTGGCAAATAGGAATACGAGCTGAGAAGGAATTCACATTTTTTCCTCACTTACTTACTTTGATTGTACGAATCATCTGCTCCATACATATAGCAGTTTAAAAAGTGCATTTCTTGGTGATTTTTAACAAGATTAGAAGAATCCAGTTGGGAATAATATTAATGCGGTACAGTTGTTAATACAGTTTCTCCAGTTAGTTAGTCTGTGAATTGCTTTACGGAGGATAATAAAACGGCTATTGCTGGAGGAGAAAATGCTATGGAATGTTTGACCAGTTGCATGAAATGCAGTGGACTGTGAAATTGTTTGTACATGAGGACGGAGCATTGTGATTCACAAAGCAACGGTTGCGAGTTTTTTTTGGGAATCTTTTAATTTGTAAGTTGTTTTTAATATTTGGTGTTTTCTGCTCCATTACATGTCAAGGAATTATTACAACTTATAGTTAGCATGATCAAACTAAAAGATAGCTGATAGTTTTAATAAATTCTAGATACAAAAAGTCATAAAATGTCACATGAACGAATTCTGTTTCCCTCAACTAAAATGCTTTGAATTTGACTTGAAATGGATTTTATGATCATGGCTTACAAAATTCTTTACAAGTATGCGTGTATTTACTATGATAGAAAACAAACAGTTTCAGTGATTTACCAACTTTGTTTGCTAGAGTCATAAATGCACGGATAAACGGATAAAGAGAAGAAAGCTCTTTTTCATTACAATTCTATCTGCTTACTAGTTTACACTTCATTCATTAGATTAATAGTTTTACGACGGTATATAGTGTGACTGTGACCCAATAAACCAGTTGCATTTCATTAGTTGAATAAATCCAGCCAAGATACATAATCTGTTCAGTAAAATGAGCCTTAAGCCTATGTAATGCAATATACTAGAATGCAACTAATCTTGTAAATCATAATACACCTCTACAAGTCCTTCATTAGAAAAAAATGTGTAATCCAAACGTGCATCATCAACATAAATCCTCCAAATAAGTTACCTGACCAAAATTTGAATGAAAAATGTGCATCCTGTAAACAAGAATTATAATGCAAAATTCCATAGTACATAGTGTATTCATCCGTTGAATCTAAAAATTCCTTCTTTTGTCCTCATTATAGATTTGATTTGCTGGTTTCTACAGAATAGAAGAAAATTCCAAGATGGATAAATCTATATCATCTCCAGCATCTAGGAAGCTGAATTCCATGCTGTCTATTTGGTAAGTCCCTCATGAACATAATAATAATAATCGCAGGGGAAAAAATCCATCTGTCCATTCATTCATTCAGGCTCTGGTATAAATGTGCGGCAGAAAAGGACCTGAGAGAGCTATTTCATTTCATGTGAACTCAAAAGAGCTTCAAAAAATAGACCTTTCTTTTCTTATGTATTTCTATTCTCCTTCCTACAGCCTACCTTAGCTAGTATAGCCAACTACACTATGAAAGGTTTTTTTTCCCCTTTTCAGTCTACTACAGCTAAAACTAACTACTGCAAGTATATTATTATGAGTATCTACCCTACAATATGTTTTCCTCTTTTTTGCCAGGTATGGAGTGATTGCGGGGTCCCTTCAGGTGTATCTCATCGTATACAGTGTACGTAAATTTGTCCGATTTGTGGAGCTCCCTTGGCCCTATGAAAGGACTCCTTGTGTCGAGTTGAATGCCTACATTGCATTAACGGGTGAGTGCTTTGGTTTTTCTCATTCACAAAAAAAAAAGAGAGAGAGAAAAGATTTCCCATTCTTTTGTGTACCCCACCTTCTCCTTCACATCCCTATTTAGAACGTCTCTTCACATTTTTCAAAACAAATACTTGATCATGCAATCTTTCCCCTTCTTGTTATGCAACCCATAGTTAGCTAGTTCACTGGGGCAATGTAATGCAGTCCGGCACTCTAAATATATGTGTTGTCTGTTGTCCAAATCAGGGGTGGCCGTCCTTCTACTCCCTTTCTTCATCACCGCCTCATTCCTACGAATCGGTAATCTTGCCAATGACAATAAAACACTGGGAAAACGACTCACATTTCATGAGGATCTTCCGTCATTTCTAATCCCAAGCAAACTACAAGATGCTCGCACCAGTCTTGCCTCACTTTGGAAACATTTTGGACCCATTTCATCGTTCATCCATATAATTTGTGCCACATGTCTTCTCCTCTCGCAAACCTTGATGGACTCCGTGTTGATCAAATATGGCTTTCTCGAGAAAGGTAAAAAATATTGCACACATTCAGCTTCATCACATGTAAACATGTGTAGTTTAGACAGTGGTGCATAAATTGCATCATTTGCTTCACTAGTTAGTCATCGCAAGCATAAATAAAATTATGTATAATTATATTTTGATGCTACATACAAACTAACTAAATAAAATATGATAAAAAAACTTCCTAACTAACGTACTATACAGAATGCATGCATGGAGCATATTTACAAATGTAAGATTCCAGATAGACTGACTACATGTATGTTGTACGTTGTATATATGTATGTATATACTGTTTTCGAAGTAAAAAATGAGATTCACTCATCATTCCCATGGTCTGGCACTCATGTCATCAACTGGTTATTTATATACTCTCACAGAAAACATTTGGAAGACAGATTTAGACGCCCTACTGCATCCCAAAGAAGGTCCCATGATAGCGAAACCAATTGGGTCGACAACTGGAGAACTTGAAGGGCTGATTAATCCTGGCTTCCCTATGATCATCTCTGGCGATGGAATGCGTCTGGAATTTGTGAACTATGCACTAGCTTTGTTTATCTTCTCGGTTCGTCATGCTCAAGTGTTTTGGCACACTCATAAGATCTTGGCAGTGCTGCTCGGAGTGCAACAAGTAGGCAACACAGTCCATGCCATGTTCTCATTCACTGGCTTCTCACTGCTGTACAAGGTGCACGCCACTGGCATCTACGGAACAGTGAAAACTAAATTGCCGTTTCTACTCAACCATCACGTCTCCTTGTTGCTCTTCATCATTTCGGCCACAATTATTTTCTTATCGCCCATGATCCTCTACCATTTCGGGTATCTCCGGTTCTCCTCATTTGTCAAAGATAAGGTCCGTCGTCAATATGTCACTTGTTCGGAGCAGTCTTCTTCCTATGGGTATGTTGTAATCATATTTCCATTCAATTATTCAGCTCAACTCACTAGGAATTCGGAAGACATTTTTAATAATGATGGGTCGCCTTTTTTCTTGTAGATTGGGTTGGACGTATTTCCCACATTGTGCAGCACTTTCAACATTCCTGGCTTTGGCTGCTAGTCAAAGTCCTTTGGTTCATGATGCTTATCTACTGTACCAGTTGACGGCTGATAATTGTTTGCTCTCGTATGTTGTCAGTTGTGGAATCCAATTGGTAGCCTGGACTGTTTTGTGGTTCACATTGACAGCGACTAGAAATTGGACTTTTGTTTTGGATGTAAGAATGATTAGATTATAGTTTGTTCGTAGGCTAACAATGGGAGTGAGTGATAACATAGGGTTGGTTGGTGGGGAAGTTGTAGCTGACTGGGAATCTAATAATATTTATGTGTGTGTTTGTTTTCAGGGCTCAGTTTGCCAGCTGCCAGTGCAAGGGCTGGATTCTGTTCGTATTGCTGCAGAGGTTACATTGGAAGGGAAAATAAATAGGAAGGAAGTTACTGTGAATCCTATCGCTTCTTCACTAATTGTGATTAGTGAAGGGAAAGCGTTTTCCATTGCTAACATTGAAGACCGCCGCTCTGTTTTGGCTGTGTTGCCGAGGGTAAGAAAAAATACAGTTGTCGTCCGCTCATCATGCTACCAATTTTGGATAGAATAGAATCTAATAATATTTGCGTTTGTTTATGATATGTAGGAACCTAGACAGGAGGAAAGAATTTATTACCAAAAGACGACGAAACCCATTGCTCCTGCGATTCGATTAGTGGAATCAGCACGTGATGAAGAGCAACACAATCAAAATCAAAGATGTCAGCAGCATCAACAATTGCAAAAGTCAACACCTGCACGAAATCGTGTCAGTTTTGATGATGAACTCCAAACATCAAGGTAAATATCAATAGATAGGAGTTTCCGATTTTTTTCACAATACCCTTGTTAGTTATTTATGCTGATGAACTCACACTTGTATCATAATTATGTAAAATATCTATATCATTGAACGTATTTGTTTGCAGCAAAAATTATTCCGAACAACAACCAATGCGGCCATCATCAATGGAGGAAGGGAAACGACATTGTTGCCACGGATCTCCAATGGCGCCATCTAGTCAAAGCTATGTGGATGAAGGGGAATATGCTATGTTGGCTGGTGGCCAAAGGCAAAGCTTGATGAAACAATTGCTCACAATCAAAGCAGAAAAGGAGGAAAGTCATGTAAGTCATTCCCTAACTATTGCAATTATTATTTCCATCCCATTCATAGTACGAATGTATCGGCTCAAAGATAGTAAGAAAAAAATCTGACACTTGAATTTTCTGTCCACTCTATAGGGTTGCAGTCATCGTAAAGTATTCGATGTAGCCACAGGCCGAAGTATTGCCAGCCCATTGTCAACTTCAGACTCGTCCAGTGGTGTGGGCTCCATGGTGAGCACCACAATCGGCACCCATGCTGAAGTATCCTCTGTAGTCTCATCCCATTGTTGCCCTGATGACAAAAGATATTCATATTCCTGTGCTTCCAGTTCTGAACCATTGTACGGAGACCGTGCCAAACTAGTCAGAAAAAGCAGTTTAAGATGTTCCAAGTCCGTGTATGTGAATCAGCAGCAGCAACAACAACAACAACCTAGATCCATTCTGGTGAATAGTTCTGCTGGACCTGATTCCCATGAGATTTATGGGGAACTTCGACGTGGTCTTCAGAGGAAAACTAGTTTTCGAGAAAAGTCTGAAAGGGTTTGTCCTCCACAAGAGCAATCTCCAACGGAAAAAAACATGCTGATCAATTTGACCGCCTGTTCAGACAAGGTTCGAAAGGAGAACATTTATGGAGAGTCTGGTCGTCGCCTGTTGGTTGAACGATCCAATAATAGTTGCCAACAATCCCCTCAACCTACAGCGACTTATGTCACCCTGGGAAGCACGCCTTGCTCTAGCAGTAATAATAACACTAGTAGTAGTATTAGTAGTAGCAATGATGAAGAAGGTAGTTGTAGTAATAGCAGCAGTAGTTGTGCCGAACATGTTATCCACGATGATGAGGGGATGAGCAGTCCTCCATTGCCACCACCACTTCCAGTTCTGTCCATTTTCAGCAGAGGATCCAATTCCAAGACCAGCTCACCTGTGATCACCAATAATACTGGAGGGAATAATAATAATACTAATCATAATAATGGACATGGTAGATTGTCATCATCGGCCGCCCATAATGGTGGTCCTATCAGTCCCGTTCGCACCTTACCGCAGCCGCAACCAAATCAGCAGCATATCATTACTGACTATAGTTTGGTAGATTGCGTGTAAAATATTCCCATAGTTTTAGTTGGAAATCATGTGAGTCTGCCCATCTTTGTTTATAGTATTAGTTGTAGCATCTGGTTCGCATAAGAAATAAGGAATTTTTATAGAATAGTAAAGTCACTGTACACTGTGTGGGTAAACTAATTTCGGTTACATGAGTTACTGTCCATTTCAGAATTAATGGCAGTTGCCCTGTGTTTTTTGGCGACCCAGGTTAAATGGCCAAATACTCAAAATCGAACCTTAAATTCCAAAAATGCTATGCCAACTAAATTCATATTTTCTACTTTTCAGTTCATTTTTTTATCATTTAAAACTTTACTTTTTGTTAGCACCAAACAAGCATTGCCATGTAACCTAGCGAGCAAATTTACTGCCTTTTTTTTGAAATGGACAGTAATTGGTTAGTTAGTTACCCTAGTAACTGTGTATTTAATATCTTTTTTACTAGTGATTCTTCTGTGGAGCATTCATGAATGTAAAAAAGTAGTCCATTTGTTGTAAATGAACTGATGTAAAGTCAATTTAAAACTAGATTTTTAAATAATGAACTGGATTGTAACCTTAACATGGGTGAAGTGAGAATTAAGGAGACTGTTACTGTAAACCCTCAAATGTCATATTTATTTTTTTTCTCTTCTTGGTTTTGTGTATGTCTAGTTAGTTTTAACATTTTATTGCGAAAAGTATTTTTTGTTGTCTTCTCTTAAGTTCCTTCTGTATGACATATTTGTGTCAAAAAGCTGACTGATCGTTTCCTGCTTTGTATAGAAGGCAACCTAACTAACTAAAAACTAACTAACTATAGCTACGCATTCTTTGTGTAATACGAGTACATGTAGTTAGTCACAGCCAAACGACATCTGCTGTCATTTTTGAAGAAATAGTTTGTTTTCGTTTTGTATTTTTACTAAAAAAATTGTACTCTCCTCCCTGCAGTCATTAGGGAGTTTGCGCTTTTACAAGTCAACTGACGAAACAAATACGAGTCATATCTCGTTCACGTTAAACAGTTGTAACTTGAAGTGAACAAGATAGGACTCGTATTTGTTTTGTCAGTTGACTTGTAAAAGCGCAAACTCCCTATTGTATATTAGTCAGCTATTGTGAAAATTGTGCGTTTTCTCCGCAGAATAAAAGGAATTGACAAGTTTTCTGACTTGAACTAAACCTGTGAATTGCAGACTTTAATTCCTTTCCCACATCTAACATCTTCATGATTCATGAAGCGACATTTATTACATCATTAATCCTCAGCAGTTCCCATCCTATGTGTGACGCTGATTCCCTGTATTTTTAGACAATTTCATATCAAGTGGCTGCAATCTTGTCATCTTTATTATTCTTTGTCGTGAGCAAAGCTTTAAAGCTGGATAATCCATTACACGCCATTATTACATGCTCAAATCGTTTTGCTTTTAAATCTTTGAGCGAACATTATGCAACCATTTCGCTCACAATACCGTACGTACACCATTATTCAGCCAGTCTTACAAAATCTTTTATTTTTACTCTGTGTGAGAAATAGATGCACTTGCAGACAAAGGAATGTTGTCAGTTGTTTTCCTACCACCATGTGAAGTTATCCATAATCATGCAATTGGCAAAACTCCTCTAAACACTTTTTTTCTTTCTCAGGCACACGTGGAATAACAAAATTGAGCTCATTATTCGAATGCAAATTCAAATTAATTGTATATGTAACGTGCCAAGCGAAACAAAGAAATATAAATTGCTGCTCTCTCTTTAGTGACCCACAATATAAGTGATAGCACTGAAGCATATGAGCATTGACTACCAAATGCTTGTATAGTTTTCGAAAAAAGTCAATCTGTGTCCATCCAAAGTCAAAGTCTCTTATGGAAGCAAGCTCCAGTACTAATGCAACGCACTATTTAATAGAATTTTTGTATCATTTTATTTCCTATATGTCAGTCAGTACACTCCACAGTGTACACAAAGACGATTAAATCAGCTATAGTCAAGTGGACCTTTGTTATCGTTAGCGAAAATATTTTAAAAACTAACTACCTGACACTACCAAACTTTCCTGCATTAATACACTACAAACCGTGCAGAGATGCAATTTTACATGCGAACACAACAGTAGTTCTTAACTCCCGTCAGTTAGCTACGAATACGAATCACAAGAATGCGAATAATTCGTGTACGATTTAAAACTTTTCTCCACTCTAACTGCTACCATGTATCAAATTAAGGTTATTTCCCGTACTCCTTATACATATCAACCCTCGAACACTAGTTATATTTTTTCCCATTAAAGCCCATATGATGCACCCATAATTCCGTATACGCAACGCATCATCCTCCGCCATTACTTTAATGACAGTGTGTGTCCTTATTAATCTGCAAAGGCATTCAACTCAACATGCAATCATGAGTACAATATGCAAGTCTATAGTAATGATGGAACTGTTTGTCATCAGTGCCCAACAGATGCACGCATAAATTATGTTTCTGTAAATCGTCCACATCTATTACTAACTAAACTGTATGCAATAATAGGTTCCCCACTGGTTTCCACCGTTCAAAACATTCCTTAGTTAGTTGTTAGCACATTCATCATGTTGTTGCGGACTTTTGAGAAAATGAAACAAAATTTGGCTAGTCCATTCAATAGACAAAATGGAACGAGAACATGGAAGAGGGAATTTTAGTATCTTCAATAGAGCAAAATTATTTCAACAGTGATATTTAGCACGCGGGCTGTTTTGTAACGATATAACAACTAGATGTGGAATACAAAAATCCCCGGTGCATACGACAAATGGAGGCAGCAGATTTGCGTAATTCTTTTCTAATTGTATCACACAAATGTGTCAGATTTTTACTGCTCCGTCCGTTGTGTTTACACTCGTACTTAATAATTT
>Ga0210040_10006495_pt1 | contig 14540 bp, 22 predicted proteins | sample CryGeyCG12114_NA_FD_185462 | JGI IMG/M metagenome (GOLD analysis project Ga0210040, IMG submission 185462) | Groundwater microbial communities from aquifer - Crystal Geyser CG19_WC_8/21/14_NA (SPAdes) (version 2) | ecosystem: Environmental > Aquatic > Deep subsurface > Groundwater | place: USA... | reverse complement strand
AATCTCAATTTCAGAGTTCAGAGTCAATTGTTTCTCACGTTGCCCCACAATTCATGTCAGATATCAACCCAACGATGAATCATTGAAGAGCTGTGGAGGCACTAACCTGATTCCTAATATGAATGATATGGTTTATAAACGTAAATAAAAAAGTACTTTTACTTTGTTCCTCGCTTCTTATCGTCTATTCTGCCTGGGTAGGTGTTGTGGTTTAAAAATTAACATCTCCTTTCTTGCCCCTAAAAATGGCGCAAATTATTGGAACCCCGAAGACACATGTCTCTTTACAATGGGAACACTACGAAAATCATTTCATATCTGAACTTAAGAAGCTACCTAACGACAATACTTTGACAGATGTAATCTTAGCTTGTGATGGACAATGTATGAAAGCTCATAAGCTCATCCTTTCACTTTGTAGTCCATTTTTCAAAAAAATGTTTCTGGTAAAAAAAGCTCAGTCGATTTCAATCAGCAATACAATGTATAACTAAAATGAAAATTATCCACTCACCCATTGTTTCATCCATAGACGGGCGACAACCCACAAATGAACACCGTAGTCATTATCACAGGAATGACATTTACTGACCTGAAAAATGTCCTATCGTTTATTTATAATGGTAAAATAACAATTGCGAGCACCGAAATCGATCAAGTGATCGCAGCTGGTAAAATTCTGCAGATTGAAGGCCTAATGACTGCAAGCAATTCTTTCAATGATGAAACTCAAGTAGGTGTCACATTGATCTTTCGTTATTATTGTTATCGTCATCGTTCCACTTTCTTAACACACTTCATTCAAGTTTTCAACACACTGGTTATGATTGCAGATTTATGAACAACCAGAAAGTATTATATCAACTGCTCCAGTTCCTGGTCCTTCCCATCAAATAGCGAAGTCAGGGAAAAAGCGCAAACTGAATTCTAGACCTCTTCAGTCAACTTCACACTATCCAACGATGTCAGCTTTCAATGGATCTGTAAATTCCACTCCAAATACAGAAAATAACTGTTTAGTTTCTTCAGCTAATGATCCTCTTGACTTCGTACCTATCTCAAACTCATCCCTTGTTGTGAGTACTAATCAACCTAGCCTTCACGATGAATCTTCGCCTTCGAACACGGCGATTGATTATGTTGATACCAGTATATTAAAAACTGAACCGTTTATCGAGCAACAAATAACGGTGTCTGAAACATTCCTACAAGTTGATCAAAGTTATGATCATTTTGAAACCTTAATACAACAAGAAGCGGCAAGAGACACTGTGCATTGGACGGAAGGTAACGATAACTACAAAATTTTGAATCTTATTGATCACCTCACTTTCACATGTGCAAAAATTAATTACTCCTTTCTAATATGTAAGATTATAGAGAAGATACAGAAGATGAGGGGTGCTGCACTCCCCCACCATGCGGACCGGATGTCATAGGCCCCCAGTTTCCCATAATGGTCGGCTGTGGCAAGATTAGATACTGCACCATTTGTGGTAAGCTCTACAGCTCGTTTGTTGTTTCAAAACTATTAAATTTTCAATTGACCGAGTTACTTGTAACAATTCATTTGACCCGACAATAAAGGATACGGCCCTATAACCCGAAGCGGTCTATCTAGACATAGGCAAAGGCATGATCCTAATACATACGTTAGATGTGATGTATGCGGGAAGGAGTTCAGAAATAAGGAGCACTTGAAAAAGCATTTACGCAGTCCAACTGTTCACCAACAGAATATTATAGTGTCCTAATATTAGAAAAATTCGGGAAATCCTCTTCAATAGGTATTTTATTTTATAGATGCTCAAGTACAGTTCAAAATAATTGTAATAAAAGGTTCATATAATATTTATACTTTGACTTCAGTCTAATTAATCTAATATAGTAAAATGAAAACAACACACCAGTCTCTCCATTCATACTCAAATAACAAAATCTACGTCGTCTTATTGTTTACTCTTCTTCTTTTTTTTCTTCACGGGCTCTCCATCCTCAACATCCCCGTTTATTGGAATATCCACGTGAGCCTCCTCATTATCCCCATTCTTGGCGTTTTTCTTCTTCTTTTTCTTTTTACTTGGAGTCTCAAGGTCCTCCTCAGCATTTCCGTTCCCGTTAATTTCCACGTCCATGGGTTCTGATTCATCAGCCTTCCTCTTCTTTTTCTTCTTCTTTTTCTTAGAGCCATCTTCATTCAAGTCCTTGGCCGATTCGGCAAAATGCATTGACTCATCCAACGCTTCTTTCATGACATCTACGTTCTTACGAGGCATTTCACCAGTATCGTAGAATTTTAGTCGCTCTTCCACCTGATCTCGCAATTTCTCACCAACTATCCCGTTAGGAATATCTGCAATACAAACCGGACATGAAATATAATTTTTTTCCAGTTTCTCGATACTTCTGTATAGCTCTTCTCAATCTGAATACAATAAACGTACCTGTGAAACAATCAATTCTCGACGCTATGGAGCATTTATTAGCCAAGAAACGAGAAATTCGACCTTTGTTAGATGCACCAGCTCGTCCTGCAAAAAAAAAACACATAAATATACCAAGTGAAACTTTGATCTACTACTGAGAAAATGAGAATATCAAACAGCATAAAATGTTCGCTACAAAGTCTTACCAATGAACGTAGAATGGAAAAGAAGACCGAACTTGGGTGTTTTTCCCCTTGTTTTGAGTGCACGGAAAAGTGCTTTTTCAGCTCCCAGGATCTGTACTGTAGAAGCAGGGAACTTTGCCAAGTTTGTCAATGAGCCTGCATGCGATATTAATCGAGCAGCCACTGTTTCGCCCAATAAAGATGTCAAGTTAGGCGCAATTGTATTCATTTTTGACTGAAGGTAAGTCAAAAGGCTCCTAAAATATAAAACACGCATCACATCATGTCAATATTTTTGTCCGTAGCTAAACTAACACATACTAATATTACAATTTTAAAATTATTTTATTAATCTGTCATCTTGGCAAGGAAAAGAACCCCAAAGAATTCATGGAATTAAAAGTCCATGACTCCTTACTTTTTCAAGACACTTGCTTTCAGCCCAAGGGAAAATTACGCTTGAAACGGATATCTTTTCAAGTGAATGGCAAAAGGGCTGATTAAACTAACTAACTATAAGTAACTAACTTTACATTTTAAATGCTTTTGCGTATTTAGTTTAAATACTCAAGTCTCCCAAACTTACTTTCTATACTCGGCTAATTTGATGACACGGACAGCAAAGCATTCAATATTGATCAGATCGATTGGAGAAATGTCCATCCCCATGGATGACCGGGACACATCAAGTACAGCTTGGGCTTTGGCCGAGTCACCAATTATCTCTTCAAGTGCTTCTAATTTACTTTCGTCCAGCTCTTTACGATTTTTGATAAAATGGACTACTTTGGCGTACATATAATTGTCGGATACGACTTTGATGAGTTCTGGGAAATGGTACGAGTACCACTCACGAATCCGCATTGAAAATGTGTTGATATCTTTGTCCAATTGATCCAGTAGAGCGATTCCTTGAATGATCATGTTGTCCGCCCGGTTCACATTGAATTTCACTTTGGATCGCGAGTACGAATGTCCAAGACCCAGCTGGGCTTTTTTGGCTGTCAATTAATAGAATATATAATTTGCTAATTGTCTGAAATCCAAAAGTACATCAAGCTCGATAAAAAAACATTAATCGACTTTGGGCCCAATGCACATATGTTTTATACAACTGAACATTGCAAAATAAAAGACCATTTAATCAAGGATTAAGGATAGCCAGTAGTCTAACAACACGGGGCAACTTTTTTTAACATTGCAAAGTACAGTAAATGTTTTTAGCTTTCAGAAAAGTTAAGGTATGTTTTCCAATCACCGAAATCAGAGTGGTGCATGAACCGTTCATCACGAAGCCTTTTGAAATTTATAATGCCTAATGCTTGGGCATAATGTGTTCAAGTGCATTTAAGTTCAATGAATAGCTTTGGAATAATATGATCAAGCCTTGGTATACAAATACAAAGGATTTGATGATTTAAAAGTACTCACCAGTTTCATCGGGCAGGGACTTGACCAATTTATGAAAATGAGCACGAATGCCTCTACATATTTCAAGGACTACGGGTCCAACCCGTAACTTCATTTTGGGAAAGGCTTCTGTGAGAGCGGCGGCGAGTTTATTTTCGATAACACCCAGAGTGATCCCCTTAAGGCCGACTTGGGTGATAAATGCATGTAAATCATCAGGTACGATCCCTTCGGTGATTGAGTTTAAGTTCTCTAGGGCGGCTTGGGCAGTTTTAAACGGGTGGAAAGCAACCAGGCTGACGACTGATGCGAATTTTGAATAGTCTGTCACTGTCTGTTCCACCTATAAATAGAAAGATTGAGTCAAACCATTTGTACGCAAAACTGAAAGCTAAAGGGATATGGTTACTTAAATTGTGTGCAATAATTGACTTTCAGATTAAATTAAGGTATGTTTCTCATTCACCAAAATCAGAGTGGTGCATGAACCGTTCATCATTAAATGCCCAAGTGATTAATTAACCCAACCAATAAGTAGTTTAACTCCCTGACATGATAGTTAGTTAAAAAGCTTACCTCGGAAACAAACATACTCTCCTCTTCGAACTCCCGGACTTTGAAGGCTGCGAATCCAGCAGCATGTTCAAACAATACGTGTAAATTGCTTGACCCCGACATACTAACAAATTCAATTCCCGTTAGTTCATATAGGAATCACTAATCAGTTAATAAATCTACCACACGGTTTTTTCAAAGTTCTAATCGAATCTCAGCATATCCTTTTGAAGCTGATTCTTGAGCCGCAAAACTCAAGTGTATACTGGTGCAAAGGTAGTAGAAATTACATTCTTAGTCCTTTGTTATTTGAATAACCTTTAATTATGTTTTTTAATGCAGAAATTACAGTATAAATTAACGTGACTTTCTAAAGCAACCACGCCGTGTGATCTGTAACAAAAGCACTAGTAGCAAAAGCATCATGGCATTTTCTTCTTCAATTCACTTTTACACGTGCAAGGTCATATGACCTACTTTTTGTCTCCGCGCGTAAATAGCGCTAAATCTTTATTTAAAACATTGATCGTTGCAACGAAACTACGAAACCGAGCCAAAACGAATCAAAATAAATTTAACAATTAAAACTTTCAAAGTCCGTCGATAGATATCCGAGGAATTAAATAATAATGGGGGCTAATCCGATGTACGAGCCCAGTGTGGCTCAATTAGTTGACGTGCTAAATAATTCTAGGCTAGGGAAGACGAAACATGACACAGGGTGGGACTTGAGTCCGTATAGTATTCGGGTAAACAAGAAATCAGACATTATTTATAAGGCGTTTGGCATTGTTGATCATTTTAATTAAGCGTCCTAATTGTTGCTTATACTGATGCTTAGGATTCCGTGAACTTGATTGAAGCAGAAACCCAAAACGAAAAGCAGCGCATAATTAGCCGAGCGATTAAGTAAGTCAACATGTTTGGCGTTAAGAATTTTCTTGTAGAGTTTGTTTATTGTTTTATTATTCGATATTTACTTTGAACTTGCAGTGTTCAAGCTATTTCCAAAGAGAAAAGGATTCGAGCCAAACTTCGGGAACAAAATGTATCTCCTGCAAGATCCCATCATCGTCTCACTGCAAGTGGCTCTGATTGTTCCCCAATGTACTCAATTTCAAAGACTCCCTCCCCTTCCAACAACTATCAAGCTAAGAAAAGTCATTCTTCATCCAAAAAATGTAGACGATCGTTTGGAATCAAAGATGAAGATGATGAAGAAGATATTATCTTAACCAATCGAGAGATTGGCTACATTTCTCCTAAGGAATTAAAGGCCGCAGCTGAAGTACTAGAATTTTGCTATACGAACTTTTTCATATGGCAATAACGCGATTTTCAAAGCGGCTGGTTTTGAATGCAGTAAAATTATTTTTGCAGGGTGAAATGTACGAACGATACCAGAAAGCCTACTTCTCCAAAATACAAGAGTTTGAAGAAGCGGAGGTAAAAGCACAAGAATATTCGGAACAAGTTTATCATAAATGTCAACAAGAGCTATTGGACCAAATTGAAAGAATGGCCCAATCATATGAAGCCACTCGTCGTCAAATAGAACTAGAACAAGAACAAGCCCTAGCTTCGATAAAAAAGAGAGAAGAAGCTTTTGAACTGGAACGGCAAAAAGAAATACAAAATTTACAAGAAGCAAAGAAAGAAGATTTGAGGAGAGCTGAAGAGAAAAGATTACAAGAACAAATGCAAAGCAATCTATTGGCAGAGCAAAAACATCAGCAACAGCAAATAGACTTGGCAAAAAAAGCAGAAGCTGAAGCTAAAGAAAAGGCGCAAAAGCAGGAACAAGAACTAAATATAAAGGCAGCCGAAGAATTGAAAAAGAAAAATGATGCTAAAGTTATACCGGAGCTAGAAGGTTTGATTTTGAAACCAGATGTAGAAAGACAGGAGAAATATTTGGACCTACTTTGTAAATATGAACAAGCTACGGAGCATTTGACTAATGCACAAAAAGGGTCAAGGGAAAAACAGTATTTATTTACTGCTATGAAAGCTATCAATGTACCATTAAATGCTTTGACTAGTGTCAGCTCCAATATGGTCCAAAGCAAAGTTCAGCATTTTGTTCGATTGTTGTCTGGTGAAACTGTAAATGTGGATTCTAATAATACTCGATTCAATCCTAATGGTAAGTTTTACACTAATATAGCGATATTTTCCCATGTGTAACGAAAAACAATCTCTTAACGCTATTATTATGTGGTTTCCACCAATTAGAATTGCCGGGAGCTAGAGCATTTGTTTTGAATACACTAGCATTTCGATTTGTAAAGAAAAGCGAATCCGAAATTGTTAAAGGGAATCATAGTTTGGAAGCTTTAGCTATGCTCGGCGTCACATTGGCAAAAAAATTCCCAGACTGGGCTGAACTTGTGGAAGCTTACTTTTACAAGCTCTGTCCATTTCTAGTCCCGTACAGCTTTCCCAAAAATGAGCTGTCCAATGAGGAGTATGCCAAAGCTTTAGGACAGGATATTCAAACTAGTGGGGGTGAAGGCACTATTAACCAAGTTTTGATTGAACGTGTCAATGGGTAAGCTCTCGATTATTATGATTAAACTAATTAGTTAGCTCTTATGATGTCACATGTCATGTCTTAGCTGTTTTCAAAATGCCCAGATATTGCACACTTTATGGACTGATGATCCAGCAAATTCACTCAGGGGCTGAATCTTTCAAGATAGAAAATATGTCTTTCTATTCGCTGGGAGGAGTTTGGGAAATCCTTTCCAAAACTATGAAACTAAGTATGAATTACTTGTTATCCAAAATTCTATTGTAATCTCCATACAGCTTATGGCAATGATAATGTTTTATTTGATATTTTGTAGCTCCCCAAGTAGATATGACGGCTACGGTGATCCAATCTTTACTGGAAATAGTGGGAACACAACTGCGAGCCGTTTATGGTCGACAGTTTGTGAAACTAATGCAAAGCCTTATTGGACAATATCTTCCGAAAATACATTCAATAACTCCTGCCAAGCATGCTGGAGCGGTCAAAAGATTGGAGTTGTTTTTACGAGACAAGTTTTTAACTGGACGCTAAATGGTGGAATGAGTGTCTAGTTAGTTGAAAAATATTAATAATTAGACATCTCTGACTACACGAAAAGTTTGTGTGAACTGTGATCATGTTTATTTATCGAATGTATGTATTTAAATTATGAATGTATGGTTAATTAATACCCTTTTGCAATTGGAAATATTATGATGACTGAATAAAAAAGATACACAACTCAAGTGTAATTTTTAAAGAAAACCTTGGTTGAAATAACTTTTATTTTCAAAGGAGGTTGCTATTTATATATATATGTGTAATAATATATAAATTTTTTAACACAACAAATTCTACTGCCACGTTCATGATACTAAAGCAGTTTTTGAAAAGTATTGAAGCAAGCTACCAGCGCACTAAAAGGGAATAAATGTAAAGATTTAATTGAAAAACCAATTAACTAAAAAAGGTGATCATTTACAAATAAAGAATTATTCGTCGCACTCATATAGGTCACAATATTCTTGTATACACTGCACTTAACTATTTCATATCATTGGAGTTGTAGAGCCCGTAGCTGAAACAGCTACTACTAACTAAAACTCATAGGCGATTTGAATCACCCAACTTTATAAACTGAGAAGAACATTTCTACTGAGGGGTGATCAAAGTGTCCCTCTCATTTTGGTTCAGTTGTCAGGTAAAATGGACTCGGAGGACTGAATGTAGAATTCTGTGCCATCCACTAGTTCTTCGCCGGAATCATTCATCTCAGATAGAGACTGGTCTGGGGGCAATGCGGTTAGTTCCATTGGAAGTGGCCTCTGAGGGTGCACTTTGATAATGTGGTCTCTGAGCATTTTCTTCCTGAAGAACCCAATGATGGTGCAATATGGGCATTTATACGGCCGATCTCCAGTATGCCTACAAATTAGCATGACATTAAGCATCAAACTTAAACTTTCGAGTGATGGTAATCAACCAGTGAGTGTAACACTATTACCTTCTCATATGTTCACGCAAATTCATTTTGACATTGAAGCATTTGCCACAAAGTTCACAGCTAAATGGTTTTTCTCCGGAATGAATGAGGCTGTGTTGTGTCAAGTGATACTTTTGGCGGAATGACTTTGCACAGATCTGAAAATTAGAGCATTGCTAATTAGTAAATGTTTAGACAGCCAAAGGACAATAAATGATCCGTGTAGAATAAACTGTATCATTACATCGCATGTATAAGGTTTGGCTCCTGTGTGAACTAATGAATGCGTGACGAGTCCACCCCGTTGCGCAAATCCTTTGCCACAAACCTCACATTTATACGGTTTGTCTTTGTCCTTTTGCTGGGATAGTAAATGTCCAGGAACAGCAAGTCCTTTATCTAGTTTGGGTTTCAATAGTTTCAAATGAAATGATTAAATTACAGATAGGAAATATTAATTCAGGAAAATAAGGATATCTTATCTCACCAGTGGATAGTAAAGATCTGTGAGGGTGAAAAATAGTTCATTAGTTAGTAAATATAAACCCTATTTTGAGTATTTTCTAGTTGACTTTGTATTTTATGTTTAATTTCATACCTATTTCCATTCTGTGTTTTGTTGTCCACTCGAACCACAGTAACACGGCCTCTAGAGTCCATAGACCTGATCATCATGGGCCCTTTGGGTCCAGGCTGGATCATTTCAAATCTACCTTTCCATCCTGTAAAACATAAATTCCTGGTACAAAGTACTGTAGAGTGATAGCTGGTTTAAATGAATGCACTATAGTTTACTTACTGTTAAACAATTTCTCTTGATAACTCTGTTTGGTAGGATTATCAGGATCGGGGAATTTCTCGGATCGCATATCCTCTTCCAGCAATTTAGGATTCGTGCGGCACAAGAATGTATTACAAGAGCGTTTGGCAATAGAATCCCGCAGTTTATTAAACTGCTTATTCATAAAATCGATTTTATTACTGATGCTCATAAGCTGTTCAATCTCCTCGCCACACTGTTTACAAAAAGGGAAGATGTGCTCTTCCTCCAAATGTATTTGATCCCCCACAGCAAAGGCTTCCAGGAAGAACATTTTCAACTTTCTCTTCTCTTTGCTCACATTCTCAGGACTGTGTGTCAATGTGATGTCCACATTACAAATTATACAACCCGACTCATTCCAAACAGGCTCATCATCCATGTCCATTTCGGCGCCCGCTCCTCCGGCTGATTCACTGGGATCATTACTACTATCCTCCATGACAATCCCATGAATTTGTTTAACTTGTCCTGATTCGTCCACAATTGTGATTCGACCGGAGCCATCGTCAATATACTGATGAGTAGTGGTTTCGCCTGAAAAAAATTAAATGCTCGTTATTTAGCAAAACACTCTTCCCGTAAATCCCACTTATTTAACAACTATAACTTTACCTTCTTCCTCCTCCTCATCTTCATTCCCCTCCATCAAGGTAGCCAACTCCCCCTCTTCCCCCTCATGCATCACACTGTGAATAATCGAAGTCGAATGCGTTGTCGAAGTGCCATCGGAGCTCCTAATAATTGTAACTTTCTCACCATCCGCAGTTTCCCCTTCGATAACTTCCCTTCCAGCCGTGTCACCCTCACTAACACTCACAATATTTTGCCGATGATTTTTACTAGGGCAAGCAGCAGCTTGTCTTCTAGTTGTCGACATACTAACAAGATCACACGAAAATAAAACCTTACGTCGAAAAACAAAGCTAAAAATCCACCGACAGTTAGTTGATGAGATAGTCAGATTATCGATGTCGTCGTACCGACTATCGACTGAGCCGACTCAAAGGATATTCTAACTGACTAAACCTGACTCTTAAGTGTAAACAAATCCAGTGACATTTGTAGTCCTTACAATGGGGGGAAATAAATATAAAATTTTATTTAGTCAATGAGTAAACCCGCTCACGGTATTGTATCAAACCCTCTTTGATTCTCTTCTATGCTGTACTTGGAAGCTGCTCAAGGATGCAAGCAACGATTATTCCTACTCGTTTTTTGGGCCCTATACTAGTTAGTTGGTTGGCCATAGTTCAGTACACGTACATTGAGTACGCATTTTTTGGCTTGGCTTCGTTTTCCCTACTGGTCGTTTTAATCATACACACAACACACACAAGCTTTGTAATTTGGGATTTTAGGAACCACAGAAGTTCCAATCTATGTACTAGAGAGCGCGAAGCTCTGTCTTCCACACTTGTTTTACATCCTTTGTCCACTGTGGCGTCTTTTTCTACTTATGCGAATGATTTCAGTAGAGTATATAGATTTGATGCTTTACTTCCATGTCATCTTCTTGTTGACATTTCATTTGTCTTTATCTTCATTTCGATTGCTGACCTATCAAATTTTCACAAAAAATTCTCGAAATTCAGTGGGAAAAGATGAGCAAAGTCTCAAAATATAGAGTATTGGAAAATTACTTGGACGGCAATAACTATTTTGAGCGATGAATGATGTAATTCGAACTAAGGTGTAAAAGCCTGCAGATTAAATTTCAAGAATTCAAGAATAGTTGAAAAGAATACGCAGATGATAGACTAATTGTATTGCACTCATAGAAGTAGATTACTATATTATAATGCACTGTTTGAAAAAACATGGTTTTTTAAGGACAAGGTGGTAGGATAGAGATTTATATTCTACCACATTAGATTATGGACGGATTTCAATAATAGCTATAGTGACTACAGTGTTCTGATTACAGTACAGTGTTCTCGAGCCACAATCGTGCTATTGTTCCAAAACCAAAACACTTAAAATAGCGAGTGGATCCAGTTAGTCAACTAAATATGTACCGTATCCTCTGTAATAAAGTTCATACCACGCAAAGCCCACGATGAACGTATATTTATAGACTCGAAAAGCTATAACAATGTATAATGTCCCTGGGTTTCTAACTAACAGCTAATACGGTAGGTAGTTTCAACTAGTAAGACATGACAAGATTAGACTAGTATATTTTCCTGCAGTAAGTAAGTACCCAAATATCCGGTTTGAGTTTAAGTCAACAAATGGGTGATTTGGTAAATAATCAGTGCGAGTCAGTCAAAATCCCTTAATGGTAACATTCAGTTGCAGCCATAGTAGAGTTGATAAAATGACTCGTTTAAGACCAACAAAAAAGTCATTAGGCAAATAAAAATACATAATAATTCATTACTTTCTGTCCGTATAATGTCAACAGGCAAAGTTCTCATTTAGTTTAGTGCACTTATTGTGACTGGATTGTTTACTAATATTTAAGCTCCATTGAATTTCAATGTTTTCATCTCCTTCGTTTTGGTCCACCATTGGGCTTCTGATTATCTTCCAATGGTCCATATTCAATATTTCAAAAACCGAAGGTATGTACTGTAATACTATTTTTTTCTGCATTTTAATACAATTTTATAAACTAAAGTTCGAATTTTTTCAGGAATACAATGCTACGTATGCCATTCCCGACATAATTCTGACTGTGAAGAATCTCCACCGCCTAAAAAGTATTTGAAAGAATGCTATGATGATGATGAAATGCATGCCCCACTTGTTGAAACAATACAACTACCTGAAACTTCCAATAATCATACGAAAAAGTTGAAAAAACGAACTCCACACGAACACAGTAATGCTTCCAAAAATCTGAGCGACAATGTCAACAGCGAATTGTTTGTGAAAACAGATGATCCTATAAGTTTGGATGAAAATAAAAAATATAGCATTGATTCTCCCACTGGTCTGTTTGTAAAGCCTCACCATACGCATCACGACTATTCATATTGTAGGAGGACTACAGTAAAAATCCCTGAGCAGAGGAATGGAAACAGTGAGTACAAAAAATTTTAAAAACAAAACATACAGACTGACAGTTTCGCTTTGTTTCTCCTTTTTTTGCAGTAACGAAAGAAGAGAGCACACATGTAACACGCTCATGTGGATATGAAAAAAGAACCAAGAATATAACAGCTACCTTGTCCTGTGTTTGGTCACCTGGAGAGTATATAACTTACTATGATTGTGTCTGCAACGAATCTGGTTGTAACTCTTCAAATTCAGTTTTGCCATCGTTTTTAAGTATTTTCACTTGCACACTTTTTGGAACTCTCATGTTGAATTAGTTGAATACATATGTTGCATAAAGAACTGACTAGACTAAGTAAGTAAACTGATTTAAACTGCAATTTTATTTTCACATGATAAATGGTAGATAGTACGTACGTACATGCTACAATTTTTTGATATTTTTTTTCGAAGTGGCTACATAAGATTGTGATTAAAATTTTCATACATATTTATTTCACTGGGTTATATATTCGGGGGTTTGCCATATTGCATATTTTAAGCCCCACCCTGGGCTCGATTTTTTTGGTTTACAAAGTAAACAATACTACAGAACACTATCAGGTTTTGAAATTACTGCTAGCGAACTAACTATCCAAACGACTAAAAAACAAAAGGATAGGACTGAGCTATGTAAGGTACCTGTTGATAATATTACTCATTAGCAATTAGCAAGCTATAAAATTCACTTTTCCCTTTGCTATATCTATAATCTTTCAGTAGTGTACTCAGCCTTTCTATTTCTTTTCATTCAGTTCACAATAGTAAGACCCTTGGATGCTCACCTTTAGTTTGAAAGCACATGCATTATTGTCAAAACTTATAGGAAGTTCTATACATAGCTTGAAATTCGGACTGCAACAATTTACAAAAGCAGACTAGAATCGTGAATGATTTTCGCTGCGCAACACAATGGTATATAAAGTATCAGAACACAGGTAATTATTAACGTATTAACGTAAAACAAAGAGATTCATAAAAGTCCTCCTAAGGATTCTCAATTCAGCCTTGTTGGCTACTTGGTGCTTGAATAACTCCACCAAGTCCTGGAAGTGTTGTAGTTCCCATTAAAAATTCGTCCACTTCGCGTGCACATTGTCTCCCTTCTGTTATTGCCCAAACTACAAGGGATTGTCCTATGCAGAAAAAACACACACATGAAAATATGCACTCTCTATTCTCACATTACCCCAACACATTTTAAAAGTTACCTCTTCGACAATCCCCAGCAGTGAAAACGCGAGGAATGTTTGTGCAATATTTCCCACTTGGGGTACAAATATTGCTCCGAGCATCTTGATCCAATTCTAGCTCAGCAATCACTGCTTTTTCAGGTCCAAGGAATCCCATTGCAAGCATTACCATATCGCATTTGAAAATCTGAACAAAAAATATCAATATTACGTTCACTATTGCACAAAATAAGAGATGTGCTAATGTTATTGTCATAATAATGGTGCATACTACCTCTTCAGAGCCTTTAACTAACTCCATTTGCCATCTCCCCGTTTCATCTCGTTTCCAGTCCACTTTTACAGTCTTGATTCCTATGATTGGCACATGTATGATTAGTAATTTGTTCACTCATTCTCATGTTGCATGAGATGCAAAAGACTCACCAGAGACATGGCCATTCCCGTCATCCAAAAACTCTTGGCTCATGGTATTGAATTGACGAGGATCTTGACCAAACTTGGCTTTCACTTCCTCATGACCATAATCGACTTTGAAGACTTTTGGCCACTGAGGCCAAGGATTGTCACTTGCTCGAGTTGCAGGTGGCTCCGTCAATATTTCAAAAGTAACGATCGATTTAGCCCCTTGACGAATAGACGTGCCGATGCAATCACACCCAGTGTCCCCTCCTCCAATGACGATCACATCTTTATCTTTAGCGGACAATGGGACGTGATTTACAGAATTTCCCATTTGTTTCTTTTGCCAGGTCTCCAAAAAGTTCATAGCGAAGTGGATTCCTTCCAATTGACGTCCAGGAATGGGCAGATCTCGAGGCCAGGTTGCACCCAAGCATAAAATGACTGCGTCGTGTTCATCATATAGTTCCTGGAATTTAAAATTGTATTTGGGACTTACATGTTGTTTT
>Ga0210040_10006494_pt1 | contig 14541 bp, 8 predicted proteins | sample CryGeyCG12114_NA_FD_185462 | JGI IMG/M metagenome (GOLD analysis project Ga0210040, IMG submission 185462) | Groundwater microbial communities from aquifer - Crystal Geyser CG19_WC_8/21/14_NA (SPAdes) (version 2) | ecosystem: Environmental > Aquatic > Deep subsurface > Groundwater | place: USA... | reverse complement strand
GGTTTGGAGGTGGTGGTGGTGGCGGTGGTGGTGGCGGTTGCGGTGGTGGTGGTGGTGATTTCAACATCTCCCCAAATAGTAAAATCTGTCCGGATTCATAGTTGGTGTGCAAATTCAAAGATAAACAGAAAGTTACATAAATTCTGAATGAATTCGTTGTTATGTTATGCAAATGTATGCTTACTTGTGAATCTTGAACATGATGGGTTGATACTTTCACTTCTACTGATGCACGAAACAAACTATAGGAGATACCATACTACGGAGAAACTGAGGGCTATTCGCCCCATTGTGTTGTTTCAAGGACTGAAGCTAATGATTTCCAAACAATGTGTTAATTTTGGTCAACAAATTGCTTCTAGACAATGCATTCATTGCTTAATTAGCAGGCATTGAATACTAAGAATTTAGAGATTATTGTGGATTTGTACGGCGTATTTGGGAACTGGGCAGAATTTTTAATTTTACTGACTGGAGACATAACAGGATTTCTCCTGGGAAACGAATACTTGAATGTGTTAGGACTATGTTCATCTATAGAATTCTAATATCGCCAGCATGTATTTTTTTTTGTTCAATAGAGCAAGTACAAAGAATTTTTATTTGTCAGGTAACGTGCATACAAAGGCAACAAAGGAGACTCTACTGGTTGGTTCTAATATGGCTAGACACCACACCACAGAGGTTATTTGAACAAAGGAGCAGCTACTGAACACAGGGAATGGACCCATCCTATCCTCCTGCACATCTCATGGCTCAAGGTAACAATTTAATTTATATAGACTTCACATCCAATCCTTTTGGAGAATTCATGTCGCATGTACGATTTTCCAGACTCGGAAATCTAGGAATAAGAAAAATAGCCAATACTTACGGACAAAAGAAAATATTTCCTGGTTGTAACTGCTTGTAAACATGGCATAATTGAATTCCACCCGATTCGAAAATAAAATATTGAGTGTAGGAATTTAAGTTGCGTTTCGTTTACAAAGAGAGATTACTATTAGATTACAACTTCATTGTGCATTATGACTACACCTCAAGGAAATCATGCTCTGATAACCAATGATGATCACTAATGCAAAAAAAATGGCTTTAAGCTTTATTGTAAACTAACTTGATGGGATCCAAAAATCGTGAGTAGATTTAAATGTTTCATGTTATTAAACGAAAGCAGGGCTGTGGCATCCGTGATATTTTCCCCAACTCCTTGTAAAGATACATGATGAAGATCTAAAAAAATAAAAAAATTTCTTTTCTCAACAACAGGATGCCAAATAACTTTGTATGTCCTTTGCCACAAACAAATTTGAGTGGGTATAACTGGTAGAATTAATTTTTATAATGCATACTCGCATAATATTGCCTTTAGGCAAATTAAGTATTTTTAGATATAACCAAGGTATATAGAATAGTATTTGTATTTGGATATAACCAAGGATTTAAACTTGCACATGCCTAAGCTTGAAAAACAACAGCCTTCCGGTTGAATGTCACATTTGGGGAAATCTCTTTCTCTCAAATCATCGCAAGTTTCTTTAGGAAGACCAGTCATTCCGGAATCTGTCACGTCCCTCAAATTCGCATGCAAAATCAATATCTTTAGTCTCCGTAAGTGCATGAGAATTAATTGAATATCCCCATCATTTAACACGGCACTAGATTTACTGTCCCATTGCTCATCTAAAGATGGGAGCTTCCCATTCTCCGTTTTCGTATAGTCGAACGAGGGACCATCAAATATCCTCAATTCAGTGAGATTGGGGAAAGCGAAAATCACATATTGCACATCAAACTGGTTGAAGCTTTTCCTCGGCTCCAGATTTGTAGAGAAAGTGAAAGTCTCCACATGTCTAAACTGTGTGTGTGCATCATATGGTAACATTTGATTTAATCTTTGCACACCATCATTGAATATGACAACTTCCACAAACTTCAAGTAGAACTTATATAAGCACTCTGAAATAAGTAATTGTTGAATTTCCGAGACAGCTTCCAAGCCACCGAAATCATCCAAAATCAATCCAAGATGGACTTCATATGGATTTTCATTCGTAGGACACATTGCTTTGATATATTTGGCCCGATCTGTCCTCAGCACAATCATTTTGATGGTGAACTTCTCTAAGCGTTCCATCTTGTGTAGAAAAGGGACCAGAGAAGATCCAAAACTTTTCCACAACATGATTGGTTTTAAATCTATTTCCAAATGAGTTAGATTCCATAACGAGCCATTTGATGGTTGCTTCCACACGTCGAAAAATGAGAAAAAGCGCTTAGAAAAGCCAGTGTGAATTTTATGTGTCGACCCAACTACTAATTTTTTAACATCCTTGGTCGCTATTATAGTATGAAGAGCTGACCAAAATTCAGTTTGTTGCTCCACATTTTTCATTGATGTTGTAGGTTTCCCGAAATGCAGTTCTATGATATCCATATTACTTGGAGTGAGTGGTGAAAGGATTTCCAGTACAATTCTACTCATTTTGTTAGCTTCCAACTCCTCATCACTTTCATAAATAGAGATATTCTTGAGTGCAGCGTAGAAATATTCTTTGCCCAAATTAGCAGCTGTTGTCCGATATGTGCCATCAGGGAGAGCACATGGATCTTCTAAATCACAATCGCAGGACACATCGTACGTCTTTTGAAATGTGTCCCATGTATCGAGCGCTCGGTCTACGAGAGACTCTCGAGTAAATACGCGAGTTTTGTACAGAACTATGGTTTTCATATTCTTGAAAATGCGGAGCAACGGGAAGAAAGTATTCCAATCCAGAGTGCACTCATCTAATTCTACAGTTTCTACCGTCTCCATCACTTGAGAAAATATTGTTGACTGTTGCTTAAGAATGGGCGTAAAGTGGGAGCTAGAAACTTGTCGAATCCGCATGTACCGCCATGGTGCTGAGGTAGCCGTCTTCTTGGAGTCCGCTGCAGAGATCAAGTACGAGATGTAGTGTTTTGATAAAGACTCGGTGAGAAAGTTCCAGTTGTCAAACGCACCATCGAAGACATGACAAGCTCTCTGGTCGGAGGAAAAGAGACTACAGACGAGATCATTCCAGTTGTGACAAACTAGACGGCAGGATTTCAAGTCACAGAGTCTCAAGTGGCAGATGATATGCTGAATTGCTCTCTCCTTGGGAAGGAAATGAAAAAAATATACACATGAAGTTATGCATTCATCATTAGTACCGTCAAAATCTGCCGAGTCTCAGGAATACGTGAAATGTGAAATTTTTAAGCTTTTCAATCATGGCGCAAGAGAGAAAATTTAATTCCATTATGTTTCTCCAAACTAACTAACTAATTAAGCTACTTATGCTCACAGTTACCAAAGAAGCAGCAGCAGCAGTAGTAGTAGTATATAACAGCTTGAACCGTATGTCTAATGAAACATAACGGAAAAGTTTGCATTTAGTTTTAGATAGTAGTATTCGTGTCTGCGTGTTCCACTACTTGACTTATGTGTGCGTTTGTAGTTAGTAAAAATAAATGCAATCATATTTACTCACGGGTATATGAGCTGGAGCTACGTGAGTTGCCACTGGTTCTGTATTGCGTTGAATGGCTAGAGCCACATCCCACACATCGGGGTCTAACCAAGCCAACCATCTAGGAGGTAGTATTCAAAAGGCATCACTTTGAATTGAATATTCCGATAATATATATAAATATGTCAGGAGCTAACTATACTACTAACTTATTAATAGGTTCCAGCTTCTCCCATGTATGGCACTCCTTGGGCATCCTTTTAAATACAATATAAATAGTTCACCAGTTTAATAAAACTTAACTAGCTCTAACTGCATTGTTGAAAACCATACAAGAAGTAACTATTTAACTAGTTATACAATTGTGAGTCTTTACATAGTTTATGCGGTTACTAATTAGACCATACTAACTATAAGGCAAATAATTCATGTCTGAACGCTATTATTACGAGGAAAAGGTAACAGGATGCACAATTTATTGTTTCTATCTAGCAATATGGAATTACTATGGTAGTGATTAGGTAAGGTAACATTTTATTCACGGGGGAATTACATACGTGATGTGGTTGTGAGAAAGTTAACTAGAGAAAGTGGAGAGTTTGAGACCCACGGAAAATGCATTACGATGAGAATATAATGTTGAACGTGAGTGGAAAATGCCATATTAGTAAGTATGTAAGTACTTCAGGTAGGAAAAATCCTTGACAGGGATCTAATGGAAGTAAAAAGCTTGTACCAGATTAGATGGGATTCCCAAAAGTCAAGTAGAGTGAGAATGTAATAATATTATTGTATGTACTGTTAATTTAATGTGAGGGATGTCTTCTACTCCACACACAATCTCATGTCATGCAAGATAGGGTTTCTTCGGAAGAGGATGATATAAATTCGAATCACTTTTTTCAACTACACTACTACTTATTTTACTTGCCGTACAAGTTAAGCTATTAGATGATGTGGAGATCCACATTGTGGATTTCCACAATGATATTAGACAAGAAATGAGAAAAAAGAACACGTCCTTCTCAAATGATTCCGTCCCCTTCTGAGACATCTTGTAGTAAGCCATAATTATGATATTTCCTTGAAATCACAAGCAGAGCAAGGAAAAAGAGCAGCCATGTCTTTTCAGTCTTTTGCGTAACATCTTCTTCCCTTTGTATTTCATCTGCGGAGAGAGGACGTTTTTTTCAGTACAAAATTAATGCACGGAAGGCTTTAGGGAATCAAAGGTATTATTACAACCGCCAATTTAGTTCATTTCATACATTTCCCACGTGCACCATATGATTAATGAGAAAAGATTTAAAAGCAAGTAGTTTAAGAAGATGGTTTGTGTACGTATAAGATGATGATAGTAATTTTCCATTCAAAAGATGAGGAATGAAAAAGCAAGTAACTAGAGCTGCCGACTGTGAGTTACCTACCCTGGTAGAACCATACAGCTCCACAAAAGATAAACTTTCCATACCGAGAAATCCAAAAAAGCCGGAGACGTTCGTAACTCCTTTTCCTAAGCCCCTTAGGGACACGGAACTCAAGTCTGAGTAGAAAAAAAGTGTCACAAGCTCGACGGTGACAGTAATATGGTTCAGAAAATACTGCCACTCCACAAAATGAATAATTTAAAATGTTCGAAATGTATGACACCTTTCAAATGTGACAAATTGGGAGCAATCTCGTGCAAGAATTCAATCTCATCATTCTCTTCCATAGCATATGATAGAATTCGGAGAGCATCCTCGGGATGTATTCCACATATAGAGTAGTCAGTCACACCACTCAAATCCCCACGCAGATGAAGTACACGTAAGTTCACAGAAATGGCCACAATTAATTGCAATGCATGATCAGTGATAACTACTCCAGACAAAGGGATCATTTCCAGATCCCCAAATGTTGATGTCTTTGTAATTTCATCCAGTAAATACAATTCAGTGAGATTCGGAAAGTTGAATGTGATGGACTCAAAACTGAAATCCACAAAGTTGGGATATCCATTGGGACAGGCTTGACCGTTGACTCGGATTATCACTTTGCTAACTTGTCTATATTGTTTGCTCAAATCAACAGGTAAAAGTTGGCTCAGGGATTCTGTTTTCTCATTTTCGATTGTAGCTGTCAGCATTCCTGTGTACTTTAGGAGTAGTGGAAGCTGCAATATGTTCTTGTTCTGGGCAGCAACTTTTAGTCCATAGCAATCACTGATTTCCATGTCTATACTCATTTTGGGTCGAAATTTTGGATTTCGGAGCATTAGGCCATTCAACTCGGTCAGGATTGGCTCCCAATGCGGACCCAAAACAATGCGTTCGAGCACAATACTCCTCAACTTGGCTTTAAAGTGTGATCTCAAGAACGGCACAAGTCGTTCCACATGGGACGGAATTTGACTCCTATCGAATCGCAAAGTAAGTGAAGAGAGTAGGGGGAACCGCATGTTGCCCATGATTTCCATTGCTTTTCCCAGAAAGTTCCCATAAGCTGGGTCCCTCCACTCAAAATGCAAACATGTAATAGTTTTCCTATTTTGGTACAAAAGTTTCCTCAGCTGGTACACCAATTTGGAGACATGAGTGAAGATGTGCGACTTTTCTGTAGTTCGCAGTTCTCGTCGGATTACCAGAGTGAGTTCTTGAAGTCGAAAAACTTTGGTACATAGCACCATCAAGTAGCTAATTAATTCAAGATCAACAAATTCCCTACGGATTGTTAGTTTCTTAAGATGTTTGAATTGGGTTTGAAGATCAGAAAAGGCTTCCCGTTTTAAAAGTTGTTGTAACTTTCGGCGACTTCGAGTGCCGACACACGAAAAGCAACTTTCGGCCCGGACCATGTAATGACTGCTCATGTTGTCACTAAAACTTGAAAGGGATTTAAAGTGCTGAATAAAGTCCACCAGAGTTATCCACTTTACTTGACACGACTCCAGCTTCAACTCTTTAATATAGTCCACTGCCTGCAAAAACTCGGCGGAGAATGCTCCACATAGTCTTTTCAGTTGAGCATTATTCATGTTGACAAAGGAGAGAGTGTAAGGACGTATTAAATGCTCTTTCAATTCCTGTAAATAGTGGAGTTTGGATGCGATCTTTACGTTGGAGAGAGAGTAGCCCCAAGATGAAACCCCGTTCAGTACCAATGTTTGTCGTAGTCGGGGTTGAATTAAAGTACACCATTGACGGCAAACAAAAGCACATCGGAGTAAATCGGATTGATCCAAATGACTAAATATTCGGTTCAGGACGGCTTCCTAATCAAAATTTACGACCGAATTAACTTTTTAATTACATTTTACTTTAGTTACTCGACAAATCGACCTACTATGTGCTGTTGCTACCAGCTGGTTACATTACTATCTTTTTTAGTCGCGTCTCCCATAACACCATTTACGTCAACTTGACTTAAAGTTTGCTGCACCAACTACATCCAAGGGCGGAAGCTAATACTGTTCTCAACAAAAGTCTGGATCGTCGCCCAAGACATACCTTGTAAAATTTTTACTGCTGCTGTAATGTGAATTTATTGACTTACTGGGAATTCATCCCTGTCAGATGCACTGGGCTTTCTTCTTCGTTTGCTCACTGATCGACTTCTGGTGGAAACGTTGGATTTTGAAGCCGAAACATTTGTGTGACTGGCTTGTCGATTCGAAGTTTTAGATGATCGTCTACTGACAGTAATTTTATTATGTTGGCTACGGCTACTATAGATTTCACTTTTTCGCACCCTCGTTGTTCCTGTACTTTCTTTCCGGCTAACATTGGAGTCACTTGGAAAGTTAGTGAAAGAGAAACAAATTATGAAAGACATGTTCTTAATGAATCCAATTCATGTTTCATTATATAAGTCAGTCAAAATTACAGTCTCTTTGAAAACTTGTTGGTTTTAATTAATGACATGCGAACCTGTAGTCCCTCTCAATTCTTATGTTATTATTACTCGAACTCCACATTGGAAATCTGTTCCGCTTCCTTACTGGTATTTATGTTAAAATACCCCTGGGGTTCATTAAATCATTTTGAAACTTTCTAAAGTACTTTACTTTCAGTTGAATGCTACACAATAATTTTGGGACTGTCTGTCAATATGACCAATGTTCAAGACACCACTATGCCAAATTTTATAGAGGACTACTTTCGTCTTGTTGGTCAATAAAGATGCCATAGAAACTCGTCCTCTCTAAAGTGTAATAAACGGCAGGTAAATTGATTACTCTACTTTCAAACCGTTTTGTCCAACCGGTTATTTATATCAAAATCAGGGAATAAAAACATTCCTGGAAAACGGAAACCTAAAAGTCCTATGAATGCATGGGATGTTTTAGTGGCCAACAAAGTATGTATTTAACAATAAAATACACAGAAATATTCTTTATTCCAAGAATCACTGCTATTCGCTGATAGGAGCCTGAAAAATTCACAGCATACTTGACAAATATGGCAACTTTGATAGGTTAAAATGAAAAATCATTGAACATTAGATCACTCAAGAAAGTAAGTTATATTGAAGCATGGGTGTGCAAAATGTAGGAATGGTTACACGCGATCCAAACAAAAGTCCGTATATTATTATATCCTTGAGGTGAAACTATATAGCAGACCATGTATGGGCTAAATGGGGAAAATGTCACTTGAATTTTTAAGTAGTAGCTTTTGTTTAAGACTTTTCTGGCCTCTAAAACATTCCATCCGTATGACTTTTGGGTTTTCCTGAATAATGATTTTTATTTAAAGCTTTTGAAGTTAAGCTTAATGCTCGCATTTTACATCGCATCTAAGGTTTTTGTGTATTCGTATACAATGTCAAATAAAAAAATGTTAATATTTAAATACTATTTCAAATTTGAGGTTAATGCTTCAAAATTTTTATGGTAGATAGAGAACAAAATTGGGAATAATGTATGTAGATTTTTTAAGCGTAGGAACTGGTTCCTCGTAGTACATAATGACATGTTTTTTCCAACAAAAATCATTTGAATCTAGCGCATGTAAGAACCAAAGTACATATATAAAAATTATTCGTAAACGAGCAACTTCACTTTCTTATTTGCCCTTAGAACTATCTTTAAAATGAAGGCTGCAGATGCCTATTTGTTCCGTATTCAAGTGCACAGCTTTTTTTCAATCAAAATGAAGAGATTGAGTCAGCATGTGTTGACAAAAGCGCAATTTTAAGCTCATGTAATACAAACGAAGGTTTCTTTCTCTTCATCTACACTAGATTTTATATTTTGCTGAAATTTTCATTTTTCAGTTAAAATGGGAAGGATTAGTAGCTTTCAGAGAATAACCTTTTGTATTTAGTATGTAGTTATTATCTATATTTCTATTATTTTATCACAAACTTTTTTAGAAGGATTGTTTTGGCATTGTAGCTTTAGCATAATATTATGCTTTAGGGCATTTTTAATTAACCAGAGCCGAATGGTTGAATTTTAGCAAAGACTTAATCACCACAATATCAGCGAAAATAGTTTTTGAGTGATGTCTGGCTGCAAAAACGCTGCAGGATGGATTCAAACCAGATTTGCGTCAAAATATATTTCACAAGTCTATATCGCCAAGGATCACAACACATCCGAATTCAAATGATTTTAAAAGGTGAAAAAATGTCATCCAGAGATGGATGAATGCAAACTATCCATAGCCCTGTACCCGTGAACACACTTTTAGTAATAATATCATTTTTTATTTAATTTTAACACGTATCTAATGAACACAAAAAGTTTAAATTCAAGAAATGTAACACATTATGACAATTTTATAATATTTAGCTCTCTATAGCTTATCTATTATACTTTTAACATGCCCCATTTTCCATATTACAAGGAAGAAAATTCAATCCGCTATTATGTATAGCATGCAAAAGCAAATCAAAAAAATCTTTAAAAAAAGAACGCTCTTTGAATTTCACATCCTGAATGAATTGACTTAGTTGAAAGCATAATAGTTTTGTAGTGCTCCTTGCGGAATAAAATATTAAAAATGCTTGCTCCACCATATGCTGGAATAAATTATTGTGTCTGTAATCGATTAATCGATACATAATTATACAAAAAGGCTGGTTAGAATAGTATATGTGCATATACTCTCCTAGCTAACAGTAATCTGATTTAACTCCATTCAAATCTTTTGGATATCCGGTTCACCGCACATACATACAAATACCAACTACTCTACGCAAATACGTATCACATTTGAACAATGAGGTTCAACTTTAGCAGTACAAATCCCCTGATAGTTTGTAATGATCCCTTCATTACCAATATTTTGAAGTCAAAAACTTTTTCCTATTATTATGGTTTGACTTAAGTCCAGTTAAATAGCATTGACGACAGTTTAAACCAAACTAATGTGGACGTGTGTCCATATATGATGACTTTAAAACAATGTTATTGTCGAAACTACTACAAAACAAACAGATTATCAATTAGTTTTAGCTTTTAGGCAAACAATCCACAGCTCAAATGAAGAAACATTGAGCCGCAATACATTGAATAGATTCAAATGCACGTTTTACATAAGCTAATTGAATCAGTATTGAGTTAAGCTAGAACTACAGGGAAATAATGCCTCGCAACCAGGGTTGGACTACTTTTGAGAATGTGCCTTCATTTTTCCAGCGCTGATATTATTCGTCTTATTTGGAAAATGAAATAAATGCAAAACAAACAAGTGCATTCAATGCCTTTGATGTTCTCATGTTTCAAGTTTTAACAAGCCATTAGCTTTTTCAAGTGAAAACAAATAACATAATTTGTGAACAAGCTGCCTTCAAAAAAACTGAAATCAATGAACTGTATTTTATCCTTTTCTTTAAATTGTATTCCCTGCTTTTAGAAGAAGGATTTTTGGAATAGTTATAGGAGCCACAGAGGGTGCCCTGTAACGAATTTTCTGGTGCATGGAGCACTCAAAAACTGTTACACAGATAAGTAAGCATCGACGGGAAAAAGCAACAACAAAGTTAACATAAAAGGGGTAAACCTGAAGCCGTGTACTTTCGTATACTTCTACGCGCGTACTGCTCCCAACCAATCAGAGAAGACTACCCATTTCTACTTTCTGATCCATCCGATTGGCTGGGAGAAGTACCCGCGCAGAAATTTAATGTAGTAATTAGCTTGTTCACTTTACGAAAAATCGAAGTCCAAATACAGAACTTGCAAAAAACGTCCATATGCAAATTTTGTGTAAACAACATTGCGTTTGTGCTCTAACAACTAACATACTGGCATCTATAGATAGATATAATCCCCATGTGATCAAAGATTAAAAACACACCTTTGCTATCATATGTCTGGAAATGACACCAGCTCAAACTCTTTCAAGTCTGTGAGGATCAAACACAGTTCTTCAAACTTCAAGGTATGAACCTCAAATTACCCTCAGGCGTGTGTGTAAATTTTTGAACATGAATATAAAACAAAAGCACACCTACTGAATAACAATCTTCCAATGCAATTGGCTGGCAATTTGACAAACAAAAGTGACAACAATAAAACAGCACTTTGGTTTTCATTCATACGTGAGTTATGATTTCTATTTTTATCAGCCTACGGGCGCAATAAAAGTGCCAAAGGTCAATTTAACACTCTATAAATCCATGCTGGCTTGTGCCAAGTGACTGAACTAACTGAATGGAAAAGAAAGTGAGAGAGATTGCTAAAAAAATTCTAAGAATTTTTCATCACTTGCTAACACAGTCGAGTTGCTTTATTTGAGTTAATTTCATTAGATACACTTCGAGCTCAATTAGTATTGAACGAGCGAATATAGGATTTTGTGAATAACTACAGCTAGTTACAAGAGAAGAGATTCAATTCTATAGCTGCGAACTAATTGTATACGAGTTTCTTTTTTCGCATATAGATTGGAAAAAAGACGTCCTAAATTGCTTATGCTCCATAAGATTTGCTCATCATGTTTTTGATTGCTTTTAGAATGGCATTTTCAGCCTTCTGTTCATTTCGCAAGAAACACGACAGATTGATTTACATGCTTGCATGACAATAATGCAAAATAGCAGAAATATGTTTAAAGATTAGCGAAAATTAGTTCCCAAAGTTTTAATCCCGTTGTAATAATAATACAGTGGAGAAGAATGTGGGATCTATAAAATGTAGCGTAGTGAGAACAAAGACAAATTGAAAGAAATTAAGCTGAAGCCAGAAGCTGGAACTAACTCGAAGAAATAATGCTATCTGCTTTTAGAAAAAAAATGAATCAAGTAGAAGCTAAAACTTTTGAAATTAACTTTTTTCTTCATTATACGAGTAAAAAAGCTATAGAATGCAGACGCTTGCATGCACAAGTACGATTAATGCTGCTGCAAAGTGTCAAGAGTCAAGACTTACTTTCTGGATCGAATCCAGGGAACCACCAAGGGCAAGGAGCATAAGCAATTGATGAAGGAGCAGTGGCATTCCAACATAACCATCCGTCATAAACTCGAGGGCAGAAGTTTTCTACATTCAAATTCGATTATTTTCCAACTACTATTGTCCAAAGAATTAAGTGCTCAAAAGTTACTGCATTCTCATTAAAGTTAGTTAGTTGATTGCGAACAGCTATAAATTGCGAGTGCATTTCAACTCACCACTTATCCCAGCTGCAGTATAATTCTCAAAACATTGTCTATGGCCTTCTTCGTTCATTTTGCGACCCATGTCACTTGCTGCTTCCACTTCCATAGCTTTTTGCAACGTGATATTTGCTTCTAGCTCCATTGCAATGAAAAAAGGATAGAGAAATTTCTTGAGAGTTTTTGAGTCTTAAGAAAGTTGAAAAAAAGTTTTCGTCAGCTCATAATTTCCAATAAACAAAACAATAAGTTATTTGTAGCAAGAAAGGGCTCATATTTAGTTACATTATAGTTAGTTAGTGATGGGGAAAAATTTGAGTTCAGCTGCCTACCCCAATTAGTTTTGCTTTCTATTAAAGATTTGAAGAAAATATGCGTAACTTAAAATGTGTGATACAAGTAAAAAAATCTTATTCTTTGTATCCCAGCAGCACAAAGCTTTTCATATGCTTAACTCTGTGTGCTAATGAGAGCGTTGGAGTTTTGAAACTTTTTTGTCATCCTGTTTTGAAAGGCTTTGCACAGTTCTTTGTTCTCTAGTTGCCTAGAAAACTTCTTGAAAAGTTCAAAAGATTCAGGAAATGAAAAAGAGTGCACAAGAAAAATATGCTACAGTAGATTAGGATGGAAACTTTTTTTCTGTGCATTATCACATCTCATGTTGACTTACTCCCTCGGAATAAAAATGTTAGTGACATGAGAGTGACAATGTCACAATGACAAAACCGGAGTCTCCTATGCGTTTATTATAGGTAAAATTTTTAAAACTTATTTATTTATTTTTTCTGTAGCTTGTTTACTTTATAAATCTAATAAGATGAAGCATTCACCCATACTGGAAAGATTCCATTCTCATCAATATCCACTCCTCTTTAATTTACACACAGCAGTATTTAACAGACAAATAGTTCCAAATGAATCTCTTGGCAGGTCTCTGTTTTTCATGCTACTCCAAGCATGAGACAAATAAATTACTATAAAATTTAACGCCGCCTCTCTCATAAAAAGCCTCAGTCAGCCATGAAATTCATAATTCAAAAACTAAGACCAAATTTAATAACTACCCCGTCTAAGTAATACAAAAAAGGCAAACGAACAAATTAAAACTATACTCACATCCCTCAAATCTTAACTCCCCCAGTTATTAAAAACCAAACAGCTTATAATAAAAAAGAAAATGTTCTTTTATGTTTTTTCTCTATTAATTTGTTCCTGCTATTCTCTCCTTGCCCCAAACTCAATTCAACATTATTAAATAGCTACATAGATACATCTATCTTCCTCTAAAATTCTACGATCGATAAATTATATTATCGATGTAAATTCTACTATACTTTCCCTGCACACAAATATAACTCTGTTCATAAATAAAACCCCATAGTCTTTGAAAAACTCTAACGTATCGGTTTTTCGTTAGCATTTACAAACTTGTTGCAACTTATCAGCTTTCTCTTTTTCTCCCAGTCAGTTCGACTCAGAAAACATCTGGGACATGTTGCACTACCTACGCTTCACTTATTGCATGCAACTAACTAACAAGTTGAGTACCACTATAATGTTCTGCTGGGATACGAAATTGTTTTCATTTACCATTCTGTTCACCTGGAAAAATTACTACTACTGCTACACCAATTCCACTCCCCTCACTGACTCTGACTACTTACCCAGGGATGACTGCAGTGGACAATATTTGGAGACAATAAAACGTAGAACCGATGAAAACCTTTGATTAAAGCTGAGCTACTACAACAGACTGCTCGTTGAGTATCTCTCCAGGTAACTCACAAGTTGATTACAACAAGTAATTGAAATGAATAGCATCAACTGGATCTTGTTTCATCCAGCCGTATCAATAAATTGTCGTATGCCTCCACCTGGGAAATAACTAACAATTGCTTTCTGGGTTTGTAAGTAATTTGCGATCTGGTATTTGAAACAGTTTAGTACGCAATTAAGAACAAACAGTGCATACTAACTAAATTATTTTTACTCCAGAAGAACTGGAAATCTAGTATATTCGGAGTTTGGAGAAAGAGAAAAAGCAGACTATCACTGGCTCGAGAGCAAAGATGAACTGAGATGTGAAGCTTGGATGCTGCCCATGTTTTTTCCTCGCTCTGCCCTAACTGGCACACATATGATTTGTAACTAACTCCTACTAACTATAAGCTACGTATGGGTAGTTTACCAATGTCAATGTCTGAGCAGCAAAAGGGTGCAAATTTGGTTACTTGGTTGGTTGATAGTTCAGAACAGTGACACAGTGAAAGCAAAAAAAACTTAAGGTATACAAAGCGCAAAGAGGCAAAATCGAGGGGAAATGGGCAATATTGTTGAAATTGATTCATGCCCATTTGGCGTCACAAATACAAATTATAAGCAAGCATAGCGTCCACTAAATAGTTTATTCCATAAAGCGATAACTAAACGCGTGGTAAAAGTGAAGGTAGGTGGGTGT
>Ga0210040_10006492_pt1 | contig 14542 bp, 12 predicted proteins | sample CryGeyCG12114_NA_FD_185462 | JGI IMG/M metagenome (GOLD analysis project Ga0210040, IMG submission 185462) | Groundwater microbial communities from aquifer - Crystal Geyser CG19_WC_8/21/14_NA (SPAdes) (version 2) | ecosystem: Environmental > Aquatic > Deep subsurface > Groundwater | place: USA... | reverse complement strand
CAACCTGGTAAAAACCGCCCAATCGGGCCAACTGCAACCCAACGAAAAGGCCCAGGCTGCGCCCCTCACGCCGCTTTACCTCACCAACGATGGCACCGACCAGCACACCGACGGCTACTGGCACCGCTGGATTGAGCGCCGGCCCGCCCAAATGGCCATCTGGGCCACGGTAGCCATTGCCATCGGGGGCGCTATCGAGATGATTCCGACCTTTTTGGTGAAGTCGAACGTGCCTACCATTGCTTCGGTGAAGCCTTATACTTCTCTGGAATTGGAAGGCCGCGACATCTACATCCGCGAAGGTTGCTCGAACTGCCACTCGCAGATGGTCAGGCCTTTCCGGTCTGAAACCGAGCGCTACGGCGAGTACAGCAAAGCCGGCGAGTTTGTGTACGACCGGCCCTTCCTGTGGGGTAGCAAGCGCACCGGCCCCGACCTGCACCGCGTGGGCCAGAAGTACCCGCACTCCTGGCACTACAACCACATGCTAGACCCCACCAGCATGTCGCCCGGCTCCATTATGCCGCCCTACCCCTGGCTGTTCGAAGACGACATCGACTACTCCCACACGGCCGATAAGATTCGGGTGCTGCGCGACAAGTTCGACACGCCCTACCCCGCCGACTTCGACCAGGTGGCCGTGGCCGAGGCCCGCAAACAGGCCCAGGGCATTGCCCGCGAGCTGAAGAAGGAGGAAATCGAGGTGAAATCGGAGAAGGAAATCGTGGCCCTGATTGCCTACCTCCAGCGCCTGGGCACCGACATCAAGGTGAACCCGCAGCAGGCCGCCGCCTCGGCGCAGTCCAACGCCACCGAGATACAGCATTAGCCCTCAATCCCTCCTACCGTCATGGATAAGAACGTCTTACGCGCCATTGCCGGCGTGGAAATCTACCCGATTGTCTCCTTCATCATCTTCTTTCTCTTCTTCCTGGGGCTGCTGGCCTACGTGTTTGTGGTGAATCGCCAGCACGTGCATTCGATGAAAAACCTGCCGCTGTTCGGCGGCGAGGATGAAACTTCTCCTACCACTTCTACTCCCAACCTGCCATGCTAACCAAGCGCATTTTCCTGCTGACTCTCTCGGGCCTACTCGTTGGCTACACCGCCACGGCCCAATCTGCTACCCCGGCATCGGCCGGACCCCAACCTACTGATGTCCTGAGCTGGCTGGCCTGGGGCCTGGCCGCCGTGGTGCTCCTGTTTGGTATGATGACTGCCAGCTCCCTGGCCTCGGCAGTGGCCCAATCGGTGCAGGAAAACGAAGCCACCCCGGCAGTTCCCGAAGCTGCTCCGGCCGTTGCTTCCATGGCGTCGGTAGTGCCTACCCCCGCCGTTCTCGTTGAACAGAAAGTTGCCGCATGAGCCTACCGCGAAGAATTCTGTACGGTGCCGGTGCCGGTGTGCTAGCCCTACTGGGCTGCTGCCCGGCGCTGGCCCAAGCAGCGGCAGACCCGGCAGCCGCTGCCAGCGCTTCGGATAGCAAAATGCTGCTGTTCTGGTTTTTGCTGAGCACCCTGGCGCTGGTCGTGCTGCTCGGCTTACTGCTGACCACGGCAGTAATTGTGAAGCTGCGGCCGCAGCTGCGCCGGGTCTACGACCTGCCCACCGTGCGCCACACCTGGAGCGGCAAGGTGCTGGGCCTGCTGGTAGGCGACCCGGTGCTGGTGACCGGCACCGTGCGCGACGAGGTAATTGCCAACCACGACTACGACGGCATCCACGAGTTCGACAACGACCTGCCGCCGTGGTGGAAATATGGCTTCATCCTCAGCATCATCTTCGCCGGGGCATACTTCACCTACTTCCACGTAGCCAAAGCCGGCCAGCTCAGCCACGCCGAATACGAAACGGAGATGCAGCAGGCCGCCCTGCTCGTGGCAGCCGGCTCCGACGACCCCAATCAGCTCACGACCTACCAGGCCCTACTGGCCCCCGCCGACCTGGGCGAGGGTAAAACGCTCTTCGCCCAAAACTGCGCCCCCTGCCACGGTGCCAGCGGCGAGGGCAAGGTAGGCCCCAACCTCACCGACGACTATTGGCTGCACGGCGGCGAAATCAACCATGTGTACCGCACCATCAAGTTTGGGGTGCAGGGCAAGGGCATGGTGGCCTGGAAGGGCAAGCTCTCGGCCAAACAGCTGCTGCAAGTGTCGTCCTACGTGGTATCGCTGCAAGGCACCAACCCGCCCAACGCCAAGGAGCCCCAAGGGGAAATCGACCCCACGGCGAAGAAGCTGGCGCCGAATAGGTAGCCATATCCCTCCCTGACAGGGCTTGAAGCCCCTGTCAGGGGTCCGCGCGGCAGGCACCGCCCACAATTTCCCATGAAAACTCCCACCCCCTCAACCGAAAGCTTCCGCGACTCCATCGCTACGGTGGATGCCGAGGGTAGGCGCGTCTGGCTCTACCCCAAGCAGCCGAAGGGCGCCCTTTACCGTGCCCGCACCTGGATCAGCTACGGGCTGCTGGCCCTGTTGTTTGCTGGGCCGTGGCTGCACATCAACGGTTTGCCGGTGCTACTGCTGAACCTGCTGGCGCGGAAGTTCATCATCTTCGGGCAGATCTTCTGGCCGCAGGATTTCTTCACTCTGCTGCTGGCCATGATGACGTTCGTGGTGTTCGTGATTCTGTTCACGGTGGTGTACGGGCGGGTGTTTTGCGGCTGGGTGTGCCCGCAGACCATCTTTATGGAGATGGTGTTTCGGCGCATCGAGTACTTCTTTGAGGGCGACGCGCCCCAGCAAAAAGCCCTCGACAAAGCCGAGTGGGACTGGAACAAAACGTGGCGCAAAACCGGCAAGCACACCGTTTTTATGCTGCTTTCTTTCCTGATTGCCAACACGTTTCTGGCCTACATCATTGGCAGTGAAGAGTTGGTAAAGATCATCACCGATCCGCCTAAAGAGCATCTGGGTGGCCTCACTTCCATGGTGCTGTTCACGGGTGTTTTCTACGCGGTATTTGCCCGGTTTCGGGAGCAGGTGTGCACCATTGCCTGCCCCTACGGCCGCTTGCAGGGCGTGATGCTCGACAAAGACAGCCTGGTGGTGGCCTACGACTACCAGCGCGGCGAGCCCCGCGAAAAGATGCGCAAAAACAAGGCACGCACCGCCGGCGACTGCATCGACTGCCACCAGTGCGTGCAGGTGTGCCCCACCGGCATCGACATCCGCAACGGCGCCCAGCAGCTGGAATGCACCAACTGCACCGCCTGCATCGACGCCTGCAACAACATCATGGCGCTGGTGAACCTGCCGCCCAACCTGATTCGGCACGCCTCGGAAAACAACATTGCCACCGGCACTAACTTCCGGGTGACGGGCCGCATGAAGGCGCTGTCGGGGGTGCTGGCGGTGCTGCTGGTGGTGATGACCGGTTTGCTGGTGTCGCGGGCCAATGTGGCGGCGACGGTGCTGCGCACGCCGGGCCAGCTGTTCCAGAAAACCGACCGTGGCACCATCACCAACCTCTACAACATCTCGGTCATCAACAAAACCAACCAGCCCTACCCCATCGAGCTGCGGATGCTGGAGCCCGCGCACGGCACCATCTCGCTGGTGGGCACCGATGGCCTGACGCTGCCGGCCCAAGGCATCACGGAAGGCGTGTTTTTCGCCGAGCTGCCCGCCAGCGAGCTGCACACCACCAACTCCAAAATCCGCATCGGGGTATTCAGCGGCGGCAAGCTGATTACGGAAGAGAAAACGAAGTTTCTGGCCCCGGCTATGTAGCCCTTAGTTTGCAGCAGGCACAGGCGCCTAACTGATACCAGAACCCATAACCCTGACAGGGCTTCAAGCCCCTGTCAGGGTTAGCAACGCCCCCCTATATGACGACCACTCCCACCCGCACGCTTTGGCCTTATGCCATCATCACGGTCTTTCTGCTGTTTGGCAGCTACATCGGCTACATGGTCAGCCAGACGATGCGCACCAACGTGGATTTGGTGAGCCCCAACTACTACCAGCAGGAGCTGGCCTACCAGCAGCGCATGGACTCGCAGGCGCGCACGGCTGCCCTACCCAGCGCCGTCACCATCGAGTACCAGACGGCGGAGCAGCAGTTGCGCTTGCAGCTGCCCGCCACGCTGCGCGGACAGCAGCTGGAAGGACAGATTCATTTTTTCCGCCCCTCCGATTTGCAGCTGGACTTCGCCCTACCCCTGCAACCCGATTCGGACTTATCCCAACGCATCAGCACCCAGAAAATGGATAGCGGCTTCTGGCGCGTCCGCGTAGATTTTGCGGCCGATGGGCAGTCGTATTTTGTGGAGCAGGATTTGACGCTTTAGCGTTGCAGGTGCTTGATGATAGCAATAACGTCTTCTTCGCCCAGGGTAGGCTCGGCCTGCTGGAAGGTTTGGTGGACTACCTCGCCCAGGGGCGTGTGCAGACCTTCGGCTTTTGCCAGGCGCAGGTCTTTGGCCAGGTGCTTCAAGGCAAAGGCGGCCTGGAAGTTTTCGGCCATGATGGCTTCGCCCTTGATTTTGGAGAAGACATTGCCCATGGCGCCGTTGGCAATAATCGTCTGCATATCCTCTAGTTTCAGGCCGTGCTTTTGGGCAAAAAGGAAGGTTTCGGCCAGGCCCTGCGTGTAGAAACCCAGTAAGGTGTTGATGCCGAGTTTGGCAAGGTTGCCGTGCCCGACGGGGCCGAGGTGCAGCGCCAGCTTGCCCAGGTGCGCAAACAGCGGCTGCGCCTGTTGAAACGCTGGTTCGTCGCCGCCCACCATAATCACCAGCTGGCCGGTTTCTGCCTGCTTCACGCTGCCGGAAACCGGCGCATCGAGGTAGGTGTGGCCCTGCTGTTGGCTGAGGGTAGCCATTTCCTGGCTGATGCCGGGCGACACCGTGCTCATGTTGATGAGCAACTTGCCGCTTGTTTGGGCCTGTAGCAGTCCGTCGGGGCCGGTGAACAGGTCGCGCACAGCCTGGTCGTCCGACACCATCAGGAACACCACGTCGACCTGCTGCACCAGGGCTGCCGACGAATCGGCGGTGGTGGCGCCGGCGGTGCGCAGGGCTTTTTCTTTGTCTTTGCTGCGGTTATAGACGGCCACCGGGTAGCCGGCTTCCAGCAGTCGGCCCGACATGGGGTTGCCCATATTGCCGAGGCCAATCCAGCCTAGTTGGGGTTGTGAGGGCATAGGTAGAGGTTGAGTGAAGTGGTGTGGAATGTGGTATGCTATACCGCAAAGGGCCGAATTGGTTGGTTTTGCTGAGGTTCCAGGGCAGAACAAACATCATCTGCGCCACCTGATTTTCGTCATGTCGGTGGCGGTTGTTTATGGCCTACTTGCCGCCCAATTCCAACGCTTTCCGCCGATGCTCTGGGCAGGTTTCATCTTTGGTCTTCTGGGTAGCTTCCACTGCGTGGGCATGTGCGGCGCCATTGCGCTGGCCCTACCCGGCAAGCCGGATGCCGCCGATGCTCACTGGCGCTACGTGGGCGGGCGGCTGCTCTACAACCTCGGCCGCGTTACCACCTACACGCTGCTGGGCGTGGCGGCGGGCGCGGTGGGCCAGTCGTTGCGGCTGGCGGGGTGGCAGCAGAGCCTTTCCATTGTATCGGGGCTGCTGATTCTGGTGCTCGTGGCCGTGCCGGAGCGCCACACCGGCCGCCTGGCAGCCGCCTTCTACCTCGACCGGCCACTGGCCCAACTCAAACAGACACTGGCGCGCTTTTTCCACCGCAAAGAGCTGTCGGCGCTGTATATCACCGGGTTGCTGAATGGCCTGCTACCCTGCGGACTGGTGTACCTGGCATTGGCGGGCGCCCTGAGCGCACCGGGGGTAGGCGGCGCGGCAGCTTACATGCTGCTGTTTGGGCTGGGCACGCTGCCGCTGATGCTGGGCCTCTCCCTCACCGGGCGGCTGGTGCCGTTGGGGTGGCGCACGCGCATGCGGCAGGCCGTGCCCTACGTGGCCACCGTGCTGGCTACACTATTCATTCTGCGCGGGTTAGGGCTGGGGGTTCCCTACCTCAGTCCGCAGCTGGTGCACGCTGTTCCTACCGCGCATGCTGCTCAGCCTAGCACCATCCACTACTGTCATTGATTTTCAAGCCAACGGCCACCAGTACTCATTTCTCTATGAAAACTATTCTCGTCCCTCTCGACCTCACGGCGGCTTCGGAGCACGCACTGTTGTACGCCAACAAGCTGGCCGTGCGCTGGCCGGCCGAAATCGTGCTGCTCTACTGCCACCACGGTTCTACCCCCACCACCGAGGAAATGCAGGTGTTGGAGCAACGGCTGCGCACCTTGGCCGAGCGCCTGCGCTACCAACAGCTCACGCGCCAGGATGGTCGCCGCATCCGCTACCACTACCGGGTGGTGTCGGGCTGCCTCCACGACCATGCGCAAGCCGAAGTAACCCGGCACGCAGCCAATTTGCTGGTGATGAGCCTGGAACACATCGATTGCGGCCGCCCCGACGTGGCCGGCAACCACGCCGCCGCCATCATCGACCTCGTGACCTGCCCCGTGCTGGTAGTGCCGCCGGGCCGCCGCTCCCTACCCAGCAGCGCCGTATTCTCGGCCGATTTCGATAAGCTGGATGCGAACATCTTCCCCCGCTTGTCGGCCTTGACGAAGGCGTTTCCGGCGCCGTTGCAACTGGTGCAGTTCTACTCGCCCCTCCACCGCCCCGACCGCATGCGCCTGAAGCGCGCCCTGGAAAAAGCCCGCCCTCAGCTCACCTGGCCCGACCTCACCACGCACCTGCTCGAAGACGACGACCAGCTGGAAGGCACCAGCGAGTTCTGCGCCCGCACCCAGGCTCAGCTGCTCATTGTGGCCCCTACCAGCAGCGCCCTACTTCGCCGCCTGTTTGACGCCTGCTACACCACTACCCGCGCCTATCACACCCAGATTCCGGTGTTGGTGCTACGCCAGCCCCAACCCACCACAGTGTGCTGCGAGCGGTGCGCCCGGCACGAAGCCCAGCGTGCAGCTCAACAGGCCGAAGCTGTCCACTAGCTCGCCACCCTACCCCTGACAGGGCTTTGAATCCCTGTCAGGGGTAGCCGGCGAGTTGCTCAAACCAATTCTTCAACCCGATTTTAACGCTCCCTTCGTCATGCCTACCGTCCTCGCCGCCACTGATTCTTCTACCCGCGCTGCCGCCGAAACCTGGATGCGGGGCTTTCAGCAGCGCTTGTGTACTCAGCTCGCAGCCACCGACGGGGGCGCTACCTTTCACACCGATGCCTGGAAGCACGAGGGCGGGGGCGGCGGCCTGTCGAACGTCATTCAAAACGGGGCGGTGCTGGAAAAAGGTGGCGTCAACTTTTCGGCGGTGTGGGGCGAAATGAGCGAGCCGGCCGCCCGCAATCTGCTCATGCCCAACCCCGAGTATTTTGCCACCGGCGTATCGGTGGTGCTGCACCCGCGCAGCCCCTTGGTGCCCATTGCGCACATGAACGTGCGCTACTTTGAGGCCGGCAACGGCGAAGCTTGGTTCGGCGGCGGCATCGACCTCACGCCCATCTACGTGGATGAGGAGCAGGCCCGCTGGTTTCACCGGCAACTCCAGGCCGTGTGCCAACGCCACCACCCAGCTTACTACCCACGTTTCAAGCAGTGGGCCGATGATTATTTCTACCTGCCCCATCGCCAGGAAACCCGCGGCGTGGGCGGCATCTTCTTCGACCGCCTCACGGTAGGGAAAGACGGTTCGTTTGAGGACTTGCTGGCCTTCGTGCAGGAGGTGGGCGACGCTTTCGGCCCCATCTATACCGAGCTAATGCGCCAGAACCGCACCCTACCCTACAACGCCCCCGAAAAGCAGTGGCAGCTCATTCGGCGCGGCCGCTACGCCGAGTTCAACCTGGCCATCGACCGGGGCACCAAGTTTGGCCTCGAAACCGGCGGCCGCACCGAGAGCATTCTAATGAGCCTCCCCCCGCAGTGCGAGTGGCACTACAACCAACGCCCCGCACCCGGCTCGCCGGAGGCCGCTACCCTGGCGTGGCTGCGCAAAGGTGTGCAGTGGGCATAAAGCACTGAGGCGTACTACAACAGTTTGCGTTCCTTCATTCACCTGCCGAACAAGTACAGAGCTTCTCTACATTCATTCGGTAAGTGAAAGAAGGAACGCAAGCTGTTTTTTGACAAGCGTTTAGTTTAACAGATGCAGGCCCTTGTATAGTAGTAAGTGTGGCGTGGGCTACCCCCGCCTATTCTGCACTTTGCGGAGGTCGTAATTATTTAATCGACGCGGCAGCAGCTTTTCACGTACTAATTACCGGCCTACCCTGTCGGATGGCTTGGCGGCCGGTTTGCCGGCTGCCCTGTGCTTGTTACTCTGTTCATTTTATCCCTTGTCATGCCCGAAAACCAATCATCCCTGGACCAGCTGAGCGTCAACACCCTTCGTCTGTTATCCGTTGATATGGTGCAGGAGGCCAACTCCGGCCACCCTGGCCTGCCGCTGGGCGCTGCCCCAATGGCTTATGTGCTGTGGTCGCGCTTCCTACGCTTCAACCCGCAAGACCCAGAGTGGCCCAACCGCGACCGGTTTGTATTATCGGCTGGTCATGGCTCGGCGCTGCTCTACAGCATGTTGCACCTCTATGGTTATGATTTGCCGATGTCGGAGCTGAAGCGCTTCCGGCAGATGGGATCTAATACGCCCGGCCACCCCGAGTCGAACCTGACGGCGGGCGTGGAGGTAACCACCGGGCCGTTGGGCCAGGGTTTTGCCAACGGCCTGGGCATGGCCATGACGGAGGCTTTTCAGGCTGCTACCTACAACAAGCCCGGCCACACAGTAGTGGATCACCACACCTATGTGCTGGTCAGCGACGGCGACCTGATGGAGGGTATTGCTTCGGAGGCGGCTTCGCTGGCAGGTCACCTCAAGCTGGGCAAGATGATCTATCTATATGACGACAATAGCATCTCGCTCGACGGCCCTACCAGCCTCGCCTATACCGAGGACCCCATGGCCCGCTTCGACGCCTACGGCTGGCATACCCAGACGGTAGGCAATGGCAACGACCTCGACGCCATTGAGGCCGCCATCCGCGAAGCGCAAAATGAAACGGGTCGCCCGTCGATTATTGCCGTGAAGACAATTATCGGTTTCGGCTCGCCGCTGGAAGGCACGAATAAGTCGCACGGCTCGCCGCTGGGTCCCGAGAACGTGCGCAAGACCAAAGAATTCTTGGGCTGGAATCCCGACGAAAAGTTTTTCGTGCCTGATGAGGTGAAGCAGCATTTGCTGGAACCCGGTCAGCGCGGCGCCAAGCTGCAACAGGAATGGAACGAGCAGTTTGCTGCTTATAAAAAGGAGTTTCAGGCCGAAGCGCAGCAGTTCGAAACTGCGTTCAGCCACGACCTACCCCAGGGCTGGGATGCCGAACTACCCGTGTTCAAGCCTGCCGATGGACCGCTGGCTACCCGCCAGGCATCGGGCAAAGCCCTTACGGCCCTCAAGAAAAGCGTACCCTACCTGTTCGGCGGCTCCGCCGACCTGGCCTCGTCCAACGAGATGTCGACCAAGGGTGAGGACAGCTTCCAGCCGGGCCGCTACGAGGACAGCAACATCTGGTTTGGGGTGCGCGAGCACGCCATGGGGGGTGCCCTCAATGGCATGGCCCGCCACGGCGGCGTACGGCCCTACGGCGGCACGTTCCTGAACTTCTCGGACTATATGCGTGGCTCCATTCGCCTCACGGCGCTGGCCCAATCCACGGCCACGTTCGTGTTCACCCACGACAGCATCGGACTGGGTGAAGACGGCCCTACCCACCAGCCGGTGGAGCAAATCATTGGCCTGCGCACGGTGCCCAACCTCATTGTGCTGCGCCCCGCCGACGCCAACGAAACCGTGGAGTCGTGGCGTATTGCTCTCACCCAGGCCGAAACGCCGGTGGCCCTCATCCTCTCGCGCCAGAAGCTGCCGGTACTTGACCAGGAAACGATGGGTTCAGCCCGCGAAGGTGTGGCCAAAGGCGCTTACATTCTGAAAGATGCCGATAACGGCAAACCAGAACTGATTCTGATTGGTACTGGCTCGGAAGTATCCTTAGCCTTGGAAGCGCAGGAGAAACTGACGCAGGAAGGCGTGGCTGTGCGCGTGGTGAGTATGCCCTCGTGGGAGCTGTTCGAGCTGGAGAAGCCTGAATATCAGCACCAGGTCCTACCCCCTAGCGTGCGCAAGCGCATTGCCATTGAAGCCGGTTCGCCCATTGGCTGGCACAAGTACGTGACCGACGAAGGCACTACCATCAGCATGAACCGCTTCGGCGAATCCGGCCCCGGCGAGGAAGTGATGGCCGAGTTTGGCTTCAGCGTAGAAAACGTTGTGAAGCAAGCCCGCGAGTTGTTGAAAGACAACGACGTAGGCATCGAGAAGAAGCAAGTGCTGAAGTAGGCAAAGGCAATGAAGAACGTCATTCCGAGCTTGCCGAGGAATCTCGCTTGATAGTATTGTCATGCTGAGCTTGTCGAAGCATCTCTACCGTTAGTAATTCCAAACAAAGCGGTAGAGATGCTTCGACAAGCTCAGCATGACGGCCTACCTTACTTCTTACCCTTCCATCTACTTTTTTCTATATAAAACCCGCTTTTCCCTAGCTTAGCGCCGCGAATTGTCCTAACACATTTCCGGCCGGGGCGCTGGCCCCAGCTTCTATCCATTTCTTATGAACGCACTCAACAAAATCCGCCAATTTGACCAGAGCATCTGGTTGGACTTCATCCGTCGCAAAATCCTCATCAACGGGGATCTGGTAAAGCGCATCAAGGAAGATGATTTGCGCGGTGTGACGTCGAACCCGGCTATTTTCGAGAAGGCCATTGGCGGCAGCGACGACTACGATACCACCATTCGCGCCCTCGCCCTGCAAGGCAAATCGGCCGACGATATCTACGCCGAGCTGGCCGTGGCCGACGTGCAGCACGCCTGCGACCTGTTCCGCCCGCTCTACGACAGCCACGACAACTCCGGCGACGGCTACGTGAGCCTGGAGGTAGGTCCTGGCCTCATCAACGACACCGAGGGGACCATTGAGGAAGGCCTACGCTTCTGGAAAGCCGTGGACCGCCCCAACGTGATGATTAAGGTGCCCGCTACCTTGGAAGGACTGCCCGCCATCCGCAAGCTCATTTCGGAAGGCGTGAACGTGAACGTGACGCTGATTTTTGGCCTGGAGCGCTACGAGGCCGTGGCCGAAGCGTATATCTCGGGTCTGGAAGACCGCGTGAAAGCCGGCGGCGCCATCGACAACATCAATTCTGTAGCCAGCTTCTTCCTCTCCCGCATTGATGTTCTGATTGACCCAGTGCTGGAAAAAATAGCGGAAGAAGGCGGCGAAAACGCCAAACTGGCCGAGTCGCTGGTAGGCGAAGTAGCTCTGGCTAGCGCCAAGAAAGCCTATCAACTCTACAAAGGCATTTTTGCTGAGTCGCGCTGGGAAGCCCTCAAGCAGAAAGGCGCCAACTCGCAGCGCTTGCTGTGGGCCAGCACCGGCAACAAAAACCCCAAATACGACGACCTGCGCTACGTGGATGGCCTCATTGGCCCGCACACGGTGAACACCATTCCGGTGGAAACGCTGGACCTGTTCCGCGAGAAAGGCAAAGTAGCCAACACGCTGGAAACCAACCTCGACAAATCTGAGGAAGTGTTGCGCGACCTACCCAAGCTGGGCATCGACCTGGAGGAACGCACGCAGTTCCTGGAAGAAGACGGCGGTAAAAAGTTCTCGGAGCCCTTCGCCAAGCTAATTGAATCCATCGAGAAGAAGCGCGTGCAGGCGCTGGATTTGCAGCCTGTAGCCGCCGAGATGCAGCTAGGCGAATACCAGCAGGAAATCGACGCCAAAATAGCGGAGTATAAGAAGTCGGATTTCATCACCGGTTTCTGGGATAAGAAGGCCGACCTCTGGACCCAGGACGCCAAAGGCCAGGAGAGCATCCGCAGCTTTATGGGCTGGCTGCGCGTAGCCGAAACCATGATAGACGAGATAGGCCGTCTGGAGCAATTTGCCCAGGAAGCCAAAGCCGACGGTTTCACGCACGTGGTCGTAATGGGCATGGGCGGCAGCACCATGGCCCCCATCGTGTTCGAAAAGTCGTTCCCCAAAGGCGAAAATGGCCTGGATGTGCTCATTCTGGACACCACCAACCCCGGTACGGTGCAGGAGATTGAGAAGACCGTGCCGCTGGAAAACACGCTGTTCATTGTAGCCAGTAAGTCGGGCACCACGGCCGAGCCGCTGGCCTTCGGCGACTACTTCTATGAGAAGGTGAAGGCCGTGAAGGGCGACAAGGCTGGTGAAAACTTCATCGGCATCACTGACCCCGGCTCGCCGTTCATCGACACAGCCAAGGAATTGGGCTACCGTCGCGTGTTCCTGAACTTCCCCGAGGTAGGCGGCCGTTTCTCGGCCCTCACGTTCTTCGGTCTGGTACCGGCTGCGCTCTACGGCATCAACGTGGGCGAGCTATTGGCCCGCGCCGTTATCATGATGCGCGCTTGCGGTGCCTACGGCCCCAGCGACAACAACCCCGGCTTGCAGCTGGGCGCTGCCCTGGGCGTGCTCTCTACCAAAGGCCGCGACAAGCTCACGCTGGTGGTGCCTAAGTCGCTCAGCGACCTGGGCCTGTGGCTGGAGCAGTTGCTGGCCGAAAGCACCGGCAAAGAAGGCAAAGGCATTTTGCCGGTAGCCGGCGAGCACCTGGGCAAGCCCGAGGTGTACGGCCAAGACCGCGTATTTGTGTATGTGGGCTATGAGAACGAAGCAGATGAAGAGAACACGCAGAAGCTGAAGACGCTGCAAGAAGCTGGTCATCCGGTTATCACCATCCGCATGAAGGATGCGCTGGACCTGGGCGCCGAGTTCTTCCGTTGGGAAGCTGCCACGGCTATTGTCGGCGCGGTGCTGGGCATCAACCCCTTCGACCAGCCCAACGTGCAAGCCGCCAAAACGGCTACCGATAAGATTATGAAGGAGGTAGCCGAAAAAGGCAGCCTACCCGAGCAGGAAAAAGCCCTGTCGGAAGGCGGGCTGGATTACTACTCGTCGGTGTCGGGCAACTCGGCCAAGGAGTTGGTGCAGCAGTTCTTCGCGCAAGCCAAAGCCGGCGACTACGTATCGATTCAGGCCTACCTGACCGAATCGGCGGCGGTGAATGAGGAAGCGGCGGAATTGCGCCAGCAGATTCAGGACAAGCTGCACGTGGCTACCACATTTGGCTACGGTCCGCGCTTCCTGCACTCCACGGGTCAGTACCACAAGGGCGGCCCCAACACGGGCTTGTTCCTGCAACTCACCGCAGGTCACCCGCAGGATTTGCCCCTACCCGGCCGTTCCTACTCCTTCGGCACCCTGCAAGATGCCCAGGCCCAAGGCGACCTGGAAGCCCTGCAAAGCGCCGACCGCCGCACCCTGCACGTGCACCTCGGCGACGATGCCGCCGCAGGTTTGAAAACGTTGCTGGCTGCTTTCTAGAATAGATTTCAGCCGAATAACAAAGAAGCCAGCGGTATATGCCGCTGGCTTCTTTGTTATTTGTACCTCGTAGAGACACAACATTTTGTGTCTCGCCGTTGAACAATGCACAGTAGCTTCGCTCAACCAAACAACATCACCAACGACGAGACACAAAATATTGTGTCTCTACAACGCACTACCTCATCTTTCATGACTCCTTTTGATTCCCCTACACTCGCAGTAGCCCAACGTTTGGCAGAACAACTCGGTGCTACCGCCAACGCCCGCACCGTATACGGCGAGCCAGTAGAACGCAACGATATAACGGTGATTCCCGTGGCGCGGGTGTGCTATGGTTTTGGTGGCGGCGGTGGCGGCCGCCTTCCCGAAGCAGCTGGCTCAGGCGGTGGCGGTGGCGTGGCCATTACGCCAGTAGGGTATATCGAACTGAAAGAAGCCACTACCCGCTTCCGACCGATTCGCAGCTCTACCGCATCTATCATTGCCGTGAGCGGGGTAGTGGCGTGGGCGCTGCTGCGGAGCCTGCCGAAGCTGTGGCGGAAGTAGGTATTGAAGATACTATATATAGGGCTTACGCACTCGCTCGGCTGTGCCGGGAGAGGACTGCTTTGTTGCGCGCGTCTGCGCCATTCAATTAGCTTCGTACAAACGGCCGGACCTGCTCATTCGACGCCTCTTTCACCCCAGTAAAATGAACAGGAATAGACGATACGACCTACGTGAACCGTAGCAATATAGTAGCTGATTTACTCCAGCACCATAAGCATAAGCTACTCACCTATCGTATCCCTAGTTAGAGGCACTTTTATGAATGATCAACAGATAAGACTAATATTAGCTACTTATTGGAAGTGACATAGACCCAATATTTTCTAAAAGTCTCTTATTCCTACTTGATCAGGATTCGATTGTAACCAGTTACGAAATAGTAGAATATCATTACTACATAGAAGCTGTTTAGAAAGGAGGGACCAGTAGACAGAAACGCAAAGAACTCCCACAATACGGGCGAAATTTGGGGTGCGACCCACCTCCTCTCACCTGCTTCATGGAAGTCCTTCCCAAAGATATTATTC
>Ga0210040_10006491_pt1 | contig 14546 bp, 13 predicted proteins | sample CryGeyCG12114_NA_FD_185462 | JGI IMG/M metagenome (GOLD analysis project Ga0210040, IMG submission 185462) | Groundwater microbial communities from aquifer - Crystal Geyser CG19_WC_8/21/14_NA (SPAdes) (version 2) | ecosystem: Environmental > Aquatic > Deep subsurface > Groundwater | place: USA... | reverse complement strand
AAAATTTCCGGTAGCTGTATGTTGCTGATACAAATCAGCGTGCTGTTGGCAAAATTCTTTTACTTTATCGTTGGCGTATACCACAAAGTGCCAGGGTTCGGTTAAACCGTGCGTGGGTGCCCAGTGGGCCAACTCTAATAAACTGAGCATTTGCGCCTGCGGTATTTGCTGGCCGTTCATTAGGTGTGGCTTAATGGTGCGGCGTGCCTGAATAATTTGTTGAATAAAGCTAAAATCGCTCATGTTTTAAATTGATCGAAAATGATGTTTACAATGCGGGTGAGATCAATGGTGGTTAAGGCCGATCCGGAGGGCAGGCAAAGGCCTTGTTTAAATAAAGCTTCGGCTACTGGTTCCCCATAGTGCGGGTAATTGGCAAACAGCGGTTGTAAATGCAAAGGCTTCCAAAGGGGGCGAGCCTCAATATTCTCTTTTTTCAGGGCCAATCTTAAAACTTCTGGATTTATTGGTTGCTCCGGCGATAACAAAATAGTAGTGAGCCAGCGGTTACTGTAACTGCCAGGCATTTCTGGCAACAGCTTAATAGCCGGTAAGTTAGCAAAGGCTTCTTTGTAAAACCCATAATTTTGGCGCCGCTTTTCGACTCTTTCTTTTAAAACCCCGAGTTGACCTAAACCAATTCCAGCCAAAATATTACTCATCCGGTAATTATAGCCCAATTCGGAGTGCTGATAATGCGGCGCCGAGTCTTTTGCCTGGGTAGCCAGAAGTAATGCTTTTTCGGCGTATGCAGCCTGATTTGTAACCAAGGCACCGCCGCCGGAAGTAGTAATAATTTTATTGCCATTGAAAGAAAAAATACCTATTGCACCAAAGGTACCCAGGGGTTGGCCCTGATACGTAGCACCTAATGCTTCAGCGGCATCTTCTATAATTGGTATTTGGTAATGGTTGGCAATGGCCATTAATTCTGTTAGCCGCGCCGGCATGCCGTAAACATGCACCAATATGATGGCTTTGGGTTTTTTGCCTTGTTGCATTCTCTCCTGGATCGCCTTTTCTAAAGCTACCGGACACATATTCCAGGTGTTCGGCTCACAGTCTATAAATACCGGAATAGCTCCTTGGTAGAGAATTGGGTTTGAAGAAGCTACAAACGAAAATGAAGGGCAAATTACCTCGTCACCAGCCTGCACCCCCAATAAACGCAAAGCCAAATGAATAGCCGCCGTACCGGAATTAAGAGCTACTGCGTATTTGGCTCCGGTAAAATTACAAAGCTCTTGTTCAAAAGCATTCAGGTTAGGGCCCGCGGTTGTTATCCAATTATTGGCGAGCGCCTGTTGTAAGTAAATTATTTCCTGGCCACTCAAGTGCGGTGGCGATAAATAAATGCGGGGTAAATCAGTCATTGTGCTTTTTAATAATCTTAGCCGGCACCCCAACGGCAGTAACGTTGGCTGGTAAATCACGATGCACTACGGCGCCAGCGCCAATTATGGTTTTATTACCCACTTGCAAGAATTGAATAATGGTGGCATTGGTACCCACGTACACCTGGCTACCCAAAGTAGAATTTCCGGCAACATTCACGTGAGGCATTAAAGAGCTACAGTTTCCAATTTTAACATCGTGCCCAATGGTACAAGCCAAGTTTAATAACACGTGTTTGCCAATAGTAATATTCGTAGTCAAAATGCAGCCCTGGGTAATAATGCAGCCTTCCCCAATTTTATTAAACTGATATGTTTCGTTCGGAACATCGGGGTGGATAAGCGCCGGAAATTGAATATCTTGCTGTTCTAGCTTTTGCACAATTTTAGCTTTAATAGCCGGGTTGCCAATGGCCACCACCAAGTTTAAGGAACTTTTCGTGCGCTGCAAATCAGCTAATGTGCCCAAATACGGATAATTATTTACCATAGCTGGGGTTTCGGTGTTATCATCGTAAAAGCCCAGTACATTCCAGGTGGGTATAACTTGGTTTATTTGCTGAATGAGCATCAGCACTTCGCGGCCTAGACCACTGGCACCAAAAATAACTATGTTTTTTAAATAAGAATGGGTTGCTTTACGAGCCATGCGATAAGGTTCCGGTAAAACGTTCGGCGGTGGCACTGCCAGGAGCCTGTATACCGGTTGGCTGCCACCATTTAACAAAGGTGCGGGCTAATATTTTTAAATCCAACAAAAAGCTCAGATGTTCGGCGTACCACACGTCGTAGGCAAATTTTTGCTCCCAAGTAATGGCGTTGCGGCCATTAACCTGCGCCCAACCGGTAATACCGGGCTTAACCAAATGCCGCTTTGCCTGCTCCGCCGAATATAAATGCAAGTATTCGGGTAATAATGGGCGCGGGCCTACCAAACTTAAGTCTCCTTTTAGTACGTTCCAAAGTTGCGGTAATTCATCCAGCGAATAGCTGCGGATGAATTGACCAATAGGTGTTAATCGGGCTGAATCCGGTAGCAGCGTGCCGTCGGGGGCAAAAGCCAGGTGCATGGTTCTAAATTTATAAATGGTAAACAACTTACCGTGCCAGCCTGGGCGTACCTGGCGAAATAATAAATTTCCTTTTTGAGAAATACAAAGCAGCCCCGCCGTGAAGCATAAGGCCGGCAAAGTCAGTGGTAAGCTAACCAGAACTAAACCAAGATCTAAAGCTCTTTTTAAATACAACTGGTACATGTTTTGGCTACGCTAAATAATACCAAAATTACACTTTCGTTTTTTAAATTAATAACAAACTTATAAATCAAATTGTACCCACTTTACAAATGGGCGCTTGGTGAAAGCCATTATTATTTCTTTTTTGTATGCTGATGGTTATCTAACTTGGCCTTATGATTGTATTTCCGAACGCTAAAATTAATATTGGTTTAAATGTGGTTTCGCAACGGCCCGATGGTTTTCGAAATCTGGAGTCGTGTTTTTACCCGGTGTCCTGGTGCGATGCCCTGGAAATTTTACCGGCCGCGCAAACCAACCTTACTTTATCCGGCATACCGGTGCCCGGCGCTACGGGTACCAATTTATGTTTAAAAACTTACCAATTGTTAAAAGCTGATTTTGATCTGCCACCAGTAGCCATGCACCTCCATAAAAATATTCCGATTGGAGCGGGCATGGGGGGCGGTTCCGCGGATGCGGCATTTGCCTTACGTTTGCTGAACGATTTATTTAAACTAAATATACCAACGGCACAACTGGAAACGTACGCCCGGCAATTGGGTAGTGATTGCGCTTTTTTTATTCAAAACCGGCCTGTATTTGCTATAGAGCGCGGAGATGTATTTAAAAGTATAGAAATAAATTTAACCGGTTACGAATGCCTGGTGGTGTACCCCGCTATCCATATTACCACCGCCGAAGCTTATAGCCAAGTAGTGCCGCAAATGCCAGAGCAGCCGCTGCTTGATTTATTGAAAGAAGATATTAATACCTGGAAAAGTACAGTTAAAAATAGTTTTGAAATTGCCTTGTTTCCGCACTATCCAATATTGGCCGATATTAAAAATAAGCTGTACCACGAAGGCGCTATTTATGCGTCCATGACGGGTTCCGGTTCGGCTATTTTCGGTATTTTTGAGTTGGGCCGGCTTAAGGCACCAGCGTTTCCGGCAACGTATCGGGTGTGGCGAGGGACGCTGTAGTTTTTTGCCGGCGGGCCAGGTAATGTTCGATCAAAGCGTGCGAAAAAACACTGGCCAGGATAATTAAGGCTCCTATGTAAAACCCCCAGGACATGCGTTCAGCATCTTTGAAAATAAAAAAAGCAAATAAAATACCGTAAACCGGCTCCAGGTTAATACTTAAGTTTACCGTAAAAGCCGATATTCTTTTCATGAGTCTGACGGAAGCTGTAAACGGGTAAACGGTACAAATCAAAGACAGAATTAAAAACCATAGTACATCCAGCCAGGTCAGGTTTAAATTTAAGCTGCCGGTATCAGTAAACCAGCGGGCATAAACCGGGAAAAAAAGAGCTGTTGCTCCGGCAGCACCGGCCATTTCGTAACAACTGATTACCCCCGGTTTGTAGTTCTTTACCAACTTGGCATTAATAATAGCAAAGCTGGCGCTGAACATGGCGGAAAATACGGCTAGTATAATGCCTAATACATGGTCGAACTCGAACCGAAAAATAATGTATAACCCAATTATAATTAGTAGGGCCATTAATACTTCGTGTAATTGGGTTTTCTTTTGGGTGAAAAGAGGTTCCAATATAGCGGTCCAGAGACTAATGGTAGACATGCCAGCCAAGCAAATAGCCACCGACGATACGCGGGCCGAAGCAAAAAACAAGATCCAATGAGCGGCAATTAGAAATCCCACGCCTATGATACGAGTAATGGCACCCCGCCCGATTTTAAAAGATATTTTCCGGAAATATAAGATTAACGCTAAAGCCAAGGCCGCCACCAAGGTCCGGATAAAAACCAGTTCTACCGCCGGAACTGAAATTAATTTACCCAGAATAGCCGTAAACCCCCAGAGGAACACTAAAAAATGCAGCTCCAGGTAATCTCTTAAAGTGGCAATTTGCTTCAAAGTAGTTTAGCAATTATTGGTTAGTTGTTAGCCGTAAAGGATTGATTTTTATCGCTTAACGTAAGAACATAATCTTTTATAATCAACAATCAACTTACCTCGGAACGGTTTTATACAAAATAATGCCAATGCAAGAGAAAACAATTGAAGGTATCCAAGCGGCTAGCAAGGGTGGTACACTGCCAACCTGGGCCATGCTCCGGCTCATAATCACGAAAATAATAAAAATAAAAGCCAGCACAAACCCCAAGGCAATCTGAAAACCTACGCCGCCCCTTGCTTTGCGTGAACTCAGAATAACCCCAATTATCGTGAGAATAATAATAGCAAAAGGATAGCTATACCGCTCGTATTTTTCAATTAAATAAATTTCAACATCATCGGCTCCGCGCATCGAGCGTTCATTTATGTAGCGATTCAGTTCCGGAATGGTAAAGGTTTCGGCTAGCCGGTAAGTACTGGCAAAATCTTTAGGTAAAAGGTTGAGGGTGGTATCAACGGGCGTATTATGAACCAGGATTTCTTCTTGGTCGCCGTTAATAACCCGCACGATGTACCGGTCGAGGTGCCATTTCTTTTTTTCTTCGTTCCAGGTAATAGATTCGGCGCTTAATTTTCTTTTTAAGCTATTTTCGGTAATGGTTTCCATGGTAAACCGGTAACCAATATTAGCCGTGTTGTTGTAGCTTTCGAGGTAAGCATACGAAGTAGGCGATAATTTAAAATGAATATTGCGCTGGTCGAAAGTATAAGGGTGCTTAATATACTTTACTTCGAAAGCCACGCGGGTTTTATTCGCATTCGGAATTATCCACCCGATAAGTACAAAAATAGTGCTGCCGATAATAATAGCGCCTAAAATGTAAGGAATCAGAAAACGTTTAAAGCTAACGCCACTGCTTAAAATGGCAATTACTTCGGTATGTGAGGCCAGTTTAGCCGTAACAAAAACGGTGGCAATAAAAACCGTTATCGGGCTAAGCATGTTCGCGTAAAATGGAATCAGATTCAGGTAATAATCGAACAAAATAGAGTGTATCCCCACATTGTTTTGAATAAAATCATCGTTTTTTTCGGTAAAATCTATAACACAAATTACCGATACCAGAATCAGAACCACAAAAACAAAAGTGGTAAGGAACTTCTTAAGAATATATTTATCGAGGAGTTTCATTTTAAAATAACCTATTTCGTTATTTGTTAATCGTTGTTCGGAATAAATTGTACCTGGTATATTTTGGCATAATGCGCCAGGAAATTTCTAATGTTTTAGAAAGTAACGATTTATGTTTTAAAATTACATTATTTATAGCTGCTGCAAATTTAAAACCACTTATCAATCTGAACAACGATTAACGACCATCGAATAACGAAACTTATAACCTTTGCATTACCTGCTGCACCATTTTGTTTTTCCAGGCCAGGTAATTGCCCGCTATTATTTGTTCGCGGGCTTGCCCCACCAGCCATAAATAAAAAGTGAGGTTATGCACACTCGAAATCTGGGCACCTAACATTTCGCCGCTGTGCACCAAGTGGCGCAAATAAGCTTTCGTATAAAAGGTGCTGGCATAACCACCCAACGTTTCATCTATCGGCGAAAAATCATTTTTCCAGCGTTCGTTCCGGATGTTTATAATACCTTGCGTGGTAAATAACATGCCATTGCGGGCGTTACGGGTAGGTAATACACAATCGAACATGTCTATTCCTAAGGCAATATTTTCCAGAATATTAGCCGGGGTGCCCACGCCCATGAGGTAGCGGGGTTTATCCTGGGGTAAAATATCGCAAACCAGTTCGGTCATTTCGTACATCATCTCGGCTGGTTCGCCCACCGATAAGCCCCCAATAGCATTTCCCTCCCGGTTAAAAGAAGCAATGGTCTCGGCCGATTGTATGCGTAAGTCTTTATAAGTGCTGCCTTGTACAATCGGGAATAAAGTTTGGTCGTAGCCGTATTTGCCTTCCGTGCCATCAAAACGCTCGCAGCACCGTTTTAGCCAGCGGTGTGTCATGTCTAGCGACCGTTTGGCATAGTTGTACTCGCAAGGGTAGGGAGTGCACTCGTCAAAAGCCATGACAATATCGGCCCCAATGGTACGCTGAATATCCATCACGCCTTCCGGCGAAAAAAAATGGCTCGAACCATCGATGTGCGATTTAAAGTTAACGCCTTCTTCCACAATTTTGCGGGTTCCCGAAAGAGAATAAACCTGGTAACCTCCGCTATCGGTCAGGATGGGTTTATCCCAGCCGTTAAACCGGTGCAAGCCACCCGCTTGCTCCAGCACAGACAAGCCCGGCCGCAAATACAAATGGTACGTGTTGCCTAAAATTATCTGGGCCTGAATATCGTCTTTTAGTTCGCGCTGGTGCACCGCTTTAACGGTAGCGGCGGTACCAACCGGCATAAAAATGGGTGTTTGAATAGAACCGTGAGCCGTGGTGATAATACCGGCCCGGGCTTTACTGTTATTATCTTGTGCGCTGAGTTCAAAAGTCATGGTTGGTGCTGTCCGAAAATAAAAAGAGATGCCAACAAAACTTTAGCAGCAGTCATTTAATTTATTTCTGGATTAAAAGTAAAGACAAAATTACAGCTAAAAATTTAATATGCCGAAATGGCGGCCTTATTATTTAAATTAAGTAACCCAGCAGAGTAAAATAAACATTAGAATTATGCATAGCCAACAACAACACCACTAATAAGCATTAAATTGCCCTGACAGAAAAGCCTGATGTTGGATAGCTCGATACTTGTTGCCGTTTCCGCAACTTAACTTAAGTTAAATTTATTTAATATTGCATGGCCTTTTACTTGCAGCTTTTGTTCCCTAACGCTTTATATGTGGTTTTCCTGTTGTGCCTGCTAATTCAGTTAGGTTATGCGTTTTATTATTTTATACCTTTTATTTTTTATAAGCCCGCCACTACTAACGCTAAGCTATATCCGGTTTCGGTTATTATTGCTGCCCACAACGAATTGCCTAACTTAAAGCGTTTGCTACCCGCAGTGTTGGCCCAATCTTACCCGGAATTTGAAATTATTGTAGTGGATGACCGCTCGACCGATAGTTCTACTGATTATTTAGAAGATATACAAAGACAATTTGCGGGTTTTCGGTATATAAAAATAAAAGATACGGCAAATACTGAAAATTCGAAAAAACATGCACTTATCCAAGGTGTTGCTGTTGCCCGATACGAACACTTGTTGTTAACTGATGCAGACTGTAAGCCTTTAAGTAGTAACTGGATACATGAAATAATAAAAGGTTTTAACCACCAGGTTGCTGTTGTTTTGGGGTATTCGCCGTATATAACAAAACGGGGGTTCATAAATCATTTAATTCGATATGAAACCTTGTTATCTGCAATTCAGTATCTGTCATTTTCTGTTAAAGGACACGGGTACATGGGCGTAGGGCGTAATCTGGCTTATACCAAAACCTGTTTCTACCAAAACAATGGTTTCAATTCGCATTTAAATACCCTAGGAGGAGACGATGACCTTTTTGTACAAGAAGCTGCGCAGCAGCACCAGATAAATATTGTTATTACCCAAGAAAGCCAAACCGCCAGTATCCCCAAAAATACTTATAACGAATGGTTTACCCAGAAAAGAAGACACCTGAATGTAGGCCGTTATTACAAATTAAAAGATAAGCTGCGGATAGGAATATTTATGTTTTCTAATATTTTCTTTTATTTATCCGGGATTTTTCTTTCTTTTGTATTGGAGAATTTATTCGCGCTAAGCATAATTTATATTATAAGAGGCATCGTTATATACTTGGTATATATTTTGATAGCTCGTAAACTAAAAGAGCCGATATCGGTTATTCTCTTGCCCGTACTGGACTTGGTATATATTTTTAATTACTTGGTTTTGGGGGTTTCTGTATTAATCTTTAATAAAGTGAAATGGAAATAAACAATAAACAGTTTTCTGCTAAAGCAAAACACGATTTTAAATTAATTCAGGCAGCAGTAGAAGATGGCGACGAAAAAGCGTACGCGGAATTAATGGCCATTTACAAAAAGCCGGTTTACCACGTAGTGTTAAAAATGGTTCGCAATCCCGATGATGCCGAAGATTTAACCATCGAGGCTTTTGCCAAAGCGTTTCGGAACCTGCATAAATTTAATCCCGAATATGCTTTTAGTACCTGGCTCTTCCGGATAGCCACCAATAACTGTATTGATTTTATTCGCAAGAACAAAATCAAAACCATGAGCATCGATTCGGCCATAAAAATTGATAACGGCGACGAAATTAATATTGATTTTAAAGATTTAAATCTGAACCCGCAGGAGAGTGCCATTAAAAATCAGAAGATCCAGATTATGCAGTTTATTGTGAGTAAGCTGCCCGATAAGTACCAGCGCCTGGTTACCCTGCGTTATTTCGATGAGTTATCGTACGAAGAAATTGCAACTGAGTTAAATGCACCTTTGGGTACCGTTAAAGCCCAGTTGCACCGCGCCCGCGAGTTGCTCTACGACATGGTAAAAAATAAAAAGCATCTTATTTAATGCTTAATAGTTTGTATTTTTTTAAATAAACTAAGCATAAAAAACCCGATACCACCTTGGTGTCGGGTTTTTTATTTACCATATTGTTTATCTTTGCTTTGCTCATTGTTATTGTAAGACTATGATTGGTCAAACAACTTCTATTATTCAGCATTACTTTCCGGACCTTACCGAAAAACAGGCGGGGCAGTTTGCCGCCTTAGAACAATTGTTGCGCGATTGGAATGCTAAAATAAACGTAATATCCCGGAAAGATACCGATGCCATTGCCGTACACCATATTTTACATTCCTTAGGTATTGCCAAAGTGGTTCAGTTTCCGGTTGGCTCGGCCGTTATGGATGTTGGTACCGGAGGTGGGTTGCCGGGTTTACCCCTGGCTATTTTATTTCCGGAAGTAAAATTTCAGTTAATAGATTCGATTGGCAAAAAAATAAAGGTAGTGCAGGAAATAGCCCAGGCTTTGCACTTAGCTAATGTGAAAGCTACGCAAATACGCGCCGAACAAGTAAACGAAAAGTATGACTTTGTGGTGAGTAGGGCCGTGGCCCAACTAAGCGAATTTTATCCCTGGATTCACAACAGTTTTAAAAAGTCCAACAATTCCAATCACGGTCTTTATTATCTGAAAGGGGGCGATTTAACCGAAGAAATAGCAGCCTCGGGTTTGGTTACCACCGTGTACGAATTAAAAGACTATTTTGCCGAGGATTTCTTTACGTCTAAAAAAGTTGTTTTTGTGCCGGTAACTCATTTCTGATAGAAGCCAGGCGGCTTAGATAAGTTATTAGCCTAATCATTAGTTCTTATCTCATTTAAAGATAAACAAATTACCTTATCGCTTACATAACGAGGGGCCGCTCCGGTAAATAGCTTTTTGTTATTACTCCTGATTATTATTATAAATTGTATTCAGGTAATAAAATCCGCTGTTCAGGGGAATAATTCCGGTATTCGGCTAAAATGCTTTGATTAACTGCTGGCTAGGTAGCAATTTTGATTTGGTAAAAAGCAAGAATATAGATCTTAATAGGACGAGTTTTAAACAGCTGCTTCTAAAATAGAATTCTGTTGTTGTCTCAGTCGCTCCTTATTCTAAACAATATTATTCAAAAGTAAACTAATATGAAAAGTAGTGCTCCTTAGCTTGAAATAATTGTAAAATCGGTCTTGTTTATTATAACTTATTGTAATATAATTGTTTATGAAGTGAGCTTAAATGGTTTGTAAGTCTTCAAAGAGATAAAGCAAATGAATAGCATAAGTTATTAGTTGTACCTTGAGGTGTTTATAAAAGATAGATGTTTGGTAAAGCAAAAAGCGGAGTACCCGCAAGAGATACAAGAAGCCTCAACTTAAAAAAGTTAAATTAACTATGTGTTTGCCTGCTGCTGCTTAGTGCCTTGTATTTTTTCTTTAATAATAGTATTATTAATGTATTTGTCTTAAAATTGCACCCGAAATTAGATTTTAACTTAACTTATTAATGCTTAAGCATAAAGCAAAATTTAATAAGAAAACTATTAGCTTAATTTTTAAAATAACAATATTTTAACTGTTTAATTAAGAAATAAAAATTAAATTTGCAGTTCTATTGCATGAGTTTATGAAAGGTCTACTTTTCTTTCTATTTACCTTAACTATAACTTCGGGGTGGGCGCAAGGCCGAATTTCGGGTAAAGTAACCGATGCCCGTACCGGTGAGGCCTTGCCTTTTGTGAGTATTTATATAAAAAATACAAATATTGGCACTACTACTAACGTTAACGGCGCCTATGATATTAAACTTACTACTTTCCCGGACTCTTTAACTGCTTCTTTTGTTGGCTATAAAAATAAATCGGTGGCCGTCAAAAAAAGCGTTTCGGCCCAGGTTATAAATTTTAGTTTAAGTTTAACCAGTGTTAGTTTAAACGAAATTGTTATTCGGCCCGAAGAAAATCCGGCTTTCCGGATAATGCGCCAGGTAATAGCGCATAAAAAATTAAACGATAAACGTAAGCTGACAGCCTATAATTACGAAGCCTACACCCGTATGCAGCTGGAAGCAGATAATCTTATCCAGCACAAAAAGAAACTGGGTTTACGCTCGGCCGTTACGTCTCTCGTCGATACGCAATTGTTTGTTACAGGCAGCAATGGACAAAAAGTAATGCCTTTTTTTATTTCCGAAACCTTATCGGATATATTTTATAACCGCGACCCGAATAAAACCAAAGAGCAGATTAAAGCTACCAAAATTACGGGTATTGGCATACAAGACGGCAGCTTGGTAGCCCAAGTAGTAGGAAGTAAATTTCAGGACTATAACTTTTATCAGAATTGGGTAAGTGTGCTGCAGAAAGATTTTATCAGCCCCATTGCCGACGGCTGGAAAAGCTCGTACGACTATGAGTTAGAAGATAGTTTATTTGTTGGCAAAGATTGGTGCTATAAAATAAAGTTTAACCAAAAACGTCCTCTGGATTTGGCTTTTAACGGTTACATCTGGATCGAGGAAGAAACTTTTGGCCTCCGGAAAATAGATGCTGCCGTTAGTAAATCGGCTAATATAAACTTTGTTGAAAGAATTCATTTACTCCAGGAAGAACAACCTACAGCAGCAGGCGCCTGGATGCCCACCCGTACTATTATTAACATGACGCTGGCCCGCCTCAGCCAAACGCGGCCGGGTATTTTGGTTATGATTAATACTTCGGCCAAAAATATCCAGGTAAATAACCCGCAGAAGCTATCGTTTTTTGAACAGCCCGTGCAAATGTTAGCGAAGGCTAATACCAGTTCCGAAACGTTTTGGGAGCAAAACCGGCACGACACCTTAAGTACCCACGACCAACAAGTTTATGCCGTTGTCGATTCTATTAAAAATTCGCCGCGTATGGCGCGGTTTACGCATATATTAACATTTTTAGCAACTGGTTACGAAAAGGTAGGCAAAATTAATGTTGGCCCTTACCCTTATTTATTCGCTAATAATAATATCGAAGGCTTCCGATTTCAACTAGGTTTTAAAACCAATATTGGTTTTAGCGATAAATGGGAATTAGGTAGTTATGCGGCTTATGGTACACTTGATCAGAAATTTAAGTATGGTGCCAATGCCCGTTACATTATTTCCCGGAAGCGCTGGAGTGAAGTGGGTATGTCTTATCGCGAGGATTTACAGCGAGTAGGTTTTATGTCGGATAAACTGGCCGCCAGCCCTTATTTAATGGGCTTTTCCCGGTTTGGTGATCAGCGACGCCCTTTTTATACGAAAGAAACCAGTGCTTACTTGCAACGTGATGTAGCCCCGGGTGTAACCCAACGGATTAGCTTCACTAATAAATATTTTAACCCGCAGTATAATTTTGCTTTTAAAAGCGAGCCGGACAACCCCGAACAGCCTGTCTCTACAGACTTTACTACTTCCGAAATTAGCTTTTTAACCCGTTATGCCCACAACCAAGTGTACGTGGTGAACGATAACGACCGCATTAGCCTGGGCAACGGGCAGTGGCCGGTTTTTTCTTTTAAATATACGCTGGGCTTGAAAAACGTTCTTAAATCTACAGTAAATTATCAACGTTTAGATGCCGGCATAAGTCAAAACTTTGTAATGGGACGTTTAGGTAATGCCAATTACCGGTTAGAAGCTGGTAAAATATTTTCGCCGGTACCTTACCCGTTGCTGGAAGTACATTTGGGAAACGAAACGCCTTTTTATTACACCCAGACGTTTAACCTGATGAATTTCTTTGAATTTGCCAGTGATACGTATGCTTCGCTGCATTACGAGCAATATTTCGAAGGTTTGCTGCTGAATAGTTTGCCCTTAATTAAAAAGCTGAAATGGCGCTTGCTTGCTACTTCTAATGTGCTTTATGGCCATTTGAGTCAGGAGAATCTAAATTTAATACCTGCTACGGGATCGGATGGAAAGGTGCAGGAGCCTTTTAAATCTTTTGGCAATACCCCCTATGCCGAGGTTGGTTATGGTATTGAAAATATTTTTAAATTATTACGGATAGATGTTATCCACCGCTTAACTTATTTGCAAGATCCAAATGTGAAAAAATTCGGCCTGCGTTTTTCGGTGCAGTTTAAATTATAACAAATTTATTTTTATAATAAACTGGCGTAAGCTACATCTGATTTAGAGCAGGATTAAATTTTGAAAATCCTATTTATAACCGTCATTCTGGAAGAATCTTCTGATTAGGTAAGTCATAAGATTCTTCCAGAATGACGGGGTTGGGCTGTTTGGCTATGGAATCCTTTATTTACTATTCGGTATTAAATAATTTAGAAGAATTAAACAGGTATTACCGGGTACTAAAAAAATCAACCGTTCTGCGTTCGGGGTAATATTTGTTTTGCCAGAAATTTTCGGTAAAGCCCACGTGGCCGCCTCGGCGCGGCATTTCCAGGAATAAACAATTATTTTGTTTTGCTTCTGGCACCGGAAAACACTCCGGCGACAAAAACGGATCGTTCAGGGCATTGACGAGTAAAGTAGGAATTTGGATTTGGGGTAAATACTGGCGGGAGCTGCAGCGGTTATAATAGTCTTCAGCATTTTTAAAACCATGAATAGGCGCCGTAAAGCGGTCGTCGAATTGGTTGAATGTGCGCAATTTATGATAACCATCCAGATTCATGCCATCGGGCAGTAAGGCCAGCTTATCGGTTAATTTATGGCGTAAAGTCTTCAGGAAGCGTTGCATATACATTTGGTTTTGCCATTTGCCCATCTGCAAAGAAGCACTTAGTATATGGCAAGGAACCGAGAAAACGGCCGCGGCTTTCACCTGGGGCGGTACTTGTTCGGGGTGTTGCCCCAGGTAATTTAACGTAATATTGCCGCCCATACTAAACCCAATTAGATAGCAAGCATCATACTTTTCGGTTTGCAAGGCGTGTGAAACTACGGTGTGCAAATCGTCGGTAGCGCCCATGTGGTAGGAGCGCAGCAGTTTATTAGGCTCGCCGCTACAGCTCCGGTAATTCCAGGCCAAGGCATCAAAACCAGCATTATTCAGAGCTTTTACCATTCCCAAAATATAAGGGCGGTCGGCGCTGCCTTCTAAGCCATGCGATATGACGGACAAGCGCCGGTATCCTTTTTCCGACCAATCCAGATCCAAAAAATCATTATCGGGGGTTTCTATTCTTACGCGGCGATAGGTTACTCTTTTTATTTTGCGAAACAAAGCCGGTATAATGGTTTGCAGATGTCGGTTAAAAAAATAGAAAGGCCCACCGGTATACGAAGAAGCAATAACTGGCATAATACGCTTTATTTGGCAGTACAAAATTACGTTTTAACGAGCAGAGTACAGTAAGAAGATGGATTTAAACAAACTTTTCTCTAACCGAAAAACTCGTGCCTGTATTTGATTAGAAATAATATAAATAATTTTGGAAGCCAGCAGAAAAACCTATACATTTGCAAACTCATTCGGAAAAGAAGAAAATATTTATAATAAAAATTTATGGCTAATCATAAGTC
>Ga0210040_10006490_pt1 | contig 14549 bp, 19 predicted proteins | sample CryGeyCG12114_NA_FD_185462 | JGI IMG/M metagenome (GOLD analysis project Ga0210040, IMG submission 185462) | Groundwater microbial communities from aquifer - Crystal Geyser CG19_WC_8/21/14_NA (SPAdes) (version 2) | ecosystem: Environmental > Aquatic > Deep subsurface > Groundwater | place: USA... | reverse complement strand
CTTTTACAGTAGACTTCGAGATATTTAGTTTCCATGGATTTTTGTTTCGCTGTTATTATTTTCGCTGTTTTTACTTTCGCTGTTTTTCGTTTCGCTTAGAAACCATTCTATGTTTATTGGTTGAGGCGGGTGGCAGTGTCAAGGATGCTAGCAGAGTTAAATATTGTTAGTAGAATTGATGAATTAATGAATTGACAGCAGTAATGTTGTATGCATAGGATATGATTGCAAGCGCAGACTGAAATCTTTGTTACGCTATTTTTTTCAATTTGAGGCGAATTTGTAGTAACGTTTCTTTCAGTGCTTCAAACTGCTGCTGTGTTTGTTATTAAAACCTTAAATTGACACTATTCAGCTTCATCTGAGCTTTTCAAAAACTCGAAACGTTTTAAAACAATAAAATTTATAATGAACTAATTAATGCATAAGTCAACTGAAGAAAACACTACACTCACTTCACCCCATTCATACTGTCAATTTATATTGGTTATAGTTATATTGGTTTGTTTGTAGTAGTATTTTAGGAGTGTGTGCATGCGAAGCAAACAAGTGACGCAGGATTCTTCTATGGAGCCAATTTGAGCGAGCAGGCCACTTTATGCAACACAACACAAATTACTTTCAATTCAGTCCCTGGTAGAAAGTAGGTAGGTAGGATTGTTAAAATAAGTGCAGCAGTAAATAGATATTTAAAGGCCAGTTTTGATGATTTAGATAAATTGTAGCTAGTTATAGTGACTAGGTTAAAATTCGAATCATTCTAAATGGCGACATTAGCCGATGATGATGATTCAGTGGACACTACGAGTGGAGATTCATCTTACAATTTGACGTACCGAATGACAGATGATGAAGAATGCTCAGCATCGCCTAAGAGTAAGAGGAAGATAATATCTCATAATGCAGTTAGCAAACATTTCATTTCAAGACTTTATGGAAAAATCGTGACCACAATTAGCATTGAACCTATGATGTTTTTACAAATGGTCGGGTTCTCATCTACAAGTGTAGTTGTTCAAAATCTCTACATTGATCGCATATGTCGAATCTCATTTAGCTACCCGGACTCAATATGTGGGAATCTCACCAGTACTCCTCAAGGTTTCAGATCATATTAAAAAAAACTTTTTCGTAACAAAAAGAAACTAAATTAAAGTATTATTGTTTCATTTTAGAAAAGGAGATAGAAAAGATAGCAGCTAAGTACAAAATGTATCAAAGCATTGTGGAAGCTTTCATCCCCGTATTATTTGCTCTATTTTTGGGACCGTGGACTGACAAGCATGGAATGAAGTTCCCCATGCTGTTAACATTTTGCGGCTATTGTTTCTCGTCCCTTCTATATTGTGTCGCCTCAATGGTCCCGCATATTCCTCCGAGTCTACTGCTTCTTTGCTCAGTTCCTATTTCATTAACTGGTGGTCTAGTTGCACTACTTTTATCAGCATTTGCATATATTTCCGGCCGGTCTTCAGTTGCAAATCGTAGTTTCAGAATTGCTGTTTTAGAAGGATGCTGGTTTCTAGGGTCTCCGTTAGGATTCTTGGGTGGAGCGAAGGTAAGATAGATAAACATTGTTCTATAGTAGTACTCAGTGTTTCACTAATATGGTTGTAAAAAATGCATACGTTTGAAATCTATAGGTTTACGACTGGTTTGGATTTGTTCCCGTATTTCTCATTTCTGCAGCTTTTTTTGCATCTGCATTTTTGTATGGAGTGTACATGATTAAAGAACCCTTGTTCAAATCGGTGTCAAGTTTAAGTTTGCATTCTATACTTGGGGATATTTTTGATATAAGATCGGTAAAGGATACAATGATGACCGTTTTTAAAAAGCGAGAGGGTCCGAGAAGAAAGTAAATTGAAACTTTTCGGAATGTGCATTTTTTAAATGATACCTTTTTTCTTAACATTTTTGAGGATTTTTTTCTATATAGATGGATCATGCTGATAATGATAACGATATTTTTAAGGATGCTTGCATTGTTTGGGACTATGAACGTAGCATATCTCTACACAAGGGGAAAATTTGGTTGGGAGACTTCAGCTTTCTCGACATTCTCTACAGTGGACACAATGGTGTCACTATCAGGTGAAATTTTGTGATGTACAATGGAATAAAAACGCCTATGTGCTATCACGGTAGTTGTAATTTTATGTTGTTTCAATTCATAGGTGGACTGATCACCTTGTTTGCAATGAAAGTATATGAAATTAGTGATGCACTCATTGGAATTTTCAGTTCCGTAGGATTTGTCATTTCCAACCTAGTATTTGCTTTTGCGGTTTCTGGATGGTTTATGTATTTTGGTGAGTATAAAAAACTTAATTTTCATGAGTTACTTTTAACTTATGATGAAATTTTCTAGGTTTGTTCATACAAATGTTTAGCGGACTAATCACGATTGTTTTGCGGTCAATGGTACGTACGAATTAAATATAATCCTTCAGAAATAATTGTCGTATTTATCGCAAGAAGATTAATAAAGTTATTTTACTTGCTACTGAGGTATCCAAATGTGTATCTAAAGATGAATTAGGAAAAGGTGTGAATGATTGTTATCAAATTATTAGATTATAAAATTTTAAAATTGTACAATTGTACTGGAGTTCTAGAAAAATCTTTTTTTTTTACTATTTATAGCATTTTCATTCGTGTCCATCGGCGAAGCATGCATGCCAATCTTGGCAGGATTACTTTTTAATATGCTGTATGGAGAAACCATAGTCACATTTCCAGGAGCTGTTTTCATGGTGTCCTCCCTATTTCATGGGATCATATTTTGCAGTTTCATGTATGGAATTTAGTTTAGAGAAATAGTACCTAATACTGATAACTGATGTATGAAATACTTCGTTTGAGATTTTTTCAACGGTTTGAAATAATAATTAAATATTTTCTTTGCAGATATTTTTACTTTTCGTTGCAAAAGTTTCCATTCCAAACCACGAATATTGAGGAGCAGCCTATAGAACATTATGCATTGTGAACTTGTTGTATTCTATTACTTGAACATCCAATTGGTGAAAACTAAAAATTCGTGGCGACCTCTATCATCTTACTTTATCTCCAAAAAATATCATATTAGAAATTTCTACTTCTTCAATTTATCTTTCACCATTTATATACTTAAACAACCAAGAGCTTAATGGGTTTTTATGGGGGAGCTTGAGAGCTGCCATTTTAAGTTTTTGATCAATACGAAATATATACCATGCAACTGTGATAAATATTTCTCCGGTTGAAGTTACTTCAGAATTTGATTTTATTCTCTAAATGTGGCCGAATCTGAATTAATACGTCTTCGTCTTGTATACTTGCCGACAAATGGATGATTGAATGTGCATAAATTCAACGGGGAACCAAAACAGAAACAATAAGAACTCTATAGATCTAGTTCGCAGTATGAATTGTAAGTTGCAATGTATAGTCATATTTTAGCATATGCACAGATTCCTGTGAAATCCTTGACTATAAATGATTTAAATCTCGAGTTTTAGTATAGCACTAATTAAGTTTTGGGGTCCTGAATATAAGATATACCATTTAGCGAACAAAATAAAGTCATAAAACTGGATACACTTTAGCCAACTACTCAACGTGATTTTAGTAACTATTGTAGTGAAGACTGAAAAAATAAATAAATATGCACTTCATAATTAATTGTTAAACTCATGTCAGTGTGTGTGTGAGTGAAGTACTGATTTACCATAATGCATGGAAAAAAAGCTATCGAGCTATCTAATAGACCTGATAAAACCAACATGGCGACCAGGTGCCCTTATTTAAATCTATATTGAGAATATGGAGGATCGGCTACTTGCCGCAAGAAAATATAGTATACTAGAAGTAATGAGTATCAGTATAGTGATTGTAAACTATAAACTGAAGTACAAGACAATGTTCAGATTCAGACACTCAGAATACAGCAAGCTAAATAAAACATTTTTTTGTATCGATAACGCCGTTCACAAAATAACACTTAGCACAAAATCATTTTACATACTTAACTGCTTGGACAGCGGACAGGAAAAGTATTCACGACATTGGATTTTTGTGTCTGATTTACGTGAGTGTCCATCTTTCTAACCAAAACGAAACGGTTGGAGTGACCGGACCGGACAGTTGATATTGGCATTGTCGGAAATGGTAAATGCACATTCGGTAGTTTTCTTTGTTTATCTTATTAGTGATTTGTGTGATTAAAAAGGCTGACGGAGAAACATCAACGTACGTGCAAGGTGCAACAAATGTGACTATTGAGACTATTGACAGTGTGTGGTTTGTTTTGATATGCACCGTATGCTGACTTATTCGAACCCTATGGAACACTAATTATCACAAAGTGAACCTCCGTTACTCCAACCATGGGTAAAAAACCTCGACAGCGTCGATACAACACACGATCGGCTGTTGTAGTCGTAGATTCAGACGTTAATACTAATACTAATGAGGACAGCACTGCAGGTGCTGTGGTTGTGAATTCTGTTGATGAGAAATTACTTGTACCACCAAGAACTAATCAAGACATTTTTGCTATTAAAAGTACAAACGACAAAGACAATTTCGAATCTAGTGCTTTTGCTATCATGGATGCTTACATTAAAGAGAAAGGGCTTATTGATTTGCAACTGAATTCGTACAACAACTTTATTGATAACGTGTTCCCCGAGATTGCTACTACTTGTGGAGTGGCCACGATAACTGATGAGAAGAGGAGGGTAAGATGTTTTTTACTATAGGGCAATAGGGCTACAGGGCTAGGGCTCATTGCCATATGGACCATGGACCTCAGCCATAATGGGCATCATTAGGCTGGCTCTGGTCTCATCTTTTGTCTTTTGTGTTATAGTAATTCTCCTAATCTAATATTAATCACTTATGCTTCGAAGGTGTTAGCAAGGCTAACATGTTCAGCAGTAGTTGGCTAGTTGGATCAAGTGAATACATTGGACCATAAACTTATTCATGAAAAACGCTAAAAGTCTTACTTATTCACCTTTTCACATTACAAGGTAGATAAGATTTGTATGAATAGTTGATATATAAAACTATAAACATTTTAATAAGGCAGCGCAAAATATTGTAGAAATGCTTGCCTTTGCCCATGGAATATTCCATTTGCTTTTAGCACTATGATCTCTCATGAATCTAAGAACGCATTTTTTAATTCTACAGATGGTTCATAAAGTTGCAATCGAAGCAGTGCAACTAGATGCTGAGCCCATCTACATCGACAAAGAAGATGCAATCGAACTGAAAATGACGCCACAACAAGCACTCTTGAGAAATTTGACATACGAGAAGAATGTCACAGCAGTAGTTTCCCACATCAGTACCACTGTGATCACGGGGATGGCAAAAAACGTTGAGGTGGAACGTTGTAAAGTTTTTCTTGGTAAAATGCCCATTATGGTTAAAAGCAATCATTGCTCCCTATACGTGGACCACAAGAAAAGGACTGCTGCAGCAAAAGTTACTGACCTACAGCGTCACGATTTCATAATGAGTGGAGATCTTGGTGGATACTTCATTATTAATGGAAAGGAGCGGGTATGGGCAGTGAAAGAATCTAAAATTATTCAATGCATTTTAAAAATAACTCGCGAAAATATTCCTTGTTTGGCAGGTAATTGTCACCCAAGAGCAAGCTGCAGAAAACCAAGTTTTTGTTTTCAAAACCATGTGCGATTCTTCTTATGCATATGAAGCGGAGATCCGCTCCTCAAAAAATGCCAGTTTGGATAAAGTTAGTGCTTTGTGGATACGTCTACCGCTGAAGGAGTTAAGTGACCATTACAAAAGTAAAGGGCACGATGAGTTAATGAAAGATTTGTTGAAATCTACTCCGGGATTAGTAGCTACGATACCTCGAGTCAAACAAAATGTACCAATTTATGTTCTCTTTGGCGCATTGGGATTTTCTACGGATAAAGATATATGGGAAGCACTTGGCGTTCCCGGCGATGATACAATGTTTATCGAATTGCTGAAGAATTCTTTGCCCAGGCATAGGCAAGTGCGGACGAAAGATGCAGCTTTAGAATTTATTGGTAAGCTATGAATTCTACGTATTCATTTTGTTTATCAATCATTAATTAGTCACAGCAGTATTCTAATTTTAACCAAGGTATGTAGAATAGTATTTGTATTGTAGATGTTAACTGGCAATTTTGCTCTTAGGTCGTAATTCAGTTTCTAAAGGAAATCATTCCAAGGCAGACTGCAGGAGAATTGGTCGGGAGATTGTAAATGATGAAGTTTTACCTCATCTGGGCAAAAAGGAGGAGTTTGATCGACCCAAGGGGTTTCATATAGCAGATATGGTTATCAACATTTTAAATGTTTTATTGGAACGAAGGCTACCAGACGATAGGGATCATTTGGCAAATAAACGATATATGGTAGCTGGTTCTTTGCTTGGAAAGTATTTTCGCAGGTATCTTTTGTCCCTACCCCAGTCAAACATAATGATGATGGAGTAAAAGTGCGCTGATTTCTGATTTGCACTTACTGAGGAGAATGGATATTTTTATTCGATTTCAGTGTTTTTTCCAACCTGGCCAACAGATGGAAGCAGTTTGCTGAGAAAAAGATCGCAAGGTCGCTGAGTTTTACATTGAAAGAAATCATGCCTCATGATAGTTTTACTTGTGACATTACTAGAGCTATGTCTACTGGAAATTGGGGAGACCGAACGAAGTCAGCATCAGTTCGGTGCTCAGTATCCCAGGTGAAGTGATGATTTATGGAATTACTTTTCCTGTTTTTAGTTTTTGTGAGTTAAAAATCTCATTTTTTTACAGTCACTGAATAGGCTCTCATATCTTGCTACACTATGTCATTTACGTCGTGTGGATTCACCAGTTTCTCGTTTGGGACACATGGTCGCACCTCGGCAAATTCACAGCACTTATTTTGGACTAATTTGTCCTTCAGAAACTCCAGAAGTAGTTTGAATGGTTGTTTGCAAACTCATGCTGATTTTAAAATTTACTAATAATAGTCTTTTATTGTATTTTAGGGGGATAGTGTAGGGCTTGTAAAGACTTTCGCAAATATGACTGAAGTATCTGTCAATACTGATTCCATTCCGTTCCGGAAACTTTTGATAAGTTTATGTTATCCATTGATGGTGACGGGGAAAATTACCAACACGTATGGCTGCTAGTCATTAATTTATTATGTATTCATGTTTGTGGGTTGGGTAATTGTAAGCGCTTTGATTTACATTGTGGATTTTTTAGAAATTGTCGAGTTATTCTTAATGGGACTATTTTTGGTTCCCATCCGGAGCCATTTTGTCTAGTGGATGGATTAAAAATTGCACGACGGGCATTCTATACTTCAGACAATCGTTTTTCTGGCTTAGTTCATCCTCAGACATCTATTACGTACGATATGGAGCAGAAAGCGATTAAAATTCGTTCAGACGCTGGTCGCCTAACCCGGCCTCTACTAGTGGTTATGAATAACCAGCTGACCATTACAGAGAACCACATTCGTCGACTTCGAAGCCCAAAAGACTCTTATAGCTGGCAAAATCTAATCACAGATGGACTGATTGAATACCTGGATGCAGCAGAAGAGGAATACGCATTAATTGCAATGACTCCAAAGGATTTGAAATATAACAAAAACAGCCGAAAGTGTAAATACACGCATTGCGAGATCCATCCATCCTCCCTGTTGGGTGTTAATGCTGCCCTTATTCCATTTATCAACCATAATCAATCCCCACGAAACACGTATCAAACTGGTATTGCCAAACAATCTTTGGGTCTTCCTAGTGCAAACTTTATGAAACGATTTGACACTTCAAGTCACGTATTATGCTACCCACAAAGACCCCTTGTAACCACAAAAAGTGCTCAGTATTCCAAACAGGAAGAGTTTCCTGCTGGCATTAATGCAATTGTGGCATTTTGTTCATTTTCTGGTTACAATCAAGAAGATTCAATCATATTTAATAGGAGTGCTATTGAGAGAGGACTTTTTAGGTCACTATATCTTTGTTCAGTTGAGCAAACTTTGAAAAAGGTATGGCCTTAGTTGTTAGTTTTGAATTTATTTTAGAATGCGCTTTTCATATACTTATTATGGATTACTAATTATAATCCTGTTTTAGGGTGAAAGTTTTGAAATGCCTGAACAGAATCCACGAATTTCTAAAAATCGGGAATTGAAAAAGTTTTTAAAGATTGAACAAGATGGGCTTCCATGTCCTGGAGAAGTGATAGACGATTGGGATGTTCTCATTGGTTAGATATTGATTTTTTTTTGTAGAGTTTTCAAGCATAATCTAGTGTGCCTTTAGTGTATGTAATAATACAACGTTAATATTTGCTGTCATAGGAAAGACTATTGGAACTTTAGTTAGCGGCTCAGTGGAAACCAAGAATGGTCAAATTCGGTACCAGAAATCATCCGAGTCAGTATATGTTGACAAAAAAGATGCATCTGTTGTTCACAAACGAGACCATGCTACATTTGTAGATCATGTTGACTCTACACTTTTGACAACAGATAGAGAAGGAAGCCGGTTGGCGAGAGTAAGATTAGCTTCAACCAGAATACCTCAGATTGGTGACAAATTTGCATCTAGACATGGCCAAAAAGGGGTTATTGGAATCATTTTCAATGAATGGGTAAGTACTAGTACGTCTAAAATGTAGTGTGTAATTTTGCGTTTGTAGCAGAATCGCCCTAACCGCGCTTTATTGATATAAAAATATTGAAAGTAAGTTTCATGTATTATACTTTGGATTTTATTTCAAGGTTCTTTATTGTGGGTCGATATTTTCAGGAAATGCCATACACAAAGGATGGCATTGTACCCGACCTTATTCTGAATCCACATTCAATTCCTTCTCGAATGACCATTGGTCAATTACTAGAAAGCCTCTTGGCTAAGGATTGTGCGTTAAATGGCCGAATTGCAAATGGGACTCCATTTTCAGCTCAGGAAAATCTTGAACTAGTTATGGATCGTTTAGAAGAGGCAGGATATAATCGTAATGGCAATGAAGTACTTATGAACCCGCTTACAGGAAAACGATTTGCCAGTGAAATTTTTATCGGACCGACTTTTTACCAAGTAAGTTTGCTATGATAGCCCTATATTTACGATTTTGTTAAGATTAAACGTAGAGACGGAATTAATTTCGCAGAGGCTGAAGCATATGACTGAAGACAAAATACATATAAGGAGTAGTGGAATTGTCAACAATTTCACTAGACAGCCTATTTCTGGAATTCAAAGGTTTTGAGTTTAGGACATTTATTTAAAAATATATTACAAACTAGATACAAAGATAACCCGAAGAAATCAATCCTTTTAACTTATATGCATTTCTAGGGATGGTGGGTTGCGATTTGGTGAAATGGAACGAGACTGCACTATAGCACATGGTGCCTCTGCATTCCTTCATGAAAGATTATTTTTGGTAATTTGATCATGTTTAATTTTTGGATTATAAATTAAGGCTCCATAATCATGATTTGTGAAAAAGGTTTCGGATCCATACACTGTTCGAATTTGCGACCACTGTGGATCGATGATGCAAAAAATACCCTCAAATAATGATGAAAATGCTGAAACATTTCTGAAATGTCGCATGTGCAAAACTAAAGACTATGGGGTGAGAATTTTTTCTCCGCTTTATTTAAGGAAGGTTGTGTAGCCTTTTTGGTGTCCTGTAAATGCCCTTTTGGTTTTATCTTGGTTAGTAATTGATGCGCTCCTGTACATTTTTAACACGTTTGCCATACGAACGAGGCACCCATTATATATAGCAGAAATCCATCCTGTCTTTTGTCCTGTATATTTTATTATTCATTCGATAGTTCAGGGTCTCCAAGTTCATATAACCAAACAAATAAATCCTCCCTCCCTTTAATAGTAACCACGTTTTGCATCACAGGCTTCCACTGTGCACATTCCATTTGCCTTCAAATTGTTAATACAAGAACTCAACTCCATGAATATTAACGTTACCTTGAAATGTGAACTTGAAAATCATGAGCCATTTACTAAAAGCGAACAAAAAGAGGAAAAGGTACGTACTTTTTGGGTGATCATTATGTCTTTAAATTCGACATCAATGTGTGATAAGGAATTAGAACTTTAACGTTTCATGCAAGATATATGTTTCATAGGAGCGAGAAGACAAGGCTGATGTAATTTCTAAATACATAGAGTGCATGAAACCCTATATTTCCAGTTCCGTGCTTCAGTCTTTGGATGCGGATTACTAAACCTATTATTTGAAAAACTTTTTAATATTTGTTTCCGCATACATAAACGCATATACTTACCCTGACGATGTGTCATATATTGATGTCATAAGCTAAATCACCACATTTACTCACATTTACATTTTAATAAATTTTTGATTCCTGTTAATATTGCTGTAATTCAGAAACAGACGTTGAAATATGACCATGAAATTTATTTAGTAGGTAAAAATGTTGGGAATTTTCATTTCTAATTTCATGTAGTAAGTAAGTAAAATAGACACTAGACAGTCTTCGTTTTTTGCATGCACACAATTTTTCGTAGATAGGATTGTACAATATCTGCACTCTCTTATATAATAAAAACTTCTGGTACAACTTTGCTGAACCCGATACAGTTTTTGAAAAGAATGCATAAGTTTGGGACGAATTGACAGATTGACTTTGCACTTTCAAAATTTTTAATCAGTGATAAATAGCAATAATACCAAATTACGGCTATATGATAGGTTAGAGTTACTCACGTAAATCCAATCCACAAGATACAGTCTCAACACTTATACTCTTAACTGGTTTCGTTATATTTTGAATTTAATCATGCCATCATTAAATAGTCATCATGAACACCGTTTATGCGCAAAAATAAAAAAATATTAAAAATATTAAAACTTGAAGCCACGTAGTTGATGCGTTCAAAAGTTATCGTGGAAGTGGAAACTCTGGAAACACGAAAAAAAACTGGCACGGATACATAAACCCTGTACCGGGCTAAAAATGTAAATGTTAGTGCTACATACATAGAATGGGAGCTAAAGTGCAGTCCATTCAGTATTGATCCTTACAAAGTAGCCCCTGGAATACCTCAGTTTAGGTAGAAAAAGTAAAATCTGTTTTCCCATCGAACATTGCTCCACTCCGAAGCAATCAATCCTATACTTTTTTTGCAACATGTTGCGTACTGCCACTGTCATGTCTCTCTAACCTACTGTGCAAAACTGCGCACAGTCTGTCACTAACATAATTTGCTATTCTTAGAAACCCTTTAAGTTCATTTCGCGAACGAGACTACACCAGTGCTCACAGAACTCATATTAGTTAGTTAATACGATTTGAAAAGCTCATAAGGATGTGACATAGTCAACTGTATGGAAGATCTTATTGGTGACAAGGTCTGGGTTGCATGAAAAGAATACTATATAGACCTTGTAATAGTTCCGTTACGGGGAATTCAACGTGAAGAAATATCTAGTGGTAATTGTAAATAGCATGGTGCACCGAATTCCGAATACATTTCATAGTAAGCTCTGCAAAATATAATGGATATAGGAAAGAGAATGCCAAAAACCACCTCTACTGTATTTTAGTAGTTGGCCAAATGTCAACACTTTCCAGAGTGCGGCATAATAATTAATTATATACTCATTTCCCCATTTATATTTCTGTAATACGGATTCTTCTTTAAAATTCGTTTTCCATATGACCCAAGCGTACACAGATTTCTTCCAGAATGATCATCAACTTTTTCACATTTTTTACTCAAGTTGATCTAACGGATTCGGTTTTATGACAAAGTGATTACTTGATTACGATTGTAGTCACAACATCTCTTAAAAAATAGCTTTACCGGAAGTCGAAACATAATAATTTGTCCATCCGCGTAAACATATATAAATTTATTATTCCCTTCAGGGAAACGTTTCAAGTATTGCTGTTCATTTCATGCATGAAACCCTCTTGTCAGTGAAGAAAAACTTAAGGAAAACAGATGAAGCAGTCATACAACCAATATAATTGTTTTTAAAGGACAAGGACAATAGTTTCGAAATTCTGGTATCATCAGCGTTCAAGGTATTTCACTGGGATAAGTAAAAGTGCTTCTGACTAACACTACAATTAAGTTCAAAGCGCATTGGGAAATTTGCCATTTCGCTTCACGGATACCACACACGGACTGACTGAGTATGGCTACGCACTAGATAAACAGTTGAGAGGTTTTCTGTACACTACAGCTAAGCTCACAACATTTTGCTAACTATATAACTTACTATAATCTCATGTATAAAGTGGTGTTTTGTTGAAAATCGTATTTTAATCCGAGATGACTTTTGATTCCTTTCGTGCTCCACACTTATTATTACAGCAAACTGTGCATCTATTTTTACAAAGACATGAAAAGAACTAAAACTTTTATTCCCATCGCCAACATTACCCCTGTATCATTATGGACAACGCTAAAAAGATTGAACCCAGGAGAAATGCAAATAAAATGGCACTAGTGTTAGCCCCCGTGAAATCCTCCTTTGTTCTATCGTACCCGTGTAGACGTACAAATCATGGAAACAGGCACAACCCAATAGTCAGTGTTGTGGTTTGTGCGATCAAAATCGACCACAGTAACAGAAGTGGTAATAGACACGGGCATAATTACGTGAGTCCGCTCTTGATCACTGTAACAACTTTCTTTCTCCTATGTTCAATTCCATTCGCATTTGCTCTCACCAAAACAACTGGAAGCAACCAAGTGGATAAAAATTCCGAAATCTCAAAAAATAATACTAATCTTTGGCTCCTTGTTTTGAACTGCTCATCACTGCTGGATCAATTGAGAACTCATGAGCACAAGTTTCGTCATCGAAGTGGTGGTGTTTTTAATGTACCAGATATGGGCAAAAGTCGATTACCAGTTGTGGAGTCCACATTGTTCCCTTTCCTCACCTCTTTAACCAAAGAGGAAAAAAGTGGGAACAGTATTTTAGAGTCCGGCTTCAAAGATAGTGCACAGTTGAGCAGTTTCAGTAATGTGCATGCACGTAGAAGTAGTAGTAGTTGGTATAACAATGGTGCCGTCATTAGTAGTTTCAATAGCGGAGAGGAATCTCAGCAGTTGACTTCTTCGGCGACTACGGAAAACTTTCAGAGTGGAGAAAAAGAAATTCTCCATACTTTGCACCATGGACGTGGTAACGATCGTATACAAGGTAAGTTTTGTCATAAAATTAGCTCAAGTCTGTCAGTTTTTGTCAACGAAGCATTTCTCTAATTTTGTATGTCGTTAGTCCTTTGTGATGTTTACAAGGCTATTAATAGTCGCTTAAAAATAGTTTCATTAGTGGTTTAACGACGACAGAAGAGAATGTTGTTTTTAAGAAAAATACTTTGGAAATATGAGGCATGGGAGTCTGATAATTTTCAAAATTTTTAGAAATCAAGTATAAAATAAAGTCTCAATAAGTCTCAGTATAAATCGTAAATCATGATAATATTTCCGCGAAAGCTTTTCTTCGATGAAATGAAAGAAAATAAGAAAATACTCATATAGAAGATCCGGCCGTAATTCTTAGCTTAAGGTTACCGTACCGTATGCTACAATGACACTACACAACGTAAATTTTACCTATGCCGTGGCCGTAGCTGTATGATTATCACTTGACGTGACATTAATTACACGCCAAAAGTTTATAAAGTATGATTATCAAAAAAATTATGGAAATCTTCCTGCTCCTTTCCTAAAATACTTTCACCCTTCAGGCATGTAACTACACTGACTGATAATGAGACATCATTAGGCATACTTACCTTAAGATGCTGAGATAAGATGAATTATTAATAGGAAAAAGCCCCAGTCTTAACGATTCATTTTTCATTTTATGTTCACAGATTCGTATATCCACGTGCCAAATTTCATTCAAGCAATTCTCACTCTCATCATATGCGGCCTTTTACTAACTTTTACATTGGTGATCATAAAACAAGCGAGAAATTGGTAAGTTTTATAGACTTTACTATTGTAAAAATATCGTTCGAAACCATTATTTGCAACGAATAAGACAAATTACGCTTATATTAGGTGCGCTACTTGTGAAAGTCGCAAAAATAAGTCCATGCTTTCTCTTGAGAGATTACATTCTCTACATGAACGAAGGAATAATCAAGGACTTGCCGAAGTTGTATCAAGTCCAAATACAACCAATTCGTCCGGGTCACCAACAACACCGAAAATAGTCATTTCGGTTCACGATAGCAGAAACAGCTCACTTAAACACGCGCCGCATTCGAGTGAAACCTCCACCTCACAAAAATTACAGGCTCCCGCGCCTCATAAATTATTTCGAAGACACTCGGGTCCTTTCTCTGATGATATAATTGGTAAGTCAACTCCATTGAAACACTAATATTTTATGTTAGCAAAACTGTATCTGTGTTATGCTTATGATCGAGTAACTCGCTCATATTTGTTTCTCATAGCATTTGCTGGAGAATCATATAGACATAAAAACAAACCTGGACCTGCTAAACAACACCGTCCAACA
>Ga0210040_10006489_pt1 | contig 14550 bp, 11 predicted proteins | sample CryGeyCG12114_NA_FD_185462 | JGI IMG/M metagenome (GOLD analysis project Ga0210040, IMG submission 185462) | Groundwater microbial communities from aquifer - Crystal Geyser CG19_WC_8/21/14_NA (SPAdes) (version 2) | ecosystem: Environmental > Aquatic > Deep subsurface > Groundwater | place: USA... | reverse complement strand
CTAGCTTTAAGATCCAAAATCGTCGGAAATTGTTCATACTTTATGATCCAAAAAGTTTGGAAATTTTCACTGTTTTAGAATCCAAAAATATTTTAAAATTTTCAGTGCTTTGAAATGTATTTTTTAGAAAAATAAAAAAGGTAAATAAATCAATGTTTTTGTAGAGATGCTTTAAAAATTTCAATCGACTTGGACTAACCTGGAAATATGAAAAAAGTATGATTTTAGTTTGAAAGACCAATTTTTTGTGATTTTTACAACGAATTTTGTTCCAACTATTGCTCAAAAACTATATTGCTCAACTGTAGCAAGGAAGTTTGCCTACTTTGTTCCATTGTGAGATAGCTATCCGATGAAGACTCATAATTTCGTGGGCCCGGTGAATCATCCCGTAGCTAATGCAATAAACATGTCAGATTTTAAAAGTGACTACAAATTGGTTTTCATTGTGTTCCAGAGATTATACGTTCAGAGGTGAACACAAATTCGTATTTTGTGCCTAGTATTGTGTGTGTCATAAAGTGTTCCGTTTGAAAGATGAAATTATCTTAAGACATTATTTAAATTACCAGAGTTGCTGTTCCATTAGGAATAATATTGCAATGTGCTTTTGATTTTGCTAAAAAAACCATAACTTATATGGGCCTGAGAGATTTTTGCATGCCATGTAATGCATTAGCTTAGGAATAGATACAGGTAATTTTGGAAATTTCTCAGAATAAGCGCTATAAATTATAAATTGTGTCACTGTGTTAAGTGCAATAGTCTAAAAAAATATTTGGCGGATGGTTTTTTGTTTTTTCTGCATTGGAATCAGAATAATGCTTCAGAATCCAGACTTGAAAGAAATTTGCTCGAAAGGCACGAAAACTCATAACATTGAAACTAACCTATCAGATCATAAATATTTCCAAAAAATATTTTTTCAAGGAATTTTTACAATATTATTAACGATCAAAGATCACACATAAATCAAAAATTCACTAATCAAATAACAATTTGCTCGACATAATTAAAATTCAGAACATTGTTGCATCATCATGTGCCGTAATAAAATTATGCATTGCTCTAATTTCACCGTGCAAACTAACTAAACATGATGCATTATTTGTTGAATGACACGACGCTTAATCAACAGGATGATAAATGCTCCACCCAGAATGTATGCATCCTTCAACTCTATCGTCTAAAAATCACAAAACAGTATGTAATCTCTAAATTCGAAATCCAGATTGCGAAAACACACTGGAAAATTTTGTCAAATATGCGAAAAAAGTAACTTATTTCATTGTTGCAAATATTATAAAAAGAATAATCTGAGCATTCTACAAACTGTAAACATGGGCATTCCATTGTTACCAAACTAACAAACTAATATATGCGCTCCACACTCTGAGCATTTAATATGGGAACCAAAAGGTAAACAACTTTTATAAAAATTGATTTGTGACTCTGTCCATATGAAACATCCTACAAGATTTTACTTGCTCAATTAATTAATTCACATCCATTATTAAGTTCCAATAATCAATTGATTATCGAAAATCGTGTGTACGTGCTCTCCATTCATGATGTATGCACACACACAAATATCAAGGTTGAAACATGCATAATAAAAGTCCGCCCAGAGTCCCAAAATGTTATTTATCTTTTCCGTATAATACACTTTTGATCTATATAAGTTCACCCGATGCATTTCTTATAATCAATGATGACAATTATTATTTTCCATTGCCTTTATACAAAAGTTTCAATAGACTCATTTAATCGTATTCTCTACCAACTAATTAAAAATGAACTAGAAAAACAAAAGACGACCTTGTAGAACTGTTTATTAAAAATCAATTATGAAAATTATAGTCACTGCCCTCGCAATTGTAAATGAGATGCTAGTTTTTTTATAGACAATCATAAGTTGGTCCATAAATAGTAAGCAGTAGCATTTTTAGGGTTTCAAAGTCATTCTAACGAAAAGTTTGTAATCTCCCAATCTAAATAGACATTTTTTGCGGCTTTAAATTCACATTTTGACTGCCCAAGATCCATCATTTTTCATCATACATGTCACACACATCTAAATGTATCTCCAATTTCAATTAAACTAGATCAGAACATTACATTCAAATTGGCCATACGAATTGAGTGCAACTGACTAATATCGAATAAATTTATCCGATGGTTGTCCAATAGTAAATACAAACCAGCATTGTATTTAAGTTAGTATGCATTATTAACATATACATATGGTGGCTCATCACAGCAGATTGATGATATTAAGACATACTACGTGAAATTGAGGCCATGTTTATATTGTGATCAACCAACTTACCTATGCTAGAATCATTGCGTGCTAACTCTAAATGTAGTGAAAACTAAATTGACCTTTGCACTGGGCATCTACTATAATAGATTGCCATAAATCCATTTTTGATGCGGAGCAAATGAAGATGGCCGCTATAGTTAGTTAGTTAGTTAGTTGCCAACATGGAGCACAGTTATAAACATGTCACAAAATGTGCTTATCTGATAGAGACGGCCAAATAGATTACATTTCATGTTGCTATATCTTACAATGGGGGTGACTCCATGCATGACATTTTCAGACAAATGAATGTTCACTTGTGGACACGGCTTGGTAGCTTAATTGCAATTTTGATAGAGATTTTTCAATTTTTAGGGATTTCGATATAAACTCCGTGAAATTTTACTATATAGTAATATAGTTATAAAGCGAGTTAGCAATTGCAGGGTTTTTGGAATCGTGTATGTGTTTTACACTAATGTTCATTGTCAGATAACCCCTATCAAAGATTTAGCTTCTATCAGCTCTAACTAACTAACTAGACTTTGTATCAATTTTGTTCATCACAAAATACATGGTGTACATAATTTATCTATCTGCCTACTACGCTGAACATCGTATATTATTATGGGAAACCGGCTTGCGAGACAAATTGTAGATACGATTTGTGAATTTTGCATGTGCGACATGGTTTTTAACACAAAGAAGCGTATAGACTGCTCAGTCAGTGAAAATAAGTTTTGCCTTTCATATGGTTTAGTTAGTTAGTTAGTTAGACAGACTGACTCAATAATGTCTGTTCCCACTTTTCTCGTATGTGCGTGAAAAACAGGAATGCATTACAATGACACAGGTCATTGCCAAAAACTTGGGAACTAACAATGCAAGGTTTATATCAAAAATGACTTGATTTTTTAAGCATTAGATGCTTCAGGCTGAGTGAATTTTCTCCCGAATTTTTACAATGCAAAAATTTCATTGCAATTTTAAAATGAAATATTTTGATTTTGAAACTTTTTTGCTGATTGAGGTTCAGAAGCAGTGGCAAAATATATTAGTTTTGGATGTTAACGAAGTAAAAAATGTTTTATTATAGATTTGCATGAATATTTTTCGAATTTTGAGAGGAGAACAAAAAAAGTAGCATCATTGTAAGAATCACACAGTTCCCATTGTTGACAGGAGTTTAAGGAACATGCATAAAGTTTTTGAGCACGCAAAAACCGGTTGTGAGCAGACAACGGTGAATGAAAATGATAATCATTTTGTTTATGTGTATGTGTACGCAATTTCAGATTCAAAACAAAGGCTTTGTGTCAATCATATGCGGAATTTTTTGTATTACTGTCTATTGTTTTTCCCCAATGGGGCAAATATTTTGCCAACTATTTGAGTACCGAAATTGCATTATGGTCATATTCCGTGCTTTGCATTTGAACCTATGGATTTTTTTTGAGCAAAATTTGTATGCTAATGCTATTTATTTATTAATTTGACAAAAAAACACTGTAAGTGGACTTACAAAAGTGATGAAGCGTGTTGCATATTTTATAATATCAGCTATATTTTCAATCCTATCTTGTTTAGCATATCTCACAACTTTTGCCATAAATTTTCATTCAAATTTACCGAAAATAGGACTAAAAAATGTTCACTACATATAATTTTCTCTGCTTTAGAATCTAAACCATCAAATTTTACACTGCTTTAGAATCCAAACAATGAAATTTCTCACTGCTTTAGAATCTAAACTAGAAGTTTTAAAAAGTTCTATCCCCGTAACCAACCACTATATTCCATTTCCCCATGGTTTGGCTACCCAAGCAAAATATCATAGAGACCAGACACACCTGCGGGATTCCAAAAGAAAGCCACTCCATTATTATTTCACTACATAAGGGATCGCCCTGCATTTTTTAACATTGAAAATTGAGCGCTTGTCAATTATTGACAATAGGTATTCATTTGATTCGATTGTTGTGTACAAATGAGACTCTCTTCTTTAGGCCAAACTCCAATAGCAATGAACTCTAGTTAGTTAACAATAATGTACAAGCTACATATACAGCTCTCAAATGTGTCAATAATAGTTGCTCCGCAATTTCATTCCCATTGTCATGGTCAATCCTCACAGTCACTTAGCTATATGGAAATAATTAGGGAGCAAGCGGAGAAGAAAAAAAAATCTATGCATCATTTATTATCCGTGGTTCCGTTCCATCGCGGTCCATTGTTACCTTCATGTTATATATTTAAAATAGCTTAGCTTGTCAATTTTTCAATCTTCCCAGCTGATTTTTTTTCCATTAGAATTGCTATAGCTATATACCTACTGACTGTGAGACTTTGCAGTCTGAAATTTCGATGCGCAAAAAGCCCCGTGACTGACCTTTGTTTTTTTTCTCACCTGGGACTCGTGCACTACAAAATTCTCATCTCATATCCATTTCACAGGATAGTAACTAACTAGCTAACTAGAAAAAAGAGGTTATTTAGACCCATGCTCCCCATAAATTAGTGCACAAACAATATACTGTTTTAGAACTGTAAGAAACGAAAACTTCGGGGGGTTCCCTGTTGTTCATTTTTATGAAAACACGGAAGCTCAACAATAATAAATCCCAACTCATCACCCCATTGTTTCATTTTACTTTTCTCCCTATTGTAATATTATGGTCGACCCGCATTCAACAAATAGTGTTTGAACCAGAAAAGTGTACACGCAGTGGGTTACTTTTTTGCCGAATAATTAAAAGTAGATTAAAATCTTGGCTTGGGTCAAACATTATTGCATTGTAGCTTAGAAAATTGAGAAGGGGGGACTATTGCTATCATCGGTTTTTGCATATTATTTCCCATAAGGATTTGCCGAAAATGCATTTCGATTGAAATTTTTGAAATATCAAGTCTTTTGAACAGAAAAGAAATGTTTTTTTTTCGCTCTGCAAGGAATTTACTTACTTAGTTAGTTAGGGATATTGACCTATTGGTCATCAAATTATGCATCCCATAAAAAAGATACCGCTACTTGTTTTCATTATACTCACAGTCAGTTTGCCTGACACACAGACATGGAGCAAAAAAAGTGGTTACAATACGGACCAGGCATTCAAAAGCTCATTTATTAATCCACGTTCTCATTCATTTGTTTATTTATTGTGCATGATGTAAACGCCCCTACGTTGCATTAATTCCTATAATTTGTCCCATTATGTGGTTTCGTTTGCCATGGTTAGTTAGTCAGTTCTTTATCCCATTAGCTCCGTTCCGGGTGGAGTTGAAAATATTCGCAAACTCATCTCTGTTTTTGTTTCTATTCTATGGGCAATATCAAAATAGGTTTTGTGTGGACCACTTTTATAAACGCACTATATTTGGGTGTCATACTAACATGGGATATATAAAGAAGATTTGATGACTTTCCATATATTTGATGAGTTTTTAATGGAATTGTCATTTCGAAAGTCAATTCCTGCAAAATGTTCAGATGACCGAAATTGCATACTATAAGTCATTGTGTTGTACAGTTTTTCGGCTATTCGGTTCTATTTAATACTTGGCTACACTGTACTAGAAATTCAGTGCAAAATATGCTGTACACCAAGCAATGTGGTTTCAAACTGGCCTTTTTGTTCGCATTTTTGCCACACAGGAAGGAAATAGCTGTCTACATATTTGCACAATGATGATAGCAGGAACAAGGTATAATTGTCAACATATGTCTCATTACTCATTTCCTTCAATATGATGGAAAATTGTAACCAAACTGAAACAGTTCGTGACTACTAAAGCTATAAAGACAATAAAAAAGAGCATTCCATTCAACTACGTGACTAGCATGACTTACAATGGACGTTAGTTGCATTGAAACTTGTGCGCTAAAGATAGCAAACTTGAAATACACTATATGATTGTTAGTTAGTAAATGTATATTTTAGTTACATATTGGCTATGTGAAATTCAATTATCAAAATCAGAGTGGAGTGGATTTTGAAGATGAAAGTGATAATGTTACTCAAGTTAAAATCGAAGTGGATCCTGATGGCTTTGCAGAAATGGATTCTGAAGACAATTCTGGAGAATTCGAACATGATTCTCCCTCAGAGAAGCTTAATAACTCCAAATGTTCACTTTTTTTAAAGCATCGATTTTTTTGTTAAAATTTTAAACTACGGACTGCCCTTGACTGCCCCTACAGATTTAAAAAGTGCACTACGAAAATGCAATGCACAAATTGAAGCTGAGAAACCTGAAATCACGGATGAATCCGAAGAGCCACCAAAAAAGAGATTTAAATCAGCGGACGAACGCAAAGTTTCGGCAATCCCCCAGCGGATGCCCAAGTATTACAACGAAGACGAGATTTTTAGTAAACCAAGCCCTTTGTATGGGTCAATACGATTCGGTTATCCCCAAAACTTTCTATGTATTCGAAAATCAGATGGAGTAGTCTGTGATAAACATTATACCAAGGCCGATAGCATTATGAGACATGGATTGGCTCACTTAAGAAAATTTCCACTTTATTGTCGCTTCAAATATACGGAAAAATGCCAGCAAATCTTTAGCACAAATGCTTTGAGGAATCAGCATGCTGTACAGGATCACAATAGTAAGAGGAATGAAATACTAAAGCTATCGCTATGCCAGATTGATTGTTTTGAAAAAACGAGTATTTTTGAATTACATAGGTTTGATGGAAAATTTAGTGGAAAAGAAAGGGGAATTTGAGATGGCCCATAAGAAAGCGCGGTTGGAAGAAAAAGAAGATGAATTACGTGAAGCCAGTCGTGTTTCTGAGTTTGTGAAATCTGAATTCGATTTCTCCGATTTATTGTACAAAGGAGAAGAAAATGGGGATCAAAGTGTGCTTTACAAATGCATCAAATATAAACCTGGACCTGGTATCGGAGAATTTACTTACGAATACAAAGTTACAACTACTAATTAACTGCAAGTTTAAAACTCATGATTTTGAAGACATGGTTTTACACTGCGAAAAAAAATTACATGTCAAGGGTCCTGTATTCAAATGCACTCATTGGAAAAAATTGAAGTGCTTCAAGGGTTTTAAAAGTCAAAAGTCAGATAGGAGGTCTCATGTAGAAAGTGTGCATGAACTCCCACGTATGTATAGTATTGATAAAATCAAGGGGACCAAACGTTAAATATGACATTTTTGGGAATAAAAATATTTGTCTTTTCAGAATTTATCACGGAATCATTTAGTACTGCAGCTAGTAGTACTAAAGCTCAATTGCAAAACCAAACGTCTGAGACTTTTTCAGATCACACAAAGGTTACAGGTAAAACTAGGCTTTAGTTTTTCAACAACTATTATTGTTGATAGTCTTGCTAATTTTTCACATTTGTTTCGTTTCCAGGAAACATAAAGCCAGTATTATGGTACAAATGTGCGGATCTGAGTTGTGACCAACTGTTTGACGACCAGGAAAAACGGTAAGAGCACATGAAAAGTCACAGAGATAACTTTGTAAGCACTCGGAAATGTCCAATATGCGGTATTTCTCACCATGGAACTCAAGTGGCTTTTAAAATGCACATGAAAACACACCAATACTTCTTCTTATGGAAATCTTGGTGCCAATTTTGTCACTTTGGGTATGAAACTGAAGGAGCCAAAAAGGAGCATGAAAAATTACATGAACCGCATTTGCAAGAATATCCCTTCCGATGTGTATTTTTTCTTCACATTTTCAATAATTGTGTTCAGTAAGTACAGTACACAAACTATGGTCAAACTGATTGACCGGCCTCTATACATGTTATAATTATAATTAAATACTTCTCATGCAGCAGACTGAAAGAGCATACGAGAACCGAGCATTTTACAATCCTCCCACAATGTCCTGTCTGTCTCAAAAGATATTCTTCGGACAAAAATTTAATGGCACATTTACGGGAAGTTCACGTACCCCGTTCTGGTAAGCCTCATACATGTTCAGACTGTGGGTGGGCCCAGTTTGCCACCAAACTCCTTCTCCATGGTCACATATACAAAAAAAAGAGGAAAAGGAAAATGGAATATATTTGCGAGATCTGCCAACAAGAATTTAGAACTGCCAGATTGTTAGGAAACCATAAATGGGAGGAACATAGAATTCAGAAACCCATCCAGTGCTCCCTGTGTGATGCAAGATTTAGCACTCGCGAATCATTGTATTCGCATCAGGATATTGTACATTCTGGTATGATATATTTTTTGCATTTTTTTGCTGTGTGCAGTTAACTTATGTTGATGATTTGGATATTTTCCTTTTTGGTTTATAGGAAGGGCACTGTTTACATGCTCCATGTGCAGTTTGCAACTAAAAACGGAGCAAAGTTTACTGAAACATGAAAATATGTGCGAACGGAAGAATTTGAAAGCTTTAAAAGTATAAATCGAATGAGAAGAAACACGAAATGGAGACAAATTAATTTCATCATTAAAGTTCAATCCACTGTCGGTTATATTCGAAATTAGCGTGATACACGTAGTTGTAACCTTGTAACTACCATAGGGAGTTAGGGATGTTCCGTAACGAAAAACGAGGACGCAAACCAAAAAAACTAAAATCTATGGTTTTCTTCGTTATTTTTCGTGCTGTGGCGTCCTGCCTACACAACAGAACGAAGAGTGAACGCAAAACGATCTTTTTTTCGTTCGTTTTGCCTTTGCGTTCACTCTTTGTTCTGTTGTGTAGGCAGGACGCCACAGCACGAAAAATAACGAAGAAAACCATAGATTTTAGTTTTTGGTTTGCGTCCTCGTTTTTCGTTACGAAACATCCCTAACTCCCTAATAATAACTAACGTAGATTCTCCCAATCGGAGTTACAAAACGTATTGCTTTCATTGCTTTCAATATTATGCAAGTAACACAATACCTACATATTGCATTGTGTCTGGCGGCAAGTAAATTGTGATGTGTGAAGTGTGTGAACCGATAACAAAGTAGTTTCACTGTATACAGACAAAAATCTATTATGTCTGTATCCGAACCACGTTTTGGCGCCAGAATCTTCTTATTCACATATTTCTGAACAACTTCGTTCCAAATACGAATATTATCTGCCATGTTTCTGTGTGTCCTGTACAGCTGGACACAGAGTTTTAGTATCTGCGTCAAGTTCAAGCTGGTTTGGAAAAGTAATTCGCTCTTGTCGAAAAATATAAAATATCCACAATTTTTCCTGAGCCTTTAATATTCTGGTAAAGGGTAATATTGCAAACTTCATTTGCAGATATTTATTCTTCAAAAATATTTTTTATTCCCAACCTTTTCCAAAGTCAAGTCAAGTGCTGGTTTCCGGGAGGTTTTTTTGAGGTGGTGTTATAAAAAGATTGAATTATCAGCTCGGAAGTTATGTATAATTCGTACAACGGCTCTATGTAATCACTAGGAAAATGCGGGACATCATGTATATCAAAAAAGTGTTCGTACAGCTACGTGTTCGCGTCCTTGGGCAGGAGTAATTCTCCTATGTCGTCTTTGTGTGTATGCGTCTATTCTGTAAAATACCCATTCACAGCAGGGTACGCATAATAATCCTTTCACATATGTGGTCAGTTTCTCTCAGCAACAAGAGAACAGGTAGAAAATACAGAATCCCAGAATCACAAGTACAAATAGTCCTCCCATTGAGTAGATAGTGTGTACGAAAAGCGTGCATGAGTTGAAAAGTCTCCATACATATCCGCGTTGGCTTGTGTCACAAGTGGCATCATAGCAATAGTTTGACCAAGCATGCTACCCGACACAAGCTTGTAGAATAGATACGTCACAGCTACGGTCAATGGTATGTTCCATGGGAACAACACTAGATTATAGGAAATGTTCGTAAGTTTTTAATATAGCAATGATAAAAGCTTAGTCGGAGCCAGCAATCGAACCCGGGTAGTTTCGCTAACATAGCTACTCCCCAGAACCATCCCTCCACCATGACTCCATTACAAAGTGAACATTTTAACACTGCTATATTTTGTTGTTTTACCGCGAATTACATGAATACAATAGATTACTATAGGTCGGAATCATGTGCATTATCTCCGGAATTTCAACCTTGTTAAATCTTCTACATATGTCTGTCAAGTTGAGTGTCGGGCTTCCCAGGCTCCAAGACTCGTTCAGGCAAATTGATATATTCGAAAAGGTATTCGAATAGGCTTCGTCATCCAGTCTTAAGGTGTTGTCTTCTCGAAGTAGAATAGTATCTATTTTCGACCACATAATAGGAATGATGCTATGTACTATGGGCTTCTCAAACAGGGCTCTGCTGCATGGATACGGGCTTCGGAATGGTTGAGTTCTACGGGTCATCTTGACCCAACAGTTGCACAGGATAAGCAATTCGAAAGCTCCTGTAGTCACTTGTGGCAGCAGTTCCTTAGTCGTATCATCCTCTATTTGGCAAAACAAGTATGTTTCACTGGGCACATTCGTAGTGACAAATGAATGCAGATCCAGTTGGGTAACAAAGTTGGTCATGTTCGGCTTCCGTTTGCACTCAAACGCACAGACTTTAGACGTCTTAACATGCTCCAAAGGGACTGATCCAGTTGTTAGGCAGATTCAAGAATTGTTCTGTTGTGGTTATTTCGTCTTTGTCTAACTATTTCATGCCGGCTCTGTCAAATATCAGCAATGGGGGAGGGTGGCTCCGTTGTAGCCCCTTCTATATTCAATGCCTATGAGGATTGGAAACATCCCATAAAGTATGGTAATCCACAAAAAAAATATCCCATAATTTGATGACTTATAAATATTTTTTTTCTAAAAATATTTTTCTGCATTGCTAATTAGCAAACCAACTAACTAGTTTTCACAAGCAAAATGAATAAGGAAAAGTTTTTAGGTAACTAACTGGGTCACTAACTACGTAACTACGTAGTTCAGTACGTAACTGACTAGTCACGCAACTAAACAACTAACTAGATGATGAGAAATAGAATGCGTATAATGTACACACTCACATGAAGCAAACAACGCAGCTAATACGATATACAATATTGGCTAATACAATATGGGTACAATAGATAAACTGTTAAGGTAGGTAACTTTTTATTCTGCATGACGAAATAGAAAATGTGCAATTTACATGCTTTATATCTGATGATGCAAGCAAAATTGTTAGGATAGGTAACTTTCAATTCTGCATCCTATTCGCTTATATATAATACAATCGTTCACATCGTTAGATTTAACAAATTCAGTTTTATTCAAAAGTTTTTACTATTTTTACACGACGATGCATGAGATCATGTCAAATTGGTATTCATTTTTTTTACCATGACGCAGTTTATAATTACTGCGTACAATATTTAACATGCTACGACAATTTGCTTGGACTGCATTCATTAGTGATCCTATTAAAACAAAGCGGTGATTAACAAAATTATTGTGTGACTGATAAATAGATAGAATACTGATAGACTGAGAAAATTAACATTACTGTGATGATGGGTTTTCTTGATTTTGTTTGAATCTGTTGTTGAAAATTGAGTGGTCTTAATTGTTGATGTTGTTTGTTCATCCACCACTGCTACTTGGGTAATATTTACAAGCTGACTGGCTGGATCTTCTGAAAAACAAACAAATCGATATCACATTCAAACTACAATTATTCAATTCATGATTTATACAGTACCTGTTGTAGCTTGATTAGAAGGGTGAATATTCGTCATGGATGTTGTTGACGTATCCGAATCTTGTAATATTTCCGTTTCTGTAATATAAACCACACCATTACACATTTACGTTTCATTTGCATTTGCAATGAACATTCCAAAATATATTGAACAAATTACCGAATCGTCTCATTGGAATAGGAGGTGCCACTGTTAAAAAAATCTATTAGTAGGATAATAATACTTAATCTTGTATAATAATACTTGGATCCATAATTAGCCCAAAGTTGCAATGAAATATCACTGCATTTCGATTTCCCATGACGCACAACAAACACGCAATGATGCCGCACACACTCACTGCACGTTGTGTATTGCACACATGCTAGTGTGCTATACACCACAAAAACAAGAAAAAACGAAACAAAATTCATTTTATATGAAATGAATAGCAGGTAGGAACAAGTTAGTCGATGCACGATGAAATCAACAGTGACGCTGTGAACATATACAAATTTAATCAAGCTGAATAAATTATACTGTAATCAATCAGAAGCAATTATGTAAGAACGAATGCAATACGTCATTATCGGTCAATTACTGTTATCAGGTAAAAAGTTCAAGTGCGTTCATGCAATCATGTAATCTAAAGAGTGAATGCATTACGTTACTATGAGATAATTCTTATCACATAGTCATGAAGCATGCACACACGGAACGAAATAAACAAGTTTTTTTACTGTATTCAAATGTCTTTATTTTTTCCAATTGTTCAGAAATGAACTTTGCTCTTTGGAGATTTTGGTCCTCTTTTTAAAAGAGGTTATTTACTAGCACTAGGGTTGTAGATATTTTTTTATTCGTGGACTTTGAAATATTCTTTCATTGTCTTACAGTTTTGGTTTTGACATTTTTTTATTGGTCTTTTATCAAAACTTAATCCATTGACAAAAGATGTCACAATATTGTCATTATGACGCTTTCGAAATCCAAACTGAGCACAAGTCTGCTCAAAGCTGAGTCCTTTTGATCGACAATGGGCAAAGTAGAGACAAAACTGTCCGCATACATTAGAGTTTGGACTTTGCACAGGACGTAAGTTTTGCACAAATATTTTTCGATTGCACATAAACTTGAATTTAGATGTCTTGCTACATTTATTGCTTCCAAAGCTATCAAAGCACTCCCAATGATCTTTCCCAAGTCCGTAAACAAATATCCAATGTGTTCCAGATTTAGTACTGTCGTCAGTATTTACAATATACATGATTGGAAAGTTGTGCGTTGCATGCTGAAATTCATCTGCAGCTAAAACATTGAATGAAATGTCTGTGTCCTGTAGCATCTGACCCAAAGTGGTTAAAAATGACTGGTATTCATTTTACCGTAGCGAATCCGTGTTTATCAATTTCCAAGACGCTATTTTTTTCAGAAAGCAGGATAACTATAAGAGGGTTTTCTGTAGCTTTAAAAAATGTGAATTGTAGTTTCAGGTTTCCAGTCGGTGATGTATCTGAACTACTTAGCTCAATGATTTGAACAAAATTATTGTCGACCCAGCTAGCTCTGTTCACTTCTGAATTGTCGGGAACATTTAAATCTTGAAAGTTTTTCTCGAATGCTACTAACCATCGATCGGAATCAAAGTCAAATTCCGATAATGCGTACTGAGACAGATCGTCATTTAAGGTAACAGCTAATTTACTCAAATTAAAGTGACGAAAATTAAATGGGTCCGCATCCAACCGTCCCTCATATGCTTTAAGCAGTTAAAGGTATAAAAAAGAGCTCGCACGATTCCTGGGATGGTGGTGACTGCTGCTCGCTAGCAGCCACCACGACTGATTCATCAGTCGTCTCCTCCTCCTCTTGAGCTTCAAGCTCATCATCTGAAATAATAATGGGCCTATTAGGTCTTTTAAATCGATAATGTCCTACAAATGAATCTGAAGAATCAGAAGAGTCTGACTCTTCTGATTCGAAAATAGCGATTCGGAAATAAAGATATGGCTCCACCACTGTGGTTGGTGGAGCATACCAGTCTATGACCGGTTCTATAATAGATAGGCGATCTAAGATCGCCGGAAAAGCTAATCGGTGAGTTCTTAGCAACTTTAACCAAGTTAATAAGTCGCAGGGCAACTTATAATAACTTCTGTAAAACTTTTCTAATTCTAAAGTTTTTATTATTATGGATGATCTAATCACCCTACTAATAGTGTATTTACAAAGTTTTTTAAACACAGACGAGTCAACGTCTGTGTCATAACGTTCGCAGAAAACCCACACTGGGAATTCTTTGAACGTTTTACAAGAAATCAATTCTCTATATGTGTAGCCTCTATGCATATAGTTTGCACCTTGTTTAAAGGTGCAAACCTTTGCTACCCTATCACTAACTACTTCGAAAAATAGTAACCCATCATCAGGTTTCAATTTTTTGTTTTTGTCTGTTAGCTGGCGTACGGCCAATGGAAATTTATCTATTTGTGGGAACGCTCCCGGGAGCGAATGCTGAAAGTATCGCATACTTAGAGCATAAAAAGGACAGACAAGGGAGAGAGAATGAATGAAGGAATGGTGTTGACTATGACTTTTCGAGAAAGAATTCGCTACAC
>Ga0210040_10006487_pt1 | contig 14551 bp, 11 predicted proteins | sample CryGeyCG12114_NA_FD_185462 | JGI IMG/M metagenome (GOLD analysis project Ga0210040, IMG submission 185462) | Groundwater microbial communities from aquifer - Crystal Geyser CG19_WC_8/21/14_NA (SPAdes) (version 2) | ecosystem: Environmental > Aquatic > Deep subsurface > Groundwater | place: USA... | reverse complement strand
AAAAATATCTAAATCTTTTGCCAGAACCTCTTAATTTTGGCCTCCAAAATAAAACTGCCCCATGGCTGAGCATATTTACCCGATTTTCGACCAAACCCTGACGCGCCAGGACAAAGAAGCGTTGCTGAAACAACGGGCGGTGGTGGTCTGGATGGCCGGTTTGTCGGGTTCGGGCAAGAGTACGCTGGCCAAAGGTTTGGAGCGCGAACTGCACCAAAGAGGCCACCTAACCCAACTGCTGGACGGTGACAACCTACGCAGCGGCATTAACAACAACCTGGGCTTTTCCGAAGCCGACCGGCTGGAAAATATCCGCCGCTCCGCCGAAACCGCTAAACTTTTTTTGGACGCTGGCTTAGTAACTATTTGCTCGCTCATTAGTCCTACCGCCGAAGTACGTACCCTTGCCCGGAATATTATTGGCGAAACCGATTTTCTGGAGGTATACGTAAATGCCCCTTTCGAAGAATGCGCCAAACGCGACGTAAAAGGCTTGTATAAAAAAGCCCTAAACGGCGAAATCAAAAATTTTACCGGCTTAGACGCGCCTTTTGAAGCCCCGGAAAACCCGGCCCTAGAAATCCGTACCGACCAGGAAGATTACTCGGCGAGCCTGCAAAAATTATTAGATACGCTTTTACCGCGGATAAAACCACATTGTTGTTAGAACAACTAATATAGCGTTAATTACGCGCTTGGATAACTCATTTCTAATTTTATTCTAAATTTTATAAAAGGTATTTTTCCGGGGATTTTTCCTGCGGATTAAAGACTAACCAAATATGTCTCATTCTTATAAATTAAGTTATATCAAACAACTGGAAGCCGAATCCATTTATATTATGCGGGAAGCGGTGGCTCAGTTCGAAAACCCGGTACTGCTGTTTTCGGGCGGTAAAGATTCTATTGTGCTAACTCACTTGGCCCGTAAGGCTTTCTGGCCGGCCAAGTTTCCGTTCCCGATGCTGCACGTAGATACCGGTCATAATTTTGAAGAAACCATTGCGTTTCGCGATTACCTGATCCAGAAAATTGGCGCGCGCTTAATTGTACGCACCGTGCAAGACTCCATTGACCAGGGTTTAGCCCAGGAAGAAAAAGGTCCTAACCCGAGCCGCAACGGATTGCAAACGGTAACTTTGCTCAGTGCCATCGAAGAATTTAAATTTGATGCTGCTTTTGGCGGGGCCCGCCGCGACGAAGAAAAAGCCCGCGCCAAAGAACGCTTCTTCTCGCACCGTGACGAGTTTAGCCAGTGGGACCCAAAAAACCAACGGCCCGAATTATGGCATTTGTACAATGGCCGGAAAAATCCCGGCGAACACTTCCGGGTGTTTCCGTTGAGCAACTGGACCGAACTGGACATCTGGCAATATATTCAGGCCGAAAGCCTGGAACTACCTTCTATTTACTTCTCGCACCAGCGCGAAATCGTGAACCGTAAAGGTGTATTATTAGCCAAATCTGAGTTTATTACTTTACTCAAAGACGAGGCTTACGAAGAACAAACCGTCCGTTTCCGGACGGTGGGCGACATGAGTTGTACGGGAGCCGTAGTATCACCGGCCGGTACTTTAGACGATATTATTGCTGAAGTAGCCGCCGCCCGCGTTACCGAACGCGCCGCCCGCGCCGACGATCAGCGCTCCGAAGCCGCCATGGAAGACCGGAAAAAACAGGGGTATTTTTAATTTTAAATTATGAATTAGAAATTATGAATTGAAGGTTCTAATTAGCCATTTCGGATTAGAAAAAGTCAGTTTACAATTCTAAAGACTAATGACTAAAAACTAATTATTAAGAAACTAAAAGCTAATAGCTAACCGCTAAAAGCTAAACACAATGGAAATAAAAGAACAAAAAAGAGAGGCCGATTTATTGCGTTTTATCACCTGCGGTAGCGTAGACGATGGCAAAAGCACCTTAATTGGCCGCTTACTCTACGATACCAAAACCATATTCGAAGACCAGTTGCAAAACATCGAAAGAACGAGTCAGCAGCGGGGCGAAGAATACGTAAACCTGGCTTTACTCACCGATGGCTTGCGGGCCGAGCGCGAACAAGGCATAACCATTGATGTGGCTTACCGCTACTTTGCCACGCCCAACCGCAAGTTTATCATGGCCGATACACCGGGCCACATCCAGTACACCCGCAACATGGTTACCGGTGCCTCCACCGCCAACCTGGCCATTGTTTTGGTCGATGCCCGCAAAGGCGTTATTGAGCAAACCTGCCGCCATACTTTTATTACCTCGCTCCTGAAGATAGACCATATTATTTTGTGCGTAAACAAAATGGATTTGGTGGGCTACAGCGAAGAAGTTTTCAATAATATCAGAAGAGATTTCGAGAATTTTATTTCGCGACTCGATATTGCCGATGTAAGCTACATACCCGTAAGTGCTTTGCAGGGCGATAATATTGTAAACCGCTCCGAAAGCATGCCCTGGTACGAAGGGCCAACCTTGCTGTATACTTTAGAAAACGTGCACTTGGGTAGCGATTTAAATTTTGTGGATGCCCGCTTCCCGGTACAATACGTATTGCGCCCGCAATCTACTGAGTATCACGATTTCAGAGGTTACGCGGGCCGGGTGGAAGGCGGCGTATTTAAACCCGGCGACGAAGTGACGGTATTGCCATCCGGCTTCACGAGTCAGATCAGCTCCATCGAAACCTTTGATGGCCCCGTGGAAGAAGCTTTCCCGCCCATGTCGGTAACTATTACGCTAAAAGATGAGATTGATATTAGCCGCGGCGATATGCTCGTAAAACCCAACAACCAGCCCCAAGCCGCCCAGGATGTGGAGTTGATGATTTGCTGGATGCACGAAAAACCGCTGGTAAAAGGCAAAAAATACATTGTAAAGCATACTACCCGCGAGGCTAAATGCCTGGTAAAAGATATTCGCTACAAGATGAATATTAATACCCTGCATAAAATAGAAGACGACCTGAATATTGGCCTGAACGATATTGCCCGCATTACCATTCGTACTACTTTACCTTTGTTCTTCGATGAATACCGACGTAATAGTGCCACCGGTAGCCTGATTCTGGTGGATGAATTTACAAACGAAACTTTAGCCGCCGGCATTATTTTATAAAATTGATTTTCGCAAAAAAGCTACCTGCTTTTATACTCTTTACTGTAGCGGCATGATACTATATAATGCCGCTACAGTAAAGTTAAAACGAAGCAAAAAGCGGTGGTAATTTTCTACCCCAAATATATAGCTTTAGCGCGCCAAAAGGTACTGGTTACAGCTACAAGCCTTTTGCAACTAACCAGTATTTTTTGGCTTTAATGACTGAAGATTAATTTTATATTAAGAACTTTTGTAATCAGCTAACTACTTTCAATTTGCGGATTATAAAAATGCACAAAATGGTAGCTACCGAGGCAATAATGCCTATTACATTGAAATGCAAGAGCGGACCGGCAACTGATTTTTGAATAATTAAGCCCGACAAAAAAGCCGATAAACCCGAGGCTAATTGCTGGATAGAAGAATTAAAACTCATAAAGCTCCCCCGCAACTTAGGCGTTACGCTAGAAGTAATTAAAGTTACTGCTGGTACAAAGCGGGCACCAAACCCAATAAAGAAAGTAGTGGTAATAATTAACACCAGAAAGTGGGGCACCGGCTTTAAGTTGGTTAACAACAGAATAGGGATAATGGAGAATATAGCCATATAAATAAATACGCGCTGCTTTCCAAATTTATCAGCCAAACGGCCGGTAATTTGCGAAGTAACTACCGATGCCAGTCCGCCGAACATATACATATAAGCCAATTCGTCTTCGGAGAAACCAACGTTAGAAACTAAATAAGGACTTATAAAAGGTACTACCGTAAAACCCGCCAGTGTGAGCATTACCATTAAGGCTAAGGCCCAAACCAAGTTTTTATTACGCACTATTTCCCCAATTACATTTAGCGGATTATTTTTGATAGCGTTAGTTAAATGGCCTTTCAATGGCGGCAGTACCAGGAAAGCAATTACTAAAATCATAATACTTAAGCCGGTAAGTAAAAAGAAAGGAGCGTGCCAATTTAACCGGCTCGCCAAATACAAACCAACCGGCACACCCGCAATAGAAGCCACCGAGAAAGCAGCCATTACTTTACCGGTAGCGGCGCCTCTCCGTTTCTCCGGAATAGCATCGCCAATAATAGCAAACACCAAAGCCCCAATTACCCCGCCAAAGGCACCTGCTAAAATACGGGCAACCATCAACCATACATAAGTAGGAGCAATTGCGCAGCAAAAGGTGCCCACAATAAAACCAGCGTATAAAAACAAAAGCGCATTTTTACGGTCGAATTTATCGATAAACAAGGTGCTGATAAAGCCTGAAATAGCCGCACTAAAGGTGTAAGCCGACACCAAAAAACCAAATTCTTTTGGCGATATACTAAATATCCGCATCAACTGCGGTCCTAGGGGCATCATAATTACAAAATCCATCACGTGCGTAAACTGCACGGCCGCCAGAATAAACAACAGCCAGCCTTCCCGAATCTCTTTCTTAGAAACCAGAACGTTCTCTTCGTTAGTTAAAGTTATTTGGTCATCAGCTAGCGACATACTATTTTATTTAGTTAAACTAATTTAAATTACTTTACTACAGATGGGAGCACAAAGCTACGTATAAAACTGTGGTTTGCGATTATTTTAGAGTGAAGTTAAAACGGGTGTAATTTCCTGAACAGAAAAGGAGTTAAAAGGTTTAAGTAAATGTATATGGCCGGCAAACCGAAAGAAGAAGCTATTTGTGAGTTGTGTAACCGGGAGGTAAGTTTTGTTACCAAACACCACTTGCTGCCCCGTCAAGAAGGCGGCAAATATTCCGAAACGGTAAATCTATGTCAACCTTGCCATACTACCATTCATCTAAACTTCACCAACCAGGAGTTAGCCCGTAATTTTAAAAGTATTAATGCTTTGCAACAGGCCGAAGCTTTACAGAAATATATGCGCTGGATCAGAAATAAAAATATTGATGTATTAAAAAACAGACGCGGGAAACGGCATTAGATAGTAAATAAATTAACCTTTTGCCCCTATCATTTTATTCATACCAATATTAACCAGGTTCTGCGCTTAAGAAAGGGAACAGCGTTAAATTAGAGATTAGGTTTGGCTGTTGCTGGTATTGGCAGACTAGATTAGCTAAATAATCTTCCACATGTTGTTTATCGGTAAATACTTTGTTACTGGTCTTTGCTCTGAGCTCTTCAAAGAAGCGTTCTGCCGGATTGAGTTCGGGACAAGCTGTAGGTAGCTTCTGCCATTGCATTAGCTGCTGCTCTGACCAGTTCTGACTCGTATGGACCGTTGCCCCATCGCCAATCAAGAGCGCTTTGTCTATGCCTTTTGCCTGCAGGTGTAGCTGGAGTTGTTCTAAGAAATAAGTAAAGCATTGCTTATCCAGATGGGAAAGAAACAGTCCATACATATCGCCCGTGAAAGGGCAGATAGCTACATATAAGTAACCCCACGCATAGCCTACACAGAGCATACTGGCCGGTGCCCCTGCCTGGTCCAGCGGCGACGGCAGTGGGTGCGGGTGCCATAGCGCATTTCATCGGTGAAATAAAGCTGCTCCCCGTGCTGCTCTCTTAGCTGAGAGAAGTTTTTTTAAAAGCTACTTCTCCAGCCACATCTTTGCGCACGTTTACCGGACGACCAGTCTTAAGTTTCACTTTCAGCCGCGAGAGCAACACGCATATACCCGGTTGAGATTAAGTAACCTGCATCTCTTGTTCAAGCCAGTCGATAAGCTGCCCTTGGGTGGCGATATCATCCTGGTCTAGCCGCTGTAGCAGACGGGCTTGTTGACTAGAACTAAGCTTAGCCCAGCCACCTTTGTAACCTGTAGTAAGAAGACCAGCCAAACCTTGACTATGGTACTGCTGCCATAAATATTGACTCTGTCGGCGCTGCAAGCCAATCAGAGCACCCGCCGCTACCTGGGTCGAAGCTTGCCCTGCTTTCAGGTAACGAATAAAACGCAGCCGGTCTCGCTGCCGTACTTGCTTTTGCTCTTTCTCCAGAATCAGTAGCTCCGCTACTGATTCCTTTATCTTTTCTTGGTAGTGTATTCCCCGCATTCTCTATTATACCCCACAGGCGCAGTAATAGTTTAATACTGCTATTATGCATCTATTTAGACTACACATTAATATGGATAGCAACGGGCACCTATTCTTATTAAGAATATTAGTGCGCGTTAAATTTAATTTTCGTATAAATGGCTTTATTCTAAGGCTGAAAAGAGAAAAGCGGCTAAAAGCCGCTTTTCTCTTTTCAATAATATATAGGTTCTAGTAGCCAGGATTCTGCTGTTCTTGACGCTGGGCAGTAGTAAGCGGCTGCCCATTAATAGTTATCCGTTCTAAGTGTTCCTGCGGAATAGGCCGCAATTTATGAAAGGGTTGAATGGCAGTAGCATCGGGATTGAAGGCTTTGGCCCGAACTAATAAAGTTTCAGTCCGCACCAAGTCCTCCCAGCGGTATAGTTCACCTAATAGTTCTCGACTTCTTTCATTTAGAATAAAATGAATAAAGCGGTCCTGGGGAGAAGTGACACCAGTCGGATACCGCTCACTGGCAGCATTGGTGGTAAATAGTTCTTCGGAAGCCATAATTTGGGAGTAGGTATTACTCACATCGCCCCTCTGGCCTCCTTCCACGCTCCAGTATTCGGGTCTTTTTGCTTCGCCCGCTTTATAGGCGGCCCGTTGCCGCAGGACATTGATGTACTCCAGGGCTTTGGCATAATTACCTTTCCGGCCGTAAGCTTCGGCGGCAATCAGGTAGGTCTCTCCCAAACGCGCCAGAATACCATTACGCACCCCTTGTTGCTGGGCCACGCTCTGCCGGAAAGGATCCAGGAACTTCACCAAGGTAGGATACTTCGCCCGCGAGGCAAAGGCCGACTCCAATTGCCCGGTGCTGCTGCGGTAATAGCGTGGATATAAGGCATAACGGGCTTGGTTTATTTTCTGCTGGCTTACGGCTGTTTGAGGGGTATTTACCAGGATATAGATGGCGGTATCCCCTACGGAAAACTTATTTTTACCAACCAAGTCCGGACTAGGTGCATTAGTAGCTGTCCATTTGGGTATGGTAGCGGCATTGTTGCTAATGAAAGCCAGCTTAAAGCTCTTATAGAAGCGGGAATCATTTTTGCGATCGTAAATGTCCATAGCAAAGTCGGTCGGCATTAGGCGCCGGAAAGGGCGGCCATTAGCAATATCACGCACCATACCTGGTTCATTATCATACTGCATGATATAATACAGGTGGGTCTGGTTGCCGTAGCGGCCAGCCAGCAAGGGATCGTTGTTCCATTGCGCCGAAAAGATAACCTCCTTACTTTTTTCCGCTGTCACCCCGTTAGTATAGCTCGATAAGTCCCATAAACGAGCGTAATCATTTTCCAATGTATACTGGCTAGTAGCCGTAATTACCTGGTCGGCATAGTAGGCGGCGCTGTCTATATCAGAAGGTTTCTGGCCCCTCTGGTCGGTTACGGCACTACCCCGGGTAAGATAAGCCTTAGCCAGGAAATGCCGTGCCGCGCCCTGTGTAGCCCGGCCCACTTGCAATTGGGCGGCAGGCAGGTTATCGGCCGCAAATTTAAGGTCGGCCATTATTACCCGGTACACTTCCGGCACTTCTGCCCGTAAATATTCAGTCTGCACGCCTTGGGTTGAGGAGAGTGGCAACGGAATCATGCCGAACTGCTGCACCAATTGGAAAAAGTAAAAACCCCGCAAAAAGCGCAGTTCTGCCATACGTTGAGTTTTAGCCAGCGGCGTAGTCAGTGTCCTCACCCCGGCCACTGTTGGTATATACTCCAGGCCAGTGTTGCACCGGTTTATGCCGGCATAGTTCGCGGCCCATACATCGTGTACGAAGGTCTCCACCCCGTTATTCGTATTTAGACGGGTATCGTAGGTGTTATAATAACTATGAGTGGGCTGGTCGGCATGGGTAAACTCATCAGTACCAAAGTTCCAGAGCGTATACGCCCATTCATACTGAAATTTATTGCGCACCGGCTCATACGCCGATTCAATCAGATCTTCTACCCCTTGTTCGGTTTTATAATAGTCTTCGGTAAGGGTGGCGACCAACTCCTCTTCCAGATAGTCTTTACAGGAAAATACCCCGAAAGACAAGAAGGGAATTAGCAGCAATGCTTTATATTTATTTTTAATATTCATGTTGTTCTTCTTTAATACTTAAAATCCAACTCTTAAACCAAATACCAAGCTCTTAGTGCTTAGGCCCCGGGCTTGGGCAATATCGGCCGAACCCGTTCCGGGATCCGTAACTTCCGGATCGAGGGCTCTGAATTTGGTGAACAGGAAAGGATTCACCGCGTTCACATACACGCTTAAGGAACTGGCCTTTAAGCGCGCTGCCAGGATTTGTGGCACATTATAATTCAGGGAGATGTTCCGTACCTTCACGAAATTGCCGTTCTGGTACTGCAGCGAAGAACCGTACGTTTGAATATCCAAATTGCGGATAGGGCGCGGAAACTCATTACTCGGATTTTCCGGAGTCCAATAATCGAACTGAATTCCCTGGTAGCGGCCACCCAGTCCGGGGCGGTAGTTAATGTTATTGATCAACTGGCCCATACGGGCATAAACCAGAAAGGTCAGGTCAAATCCCTTGTATGAGAAAGTATTATTAATACTGCCGGACCATTTGGGGCGATTAGATCCCAACACCATCAGATCTTGGTTATTGATTAACTGATCATTGTTTAAATCGGCTACTTTAATATCTCCTGGCTCCCGGTTGTAAACCTTGGCTTGTTCGGCCTCATCGGTTTGCCAGATGCCTAAGAATTTATAGTCGTAATACACGCCTAAAGGCTGACCGATAAACCAGCGGTTGCCCACGTCACTTACCGGACCGTTATATAACTCTACAAATTCCTCTTTATTTTTGGTAAAGATGAAATCAGTGGTCCAGTTCAGCCCATCGGGCCGACGGATGTTATCAGTGGTCAGAGCCAATTCAACGCCGGTATTGCGAGTCGCGCCGATATTCTGTGTCACCTGTGAATAACCCGATACGGTTGGCAAAGCCCTAGGCAGGATCAGGTTGGTAGTATTGGCCTGGTACACCTCTACCGAGCCGCTCAGGCGACGGTCGAAAATACCAAAGTCGATACCAGCGTTCAGGGTGCTGGTTTTCTCCCAGCGCAGGTTTGGCAATCGCTGCCCGGAGGGGGCATAGCCGTAAGCCGGGCTTTCATCCCACACGTAAGGCGTGCGGCCTAAAATACCCCCGGTCTGGTAAGGGGCAACAGAAGATTGGCCTACCGCACCATAACCCACCCGGAACTTCAGCTCATTAATAAAATTAACTCCTTGCAGGAAGGGCTCTTCCTGTACCTTCCAAGCCAGGGCAAAAGAAGGAAAGAAATCCCATTTATTACCTGGAGCCAATACCGAAGAACCATCAAAACGGCCGGAGGCGGTTAACAGATAGCGGTCTTTAAATCCATAGTTTACCCGGCCCATCCAGGATAACAAAGTCCGGGTCGAGAAACCGGAGCCATAATTTTCCGGTCCACTCCGGTTGGAGGACCCAAGATTATACCACAACTGGCTTTCGTAAGGAAAATCCGAGGCCGTAATGTTAATGGACTCCGCCCGGTCTTTTTGGGAACTTTGCAGCAAGGTGACGCCTAAGGTGTGGTCAGCCCCAACTTTCTTATCGTAATAAAGCAAGTTTTCAATTACATAGGAAAAGTTTTGATTTTGTTCATTGCGGGCCCAGGCAGTACCACCCTGGCGATTAGAGGAAAGTGCTCCCTGGAATTCTCCCCGCCGGAACTGCCGGTAATCCGGGCCAAAATTAAGGCGGTATCTTAGATTAGGCGTAATTTTCGCTTCCCCGTAAAAAGAACCAAAAATACGCGTGCTCCGCCGTTCGTTGATGATTAAATCTACATCCCGGATGGGATTATAAATGTTGATATCGCCCCCTGGTAACTGGATCACATTTCCTTCATTATCGTAAGGAACAGCAATAGGTAATTGCCCCACAAACTTACCGTAAATATCGCCCCCATAATTCTGAACGTTGAGGTTGGTATTTAAAGCACCGCCAAACGTGAGGAATTTAGCTACGTTGTAATCCAGGCTCAAGCGGGCACTATAGCGTTTAAAATCCTGGCCCGGTTGAATCCCTTGCTGGTCTAAGTAACCGCCGGAAAAAGCAGCCCGAATCCGGTCGTTGCCGCCGCGCATTACCAACTGGTGACTTTGGGTAACGGCATTCCGTAAAGCCATATCCTGCCAGTCGGTAGTGCGCACCTTACTAGCGTCATAAATGGGCAATTCCGCTACCCCGTACCGGGCTTGTTCCTCGGCTGTTGCCGGCCGCATTCTGGGCACCAGGTTAGCCTGATCTACCCACTCATAGCCCATGGCCACCGACTCCCACATATAAGGATCCGCACTGAACAATCTGAAATCACTCTCGGGATCCGGATAAGCAAAATTAGAATTGCGAGAGGCGGTAGTCGTGCGGTTATAAGTATTGGTATTACGGTAGGCTTGCCGCCTTAACTCGGCAAACTCCCCTCCATTGAATAAATCAAGCTTAACAGCAGCACGATCTAAGCTGACATAGGTGTCATAATTTACGCTGAACCGGCCTTCTTTGCCCCTTTTGGTGGTTATCAGGATTACCCCGTTCGCACCACGCGAACCATAGATAGCCGTTGCCGAAGCGTCCTTCAGTATTTCCATAGATTCTATATCCAAGGGATTGAAATCGTTGATTCCCGTTCCTTCGGCCAGAGGAATACCATCTACCACGTAAAGAGGCTGGTTTGAGGCCGATATTGATCGGTTACCCCGGATGACGATACTGGGCGCCTCTCCCGGCCGGAAATTGCCACCGGCTACATCTACACCCGCAGCCCGACCCTGCAGGGCCTGGGTAATATTCTGGACTGGTATCTGCTCAATCTGTTTGGCGCTGACCGATGACAGGGCTCCGGTAACGTCGCTTTTCTTTTGGGTACCGTAACCCACTACTACTACTTCTTCCAAAGCTTTGGCATCCGGAACCAATGATATATTTATATTGGTGCGGCCATTCACCGGTATTTCTTGAGTAGTAAAGCCAATAAAAGAAATTATCAGGGTTTCATTGCCTGTAGGAACGGTCAAGGAGAAGTTACCATTTGCATCGGTTGCCGTGCCAATAGTAGTACCCTTCACTAATACAGTTACACCCGGAAGGGGCTCATTATTATCGCTGGTAACTCTTCCTCCGACGGTCACATCTACCGGCGGCGTTTTCAGGTGAGCTGCCGATTTAATTTCAACAGGCCGCATTACCGGGTACCCAGCCGCCTGGACCACACCGGGTAAGATTCCTGCTAGGGGCAGGGCCCAAAAGACTAACTGGGCATAACGTACTCTTTTCTTCATCTCTCTCTTATTTAATTGGTTCACGAATCAAAAGGCACTAAGAAAGTCTAAATTTATTTTTTTTCAGCAGGTAAACTATCCTGTTGTGTCCGGCTTATATAAAAAAATAAGTTTACAAATTGTTTGAATTACATTTATTTAATAATACAGATAATTACAAATTATAACTTCTAAAATCCTATTTTATTGAATAAATATTTCGCCTTGCCCGTAAAAAGTAATTGAACCGTTTTAATCTTATTGCCCAAGCAACAAGAAGGCAAATGGTCCAAAGTCTTTAATTTATGTTAGTTGTTAAAAAGTCAGGAGAGGCAAAGAATAGTAATTGACTAAGAAATTTGCTACTTTAATTGATATCATTAATACTCAATAATATATACTGTATTCTTGGATAATACAATCTTACTCTAAATAATAAGCGTTGTTAGTTACAATCATTTGTTTTCCATTTAACCTTCAGTTTAATTAATCTATATTATCACTGGGTTTATCTTAAATTTGCATACCATCAACCTGCAGACATCTGCCGTTTAATAGTATGCTCCGTAAATTTATTCCGTTTACCCAGGTTAAACATCAAAAAGCGATTATTGTGGATAGCCTACACCCCAATGGTTTGGTGTTATCGCATTGGCGAGGTGCCCCTACTCCTGCTGTTGTGCGCGGCGATACCAGTGCCGATATTGTACTAAATGCTTTGCGGGAACCAACTATTAACCTCGATTTTGAATATGTAACCGCGAATCATTTTGATGTAGATGGTTTTGTGGGCGTATGGGCATTGTTGCAACCTGAATTGGCATTGCAATACGAAGCAGTTTTGCGCCAGATGGCTTTAATAGGCGATTTTCGGGAATTAGATTTAACGAATCCGGCTGCCGATCAGGCTTTAAAATTAGTGTGCTGGCTCAATGCCAAAGAAAAAGAGCTTTTTTACCCGCCTTTTGGTGCCGATGCAACCGAAGAAAGTGAAGTGATAGCATCGGTACCAAAATTCGATTATTTCCTACAAGAATTTAAAGCAGTGCTTTTGGACCCGGAAAAGGAACAATCTGCGTGGGAACCGGAATACCAGGCGGTAGGGCAAGATTATGCCTTGGTACAACAATGCAAAAGTAATATCCGGCAGTACCCCGCTATAGGCCTGATTTGTATTTCGCTTCCTAAGCCGGTACATTATTATGCTTTGTTTGGGGTAACCGCCGGTTTCGATATGGTGTTGGCTCGGTACACTTATAACCAATACGAGCTCGAATACAAATATACCACCTGGGTCGATATTCATTCGCGGCCTACCTGGCCCCGCGTGGCGCTTGCTCCTTTGGCGGCTAAGTTAAACCAACTGGAAACCTCGGGCCGAACCTGGAACGCCGAATCTATTACCGATACAGGTCCGATCTTGCGACTAGACGGTAAAGAATTAACGAAACAACAAAGATATGCCAATCCTACCGAACGACCTGTATACTCATCCAGCATTCCGCCCGTAGAGCTAGAAAATATAATTGTAACGTATTACCAAGAAATTTACCGCGACTTGCAGCCACAAAAATACTGGACTTGGGAGCAGGTAAAAACCTGGAATAAAAATCAGGCGCAAAGCAATTGATTAAGCAAAATATAACATTCGCTTAACACAGCCACGTATATATAACCATAATAAAAGAATAACTTAGCGTTAATACCTACTCTACAAGCTATGAATAAGATAATTTGTCCCACGGATTTCTCTAAAGCTGCCACTAATGCCGCTGAATTTGCGACTATTATAGCCCAACAGGCCGGAGCTTCTATCACCCTTTTGCACGTGGTACATTTGCCCATGCTCGATACCACCGAAACCGCCATTGTGGCCTCCGAAGTTTTAAGTGACCAGCGGCGTCAGGCTACCGATAAACTCCATGGGCTAAGTCATCATTTATCGCAAAAATACCCCCAAGGAAATGTACAAATTAACTATTTAGTAAAAGATTCCTTTTTGGTAGACGAAATCAAACACCTGACCGAAAAAGAAGGATACGATATGGTAGTACTTGGGTCGACAGGGGGCGGTAATACGCTGGAAGAAATATTGATTGGTAGTAATACTGCTGCTGTAATCGATGGGGTAAAGTGTCCGGTATTAACTATTCCTTTAAAAGCGCAGCCAACTGCTTTTCAACACATTGTTTTTGCTTCTAATTACGAGAAAGAAGATGTTGATGCGTTAAGGCAGGTGCTAAAATTTGCCCGGTTCTTTAACGCACAACTGGAAATAGTACACGTAAGTCATGACCATAGCGACAGTGCCCATGCTAAAGCTAACCAGTACCGCGAGCAATTAACTCAGAACTTGTCCAATTCTGCATTAAATTTTCAGGAAGTAATTCATAAAGATGAGGTTGAAGGCATGAAAGGCTATTTAACCGAGAAAAATGCTGATTTATTAGCTATTATGAAAAAGCGTCGCGGATTTTTTCATAATTTATTTAGCCAAAGTTTTTCGGAGCAGCTTACTTACCAAAGCAAATTACCTTTACTTATTATTCACGAATAATATATATATATATAACTTACTAAAAATCAGCTTTATATCAACCCGCCATTTGCTATCTTAATCAAGCATAGGAATCGGTAGCATGGCCTACTATCTGGAGTTTACTCGTACCGCCTGCCATTTTGATTACCTGAATTTGGGTGCTGATCCGCTCTTTTAAAGCCTCTACGTGCGAGATAATGCCAATCATTTTGCCACTGGCCTGCAGGTTTTCTAAAGACGATATAGCAGTATCGAGCGTTTCAGCATCCAGCGTACCAAAACCTTCATCGATAAAGAGTGAACCAATCTGGGCCTGTCGGCCGGCTAAATCCGAAAGCCCCAGGGCTAGGGCCAGGCTTACCAAAAAGCTTTCGCCGCCCGATAAAGTACTCATAGGCCGAATCACATCGGCCTGATAGGTATCTATAATCTGTAAATCCAAATCCTGTTCTGGGTTTTTGAGGATGCGGTAGCGTTGGTTAATTTTAAGCAAGTGTTTATTAGCCAGCATGACCAAACGCGCCAAAGTTAAGCCCTGAGCAAATT
>Ga0210040_10006486_pt1 | contig 14551 bp, 15 predicted proteins | sample CryGeyCG12114_NA_FD_185462 | JGI IMG/M metagenome (GOLD analysis project Ga0210040, IMG submission 185462) | Groundwater microbial communities from aquifer - Crystal Geyser CG19_WC_8/21/14_NA (SPAdes) (version 2) | ecosystem: Environmental > Aquatic > Deep subsurface > Groundwater | place: USA... | reverse complement strand
TCGTGCTCGGCGTGCTGCTGCCGTGGGCCGCGGTCGGCGGGGTCGTGCTCACGCTGTGGGTGGCGGCCCGGCGGAGCCTGCGCCGCCGGCGTCCGGCGGCGGCCGCCGGGACGGACCCTTCGGCGGCATGACGTCCGAGTCCAGTCCGAGGCCGGACGGGGGACCGTTCTGGCGCGGGTGGTGGACCGGGCGGCGGGCGGCCGCGGTCGCGGGCGGCGTGGCCGCTCTCGCCGTCGTCGCCACCGCCGTGGTGGGCGTGCCGCCGGGCGCCCCGCTCGCCGCGGACCTGCGAAGGCTCATGCATCCCGACGGCCCCGCGGAGATCCTCGCCACCGGGCCGGACTGCCTCGTCGACGACATCCTGCGCCGCCTCGGTCTGACCGGCGAGGCGGCGACCGCCGTGGGTCTCGACTCGGTGCTGGCCGGGCACCGTGGGCGTCCGGCCGCGCGACCCGGCGGAGTCCCACCCCGCTTCCGGGCGACGCACGTCGTCCAGTGCCGCCTCGGCCCGTTCCGGGCCGACGGGGCCGGTCCCGCGACCCTCGAGCGCGTCACGCTCGACGGCGACGTCGAGGCGTTCGTCCGGGCCCTGACCCCGCCCCTGCTCGAGGCGCCCACGCTCTTCAGCGGTGTCCAGTGCGCCGCGATCGGCATCGAGCTGCCCGAGATCTACCTCGTCGACGCGGACGGGCGGGCCATCCGGCCGAGCTGGCCGACGGGCGGCCGCTGCGACTCCGTGCTCCCGGGCGCGACCGCCGCCTTCGCTGCGCTCAAGGAGGTGCGGGTCGTGCCCCACCCGGGCGTCGCGGCGCGGTGAGCATCGGCGTCACCGCGTCACCGCGTCACCGCGTCACCGCGTCACCGCGACGTCGTGGCGGCGTACGACCGGCGCACGAGCTCCTCGAGGACCGTCAGGTCCACCGTCGCCAGGTCCTTGAGGTACAGGCACGACTTGCCGAGGGTGTGCGGCCCGAGTCGGTCGAGCAGCTCGCCGTACGCCTCGAACCCGTCGACGAGGTACACGGTGGTTGAGGCCTCGCGCGGGGAGAAGCCGACCGCGGCCATGTCACCCTCGCGGCCCGACTCGTACCGGTAGTCGTACGCCCCGAACCCGACGATGGACGGCGCCCACATCCGGGCGGGCTGACCGGTGGCGCGGCCCATGGGCCCGAGCAGCGTCCCTGCGTCGCGCCGCCGCACCCTGTGCTCGAACGCGCCGACGTCGGCGTCGGTCCCGACGGTCTTCGCCGTCGGCTCCGTCGACCCTGTGGGCCGCGTGGGCTCCGTCGATCCCGCGGGCTCCGTCGACCGCGTCGTCTCCCCGCCAGTATCCGCCGCGCGGGGGCCGGCCCAAGGCCCCGGACGCCGCCGGCGCCCACCCCCGCAGGGGTGGGCGCCGGCGTGGTCGGGCGGTGCGGCCCGTCAGACGGCGGGACGCGTCAGGCCGTGGTGACCAGCGACCGCAGCACGTACTGCAGGATGCCGCCGTTGCGGTAGTAGTCCGCCTCGCCGGGGGTGTCGATGCGCAGCACGGCGTCGAACTCGACCGTGGCGCCGTCGGCCCGGGTCGCCGTGACGTGCAGGGTGCGCGGCGTGGTGCCCTCGTTGAGCCCCGTCACCCCGGCGATGTCGAACGTCTCGGTGCCGTCCAGGCCGAGGGAGTCCGCGGACTCGCCCGCCGGGAACTGCAGGGGCAGGACGCCCATGCCGATGAGGTTCGAGCGGTGGATGCGCTCGAAGCTCTCGGTGATGACCGCGCGGACACCCAGCAGGCTGGTGCCCTTGGCGGCCCAGTCCCGCGACGAGCCCGAGCCGTACTCCTTGCCGCCGAGGATCACCAGCGGGATGCCGGACGCCGCGTACGCCTGGGCGGCGTCGTAGATGGTCGAGGGCTCGCCGGTGAGGTGGTTCACCGTGAAGCCGCCCTCGACACCCGGCACGAGCTGGTTGCGCAGCCGGATGTTGGCGAACGTGCCGCGGATCATGACCTCGTGGTTCCCCCGGCGCGAGCCGTAGGAGTTGAAGTCGCGCCGGTCGACGCCGTGCTCGGCCAGGTAGACGCCCGCGGGGCTGTCCGCCTTGATCGAGCCGGCCGGGCTGATGTGGTCGGTCGTGACCGAGTCGCCCAGCTTGGCCAGCACCCGGGCACCGGAGATGTCGGTGACCGGCTCCGGGGTCGCGCCCATGCCGTCGAAGTACGGGGGCTTGCGCACGTAGGTCGACTGCGGGTCCCACTCGAACGTCGCACCCTCGGGCGTGGGCAGGCCCTGCCAGCGCTCGTCACCGGCGAAGACGTCGGCGTAGTCCTTGGTGAACATCGAGCGCTGCACCGACGAGTCGATGGTGTCCTGGACCTCGAGCGGGGACGGCCAGATGTCCCGCAGGAAGACGGCCTCGCCCGACTCGGTGGCGCCGAGCGGCTCGATCTCGAAGTCGAAGTCCATGGTGCCGGCCAGCGCGTAGGCCACCACCAGCGGCGGGGACGCGAGGTAGTTCATCTTCACGTCCGGGTTGATCCGGCCCTCGAAGTTCCGGTTGCCGGACAGCACCGAGACGACCGACAGGTCGTGCTCGTTGACGGCGGCCGAGACCTCATCGGGAAGCGGGCCCGAGTTGCCGATGCAGGTCGCGCAGCCGTAGCCCACCAGGTGGAAGCCGAGCTTCTCCAGGTACGGCCACAGGCCCGCCTTCTCGTAGTAGTCCGTGACGACCTTGGAGCCCGGCGCCATCGACGTCTTGACCCACGGCTTCGCGGTCAGCCCCTTCTCGACGGCCTTCCGGGCGAGCAGCGCGGCCGCGAGCATGACGGAAGGGTTCGAGGTGTTCGTGCACGACGTGATCGAGGCGATCACGACGTGCCCGTGGTCGAGCTCGGTCTGGGTCCCGTTCTCGAGCGTGACGGGGACCCGGTTGTGGGGCCGCCGGGACGGCTCGCCGCCGTCGACGTGCGCCGGGGCGTCGGAGGGGTCCGCGGCGTGCTCGCCGGCCGCGATGGGGTCGGACGCCGGGAAGGTCTCCTCCACCGACTCGTCCAGCCCCGACGTCGAGACCGCACCGCTGCGCTCGAGGCCGCTGGCCACGACCGACTCGGACGCGTCCTGCGCGACGTAGTCGAGGATCGAGGTGGCGAACGACGTCTTCGCCTCCGTGAGCTCGATGCGGTCCTGCGGGCGCTTGGGGCCGGCGATCGACGGGACCACCGTCGACAGGTCCAGCTCGAGGTACTCCGAGAAGACCGGCTCGGTGTACGAGGCCGAGGACGGGTCGTGCCACAGCCCCTGCTCGCGGGCGTACGCCTCGACGAGGGCGATCTGGTCGTCGGTGCGCCCGGTCAGCCGCAGGTAGTCGATCGTGACGTCGTCGACCGGGAAGATCGCGCAGGTCGAGCCGAACTCCGGGCTCATGTTGCCGATGGTCGCGCGGTTCGCGAGCGGCACCTCGGCGACGCCGTCGCCGTAGAACTCGACGAACTTGCCCACGACGCCGTGCTGGCGCAGCTGCTGGGTGATCGTCAGGACGACGTCGGTGGCGGTCACGCCGGCCGGGATCGCGCCGGTCAGCCTGAAGCCCACGACCCGCGGGATGAGCATCGAGACCGGCTGGCCGAGCATGGCCGCCTCGGCCTCGATGCCGCCGACGCCCCAGCCCAGGACGCCCAGGCCGTTGACCATCGTCGTGTGCGAGTCCGTGCCGACGCACGTGTCGGGGTAGGCGCGAAGCACGGTGCCATCCGGCGTGCCGACCGACCGGGTCATCACGCCGCGGGCCAGGTACTCGAGGTTGACCTGGTGCACGATGCCGGTCCCCGGCGGGACCACCTTGAAGTCGTCGAACGCCGTCTGGCCCCAGCGCAGGAACTGGTAGCGCTCGAAGTTGCGCTGGTACTCGAGCTCGACGTTCCGCTCGAAGGCGTCCGGGCGGCCGGCGACGTCGATCTGCACCGAGTGGTCGATGACGAGCTCGGCCGGCGCGAGCGGGTTGATGCGGTTGGGGTCGCCGCCGAGGTCCGCGACGGCCTCGCGCATCGTGGCCAGGTCGACGACGCAGGGCACGCCGGTGAAGTCCTGCATCACCACGCGGGCGGGCGTGAACTGGATCTCCGTGTCGGGCTCCGCGGCCGGGTCCCAGGCGGCGAACGCGCGGACGTGGTCGGCCGTGATGTTGGCGCCGTCCTCGGTGCGCAGCAGGTTCTCGGCGAGGACCTTGAGGCTGTAGGGCAGGCGCTCGAGGCCCGGGACGGCGGCGAGGCGGTAGATCTCGTAGGAGGTCTCGCCGACCTCCAGGGTCCCCTTCGACCCGAATGTGTCGACGTTGCTCACGTGTGCTCCTTCGCTGGGACTGCTGACGGCCAGGGCCGCCGGGCGGGGCGCGGGTGCCGCTCCGCCGGAGGGCTCCCGAATATCTTGACGTCAAGATACATCGTACCGGCGTTCGCGCGCGGACACACCCCGGGCGGCGCGCCGGTGCGCGGCACCGGTCGGCGCCGCGGGGCCCGATTCGTGCCGACGATGCGTGCCACCGGGTGCTGCGGTCGGCGCTGCGGTCGGCGCTGCGGTCGGCGCTGCGGTCGTTGTGTCCCGTCCGCTTCGACGGTCGGACGGGCGGCGCGTCAGCCGGCGGCTCCCCCGCCCGCGTCACCGCGGGCCGCGGCAGCGTCCTGCTCCGCCGCCAGGGCCTCGGCAGCCTTGCGCTCGTGCTCGACGGCGCGGTCGTGCGCCCGGTGGTCGTAGTCCGACGTGCCCGCCTTGCGGGCCTCGGCGGCAGCGATCCGGCCGGCCTCGACGTAGCGCCGGGCGGCCTCGCTCTCGTGGTCCTGTGCCATGACTCCGCGCCCCTCTCGTCGCGCGCCCGCGACGCAGGCGCCACCCTCCGACGCTATGCCGCGAGCGGCTGCGGGGCCACCGTCACCGCGTGGTGCAGTGCTCTTCGCGCCGGCTACGCGCGCTCGAGCACCGCCACGCACTCGACGTGGTGCGTCATGGGGAACAGGTCGAACGCCCGCAGCCCCGTGAGCGCGTACCCGGCCTCGGCGAGGTAGGACACGTCGCGCGCCAGCGCGGCCGGGTCGCAGGCCACGTACACGACCCGGTCCGGTCGCAGCTCGCCGATCGCGGCGACGACCTTGCGTCCCGCGCCGACCCGGGGCGGGTCGAGCACGATCGCGTCCGCGTGCACGACGCCGGAGTCGGCGTCGACGGCGCCGGTGAGCACCCGGGCGACCTCACCCGCATGCAGCTCGACGTTCGGGCGGTCGTGCATGTTGCGTCGAGCGTCGCGGACGGCCCGCTCGTCGCCCTCGACCGTGACCACCTCGCCGGCCGCACCCACGGCGTCGGCGATCGGCAGTGTGAACAGGCCTGCGCCGGCGTACAGGTCGAGCACCGTCGCGCCCTCGACGTCCCCCAGGCCCGCGAGCACGGCGCCGACGAGCACGCGGGGCGCCTCCCGGTGGACCTGCCAGAACCCGTCGGCGGCGACCCGGTAGGTGTACTCGCGGCCGTCGACCGCCAGGTGCTCGCGCACGGTGCTGCGCGCGTTGGGGCGCGTGTCGGGACGACCGCCCGCGAGCGGTGCGCCGTCGACCAGGACGATCGGCGCGGCCCCGGCCGGGGCGACGGCCTCGATCCGGGCGCCCGCCTGCCAGGTCCGGCCGAACAGGTCGAGCTCGGCGATCGCCTCGACGGCCAGCGGCATGCCGGTCAGCGCGTGCACCCGATGGGACCGGTGGCCGAGCATGCCGGCGCGACCCGACGGGTCGGCCACGAGGTCGATGCGGGTCCGCCACTCGAGACCGCCGCGCTCGTCGTCGCCGGGCGCAGCCTCGACGACCACCTCGCGCTCGTCCTTGGCGAGCCGGCGCAGCTGCTCGCCGACCACGGCGGCCTTCCAGGCGCGCTGCGCGGGCAGCGCGACGTGGGCGAGCTCGCCGCCGCCCACGCCGCCGGGCCCGGCCTCCGGCCAGACCGAGGGGACGCGGTCGGGCGACGCCTCGAGCACCTCGACGGCGTCGGCCCGCCAGAACGAGGCGTCACCTGCCGTCTCGGTCAGGCGCGCCCGGACCCGCTCGCCCGGCAGCGTGTGGCGGACGAAGACGACGCGGCCACGGCCGCCCGCCGCACCGTCGTCGTCTAGCCGGGCGACGCAGTGCCCGCCGTGGGCGACCGGTCCGACCGTCAGCTCGACGACGCGTCCGTCGGCCTCCCCCGTGCGGGGAGCCCGCACGGGACGGGTGCTGCGGGGCTTGCGGCGGTCAGTAGGCACCCGGCACCGTACCCCGCCCCGTGCCCTCCAGGCCGGTCTGCCCCTCGGACGACGCGAGCTGCCACGGCACCGACGCGACCACGACGCCGGGCGTGAACAGCAGCCGGCCCTTGAGGCGCAGGGCGCTCTGGTTGTGCAGCAGCTGCTCCCACCAGTGCCCGACGACGTACTCCGGGATGTACACCACGACGAGGTCGCGGGGGCTGTCGCGCCGGATGGAGCGCACGTAGGTGAGGATCGGGCGGGTGATCTCCCGGAACGGGGAGTCCAGCACCTTGAGGGCGACCGGCAGGTCGAGGGCGTCCCACTGCGCCCGCAGCTCGGCGACCTCGTCCCGGTCGACCCCGACGGTGAGCGCCTCGAGCACCTGGGGCCGCGACGCCCGGGCGTAGGCGATGGCGCGCATCGTCGGCTTGTGCAGGCGCGAGACCAGGACGAGGGCGTGCACCCGGCTGGGCAGGGCCCGGGCCGCGGCGGGGTCCTCGCCGAGCGCCAGCTCCGCACGCACCTGGTCGTAGTGGCGCCGGATGGCCTTCATGAGCGCGAACACCACCGCCATGGCCACGATCGCGATCCACGCACCGAGGGCGAACTTGGTCACCAGCACGAGCACCAGCACCACGCTCGTCATCCCGAAGCCGACCGAGTTGATGATCCGCGAGCGCTGCATCCGCCGTCGGCCCGCCGGGTCCGGCTCCGTGCGCAGCTCGCGCGTCCAGTGCCGCACCATGCCGAGCTGGCTCAGCGTGAAGGAGACGAAGACGCCGAGGATGTAGAGCTGGATGAGCCGGGTGACCTGCGCGTCGAACGCCCAGATCAGCGCCACGGCCGCGAGCGCGAGCGTGACGATGCCGTTGGAGAATGCGAGCCGGTCGCCACGGGTGTGCAGCTGGCGGGGCAGGAACCCGTCCTTGGCCAGGATGGAGCCGAGCACCGGGAAGCCGTTGAACGCGGTGTTGGCGGCGAGCACGAGGATCAGCCCGGTCACGACCGCGATGCCCACGAAGATCACCGGGTAGCCGGCGAACACGGTCTCGGCGAGCTGGCCGATGACGGGGTGCTGGACGTACTCCTCACCCACCGGGACGCCGTCGCGCAGCAGCTGGGACGCGGGGTCCTCGACGTAGTGGACCCCGGTGGCTCGCGCGAGCACGAGGATCGACAGGATGGACGTGATCGAGATCAGCCCGAGCAGGGCCAGGGTCGTCGCCGCGTTGCGGGACTTGGGCTTCTGGAACGCCGGCACGCCGTTGCTGATCGCCTCCACCCCGGTCAGGGCGGCGGAGCCCGAGGCGAACGCCCGCAGGATGAGGAACGCGCCGCCGAGCCCCGTCAGGCCCTGCTCGAACCCGGACTGGGGGACGACCTCCAGCGTCGAGCTCGCCGCCTGCGGCAGGTCGCCGGCGAGGTAGCGGACCAGGCCCACCACCGCCACCGAGCCGACGCCGAGCATGTAGAGGTAGACGGGGATGGCGAACGCGGCCCCGGACTCCCGCACCCCGCGCAGGTTCGCCAGGGTGAGCAGCGCGACCACCACGACGGCGAACGCGGTCTCGTGCCCGCGCAGCGCGGGCACGGCGGACGCCGCGTACTGGGCGCCGGCAGAGACCGACACCGCGACGGTCAGCACGTAGTCCACCAGCAGGGCGCTGGCCACGGTGACCCCCGCGGTCTGCCCGAGGTTGACGGTCGCCACCTCGTAGTCCCCGCCCCCCGAGGGGTAGGCGTGCACGTTCTGCCGGTAGGACGCGATGACCGTGAGCATCACCGCCACGACGGCCACGCCGACCCACGGCGAGATCACGGTCGCGGCGACGCCGGCGAGCGCGAGGGTCAGCAGGATCTCGTCCGGCGCGTACGCCACCGAGGAGAGCGCGTCCGAGGCGAACACCGGCAGGGCGATGCGCTTGGGGAGGAGCGTGTGTCCCAGCCGGTCGCTGCGCATGGGACGGCCGAGCAGGAGCCGTTTGGCGGCGTCCGCGATGTCAGACACGAGGCACCATGCTAAGCACTCGCACCGGGCACGCGTGCACCGGCGCGGTAGCGTTCACGGCTGTGCACTTCGTCATCATGGGCTGCGGCCGGGTCGGTGCGACCCTGGCCGTGTCGCTCGAGGCCAGTGGCCACTCGGTCGCCGTCATCGACCAGAACCCCGACGCGTTCCGCCGGCTCGACGCGGACTTCTCCGGCAAGAAGGTGACCGGCCTCGGCTTCGACCGCGACACCCTCGGTCAGGCCGGCATCGACGACGCCTACGCGTTCGCCGCCGTGTCGGACGGTGACAACTCCAACATCCTCGCCGCCAGGGTGGTCCGCGAGACGTTCGGGGTGGCGAACGTGGTCGCCCGGATCTACGACCCGCACCGCGCCGAGATCTACCAGCGGCTGGGGATCCCGACCGTCGCGACGGTCCGGTGGACCGCCGACCAGGTGCTGCGCCGCATGCTGCCGATGGGCGCGACGGACGAGTACCGCGACGAGTCCGGCCAGATCCGCCTGCTGCGGGCCGACGTCCACCCGGGCTGGGTGGGACGGCCGCTGCGCGCCCTGGAGACGGCGAGCGGTGCACGCATCGCGTACCTGCAGCGCTACGGCGATGGCGTGCTGCCCTCCCCCGACGGTGTGCTGCAGGAGAACGACGTCCTGCACGTGCTCGTGCGCGCGTTCGACACCCCGTCGGTCGAGCGGATCCTCACGCGGGCCCCGGAGGTCTCCTGATGCGCGTCGTCATCGCCGGTGCCGGCTCGGTGGGCCGCTCCATCGCCCGCGAGCTGCTGGGTCACGGCCACGAGGTCACGATCATCGACCGCCAGCCCAGCGCGATGCGGGTCGCCCAGGTCGCCGACGCGGAGTGGCTGCTCGCCGACGCGTGCGAGCTGCCCACGCTGACGGAGGCCAAGGTCGACGAGTGCGACGTGGTCGTGGCCGCGACCGGCGACGACAAGGCGAACCTCGTCATCTCCCTGCTCGCCAAGACGGAGTACGGCGTCCCGCGCACGGTCGCACGGGTCAACAACCCCAAGAACGAGTGGATGTTCGATGAGGCCTGGGGCGTCGACGTCGCCGTGTCGACCCCGCGCATCATGACCGCGATGGTGGAGGAGGCCGTCGCCGTCGGTGACCTGGTGCGGATCTTCACCTTCCACCAGTCGGGGGCCGACATCCTCGAGCTCACGCTGCCGGTCGGCTCGTCGCTCGCCGGGGCGCGCGTCGGTCAGGTGCAGTGGCCCGCGGACACGGTGCTCGCCTGCATCGTGCGCGGCGACCAGCCCATCGCACCGAGCCCGGACGACACCCTCGAGGAGCGCGACGAGCTCATGTTCGTCACGGGGCGGCTGGCGGACGAGACCGAGCTCGAGAAGATCCTGGGGTCCGGACCAGCAACCACGTGACCCACAGGGTCAGCGCCCACAGCGGGACACCCATCACCAGGCGGGCCGTGCCGAGCCAGCCGACGGACGCGCCCAGGTACAGCGGGACCTGGACGGCGAGGCGCAGGCCGAACATGGCGACCCAGACCCATGTGGCCCAGGTGTAGCGGGTCCGCTCCGCGCGGTCCTGCCGCCACCCGGTGCCCTCGCCCCGGAGCAGGCCGACGACCAGGCCCACCAGCGGCCACCCGACCACGACCGAGACGAGGCAGGCCGCGCCGTAGAGGGCGTTGGTCACCAGTCCGTAGGCGAAGTAGTCCTGGGCGTCGCCGGACCGCCAGGCCCAGAACACCCCGATGCCGACACCGACGACGCCGGCGAGCGCCTGGGTCACGGGGGTGCGCTGCACGAGCCGCAGCACGACGGCGGCCAGGGTCACCGCGACGGCGGCGACCAGCGCCGGCGTCAGCGAGGACGTGGCGACGTAGACCGCGACGAAGACGATGCCGGGCGCCGCGGACTCGACGAGCCCGCGCACCCCGCCGACGGCGTCAAGGACGGAGAAGTTCTCGCCGAGCAGGGACTGCATCCCGCGCGGCGCCACGGCGGGCGGCACGGAATCGTCGGCGTCGCGGTGCGGTCCCTGCACCGCGGGCCCGCCGCCGACGGGCTCACTCACCGGCGCGGGGCTGGAGCTCGTAGCGGGGGTTGTACACGGTGCGCCGGCCGTCCACGCCGCATACCAGGCCCTCGAACGAGCCGCGGCGGCCCGGCTCGATGCCGGTGATCTCGCGGCGGCCCAGCCAGACGAGGTCGAGGGTGCCGGTGCCGTCGTAGAGCTCGGCCTCCATCGCCGGCACGCCCTCCCGCGGGCGGAGGGTGACCGACCGGATGACGCCGTGCACGGTCGCGCGGCGCCGCTCGGGCAGGTCGGAGACGGCGGTGCAGCCGTGCCGGATCGACTCCGTCCGCTCCTCGTCCGCCTCGAGCTCCGCCTGCGAGGCGAGCGCCCGTTGCAGCGCGGTCCTCATGTCCATCGTGCTCATCGCCTATCGGATCTCGGTGATCTCGGGCCCACGGGTCAGGGGGTCGATCGGCGGCGCCTCCGGGGTCGCCGGGGGCACGGCCGGGCCGGGACGCCGCTGCCCCGGCAGGCGCAGGGCGAGCAGGTCGCGGGGCGCGCGGGCGTCGGCGCCGCGCACGACGACGATGTCCGCGAACAGTGCCTCGAGCGTCGCCGCCTGCTGAGGGTCGACGGCGGCGGCGCCGGTGAGCACGCCGCGCAGGAACCAGCGCGGGCCGTCGTGACCGATGAACCGGGCGGGGCGGTGGCCCGTCCGCCCCTCGGGCGTGCGGACGGGCAGCCGGGCGAGCAGCTCACGGCCGAACGGCCCCGGCACCTCGTCGACCGCACCGCCCTGCTTCGTCACCGACTCCGCGATCTCGGCGCGGATCTCGTCCCAGATGCCCTCGGAGCGGGGCGCCGCGAAGGCCTGGACCTGCAGCGCGGACCCGGCGAGGGTCACCCCGACACCGGTGACCTGGTTGGTCGCCTTGTCGATCTCCATCCGCAGCTCCATGCCGACGACGCCCGGGAGCCAGATCGCGCCCAGGTCCACCCGCCGGCCGATGCCGTCGACCTCGGACTCGTCCCACGGACCGCCGGGAGCCGGCCGGCCGGCATCGCCGGCGACGTCTCCCACCGGGACCGTGACCCCGGTCGTGGCCACGTCGGCGTCCGCGGAGGGCGCCACGGACGGCGCCACGGTGGCGTCGGCGCCGTCGGTCGCCGGTGCGGACTCAGCCGTGTCGCGGGTGCTCGCGCCACGTCGGAACAGACCCACGTGTGCTCTCCTTCGCTGCTCGCCCACTCACGCGGGCGGCCCGGTCGGGCAACGCCTGCGCGCGAGTGCGCCATGTCGACAGTAATAGCCCCGCGAGGGACCGTCCTACTCCCCTGCCGCTTTCCACCCACCGCTCGAGCCGAACCCGCCCTGGCCGCGATGGGAGCCGGGCAGTCGCTCGGCTCGCACGAAGCGGGCCCGCTCGACCCGCTGCACGACGAGCTGGGCGATCCGGTCACCACGCGCCAGCCTGATCGGCGTGACCGGATCGGTGTTGAGCAGCGTCACCTGGATCTCGCCGCGGTAGCCGGCGTCCACGGTTCCCGGCGCGTTGACGACCGTCAGCCCGTGGCGGCTCGCCAGCCCCGAGCGGGGGTGGACGAACGCGGCGTAGCCGTCTGGCAGGGCGATCGCGACGCCCGTCGGCACGGTCGCCCTCCCCAGCGGTTCGAGCTCGACGTCGACGCGCGCGACCAGGTCCGCGCCGGCGTCACCGGGATGGGCGTAGGCGGGGGCCGGGAGGTCGTCGTCGAGCAGCAGCAGCAGGACCTCGAGGTCGGCGTCAGCGGGAGCCACGGCGCACGACTCTAGCCCGCGCCCCGGGCCCGGTGGACCGGCGCCTGTGCGGACCTGATGAGCGCGGACCTGATGAGCGCGGACCTGGGATGCTGGGGGACATGGTCGCCAGCCCCCCCGTCCCCGGTACCGCCACCCACTCCGAGCGGCTGTGGTTCGGCCCCACGGGCTGGTTCGGCGTGCTCGGCTTCGCCGTCGTCCTCGTGATCGCGCTGTACCCGGTGGGGGTCGCCCCGGCGCTGGTCGCGGGTGCCGTCACGCTCGCGGTCGGGCTCGCCGTCGCGGCGGCGTGGGCCACCCGGGTGCGCGTCGCCGACGGCGAGCTGTGGGCCGGCCCCGCGCACCTGCCCCTGACCCTGACCGGCGAGGTCCGCGCACTGGATGCCGGCGCCACCCGGGAGGAGCTCGGCCCCCGGCTGGACGCGCGGGCCTACGTACTGCTGCGGGCCTGGGCACGCACGGCGGTGCGGGTGGAGGTGGCGGACCCAGCCGACCCGACGCCGTACTGGCTGGTGTCCACGCGCCGGCCGGCCGACCTCGCCGCCGCCATCACCGCGGGACGCGAACGGCCGGCGACGCGGGCGGTGTAGCCCAGCGACGCCGGCCGGCGGGAACGGTGCGGCGCCCGGTCGTCGACCGGGCCCCCGCAGTGGTCAGGCGGCGCACTCCGTGCAGACCGGCTGGCCGTTCTTCTCGAAGGCGAGCTGGCTGCGGTGGTGCACCAGGAAGCAGCTCGAGCACGTGAACTCGTCTGCCTGACGGGGCAGGACGCGGACGGACAGCTCCTCGCCCGACAGGTCCGCTCCGGGGAGCTCGAACCCTTCGGCCGCCTCGGTCTCGTCCTCGTCCACGACGCCCGAGCTCTTGTCCGAGCGGCGCGCCTTCAGCTCCTCGAGCGAGTCCTCGCTGAGGTCCTCCTCGGTCTTGCGCGGGGCGTCGTAGTCGGTTGCCATCTGTGTGGTCACACTCCGTGTCGGTGTCGTTCGTGCTGTGGTGAGGTACGGACTCACAATGCGCGAGCGCACCGGATTGTTCCCCCCTGGGCGCTGCGGATTGTGCCGCATTTCGCGGCGGGTCGCACCCGTTGCGGCGTACCTGAGGCGCCTCTCACACCCGACCCGACGGCCGGCCCGCGACGGCCGCCGGGCCGACCGACGGGCGTACCGAACATCGGTCGTCGTCCGCACGTCGCGGGAGCGCGTCACGCGGTCCCGCCTGGCCGCCGGCGTGGCTCACGCGCCGGACGTCGCGCCGTGCTCCTCGAGGAACGCGACGAGCCGCTCGACCGACCCGGGCGGCCCGGCGACCGTCATCGCCTCACCGGCCGCTGCCCCGTGCAGGCCGGTCACCGACGCTCCCGACTCGGCGGCCACCAGCGCCCCGGCGGCCAGGTCCCACGGCTTGAGGCCGCGCTCGTAGTACAGGTCCAACGCGCCGGTGGCCACCGAGCACAGGTCGAGCGCCGCGGCGCCGATCCGCCGGACGTCGCGGATGTGGGGCAGCAGCTCGGCCAGCAGCCGGCCCTGCTCCGAGCGCCGCTGCACGGTGTACGCGAACCCCGTGCCGACCAGCGACTCGCTCAGGGGCCGCGCCGCGCCGCACCGCAGGGGCCGGCCGTCGGCGAACGCGCCGAGGCCACGTCCCGCGCTGAAGGTCCGCCCGTCCGCGACGCTGTGCACGGCGCCGGCGACCGCCGTCCACCTCTCGGGCACGGGCGGTCCGGCGACGACCGCCACCGACACCGCGTACGCGGGGATCCTGTAGAGGTAGTTGACCGTGCCGTCGATCGGGTCGAGCACCCAGGTGAGCCCGGACGTCCCCTCGACGGGCTCGTCCTCCTCCCCGAGGATGCCGTCGTCCGGCCGGTGGACCGCGAGCAGGGACCGCAGCAGCGCCTCGGAGGCCAGGTCCCGCTCCGTCACCACGTCGACGGGGCTCGACTTGGTCGCTGCCACGTCGACCCGGTCGGGGCGACCCTCGCGGACCAGCTCGCCGGCCTGCCGCGCCAGCCGGACCGCCAGCTCGGTGAGCATCCTGGTCGTGGCGGCGTCGGGCAGGGCGTCGGGGCCGGGCGGCCCGGCGGGTGTGGTCACGGGTCCATCCTGCCCGAGCCGCGCCGGCGACCCCAGGTGACGCCGTTCCAGGGGCCGGGCGCCTGCAGCCGTAAGCGCATCGCCGTGAGGCGCAGCGCGAAGACGGTGCCGACCGCCACGAGCCCGCTGGCGACGGTGAGCGCCCCGGTCGACCACAGCGCCGACGTGAGCGCCGCACCGACCACGGCCGGGACGGCGTACAGCTCGCGCTGGTGGAGCACCGCCGGGACCTCTCCGGTGAGCAGGTCGCGCAGCACCCCGCCCCCGACGCCGGTCAGCAGCCCCACGCACATCGCCGCCACCGGGCCCGCGCCGAGCTCGGCGCCCTTGATGGTCCCGGCGACGGTGAACAGGGCCAGCGCGCCGGCGTCGAGCACGGCGATGGTGCGGCGGGCCCGCTGCAGCC
>Ga0210040_10006485_pt1 | contig 14551 bp, 12 predicted proteins | sample CryGeyCG12114_NA_FD_185462 | JGI IMG/M metagenome (GOLD analysis project Ga0210040, IMG submission 185462) | Groundwater microbial communities from aquifer - Crystal Geyser CG19_WC_8/21/14_NA (SPAdes) (version 2) | ecosystem: Environmental > Aquatic > Deep subsurface > Groundwater | place: USA... | reverse complement strand
GCGGACGGTGGTCCGGCTCAGGCCGAGGCGCCCGGCGATCGCCGTGTCGTCGAGCCCGCGCGAGACAAGGTCCAGTACCTCCCGCGCCCGGGCCGGCAGGGCGGACAGGCTCGGGCCAGCCTCGGCAGGCCCTTCCCCGGGGGCAGGGTGCGACAGGCGGTCCAGCACGGCGGAGGTGATGGTGCCGGCATCGGTCATCACCGCCGCCACGGCGGCGGCGACCTCGGCCCTGGCCCGTGCCCGTTCGGGCGCGCGAGGAGCCACCAGCAGCAGGCAGGATCGCCCGGCCAGCTCCACCGCCGCGGCGGACACCGCGCAGGCGAGCGGCGCGCCGCCCCGCACGTGGAGAAGGGCGTCCTCGTCGCTCAGCCGCCCTTCGCGGCGGAACCGCGCGACCAGGGCTTGCGAGGCCCCCGCATCGGCCCAGAGGGGCAGTTCCGCGGCGGTGCGGCCGAGCACGTCGGCCTCACCCCGGTTGGTGCCCCGGCAGAAGGCCTCGTTCGCCAGCAGGATGCGGAAGTCGTCGGTGGTGGCCATGAGCGCCGGCACCGGCAGGGCGCGGAAGGCGAGGGCGAAGCGCTCCTCGCTCTGGCGCAGCGCCTTCTCGGCGCTGCGGCGGCCATCGAGGTCGGCAAAGGTGAAGAGCATGCAGGCGGTGCTGCCGATCTCGATGGGCTGGCCCGCCAGCACGACGCATTTCTCGCGCCCGTCGGGAAGCTGGAGCGTCGCCTCCATCTGCGGGATGGTGCGGCCCTCGCTCAGCCGCTCCACCGCCAGTTCGCGCCGCGCCGCGCCATCGAGCACGTCCACGTCATAGGCGGAGCGGCCGACCACCTGGTCCTCCCGGTAGCCGGTCATCTCCAGGAAGCCGCGGTTGACGCGGACGTGGCGCAGGTCCGAGAGGCGGAGGATCAGGGCGGGGGCCGGGTTGGCGTTGAAGGTGCGCTCGAAGCGTTCCTCGGCGTCGTACCGCTCGGTCTCGTCGCGCAGGATCAGCACGCGCAGGTCGGGCAGCCCCGCCTCGTCGGCCAGCACCAGGCTGCGGATCCGGTGCGTCCAGCGGGGGTCCGGCTCGCCCGCGGGGGCGACCTCGACCACCACCTCGTCGAAGGCCTCGCCGGCCATGACGCGCTCCAGCGGGTACTCGCCCTCGGGCAGGCGGTGGCGGTTGCGATAGCGCAGGTCGAAGCGCTCGCGGTAGCCGGCGGCGGTGCCGCCCAGTCCGGCGATCCCAGCGACCCCGTGCATGGCCAGGGCGGGCTCGTTGGCCCAGACGATGCGCTGGTCGGCGGCGATCAGGATCACGCCGTCGCTGACGCCGCCCACAATGGAGCGCAGTTGCTGGGTGTCGGCATGGGCGGGCGGCGTGGACGGGTCCATGGCGGCAACAACGGGGAAGCGGAAGGCGGGTTGATGCGCCGGCATCATCCGGTTGGTGCATTGGTCTGGCTCAGGGACCGGAACCTTTCCGCCTTTCCGTCCGTTGGTGCAGGGCGGCCCGGACCGGGCGGCCTGAGGACATACAGGAGAAAGCGACGATGGATGAGGATCGGGTCGGCGGCATCGTCGACAAGGCGGCCGGCAACGTGAAGTCGGCGGCCGGTAATCTGACCGGCGACACCAAGCTGCAGGCCGAGGGGACGGCCGACAAGGCGACCGGCGCCGTCCGGAACGCCGTTGGCGGCGCCAAGGACGCGGTTCGCGACCTGGCCGACGACGTTTCGGAGAAGGCTTCCGATCTGGGGCAGCGGGCCAGCCGTGCCGTGGAAGAGGGGGCCGGTCCTGTTCTGGACCAGGTCGGGCGCAAGGCCGGCGAGTACAGCCGCGAGGCACGGGCGGCGGTGACGGCGGGGGCGGAGGGCGCCTCCAACGTGGTGCGCGGCTACCCGCTGGCGACGGTGGGCGTCGTGGCGCTGCTGGCCTTCTTCCTGGGCCGGTTCAGCTCGCCGGAGCCGCGGCCCTGGTACCGCCGCGACTGGCTCTGACGCTGCGGAAGGCCTGACGGCAGGCAAGCCGGAAGGGGTGGCCGCGGTGGCGGCCACCCTTTTTTGCATGGAGTTACGCCGCCGCGTCTGGCCTGAGCCGCCGGATGGGCTAGTCGGCGGCGCGGATGTTCAGGCGGCGCACCAGCTCGGTCCAGCGCTCGCGCTCCGTGCGGGCGGCCGTGGCCAGGGCGGCGCCGTCGCCCCGGCGGGGATCGACGCCCAGGGACAGGAGGCGGGCGCGAAGCTCGGCATCGCCCATGGCGTCCTCGGCGGCGGCGGTGATGCGGGCGGCGAGAGGGGCGGGCAGCTTGGCCGGGCCGAAGATGCCGAACCATGTTTCGGACACCAGGCCGGGCAGGCCGGCCGCCTCGGCGGTGGGCACGCCGGGGGCGAGGGGCGTTTCGGCGGCGGAGGTGACGGCCAGGGCGCGCACGGTGCCGGCCTGGATGTGGGTGGCGGCCGTGGCCGGCACGTCCAGCAGCACATGGACATCGCCGCGCCGCAGCTCGGCATAGACGGCGCCGGTGCCGCGATAGGGCACGTGGACCATGCCGAGATCGGCCAGGCTGTCCAGCAGGGCGCCGTTCAGGTGCGGCGTGGTGGCGACGCCGGAGGAGCCGTAGTTCACCTGGCCGCGCCGGGCCTTCGCCCAGGCGAGAAAGCCGCGCAGGTCCGTGACGGGAACGGTGGTGGAGACCAGCACGAGCGAGGGCGAGGCGCCGATGAGGGCGAGCGGGGTGAAGTCGCGCTCCACGTCGTAGGGCAGGCTGGCACCGGTGGCGGGCGCGGTGGAGTGGATGGAGGAGGTGGCGAGGAGAAGCGTCAGGCCGTCCGGGGCGGCGCGGACCACCACTTCGGCGGCCGGAACGCCGCCTGCGCCGGGGCGGTTCTCGATCACGACGGTGGCGCCGAGGCGCTGGCCGAGGAGGGGCGCGAAGAGGCGCGACACGGCATCCGTCGCCCCGCCGGCCGGGAAGGGCACGATGAGGCGCACCGGGCGCGCGGATTGGGCGAGGGCGGGGCGTGCGAGGGGGGACAGGGCTGCGAGGGCGAGAAGGGGACGGCGGTTCATGGGTGCGAGGGTCCTTCAGGCCCGGAGCCAGCGGCGGAGGCGGGCGGGGGCCTCGGCCATGTCGGGTTCCGGTCCGCAATAGCTGAAGCGCAGGAAGTGGTTGCCGCGCCCGGGGTCGAAGTCCACGCCGGGGGTGGCGGCGATGCCGGCCTCGGCCAGCATGCGGGCGCAGAAGGCGGGGCTGTCGTTGGTCAGGGCGGACACGTCGGCCCAGATGTAGAAGGCGCCGTCCGCCTGGGCGATGCGGTCGAAGCCGGCTTCGGGCAGGGCGGCGAGGAGCAGGTCGCGCGAGCGGCGGTAGGCGGCGCGGTTCGCCTCCAGCTCGTCGGTGCAGTCGAAGGCGGCCTCGGCGGCGACCTGGGCGACGTGGGGGGCGGAGATGAACATGTTCTGCGCCAGGCGCTCCACCGGGCGGATCAGGTCCTCGGGCAGCACGAGCCAGCCGATGCGCCAGCCGGTCATGGAGAAGTACTTGGAGAAGCTGTTCACCACGATCGCGCTGGAGGAATGCGCGGCGGCGGTGGCTTCGGGCACGTCGTAGGAAAGCCCGTGGTAGATCTCGTCCGAGATCAGGCGGACGCCGTTGGCGTGGCACCAGCGGGCGACCGCGGCGAGTTCGGCGGGTTCCAGCATGGTGCCGGCGGGGTTGCAGGGGCTGGCGACGATCAGCCCGGCGGGGCGGGGGTCGAGGGCTTCCAGCATGGCGACCGTCGGCTGGAAGCGGGTTTCGGCGCCGCAGGGCAGGAGCTGGGGCACCATGCCGAGCGCGGTGAGGATGTTGGCGTAAGGGGGATAGTAGGGGGCGGCCATGGCCACGCGGTCCCCCGCGTCGAAGGCCGCCAGGAAGGCCAGCGGGAAGGCCCCGGAGGCGCCGACGGTGACGGCGATGCGCGACGCCTCCACCGACGCGCCGTAGTGGCTGGCGTACCGGCCGGCGATCCGGGTGCGCAGCGAGGGCAGGCCGAAGGCCTCGGTGTAGCCGAGCGAGTGGCCGGATTGCAGGGCGCGGATGGCGGCCTCGGCGGCGCCGCGCGGGGCGCCGGTGCCGGGCTGGCCGACCTCCATGCGGAGGATGCCGGGTTCGCCCGGGCGCAGGGCCGCGGCGCGGGCGTTGGCGGCCGCGATCACGTCCATCACCAGGAAGGCCGGCGCGTTGGCCCCCCGTCCGGTCTTGAGCAACTCAGTCGTTCCCGGTGGCCAGGCCGAGGCCGCGGGGATCGGCCACCGCCGAGCAGCCGGCGGCGGTGACGGTGCCCTGGCAGGTGACGGCGACGCCGCGGCCGGGCTCGGGGATGGCCGCCACCGCCTGGGCCAGGGAGGCGCGGCGCACGAGGTGCAGCCCGGCCGGGCCACCGGCCGCGGCCGGGGCGGCGCCCTGGCCGGAGCCGGCGCCGGCATAGCGCATGGCCTTCACGCTGAGGTTGGCGAGCAGGATGGCGCCGAGGGGCGGCGCCTGCACGCTGCCGAGGTTGGGCGCGGCGGCGAGCAGGAAGCCCATGCCCGGCACCATGCGGCCGGTGCCGAAGAGGTTGTTCAGGGTGAAGGCGCAGGCAACCGCCCCGCCGTCGCGATCCTGCACCACCAGGGCGGTGCTGGCGCCGGGGTTGCCGCCCGCGAGCGGCAGGGGCTGGCCGGCGGCCGCGGCGCGGAAGGCGGCCATGGTCGCGCCGCCATCCACGGAGGCGGGGAGCACGGCCAGGGTGTCGTCGCGCAGGCGTTCCTGCTGGGCCGGCACGGCCTGGGGAATGGCGGCGCGCAGCTCGGGCACGGTCAGGAAGCCGCCGGCGGCGGCGCTGCCTTCCTCCACGCGGCGGGCAAGGCCGCCCTGGTGGAAGTCGCCCACCCCGGCCGTGCGGAGCTGGCCCAGGGTGGTGGCGAGGTCGGGCTGGCGGAACGGGTCGCCCTCGCCCACCGCGGCGCCGCCCTGGCCCGTGAAGGCGGCGCGGGAGACGGGATCGGCCAGCAGCGGGCCGGACACGGCTGCGAGGTCGGCGGCGAGGGCGCGGGAGACGGGGGTGCCGAAGCGGGCGAGCTGCTCGGCGGGGGCGATGGTGCTCTCGAAGGGCAGGCGCCCCTGGCGGGCGTGCAGGGCGAAGAGGCCGCGCGCCATCAGGGGCACGGCGGCCGGGCGGTCGGCGCCCCGGGGCACGGCGCTGCGCTCGCCGGGCTGGAAGAGGAAGGCCTCCACCTCGTTGCGGCGGGGATCGTAGCCGAGGCAGGCGCCGCCGCCGCCGAGGCCGGCGCGCGAGGGGAGCGTGACGGAGAGCGCGAAGCCGGCCGCCGCCGCCGCATCGGCCGCCGAGCCGCCGGCCGAGAGCACGTCGCGCGCGACCAGGGCGGCGCGCGGTTCCTCGGCGGCCACGTTGCCCAGGAAGCCCCTGACATAGCCCTGCTGGCCCGGCTGGGCGGAAGGCCCGCCGGTGATGGCGTTGCTCACCCGGTCCACCGTGGAGCAGCCGGCCAGGAGGGCGGCGAGGGCGACCACCCCGGCCGCGTTGCGGAGGGGGGCGCCCGTGCGAAAGCGGCTCTTGCCTGCCATGTGGTCCCGGACCGTCCCTGCCGTGCATGTCATGGGGGGTGTTCCTGGCACCGGGCCTGCCCGTGGCGCAAGGGGGCGGGGGTGCGATCCTTTCGCGGCGCGGATGGAAAGAGGGACGGCCGCGGGCGCGGCCGGGCGGACCGTGGCCTCCGGGGTGGGGCGTGGTAGGCTTGGCACGTGAACAGGCCGCCATCCGGTCGGGTTATGAAGGCAGTGCAGCCATGAAGCGCATCGTGATGACCGGGCTGGCCCTGGCCCTGGGCTGGACCGCAGCCTTGGCGCAGGAGGCCGCACCGGGCTTCTCCCCCCGCCAGCGGGAGGAGATCGTCTCCATCCTGCGCGAGGCGCTGCGGTCGGACCCCTCCATCCTGCGGGAAGCGATCGGCGCCATGCAGGATGCGCAGCGGAGCGAGCAGGAGAACGCCCGCCGCGCGGCGCTCGCCGCCAGCCGCGACGCGCTGTTCAACGATGCGCGCGACCCCATCAAGGGCAACCCGCGCGGCGACGTGACCATCGTGGAGTTCTTCGACGCGCGCTGCACCTACTGCAAGGCGCTGCACCCGACCATGCAGGCACTTCTTCAGCAGGACCGCAACATCCGGGTGGTGATGAAGGACCTGCCGATCCTGGGGCCGAACAGCGTGCTCGCCAGCCGCGCGCTGCTCGCCGCGCAGCGCCAGGGCAAGTACGAGCCGCTCTATGACGCGCTGCTGCGGCTGCGGGTGGAGCCGACGGAGGCGGTGCTGCAGGCCGAGGCGCAGCGCGCCGGGCTGGACTGGGCGCGGCTGCGGCGGGACATGGACGACCCCGCGATCCAGGCGCGGCTGCAGGGCAACATCGAGTTGGCCCAGCGGCTGCAGCTCGAGGGGACGCCGGCGCTGATCATCGGCGACACCACCGTGCCCGGCGCGGTGGAGCTGCCCGAGCTGGAGCGGCTGGTCGCGGAGGCGCGGCGCCGTGGCTGAGGCGCCGGAGCACGCCCCCGAGCACGCCCCCGAGCACGCCAAGGAGGAGGGGCGCGGGCTGGCGACCGACTTCTCGCGGACCATGTCCTATGGCGGGTACCTGGACCTCGACACGCTGCTTTCCGCGCAGCGGCCTCTGTCGGACAAGCACGACGAGCTGCTGTTCATCGTCATCCACCATGTGCAGGAACTCTGGATGAAGCTGATCATCCGGGAGCTGGAGGTGGCGACGGCCTGCGTGCGGGAGGGGGACCTGCGGCCGGCCTTCAAGGGGCTGGCGCGGGTGTCGCGCATCCAGCGGCAGCTGGTGGAGGCCTGGGACGTGCTCTCCACCATGACTCCCGCGGACTACCTGGCGTTCCGCGACGTGCTCGGGCAGTCCTCGGGCTTCCAGTCCTGGCAGTACCGGCTGATGGAGATCCTGCTGGGGGCGCGGGACGAGTTCATGCTGAAGCCGCACGCGCATGACGAGGCGCTGACGGCGCGGCTGCGGGCGGCCTTCGAGGCGCCCTCGCTGTACCAGGAGGCGCTGCGGCTGGTGGCGCGGCGGGGCGTGCCCGTGCCGGCGGCGGTGCTGGAGCGGGACCCGGCGCTGCGGCACGAGGAGAACGAGGGCGTGGTGGAGGCCTGGGCCACGGTTTACCGCAACAGCACGGACTACTTCGACCTCTACGAGCTGGCGGAGGAGCTGGTGGACCTGGAGGACGCCTTCCAGCAGTGGCGCTTCCGGCACGTGACCACGGTGGAGCGGATCATCGGGATGCGGACGGGCACGGGGGGCTCGGCGGGGGTGGCCTATCTCAGGCGCGCGCTGGAGCGGCGCTTCTTTCCGGAGCTGTGGACGGTGCGTGGGCGGCTCTAGCGGCGCGGCGCGCGGGCGGGGATGATGCGGGGATGAAGGTCCTCGTTCTCGGCGCTGGCGTCACGGGTCTTGCTGCCGCGTATCTTCTGGCGCGCGATGGCCATGCGGTGACGGTGCTGGAGCGCCGCCGGGGCGTGGCGCTGGAAAGCAGCCACGCCAACGGGGGGCAGCTTTCCTATTCCTATGTGGCGCCGCTGGCAGGGCCGGGGGTGATCGGCAAGCTGCCGGGCTGGCTGCTGGACCGCGACAGCCCCGTGCGCTTCCGCCCGCGGCTCGACCCCGCGCAATGGGCCTGGGGCGCGCGGTTCCTGGCGGCCTGCAACGCGGGGGCGGCGGACCGGACCACGCGGCGGCTGCTGCGGCTTTCCTTTCTTTCGCGCGACCTGACGCGGGCGGCGATCGGGGACGAGGGGATCGACTGCGCCTTCCGGCACGCGGGCAAGCTGGTGGTTTACTCGGATCAGGCGGGGTTCGACGCCGCGCGGCGGCTGGTGGACTACCAGCGCAGCCTGGGCAGCGAGCAGGAGGCGCTGTCGCGCCAGCAATGCCTGATGGCCGAGCCCTCCCTGGCCGGGATCGCGCACCGGCTTTGCGGGGGCATCCTGACGCGGGGCGAGGACGCGGCGGAGTGCCGGCTTTTCTGCGCGGGGCTGGAGGCGGCCATGCGCGGGGGGAACCTGGCGGTGGATTTCCGCTTCGGCACGGAGGTGCGGCAGATCCTGGCGGTGGGCGGGCGCGTGGTGGGCGTGCTGACCGACCAGGGGGTGGAGGAGGCGGGCGCCGTGGTGCTGGCCATGGGGGCCGGCAGCGCGCGGCTGCTGGCGCCGCTGGGAATCCGGGTGCCGCTGTATCCGCTGAAGGGCTACAGCCTGACGCTTCCCATCGCCTCCGACGACGCGGCGCCGCGGATCAGCGTGACGGATTTCGCGCGCAAGGTTGTTTATGCCCGGCTGGGCCAGGACCTGCGGGTGGCGGGGATGGCGGACCTGGTGGGGCACGACACGCGCTTCGACCTTTCGCGGCTGGAGCTTCTGGTGCGCCAGGCGCGCGAGGCCTTTCCGGAGGCGGCGGACTGGACGGTGCTGCGGCCCTGGGCGGGGCTGCGACCGGCGACCCCTTCCGCGCTGCCGATCCTCGGGCCCGCGCCGGGGCTGGCCAACCTGCACCTGAACATCGGGCACGGGGCGCTGGGCTTCACCCTGGCCATGGGTTCGGCACGCGTGGTGGCCGATCTGCTCGCGGGGCGTGCAGCACCCATTCCGCTGGACGGTTTCGCGGCCTGAACGGCCTTGCGCGCGGAGGCGCCGCCGTCAGGATGCGGGGCAACCGGAACAGGGACAGGACACCCATGCGATTCGCACCGCTGCTTGGCGCGCTCGGCGCCGTGCTGCTCGCCTTCGGCGGGCCGGCGCATGCCCAGGCACCCGCGGCGCCGCCCGCCGTTGCACGGGGCGCAACGCCGGTCTTCGACGGGGTGAAGCAGCGCGACTACATCCGCTGCGGGGTGTCCCAGGGCACGCCGGGATTCTCCACGCCCAACAGCCAGGGCGGCTGGTCCGGCTTTGACGTGGAGTTCTGCCGGGCGCTCGCGGCTGCCGTGCTGGGGGACGCCAACAAGGTGCGCTACCAGCCCTATTCCGCGCAGCAGCGCTTCACGGCGCTGCAATCGGGCGAGATCGACGTGCTGTCGCGCAACACCACCTGGACCTTCCAGCGCGACATCCAGCTCGGCCTCGAATTCGTCGGCATCGCCTTCTATGACGGCGCGGGATTCCTGGCGCGGAAGTCGCCGGGGCTGGAGCGGTCGGTGCAGCTCGATGGTGCCTCGGTCTGCGTGCAGACGGGGTCCACCAACGAGCTGATCGTCGCGGACTTCGCGCGCGCCAACAACATCCGGCTGAACCCGCTGGTGTTCCAGAACCTGGAGCAGATCTTCGACGCGCTGTTCTCCGGCCGCTGCGACGCCATGAACTGGGACCGCGCGGCGCTGGCGGGCACGCGGCTGCGGGCGCCCAATCCCGACGAGTTCGTGCTGCTGCCGGAGGTGCTGAGCAAGGAGCCCTATTCGCCCGTGGTGGCGCAGGGCGACCAGCGCTGGCTGGAGATCGTGCGCTGGACGCTGTTCGCGCTGATCGAGGCGGAGGAGCAGGGCGTGACGAGCGCCAACGTGGCGGAGCGGCTGCGCAGCAATGATCCCAACACCCAGCGCCTCCTGGGGGTGACCGGCAACTTCGGCGGCATGATGGGCCTGAGCGACCGCTGGGCCTATGAGGCGATCCGCCAGGTGGGCAATTATGGCGAGATCTTCGCGCGCACGCTGACGCCCATCGGGATCGACCGCAGCGTGAACCGGCTGTGGAGCCAGGGCGGGCTGATCTACGCGCCCGCGATGCGCTGAGGAGGACGCCGCCGGATCAGGCGAGGCGCCTCATCCGGGCCAGCGCCTCGTCCACCGCCTCGGCGGTCTGGTAGGGGCCGAAACCGAAGCGAAGGCGCCGGCCGCGGCGGTCGGTGATGATCCGGGCGGCTTCCAGGCGGGATTGCCAGCCCTCCGCGTCGTCGATGTCGAAGGCCAGGAAGTTCCCGCGCTGCGGCTCCTCCAGCGGCACGGCGAGGGCGGCGGGGTCCAGGCCGGTGCCTGACAGGCCCGCGCAGAAGCGGGCCTGCAGGGCGTGGGCGTGGGCGTGGATGGCGGGCACGGTCAGGCCGGTTTCCTCCACCCAGCGCATCGCGGCCGCGAAGCGGTAAAGGCCGGAGGGGTCGAAGGTGGCGCCCAGGAAGCGGCGGGCGTCCTCGGCATAGGCCACGCGGCCATCGCTGGCGGCGAGCGCGCCGAAGGCGGCGTACCAGCCCGTGTCGCGCGGGCGGGGCAGCCATCCCGGCGGGCAGTGCAGGAAGCAGCAGCCTTCCCCGGCCATGGCGTATTTGTAGCCGCCCGACGTGTAGAAGGCGCGGTGCCCGATGCGCGAGAGGTCCACGGGCCGGGCCATGAAGGCATGGTAGCCGTCGATCACCAGCACGGCCTCACCGGCGGCCTCTGCCAGGGCTTCCAGGCCGGCGAGGGCATAGCCCGAGTGAAAGAACACCTCGCTGACCCAGATGAGGTCGAAGCCGGCGCGCGCGGCCTCGACGAGGCGTGCCGCGCATTCGCCGCCGGGATCGGAGGGGATGCGGGTGACGGCGATCAGCCCGTCCTCCTCCAGCCGCGCGGCCTGGCGGGAGAAGGAATGGAACTCGCCGTCGGTGGTCAGCACGCGGGGCGGGCGGCCTGTGGGCATCGCGCTCAGGATGCGGCGAACGAACTCGTGGGTGTTGGGGGCGAAGGCGATCGTGGTGGGGTCGGGCAGGTTCAGGTGGTGTGCCGCGCCGGTCTGGCAGGTGGCGAGCACGGGGCCGAGCACCTCCCCCCACTTCGCGTCCTGCAGGCGGGCGGCGTCATCCCAGGCTTGCATCTGCGCGGCACGGGTCGCGTCCGGCCAGGGGTGGTGGCTGTGCGCCGCGAAGTGCAGCCGCTCCGGCTCGGCCTGCAGGAAGCGGGAGAAATGCGCGCGCAGGTCCAGCATCGGATCACCCCGGGGCCGGCCGGATTGCCGCCGTGCCGCCAGCGTATAGAGTGGGCGCGGGAGACCGGGAATGGCACGACGCCGTCAGTCAACCGGCGCGCCTCGCCCCTGGCCGGGAAAGTCCGGGATGGCGGAATGCCGCGCCGCATCGTGATCGGGGAGGCGCCAGGCTTTCCGGTGCGGGTGCCCGTGCCGGATCTCGCCGGCCTGACCACCGGCAATGTCGGCATTCCCGGCGTATGGCGGATCGCATCCGGCGAGCCGGGACCACAGGCCGTCATCGTTTCCCTGACACATGGCAACGAGTTCGCGGGCGCCACCGTGCTGGCGCGCTGGCTCCGGGCGGGGCTGCGGCCGGCGCGGGGAACGCTGACCCTGGTTTTCGCCAACCTCGAGGCCTTTGCCCGCTTCGACCCGGCCGATCCCACCCTGTCGCGCTACGTGGACGAGGACCTGAACCGGGTCTGGAGCGCGCGCCACCTGGACGGGCCGCGCGACAGCCTGGAGCTTCGCCGGGCGCGGGAGCTGCGGCCGGTGGTGGAGGCGGCCGACGCCTTGCTGGACCTGCATTCCATGCTCTGGCCCTCCGACCCGCTGATCCTGACCGGAGCCTCGCCGGGGGCGCTGGCGCTGGCGCAGGCGATCGGCGTGCCGGCAACCGTGGTGGCGGATGCCGGCCATCCCGAGGGGCCGCGCATGATCGACCACGCGCCGTTCACCGAACCCGGCGCCCGGCGCGTGGCGATGCTGGCCGAGGCCGGGCTGCACTGGGAGCCGGAAACGGAGGCGGTGGCCGAAGCCTGCGCGGGCGGGCTTCTCCGCGCGCTCGGCATGGCGCCGGCCGCGCCCGCGCGCTGCGGGCAGGCTGCGGTGTGGCGGGCCATCACCGCCGCGTCCCGCCAATTCGCCTTCACGGACCTGTTCCGTGGCGGCGAGGTGATCCCCCACGCCGGCACGCTGATCGCGCGCGACGGGGAGGCGGAGGTGCGCACGCCGCATGACGACTGCATGCTGGTGATGCCGAGCCCGCGGGTGATGCGCGGGCATGTGGCGGTGCGGCTCGCGCAAAGGGCGGGGCCGCGGTAGCGCCGCTCAGGCGGGCGCGGGCTCGCCCTCCACGGGCTCCTTGCCGTCGGCGCGGATCAGGGCCGCGATCTCGGCCGCGGCGGCATCGAGCGCGGCCTCGTCCGTGCCCTTGGCAACCAGGGCCACGCCGTTCCCGCCCTCGCGGTAATAGGGGTAGGAGCCGATGTCGAGCTGGGGGAAGCGGGCCTGCACGGCCGTCAGCGCCTCGGCGATCGTGCCTTCCAGCAGGCCGGTGGCGTGAACCGCGCGCGACTTCACGGGGGTGCCGCCCTGGAGGCCGGGCGCCACCACCTCGAACATGGAGCGCATGATGCGGGGCACGCCGGCCATGACGTGGACATTGCCCATCGCGAAGCCGGGCGCGGAGGTTTCCGAGCACAGGATGGGGATGGCGCCGCGCGGCAGGGTGGCCATGCGGAGCCGCGCCGCGTTCATCGTGACGGGCGGCGTGCGGCGGGCGTAGTCGGCCTCCATGATGGCGCGGGAGGGCTCGTGCACCTCCCACGGCACGCCGAAGGCGCGGGCGACGCATTCGCTGGTGATGTCGTCATGCGTCGGGCCGATGCCGCCGGTGGTGAAGACATAGGTGAAGCGGGCGCGGATCTCGTTCACCGTGCCGATGATGGTGTCCGGCACGTCCGGGATGACGCGGACCTCGCGCAAGGGGATGCCGAGCTCGCCGAGGCGGGTGGCGATGAACTTCAGGTTCGCGTCCTGGGTGCGGCCGGAGAGCACCTCGTTGCCGATGATGATCAGGGCGGCGGTGGGCTGGGTCATCTGGCGGCTCTCTCGGACAGTGGATGCAAGGTCGCGTGCCCGGGCGCGGCGTCAAGCCCGCGAGGCGGCCCGCCGGGACGCCTCAGAGGAAGTCCCGGAGCAGGGCCACCAGCGGCTTGTCCGCCGGGGGCATGGCGTAGTCGCCGAGCTTCGCGGGCCGCACCCAGGCCAGGGCCTGGCCTTCCCGGCCCTCGGGCGTGCCGTTCCACCGGCGGCAGAGATAGAGCGGCATCAGCAGGTGGCGCCCTTCCAGCGGGTGGGAGGCGAAGGCGAAGGGGGCGAGGCAGGCGGTGGAGACGTCGATGCCCAGTTCCTCCCTGAGCTCGCGGATCAGGGCTTCCTCGGGGGTTTCGCCGGGGCCGACCTTGCCGCCGGGGAATTCCCAGAGGCCGGCCATCGGCTTGCCTTCCGGTCGGCGGGCGAGGAGCACGCGGCCATCGGAGTCGATCAGGCCGCAGGCGACCACCAGCAGGAGGTTCGCGCCCGGCGCGGCCTGCGGCGCGGCCGGGTCGGCGGCGGTGCGCGCCGGCACCTCTGGCCCGGCGGAAAGGTCTTCCCGCCCCGCGCGGAAGCGACGCACGGGCAGGCGGGCATTGCGGGCGGTGAAGTCCTGCTCCGCCCAGCCGTCCTCCTGGAAGCCGATGCGGGCCAGAACGGCGGCGGAGCGCGTGTTCTCCTCCAGCACGGAGGCGTGGATCACGTCGAGGTCGAGGTTCGCCAGCGCCCAGCGGGTCAGGCGGCCCGCGGCGCGGGGGCCGATCCCCTGGCCCCAGTGCCGCCGCGCCACCCAGTAGCCCAGCTCGGCGTGGCGCGGCCGGTCCCGCGCGGTGGTGAGGCCGACGCAGCCCACCAGGGCCTCCCCGCGGAGGATGGCGAGGTGCCAGGCGGTGCCGGCCTCGATCTGCGCGCGGGTGGAGGCGATCCAGTCGTCCGCCAGCGCGCGCGAATAGGGAAAGGGGACGCGCGCCAGCATGCGCGCCACCTCCCAGTCGTTGACCAGCCGGTGGAGGTCCGCCGCGTCCTCCGCGCGAAGCGCACGGAGGGTCAGGTCCTCCACCGGGAGGGGCGCGAAGATCGCGTCGCTCATCTCGGTCCTTCCGGCGCCCGCCGGGCGCGGGGGCGCCGCCTCAGCGGCGCCACCAGCCCTTCTTCGCCGGCGCGGCGGCGGCCTCCTCGGTGCCGAGGACCACGGGCCGCACGACGGTGCCGGCAACCGGCTCCGCGCGCTCCGCCTCGGACTCCACCTGTGCCTCCGCAGGCGCTTCCACCGGTGCTTCCATCGGTGCTTCCACTGGCAGGGGCGCCGGCTCGAGGGTGGCCTCGGCCGGGACCTCCGCCACGGGCTCGGCGGGCGGCGGCGCCTCGGCCATGGCCGGGGAGGCGGAGGGCGGCTCGGACGCGATGGGGATTTCGCGCGGGCTGCGGGGGGCGGCTGCCTCCTCCACGGCGTCGAGCGTGTCCATCAGCGCGTCGTAGGTGCCGCCGAAGGGATCGGCGGGGGTCGGGCCGGTATAGCGCGGGGCGGGGGCCACGGCCGGTGCCTCGGGGGCCTCGGCGCGGGGGGCCTCCTCCTCGCGGCGGCGGCGGCCTCCGCGGCGCCCGCGGCGGCGGCGGGCGTCGCCCTCGGGGTCGGGGCGCTCATCCGTGGCCGGGGCGTCCTCGGGCGGCTGGGCGACGGCCTCGGGCTCCTCGGCCACCTCCT
>Ga0210040_10006484_pt1 | contig 14552 bp, 12 predicted proteins | sample CryGeyCG12114_NA_FD_185462 | JGI IMG/M metagenome (GOLD analysis project Ga0210040, IMG submission 185462) | Groundwater microbial communities from aquifer - Crystal Geyser CG19_WC_8/21/14_NA (SPAdes) (version 2) | ecosystem: Environmental > Aquatic > Deep subsurface > Groundwater | place: USA... | reverse complement strand
GCCGTGCCCCCCGGCGAGATCATCGCCGCGCGTTGCGCCCGCATCTGGTGCAGCTGCTCGAGCCGGCCCTGGTTGCGCTTGCGCCGGGCGGTGACGCCGCGCTCCAGCCAATGCGCCTCGATCTTCAACCTGGCATCGAGCCGTTCGGCCGCGCGCGCCTCCTCGGCATAGACCTGCTCCTCCCAGGCCTCGTAGCTGCCAAAGCCCACCTCCTTGCGTCGCAGAGCCCCGCGGTCGAGCCACAAGGTCGCGCGGGTCAGCCGCTTGAGGAAGGTGCGGTCATGGCTGATGGTGATGAAGGCGCCGCTATAGCGCGCCAGCCAACTCTCCAGCCATTCGATCGCGGCCAGGTCGAGGTGGTTGGTGGGCTCGTCCAGCAGCAGCAGGTCGGGGCCCTGCGCCAGCGCCTTGGCGATCGCGGCACGCCGCCGCTCGCCCCCGCTCGCATTGGCAGCCCGCCGGCTCATCTCGATGCCCAGCTGGTCGGCGATTGCGGCCACCTCGTGCTCCTGGGGTGCGTCAGGCCCGGCCAGGGCGAAATCCATCAGCGTGGCATGTTCGCGGAAATCAGGGTCCTGCTCCAGCAGGACAACGTTGGTGCCGGGCTTTACCGTGCGCGTTCCGCGATCGGCTTCAATACGGTCGTCGATCAGCCGCAGCAGCGTGGTCTTGCCCGCACCGTTGCGACCGATCAGGGCCAGCCGGTCGCGCGGGCCCACATGCAGGTCGAGATCCTGGAAGAGCCAGCCGCCGCCTTGCTGCAGGCCCAGTCCTTCCCAGCTCAAGATAGGAGCTTCCGCCATTCGCCGCCGATTAGGTGATACCAGCTGCGCGGGCAAGGTGCCGCCGGTTAACCGCTTCGCAATCGGGGCCCTTCCAGGTAGATGCCTGATGCAGGAGAAGGAATGACGATGGCCCGCTACGCCCTACCGTTCGCCGCCATGGCGATGTTTGCCGTGCCCGTTAGTGCCGCCGACGTGCAGATCGCTGCGCAAGGGCCGGTCGTCGAGTTGACAATGACCGAGGAGGTGGCCGCGCCCCCGGACATCGCCGAAATCGGCGCAGGCGTAACCACGCAGGCGCAGACCGCCACCGCCGCCATGCAGGCCAATGCAAGCGCGATGAGCGCGGTGATCGAGCGCATCGAAGCGCTCGGCATTGCGGAGCGGGATATCCAGACCTCGGGCATCTCGCTCTTCCCGCAATACGATTACGACCAAGAGACGCGCCAGCAGGTGTTCCGCGGCCATCAGGTGAGCAACAGGGTGCAGGTGACCTTGCGCGGCATCGAGCGGACGGGCGAGGTGCTCGACGCGCTGGTCGCGGCGGGCGCCACCGATCTGTCCGGCCCCACATGGTCACTCGCCGATCCGGCCGCTGCGCGTTCGCAGGCCAGGCAGCAGGCGCTGGCGGCATCGCGCAAGCGAGCGCTCGAATATGCACGTGCAGCGGGTTATGCGGATATCCGCCTGCTGCAGATCAGCGAGTCCGTCCAGTCGAACGGTCCGGTCCCGATGATCAAGGCGACAGCACGCGACGTGGCGGCCCAATCGACCCCGGTCCAGCCTGGCGAGGTGCAGGAAGGTGTCACGGTCACGGTGACCTACGAGCTGACACGATAGGCTGGGGCAGGGCCGCTGCGCCATTCACAGGCGGTTCAATGCCTCGTGCCTAGGCCATTCCTATCATGCATCGACTGATCGTATCCCTGTCCGCCCTTGCACTTATGGCAGGAGCGCTGCCCGGCACGCCGGCGGGCGCGGCGGTCCAGGGTCCGCAGGAGCGCGGGGATCAGGCGAGCGCCCGGGCCGAGATGAAGGCGGGGCGCAACATGCCCATCGGTGATATCGAGCGCCGCATCGTGCGCCGCATGGGCGATGCCGAATATCTCGGCTTCGAATATGACCGCGCCGCGAGCGCATATCGCCTCAAGTTCATCGAGAACGGCAAGGTCATCTGGGTCGATGTCGACGCCAAGACCGCCAACGTGCTGCGCATTTCCCGCTGACCATCGTGAACCTTCACCTTCCTTGACGCGTATATGAACAAGTCCCAAATGCTTGGGCGACAAGGACAGGGGAAGAGAGATGCGTATCCTGATCGTCGAGGACGAGCCGACGCTCGGCCAGCAATTGAAGTCGACGCTCGAACAGAACGGCTATGCCATCGACCTGTCCACCGACGGTGAGGACGGGCATTTCCTTGGAGCGACAGAGGATTACGACGCGGTAATCCTGGATCTGGGCCTGCCCGAGATCGACGGACTGACCGTGCTGGGCATGTGGCGCAAGGAAGGCCGGAATTTCCCCGTTCTGGTTCTCACCGCGCGTGATTCCTGGTCCGACAAGGTTGCCGGCCTCGATGCCGGAGCCGACGATTACCTGGCCAAGCCGTTCCAGACAGAAGAACTGATCGCCCGCCTGCGCGCGCTGATCCGCCGTGCCTCGGGCAATGCCAGTTCCGAGCTGATGGCGGGCGACGTGCGGCTGGACACACGCTCGGGCCGCGTCACCAGGGCCGGCGAACCGGTCAAGCTGACGGCGCAGGAATACAAGCTGCTGTCCTACCTCATGCACCACAAGGGCAAGGTGGTCAGCCGCACCGAACTGATCGAGCACATCTACGATCAGGATTTCGACCGCGATTCGAACACGATCGAGGTCTTCGTCACCCGGATTCGCAAGAAGCTGGGCGCTAATGTGATAACCACGATCCGTGGCCTCGGTTACAGCCTCGACGACCCCGACGACCAGCCGCGCGAGTAGTCTCGACGTGGCCGGCGCGGGCGACCTGACCGCCGCACCCGCTCAGGCGCCGCAACCGGTTTCGCCCGCGGCGGACCTGGCCAACGGATTGTCCTCGCCCCGAACCGGCAGTCTGGCCCGGCGGATGATGCTCATCGCCGCCGGCTGGATTATCATCCTGCTGCTGGTCGGCGGGCTTGCGCTCGATCGCACGCTTGCCAATTTGCTGTCGCGCCAGTTCGATGAGCAACTCGAATACCAGCTTACCGCGATGATCGCCTCCGCCGAGATCGACCCGTATGGCGAGGTCTATTTCAACCGCGCGCTGGGGGACCAGCGCTTCCTTGAGCCGAACAGCGGCCTCTACTGGCAGATCAGCAGCGACACATTCGAGGATTTTCCCTCGCGCTCGCTCTGGGACCGGACCATCGCCATCCGCGCGAATGCGGAGGCGCGCGAGCCCATCTTCTACAATTCGCAGCAATTCACTGACGAGCATCTGCGCATCGTGCAGCGTACCGTGGGCCTGCCCGGCAGCGACACCAATTGGCAATTCGTCGTCGCCGCCTCGCGCGAGGAGCTCGACGCGCAGATTGCCGAGATCCGCTCCATCCTCGTGTGGAGTTTCGCGATCCTGGGCATTGGCCTGTTTATCATGGCCATGTTGCAGATCTGGTATGGCCTGGGCCCTCTGCGCCGCGTCAGGCTGGCCATTGCGCGGATCCGTTCCACGGGCACCAACCGTGTCACCGATCCGCTGCCGCAGGAGGTGCAGCCGATGGTGGAGGAATTGAACGCACTGCTCGCGCACTCTGAACTGCAGGCAGAGGAAGCGCGCACCCATGCAGGCAACCTGGCCCATGCGCTGAAAACCCCGCTCACCGTCCTGACGAACGCCGCCAGCGCCGCCTCGCCGGATCTTGACGCCACGGTGTTGCGCGAAGCAGCGGTGATGCGGCGGCAGGTGGATCATCATCTGGCACGGGCCCGGGCCGTGGGGCGCCGGGCGGTCGGGCTGTCCCGTACCAACGTCCTCGAGAGCGCCGAGGCGGTGGAGCGCGCGGTGGCGCGGCTCTATCCCCATGTGCGCCTCGACATCGCCGGCTCGGCCGCGGCCGAAGTCGCCATAGAACGGCAGGATCTCGAGGAAATCCTCGGCAATCTGATCGAGAATGCCGCCAAGTACGGCGGTGGCAGCGTGTTCGTGACGGTCGATCCCGACCCGGGCGCGAATCTGTGCGCGGTGTGGGTGGAAGATGATGGCGTGGGCATCCCCGAAGCCGAACGCAGCGCCATCTTCGCACGCGGCGCGCGGCTGGATACGGAGAAGCCGGGGACCGGGCTGGGCCTCGCCATCGTGCGCGATGTCGCGCAGATCTACGGGGGCGAGGTGGAACTGGGCGAAAGCGAGGATCTGGGCGGGCTGCACGTCACGGTCCGGCTGCCTCGCGCCAGCAGCAGCTCCTAGCCGGCGGCGACCCCTCGTGTCCGGGCATTCCAAGCCGCATCAGCGGTTCTTCGTCTCTGCGACTCGGCCATCCGCTGGAAGCGGGGCTGTGCAGGTTGCTGCGCCCGGCCCCACACATGTGCGAGCCGGGCGTGCAGCGGCTGTTACCCCAGCCCGGGCAAGTTGAACCCGGGCGGCAGGCCCATGCCCGACTGGACTTTCTGCATCTCCTCGTTGGCGACCTGGTCTGACTTGGTCCGCGCATCGTTGAACGCTGCGGCGACCAGGTCCTCGAGCATCTGCTTGTCGTCCGGCACCACCAGGCTGTCGTCGATCGCCACGTTCAGCACGCGGCCCTTGGCGGTGCAGCGGATCTTGACCAGCCCGCCGCCCGAGGAGCCCTCGACCTCCAGCGTGTCGAGCCGCGCCTGCGCATCGCCCATCTGCTTCTGCAGCGCCTCGGCCGCCTGCTGAGCAGCCTTCATCATCTCTTCCATCGATTGCATGATCTTTTGGTCCTCTAAGCTCGTTTGTTCCAATTGGATCGTCCCCGGGGAGCTTCGCTCTCGTCGACGAATTCGGCATTGGGAAAGGCCGCGAGTGCCGCCTTGACCAGTTCGTGCTCGCGCATGGCCGTCTCCTGCGCGGATTTCCTTGCCTCTTCCTGCTCCACGATCGTGGGCCCGCCTTCGCCGGCGCCTTGCTCGACCGTCCAGCGCCTGTCCGTCACCGCGAGCAGCGCGGCACGCAGTTCGGGCCTCAGATCCTCGTCGAACCGTTCGGCCTGCGCATAGACGAGCCTGTCCGGCTCCAGCGCGACGACGCGCACCTGCATGCGCAGGCGGTTGGCAAGGTGCAGCGCACCCGATTGTTCGATCCGCTCGACCAGCTCCTCCCAGCCGAGCGACGCGCGCGGAGCATCACCGCCGCTCGCCGCTGCGACAACGCCGGCCCCGTTCGCAGCGATGTCGCGCAAAGTGTCCGCCAGCTTGCCCGGATCGGGCATCTCGGCCGCGTGCAGCACCCGCAGCAGCGCCATCTGCGCCGCCACCAGCGGGTCGGGCGCGCCGCGCACTTCCTCGTAGCCCTTGAGCAGCAATTGCCACAAACGGTGCACCTGGCCCGGCGTCAGCTTGAGCGCCCATCCGCCGATTGCGTCGCGCTCCTCCTGCGTCGGTGCATCGGGCTCGTCGTGCCCCACCTGTGTCACGGCGATGCGGTGCGTCAGCTCCATCATCGAGCGCAGCAGCGCCAGCGGCTCCACGCCCAGGGCATATTGCCGGTCGACGCCTGCGAGCATCCCTTGCGGATCGCCTTCCAGCAGGCTGGCGAACAGCCGACGCTGCGCACCCTTGTCGGCCAGCCCCAGCATGTCGCGCACGCGCTCGGCGGTCACACGCGCCTGGCCTTCGTCGCTCTCGCCCCCGCTCTCCATGTCCGCATGGGCGATCGCCTGGTCGAGGATGGAGAGACCGTCGCGCACCGATCCTTCGGCGGCAGAGGCGATCAGCGCGATCGCCTCGTCGTCGGCTTCAACGTTCTCCTGCCGGCAGATGCTCGCGAAATGCTGCTCGAGCATGGGCGCGGGGATGCGCCGCAGGTCGAAGCGCTGCGTGCGGCTGAGCACGGTGACCGGAAGCTTGTCGACCTCGGTCGTGGCGAACAGGAACTTCACATGCGCGGGCGGCTCTTCCAGTGTCTTCAGCAACGCGTTGAAGGCGTTGCGGCTGAGCATGTGAACCTCGTCGATGATGTAGATTTTGTAGCGCGCGCTCACTGCCGAATAGCGCACCGCCTCGACGATCTCGCGCACGTCGTCGACGCCCGTGTGACTGGCGGCGTCCATCTCGATAACGTCGATGTGCCGTCCCTCGGCAATCGCACGGCACGGCTCGCACACGCCGCACGGGTCGATCGTGGGCCCGCCCTCTCCATCGGGGCCGATGCAGTTCAATGCCTTGGCGATGAGCCGCGCGGTCGAGGTCTTGCCCACCCCGCGCACGCCGGTCATCAGGAAGGCGTGGGCCAGCCGTTCGCGGGCGATGGCGTTGGCGAGAGTCCTCACCATCGGTTCCTGCCCGATCAGCTGGCTGAAGGTCTGCGGCCGGTACTTGCGCGCGAGCACGCGGTAGGGTTGCGCCGGGTCGGGTGCCGGCGCGACCTGTCGCGTCGCGGCTGGTGGCGGCGCGGCCTCGGCCGGCGGTCCTGCTCCGTCCGGATCCACAGGTTCGCGCTTCTGGGAGGGCGCCTCGGGTGCGCCGAACAGCGCGGTCTGGCCGGCAGCCTCGAGTTCGGCAGCGTTAGGCTTGGCCTCGCCATCGCTCTCCGGCACGTCGCCGAACATGTCGCCGGATTCGGTCATACACCCTTATTAGGAGCGGTCTGCCCGCTTGTCGAAGCGGTATCCGCCAACGCCTTTGCTCGCGCGGTACAGCCCGAGCTGCAAAAGGGGAAAGGAGCCGGGCGACCCGCTGCCATCTACCTGGGCTGCTTCCTTCCGGACCTGACCCCGTGGGCAAACGCAAACGCCCACCCGACTCCCGGCGGACGATATGGCCGCGGCTTCGGGCGAATGCAACCTATCGGAAATTGTCGGCGTAGGCCTGCAGCTTCAGTTTCTTGGGCGGCACCTGATGAACGCGCGCGGAGATGCCGCACTTGGCGGCATAATCTTGCGCGGCCTCGCAGGTCGGGAAGCTGAGATGCACCTGCTGGCGCGTGTCGCCGCTGCCTGCCCAGCCCATCAGCGGATCGGGCTTCTTCGCCTCGACCGGCTCGAACTCCAAGACCCACTGATCAACCAGCGCCTTGCCCGATTGCATCGCGTTTTTCGGACGCTTGTAGATACGTGCCTGCATGGAAGCGTCCTTTCATGCCAAACGGGCGTTGAATCAAGTGCCCCCGCCAGAATGTGTGAAGGCGCGCTTGGTCTTGAGACTGGGCGCCTCGGACCAGGGCTCGTCGGGCCAGCGATGCTTGGGATAGCGGCCGCGCATCTCCTTTGCCACCTCCGCCCAGCTGCCGCGCCAGAAGCCGGGCAGATCGCGCGTCGCCTGGATCGGCCGGCCGGCCGGGCTGGTGAGCCTGAGCAGGAGCGGCGTTGCGCCGATCGTGGGATGCCGGTCGAGCCCGAAGAGCGCCTGCACCCGCACCTCGACCGCCGGCCCGCCCTCCGCTGCATAGTCGATCGGGTGTGTGGTGCCTGCGGGCGAGGTGAATGCCGCAGGCGCGAGTCTGTCGAGGCGCTGGCGCTCCTCCCATGACAGCAGCCCCAATGCCGCTTCGGCATAACGCGAGCGCGGCACATCGAGATCGCGGCGGCCTTCCAGGAGAGGCCAGAGCCAATGCTCGGCCTGTTGCCCCAGATGCTCGGGCGCGAGTGCAGGCAAGCCTGCATAGCGGGCCCGCGCGAGCAGCTCGGCGGGGAGCAATTCCCCCAGCTTCTCCACAGCCTTGTCCGCAAGCACCCGCGCTATTGCCGCCGGCTCCGGCTCGGGATCCGGACCGCTGGCGAGCGTGATCGCGCCAAGGCTTCGCTGGCGCCGCGCCTCGATGCGCTCTCCGGTCCAGCGCACGATCGAGGCCTGCTCGATGCGATGACCGAGCCATTCCTCCACCTCCGCGGGCTCAAGCGGCACCGCAGCGGTGATTCGCGCGCTTCTTGCCGCACCCTGGGCGTCGCCGATGGCAAGCCATTCGGCGCGCGCCAACGCCGACGCCGGGTCGAGCGTGTAGCCGCGCCCACCGGCCGACAGCCAGTTCTCACCCGAAGCTTCGCGGCGACGCGCGAGGTTGTCGGGCAGGGCCGTCGCCAGCAGAATGCCCAAGGGAACAGGCGCAGCGCCGGCCTGACGGTCGGCCGCGGCGGGGCGGGACTCGCTTCCCCCGAGCAGCAGGAGCGCTCGCCTCTCCCAATTCGCCGCCAGCTTGCGCGCGGCACTCGCGCGGGAAGAACGATCCTCCTCCCACCGGGCAAGGCGCAGGGAAAGGTCTTCCGCGCGACCGCCCAATCCGCGTTCCTGCAACAGCAGCGCCAGCTTCGAGGCTTGTGCGGCGGCGCCGTGCTCCGCACCGAACAGCACCATGGCCGCCTGCCAGGGAGCCATGGACAGCGCAGCGATCATCTGCCCGCGCGGCGTGATGCGGTGCTCGGCATCGAGCGCGCCCAGGCCGCGCAGACGGTCACGAGCGGCCGACAAAGCGGCCGGCGGTGGCGGGTCCAGCCAGCGCAAAGTTGCCGGTTCGGTGACGTTCCAGTGCGCCAGGGCAAGTGTCAGCGAGGCGAGGTCGCTGGAAAGCATTTCGGGCGGATCATAGGCTTCGCGACCCGCATGCGCGGCCTCTCCCCACAGGCGATATGCCACACCCGGACCGGTCCGCGCCGCGCGGCCCGCCCGCTGCGCTGCCGAGGCTTGGCTCGCCCGATTGGTGACGAGATGCGTCACACCTGCGCCAACGTCGAACTCGGCTCTGCGCGACAGGCCGCTGTCCACCACCACGCAGACGCCCTCCAGCGTGATCGAGGTCTCCGCGATGCTGGTGGCGAGGACGATGCGGCGGCGGCCCTGCGGATCCCGCTTGATCGCGGCGCGCTGCTCGGCAGGCGCTACCTGCCCGTGCAGCGGCAGGACCAGCGTCTGCGGGAGACGTTCCGACAAGCGCTCGCGAACACGCCCGATCTCGCCCACTCCGGGCAGGAACACGAGCATGTCACCCTCCTGCTCGCGCCAGGCCTGCAGCACGGCGCTTGTAACCTGATCCTCGATCCGCTGTTCGGAGCGCGATCCAAGCCACTCGATCGCCAAGGGAAACTGTCGCCCCTCGCTTTGGATGACGGGTGCACCGGAACCCAGCAACCGGGCGAAGCGCTGCCCCTCGATGGTAGCGGACATGATCACGAGGCGCAGGTCTTCGCGCAGGACCGCCTGGCTTTCCAGCGCCAGCGCCAAGCCCAGGTCGCTGTCCAGATGGCGCTCGTGCGCCTCGTCGAACAGGACGCAGGAGACGCCTGCAAGCTCCTGATCCGCAAGCACTTGTGAGACGAAGATCGCTTCGGTCACGACAAAGATCCGCGTCTCTGGCGAGGTCCGGCTGTCGAGCCGCGTCAGGTAGCCGACGCGCTTGCCCACCTCTTCGTGCAGGATCTGGGCGATCCGCTCGGCAGCGGCGCGCGCGGCGACCCGCCTCGGGCTCAGCAGCACGATCTTGCCGCTGCACCAGGCCTCCTGAAGCAGCGCAGGCGCGACTGCGGTGGTCTTGCCCGCACCCGGAGGAGCGATGAGCACGGCCGAGTTCGTGCTTCGCAAAGTGTCCAGCAGCTGGGGCAGGACATTGTGGATCGGAAGAGCTTCCGACATCGGTCCCAAATCAAGTCATGGGCGGCATCGGTCGGAACCTGCCCGGATCGCCGGTGATGACGCAGCGCGCCTTGCAGCGCGGCACGGCCGTCTCAGTATCCGCGGCTGACCGCGAAGCGTGCCGCGTCCACCATGGCCGCGCGCGCCTTGTTGGCGGGGAAGATAGACAGCGCGTCGCAGGCACGCTGGGCGAAATGGCGTGCCCGCTCGCGGGTGTCGGTAACCGCATCGTGGCGCCGGATGAACTCGACCGCTTGCTCGAAATCCTGGTCCTCGTTGGCGAAGCCGGCCACGGCGTCGCGCCAGAAGCGGCGCTCCTGATCCGAGCCCCGGGCATAGGCCAGGATCGCGGGAAGGGTCATCTTGCCCTCGCGGAAATCATCGCCGCGGTCCTTGCCCATCTCGGCGGTGCCGGTGTCGTAATCGATCGCATCGTCCACCAGCTGGAAGGCGATGCCCAAATTGCGGCCGTAATCGTCGAGCGCCTTCTCCTCCACCTCGTCGCGCTCGGCCACGACCGCGGCGATCCGGCTGGCGGCGGCGAACAGCGCGGCGGTCTTGGCGCCGATGATGTCGAGATAGCGCTCCTCGCTCGTCTCGATCCTGCGCTGCGAGACCAGTTGGTCGACCTCGCCCTGCGCGATGATCGCGGCGGCGGATGAGAGGATCTTGAGCACCTTGAGGCTGCCATCCTCCACCATCAGCTCGAATGAGCGGGCGAAGAGGAAATCTCCCACCAGAACGGTCGCCGGATTGCCGAAGACGATGTTGGCCGCTTCCTTGCCGCGGCGCGTTTCCGAGCCGTCGACGACATCGTCGTGCAGCAGGGTTGCCGTGTGGATGAACTCCACCGCGGCGGCAAGCTTGTGATGGCGCATGCCCTGGTAGCCGACAAGGTCGGCGCTCGCGAGCGTGAGCATCGGACGCATGCGCTTGCCTCCGCCCGCAATCAGGTGCCCGGCGAGCACCGGAATCAGCGGGATTTCGCTCTGCATGCGATCGAGGATAACCTTGTTCACCGCGTTCATGGCGGTGGCGGTCAGCGACAGCATGGGCGCCAGCGACGGCGGCTCAACCATGGAGCCGCGCTCGATCGGGACAATGTCGGCGCTCATTGCGGATGAGCACATGGGGGGGCGAGCCCTCCTTGGCAAGCGCGCAATTGCTGCTAGCAAGGCGCTCATGGCAAGCCGACCGCCCCAGCCGCGCCCGGAGCCCGAACCACAGGCCAGGCGTACTGCAGGCCAGTACAGCGCGAGCGAGGACATGCCCAAGGATCCGCAGGCGAACGAGCAGCAGGGCGACGACGTGCTCGCCGGCTACAGGCGCTCGATAGACAATATCGACGCGGCGCTGATCCATATCCTGGCCGAACGGTTCCGCATCACGCAGGCGGTAGGCGAATACAAGGCGAAGCGAGCGATGCCGCCGGCCGACCCCGCGCGCGAAAGTCGGCAGATCGAGCGGCTGCGCAAACTGGCCGGGGAAGCGGATCTGGACCCCGAGTTCAGCGAGAAGTTCATCCGCTTCGTCATCGACGAGGTGATCCGCCATCATCGCCGGGCCAAGGCGCTAGGTGAAACGGCCCATGCCCGCGCGGGCAATGAAGGGGACGCGCATGTCAGATGAGGCATTGGTCGGCGGCTGCCTGTGCGGCGCCCTGCGCTACCGGATAGATCGGCCGCTGCTGTTCGTGAGCCAATGCTGCTGCAAGGATTGCCAAAAGGCGACCGGCACCGGACACACCACCATCATCGCGATCCACCGCGACCAGCTCAAGCTCGACGGAACGCCCGCAACCTACACCAACAGCGGCGATACCGGCGGCGCTGTCACGCGCCATTTCTGCGGCACGTGCGGCGGCCGGCTCTACACGTCGGGAGACACGCCGGGCGAGCACATCATGGTGCAGGCCGGATCGCTCGATGATCCGAATGCGGTCGCGCCGCAGAACGTGATCTACGTCAAGGACCGGGTCCGCTGGGACATTGTCGATCCCGAACTGCCTCATTTCGAGGGGCTCCCCCAGCGGCCGGCTTTCAGCGTGAATAGAGGGCAGTGAGCGCGCAGCTTCGCGAATCCCGGGGCGTATTGTTCAGTAGATGATCTCTAGGCGGTGCCTTGGGTGGATAATGACCTGCCCACAGCTGCACCGGCGCGTGCCGTTGCAGCCTTCGCGCGGGGCCCCCATATCGTGACCACCAGTGCGGTCGCCGACAGTGGCGTCCCCGAAGTGATGGAAGTTCCTGATGACAGCCTTTCCGCTCCTCCCCTTGCGCGACATCGTCGTGTTCCCCGGCATGGTCGTGCCGCTGTTCGTGGGGCGCGACAAATCGGTCGCCGCGCTCGAAGCGGCAATGGAGGGCGACAAGGACATCTTCCTGGTCGCGCAAACCGATCCGGGAACCGACGATCCCGAAGCGGCCGACCTTTATGACGTGGGCGTGGTGGCGCAGGTGCTGCAATTGCTCAAGTTGCCCGACGGCACCGTGCGTGTTCTGGTCGAAGGCCAGAGCCGTGCCCGTCTGGCCGAGATGCGCCTGACCGACGGCTACGTCCTGGCGCAGACCGAGCAGCTTGAGGAGGAGACCGCCGCGGGCAACGAGGTGGCCGCCACGATGCGCACCACGCTCGAGCAGTTCTCCGACTATGCCAAGCAGAACAAGAAGCTACCCGAGGATCTTGAGGAAGAGCTTGCAGGCATCGACGATGCCGGCGGCCTGGCCGATGCCATTGCCGCCAATCTGGCGATCAAGGTGGCGGACAAGCAGAAGCTGCTGGAGCAGACCAGCCCACTCAAGCGGCTGGAACTGGTCTACCAGGCGATGGAGAGCGAGCTCTCGGTCCTGCAGGTGGAGCGCAAGATCCGTGGCCGCGTGAAGCGGCAGATGGAGAAGACGCAGCGCGAGTACTATTTGAACGAGCAGCTAAAGGCGATCCAGAACGAGTTGGGCGGCGATGAGGAAGGCGGCGACGAGCTGGCCGAGCTGCAGCAGAAGATCGAGACGCTGAAGCTTTCCAAGGAGGCAAAGGCGAAAGCCACTGCCGAGCTGAAGAAGCTCAAGAGCATGCAGCCGATGAGCGCCGAGGCGACCGTCGTGCGCAATTACCTCGACGTTTTGCTCGGCCTGCCGTGGGGCAAGAAGAGCAAGCTCAAGAAAGACATCGCCAAGGCACAGGCCGTGCTCGACGAGGACCATTATGCGCTCGACAAGGTCAAGGACCGGATCGTCGAGTACCTCGCGGTGCAGGCGCGCACCAACAAGCTGAAGGGGCCGATCCTGTGCCTCGTCGGCCCGCCGGGCGTCGGCAAGACCAGCCTGGGTAAGTCGATCGCGCGAGCCACGGGGCGTGAATTCGTGCGCCAGTCACTGGGCGGCGTGCGCGACGAAGCCGAGATCCGTGGTCACCGGCGCACCTATATCGGCTCGCTGCCGGGCAAGATCGTGTCCAATCTGAAGAAGGCGGGCGCGTCGAACCCGCTGTTCCTGCTCGACGAGATCGACAAGCTGGGCCAGGATTTTCGTGGCGATCCGGCCTCCGCGCTGCTCGAAGTGCTCGATCCGGAGCAGAACAACAAGTTCCAGGACCATTACCTGGAGCTCGACATCGACCTGTCCGACGTGATGTTCGTGACCACGGCCAACACGCTCAACCTGCCGCAGCCGCTGCTCGACCGCATGGAGATCATCCGGCTGGAGGGCTACACGGAGGACGAGAAGGTCGAAATCGCGCAGCGTCACCTTGTGGCCAAGCAGGTCGAGGCGCACGGCCTGAACCAGGGCGAGTTCACGCTGACCGAGGAAGGCCTGCGCGACCTGATCCGGTATTACACCCGCGAAGCCGGGGTGCGCACGCTGGAGCGCGAGATCGCCAATCTGTGCCGCAAGGCGCTGCGCCGGATCCTCGAGAAGAAGGTCGAAAGCGTCACCATCACGCCCGACAACCTCAACGACTTCGCCGGCGTGCGAAAATTCCGCCACGACAAGAGCGAGGAGGAGCCGCAGGTGGGGGCGGTCACCGGGCTTGCCTGGACAGAGGTGGGCGGCCAGTTGCTGACGATCGAAAGCGTCACCGTACCCGGCAAGGGCGAGGTCAAGACCACCGGCAAGCTGGGCGAGGTGATGACAGAAAGCATCGCCGCGGCCTTCAGCTTCGTCAAGGCGCGAGCACCGGCCTACGGGATCAAGCCCTCCATCTTCAACCGCAAGAACGTGCACATCCATCTGCCCGAAGGCGCCGTGCCCAAGGACGGGCCGAGCGCGGGCGTCGGCATGGTCACCTCGATCGTCTCGACCCTGACCGGCATCCCGGTGCGCGCGGACGTGGCGATGACGGGGGAGGTTACCTTGCGCGGCCGTGTCCTGCCGATCGGCGGGCTCAAGGAGAAGCTGCTGGCGGCCCTGCGCGGCGGGATCACCACCGTGCTGATCCCCGAGGAGAACGAGAAGGACCTGGCCGAAATCCCCGACAACGTGAAGCAGGGGCTGGAGATCATCCCCGTGTCACATGTCGATCAGGTTCTCGAACGCGCGCTTACCGCGTCGCCGGTGCCGATCGAGTGGACCGAGGCTGACGATCTGGCCAGCCAGCCGCAGCGTCACGAGCAGGCTCCGGCGCAGGTCAGCACGGCTCACTGAGCCGCTCAAGACCTGCTGCAAAGATGCGGAGAAAAGCGGCCTAGGCCACGATCTCCATCGCGTGGCGGACCGACGCGGCCCTCTTCGGGAGAGCATCGGACGCTTGCGCGATGGCGCTGGGGCGGGCGATCAGAAAAGCAGTTGTGCGAAGGGGATAGGCTTTGACAGCGCCTCCCTTTGTCGCTCAATTCGCGCAATCACCACACGATGCAGATTGCAGATTCTCGTCAGACTCGAGAGAGGGGGGACTTTCCGGAAATGAACAAGAACGAACTGATCGGGGCCGTCGCGGATTCCAGCGGCCTGTCGCGCAGTGACGCGACAAAAGCCGTGGAGAGCGTGTTCGATACAATCTCGAGCGCGC
>Ga0210040_10006483_pt1 | contig 14552 bp, 12 predicted proteins | sample CryGeyCG12114_NA_FD_185462 | JGI IMG/M metagenome (GOLD analysis project Ga0210040, IMG submission 185462) | Groundwater microbial communities from aquifer - Crystal Geyser CG19_WC_8/21/14_NA (SPAdes) (version 2) | ecosystem: Environmental > Aquatic > Deep subsurface > Groundwater | place: USA... | reverse complement strand
CCTGGACGCCGCGGGCGCCCGCCGCGCCACCGTGGTGGGCCACGACTGGGGCGCCGTCGTCGCCTGGGCCCTGGCCGCCGCCCGGCCGGAGCGGGTCCGGGACCTCGTGGCCCTCTCGGTGCCCCACCCGCGGGCGTTCGCGGCCGGGCTCGCCCACGACCGCGAGCAGCGGGTGCGCTCGGCCTACATCGGGCTCCTGCGCCGCCGGGGCCTCGCCGAGCGGGTGCTGCTCGCCGGTGGCGCCCGGGGCCTGCGCGCCGCGTTCGCCCGCTCGGGCGTGCCCCGCGACGTCGTGGACGCGCACCTCGCGCCGCTGTCCTCGCCCCCCGAGCTCGCGGGGGCCCTGGCCTGGTACCGGGCGCTGCGCCCCCGCGACCTGGCCTCGGTCGGTCCCGTGGCGGTCCCCACCACCTACCTCTGGAGCGACGGGGACGTCGCCGTCGCGCGCGGGACAGCCTCCCGCGGCGCCGAGCACGTGCGCGGCCCCTACCGCGGGCGGACGCTGCGGGGCGTCTCGCACTGGGTCCCCGAGGAGCAGCCCGGCGCGGTGGTGGACGCGGTCCTGCACCCGCCGACCGCCTGAGCCCGCCGGCTCCGGCACCCCGCCCGGGAGGCACCCCGGCCCAGACGCACGACGGCCCAGACGCACGACGGCCGCGCACCCCGGCAGGAGTGCGCGGCCGTCGTGCGGTGCGGGGTGCGGCGTCAGGGCAGCGCGACGACCTCGGAGAGGACGACGTCGGTGCGGATGACGACCTTCTGCGCCACGGCGTCCCACCGGGCGAAGTGCTCCGAGCCCCGGTGGTCGACCTCGAAGGCCTCCCGCGAGGCGTAGACCTCGTGGAAGTGGAAGCGCAGCGGGTCCTCGACGTCGCGGTTCACGGTGAAGCCGAGGCACCCGGGCTCGTCGCGCACCGAGCAGCGGGCGTCGTCGGCGATGCCGGCGAGGAACTCCTCGACCCTGTCCTCGCGCACCTGGACCGTGGCCCACACGACGAGGCTCCCCGGCGGGTGCCCGCCGGGCTGGTCACCGCTCGTCCTCAGGTCCTCAGCCACGACGCGCCCCCAGCAGCGAGCGGAGCACGTACTGGAGGATCCCGCCGTGGCGGTAGTACTCCGCCTCCCCCGGCGTGTCGATGCGCAGGCGGGCGTCCAGCTCCACGCTCTCGCCGGACTCCTTCACCGCCGTCACGTGCAGCGTCCGCGGCGCCCTGCCCCCGTCGAGCCCGGTGACCCCGCTGACCGCGAACGTCTCGGTGCCGTCGAGCCCCAGGCTCTCCGCGCTCTCGCCGTCGGGGTACTGCAGCGGCAGCACGCCCATCCCGATGAGGTTGGAGCGGTGGATGCGCTCGTAGCTCTCGGCCAGGACGGCGCGCACGCCGAGCAGGCTCGTGCCCTTGGCCGCCCAGTCGCGGCTGGACCCGGAGCCGTACTCCTTGCCCGCGAGGACGACGAGCGGCGTGCCCTGCGCGGCGTAGGACTGCGCGGCGTCGTAGATCGTCGTCTGCTCGCCGCCGGCCGTGAAGTCGCGGGTGAAACCGCCCTCGACGCCGTCCAGCAGCTGGTTGCGCAGCCGGATGTTCGCGAAGGTGCCGCGGATCATCACCTCGTGGTTGCCGCGGCGCGAGCCGTAGGAGTTGAAGTCCGTCCGCTCCACGCCGTGCTCGGCGAGGTAGTGCCCGGCCGGGCTGTCGGCCTTGATGGAGCCGGCCGGGCTGATGTGGTCGGTGGTCACCGAGTCGCCCAGCTTGGCGATCACCCGCGCGCCCTCGATGTCCGCCAGCGGCACCGGCTCGGCGGTCATGCCCTCGAAGTACGGGGGCCTGCGCACGTAGGTGGACTGCTCGTCCCACGCGAAGGTCTCGCCGTCGGGCGTCGGCAGCGAGCGCCACCGGTCGTCGCCCGCGAAGACGTCGGCGTAGTCCTTGGTGAACATGTCCGTCGTGATGGAGCCGGTGACGACCTCGTCGACCTCGGCCGCGCGCGGCCAGACGTCGCGCAGGAAGACGTCGGCGCCGCTCTCGTCCTGGCCCAGGGGCTCGGTCTCCGGGTCCCAGTCCATCGTCCCCGCGAGCGCGTAGGCGATGACCAGGGGCGGGCTGGCCAGGTAGTTCATCTTGATGTCCGGGTTGATCCGGCCCTCGAAGTTGCGGTTGCCGGACAGCACCGACACGACCGCGAGGTCCTCGTCGTTGATGACCTTCGAGACCTCCGGCGCCAGGGGGCCGGAGTTGCCGATGCACGTCGTGCAGCCGTAGCCGACGAGGTGGAAGCCCAGCTTCTCCAGGTACGGCGTCAGGCCCGCGCGGGCGTAGTAGTCCATGACCACCTTGGAGCCGGGGGCCAGCGACGTCTTCACCCACGGCTTGGCGGTCAGGCCGCGCTCCACGGCGGCCTTGGCCAGCAGCGCGGCCGCGACCATGACGGTCGGGTTGGAGGTGTTGGTGCACGAGGTGATCGAGGCGATGGCCACGTGGCCGTGGTCGAGCTCGGTCGTGGTGCCGTCGGCGAGCGTGACGGGCACGCGGCGCGACGCGCGCTGCGTCGCCGTCGGCGCGTCCACCGGCTGGCCCTCGTCGCTCGGGCCGCTGGCGGTGGGGGCGTCGCTGGCGGGGAAGCTCTCCTCCAGCGCCTCGTCCTGGGGGCTCTCGGGCTGCGCGTAGGTCCCGAGGGCGCCGCGGAAGGACTCCTTGGCCTCGGAGAGGGCCACGCGGTCCTGCGGGCGCTTCGGCCCGGCGATGCTCGGGACGACCGTGGACAGGTCGAGCTCGAGGTACTCCGAGTACTGCGCCTCGCGGCTCGGGTCGTGCCAGAGGCCCTGCTCGCGGGTGTAGGCCTCGACGAGCGCGACCTGCTCCTCGCTGCGGCCGGTCAGGCGCAGGTAGCGCAGCGTCTCCTCGTCGACGGGGAACATCGCGGCGGTGGAGCCGAACTCCGGGCTCATGTTGCCGATGGTCGCGCGGTTGGCCAGGGGCACCTCGGCCACGCCGTCGCCGTAGAACTCGACGAACTTGCCCACCACGCCGTGCTGGCGCAGCTGCTCGGTGATGGTCAGGACGACGTCGGTGGCGGTGACCCCCGCGGGGATCTCCCCGGAGAGCCTGAAGCCCACGACGCGCGGGATGAGCATGCTGACCGGCTGGCCGAGCATCGCCGCCTCGGCCTCGATGCCGCCGACGCCCCAGCCGAGCACGCCGAGGCCGTTCACCATCGTCGTGTGGGAGTCGGTGCCCACCAGCGTGTCCGGGTAGGCGACCCCGTCGCGGTCGAAGACGACGCGCGCCAGGTGCTCGATGTTGACCTGGTGGACGATGCCGGTGCCCGGCGGGACGACCTTGAAGTCGTCGAAGGCGCCCTGGCCCCAGCGCAGGAACTGGTAGCGCTCGCCGTTGCGCTCGTACTCGATCTCGACGTTGCGCTCGAAGGCGTCGGGTCGGCCAGCGACGTCGATGACGACCGAGTGGTCGATGACCAGCTCGGCGGGGGCCAGCGGGTTGATGCGGGTCGGGTCGCCGCCGAGCTCGGCGACGGCCTCGCGCATCGTCGCGAGGTCGACGATGCAGGGCACGCCGGTGAAGTCCTGCATGACCACGCGCGCCGGCGTGAACTGGATCTCGGTGTCGGGCTCGGCCGACGGGTCCCACCCGGCGAGCGCGCGCACGTGGTCGGCGGTGACGTTGGCGCCGTCCTCGGTGCGCAGGAGGTTCTCCAGGAGGACCTTCAGGCTGTAGGGAAGGCGCTCGGCGCCCTCGACGGCGGACAGGCGGTAGATGCCGTGCTCGGTGCCGCCCACCTCCAGGACGCCCCGCGCCCCGAAGGAGTCGGGGCCGCTGCTGCGGCCCGCCTCGTCGCTGCTGGTGCTCATGTCGTCTCCCGTCGACGCTGACTGACGTTGCTGATCCTCGCGCTGGTGCGGCCCCGCCGCGGCCCGAAGTATCTTGACGTCAAGATACTAGGCCGACGCCACGGGCGCTGTCACGGGTGGCGCGCCCGCGGGGACGAGCGGCGCCCCCTCAGGACGAGCGGCGCCCCCTCAGGACGAGCGCAGCGGTCGGGGACGGGCGGCGCGGTCGGGCGCGCGAGCGGACCGAGGGGCGCCTAGCGTCGCGAGGACCGGTCCTGCGCGCCGAGGCCAGGACCCCGACCCGCAGGAGCGCCATGACCACGGACAGCAGCACGACGGGCGACGAGCAGGACCACGCCGACAGCGACGCCGACCCGGGCGAGATGCCGGAGCGCCAGCAGGTCGTCCACTCCGTCGACGGGGCGGCCGAGGACGACACCGACCCCGGGTCCGACCCGGACGGCGACGCCGCCGAGATGACCCCCTCCTGACCGCCGGCCACCGCGCGGATCCGGCTCGCCCCTGGGCCGGACCCGCAGCGGTGCCCCGCCGCCCGGCCGCCGGGAGCTCGTGCCGCGAGCCGGGACGGGACGTGCGGGATGGCGCGTGCGGGACGGGGGCGCGCGGGACGGGCTCGACCGGACCGGCTCAGCGGGGCTCGAGCAGCGCCACGCACTCCAGGTGGTGGGTGTTCGGGAACAGGTCGAAGGCCCGCAGCCCGCGCAGCGCGTAGCCCTCCCCCGCGAACGTCGCGACGTCGCGGGCGAGCGCGGCCGGGTCGCAGGCGACGTACGCCACGGCTCGGGGCCGCCGCGCGGTGACGGCCCGCACGACGCCGGCCCGCGCGCCCGTCCGCGGCGGGTCCAGGACCACCAGGTCGACGGGAGCGGGCACCGGGTCGGGCGCGCCCTCCCCGCCCGCCTCCTGGTCGCGGTCCCCCGTCGCGTCCGCTCCCCCGTCCGCCGGCTGCTCGCGGGCCTCCCGCTCGAGCACCTCCAGCACCGGCCCGTGCACGAGGCGGACGCCCGCGAGGTCGTGGAGGTTGCGCCGGGCGTCGGCGACGGCCCGGTCGTCGCCCTCGACGGCGGTGACGCGACCGGTGGGCCCGACCGCCCCCGCCAGGGCCGCCGTCAGGAGCCCGGAGCCGCTGAAGAGGTCGAGCGCGCTCTCCCCCGGCCGCGGCGCGAGCGCCTCGAGGACGGCCCCGGTCAGGACGGCCCCGGCCCGGGGGTGGACCTGCCAGAAGCCCGCACCGGTCACCCGGAAGGTGCGGCCGGCCACCTCCTCGCGGACCCACGAGCGCCCGCTCACGCGGTGCAGCGGCCCGGGCGGCTGCCGCGGGCCGCGCGGGGGCGAGGTGGCCACCGAGACCCCGTCGGGCAGGGGCGGCAGGTCGGGCAGCACCGCGGGGGGGCCTCCGGCGCGCACCGCCGCGCCGCGGCGGTCCGGGCGCCGGGGACGCCGGTCGCGCCGCCCGGGGCTGCTCGCCCCGGCAGCGGGGTCGGGCCGCGGCACCGCGACCACCATCGCGCCCCCGTCGCCGCTCCCGGGGACGACGGCCTCGACGGTGCGCCAGCCCGGCCACCGCTGCTGCGGCAGGCCGAGGTCCACGACCCCGGGCGAGGCGATCGGGCAGCTGTCCACGGGCACCACCCGGTGCTCGCGGTGGGCCCGGAAGCCCAGCCGCCCGGCGCCGTCGGCCGCGTAGGCCACCCGCGTGCGCCAGCCCAGACCGCGGGCCGCGTCCGCCGGGTCGGTACCCGCGCCCGCCGGCAGGGGCACCTCCTCGACCGGGACGTCGACCTCCAGCCCCGCGAGCCGCTGCATCTGCTCGCGCAGCACGTCGGCCTTGAGCCGGCGCTGCGCCGCCGGCGCGGCGTGCTGCCAGTCGCACCCGCCGCAGCCGCCCGGCCGCGCCACCGGGCAGGCCGGCTCGACGCGGTCGGGCGAGGCGCGCAGCACCTCGACGGCGTCGGCGCGCCAGAAGCCCGCGTCCGGGCCCGCCTCGGTGAGCCGGGCCCGGACGCGCTCGCCGGGCAGGGCGTGCCGCACGAAGACCACCCGGCCCTCGTGCCGGGCCACGCAGTGCCCGCCGTGCGCCACGGCGCCCACCTCGAGCTCCAGGACGTCCCCGCCGGAGCGGCCGCGGCCCGCGCCGCCCGCCCGGTCGTCCCCGAGGGGGCTGCCCGCGCCGCTCACCGGGGCGCCTGCGGCGGCTCCGCGGGCCGCGGCGCCGCGGGCGAGGGGCCCACCGCACCGCGCCGGACGTCGCCCGGCGCGAGCCCGGCGTCGTCGACGTCGGCGCCCTCGCTCGAGGCCAGCTGCCACGGCACGCTCGCCACGACGACGCCGCGGATGAAGTGCAGGCGCGACTTCAGGCGCAGGGCGCTCTGGTTGTGCAGCAGCTGCTCCCACCAGTGCCCGACGACGTACTCGGGGACGTAGACGACGACGAGGTCGCGCGGGCTCTCGCGCTTGAGGGCCCGCACGTAGTCCACGACGGGCCGCGTGATCTCCCGGTACGGCGACTCCAGCGCCTTCAGCCGCACGGGCAGGCCCCGGCCGTCCCAGGCGCGCTGCAGCGCCTTCGTCTCCGCGGGGTCGACGACGACGGTGACGGCCTCGAGCACCGACGGCCGGGACGCGCGGGCGTACGCCAGCGCGCGCAGCGTCGGCAGGTGCAGCTTGGAGACCAGCACGATGGCGTGGACGCGGCTGGGCAGCACGCGCGGGACGTCGGCGCCCTCCGCGAGCTCGAGCTCGGCGGCCACGCGCCCGTAGTGCGTCTGGATGCCCCGCATGAGCAGGAAGAGGACGGCCATGGCGAGGATGGCGATCCACGCGCCGCGGGTGAGCTTCGTCGCGAGGACGATGAGGAGGACGACCCCCGTCAGGCCCAGCCCCACGGTGTTGATGGCGCGCGAGCGGAGCATGCGCCCGCGCGCGGCCGGGTCGGCCTCCGTGCGCAGGTGGCGGTTCCAGTGCTTGACCATGCCGAGCTGGCTCAGGGTGAACGACACGAACACCCCGACGATGTAGAGCTGGATCAGCCGGGTCACCTGGGCGTCGAAGGCGACGACCAGGACGATCGCGGCACCGGCCAGCAGGATGATCCCGTTGCTGAAGGCGAGCCGGTCGCCGCGCGTGTGCAGCTGGCGCGGCAGCCACCCGTCGCGGGCGAGGATCGAGCCCAGCACCGGGAAGCCGTTGAAGGCCGTGTTCGCGGCGAGCACCAGGATGAGGCCCGTGGCCGCCGTCACGAGGAAGAACGCGAACGGCGCGGTGTCGAAGATGGCCCGCGCGAGCTGCCCGATCACCGGGTCCTGCTGGTACTCCGGCCCCACCGGCACGCCGTCGCGCAGGAGCTGGGTGGCCGGCAGCTCGGCGAAGCGGAGCCCCGTCATGTTCGCCAGGGCGATGACGCCGAGGAGCATGGTGACCGACAGGGCCCCCAGCAGCGCCAGCGTCGTCGCGGCGTTGCGGCTCTTGGGCTTGCGGAACGCCGGCACCCCGTTGCTGATGGCCTCCACGCCCGTCAGCGCGGCGCACCCGGAGGAGAAGGCCCGCAGGACGAGGAAGCCGCCCACGATCCCGCTCAGGCCCTCCTCGTACCCCGGCTCGGCGATGAGCTCCAGCTCCGAGCTCTCCACGGCGGGCAGGTCCCCCGTCGCGGCGCGCACGAAGCCCCAGGCGCACATGCCCAGGATCGAGACCATGAAGACGTACGTGGGGATGGCGAAGGCGCTGCCCGACTCGCGCACCCCGCGCAGGTTGATGGCCATGAGGAGCAGCACGAGCCCGACCGCGAGTCCCGTCTCGTGCCCGCCGAGGAACGGCAGCGCCGAGGCCGCGTACTGGGCGCCCGAGGAGATCGACACCGCGACCGTGAGCACGTAGTCGACGAGCAGCGCGCTGGCCACGACCAGGCCCGGCGTCCGCCCGAGGTTGGTGGTGGCCACCTCGTAGTCCCCGCCGCCGGAGGGGTAGGCGTGGACGTTCTGCCGGTAGGAGGCGATGACGACGACCATCACCGCGACGACCGCCGCGCCGATCCACGGCGACAGCACGTAGGAGCTGACCCCCGCGATGGCGAGCGTCAGGAAGATCTCGTCGGGCGCGTAGGCGACCGAGGACAGGGCGTCCGAGGCGAAGACCGGCAGGGCGACCCGCTTGGGCAGCAGCGTGGAGCTGAGCCGGTCGCTGCGGAAGGGACGGCCCAGCAGGAGCCGCTTGGCGCCGTCCGCGATGCTCTGCACGGCGCCGATGGTAGGAGCCGCGCAGCACCGCTCCCGCCCGGACGGGAGCTCCCCGCACCCGCTCGCGCCGCCGGTCGCGCGTCCCGCGCACCTCCGGGTGCGCACCCGGCGGTGCGCCCGGGCGGTCACCCGGGCGGCCACCCGGGCGCACCGCCCGTCCGGAGCCGCCGCGCACGGCCGCAGGAGTAGCGTCCTGGGCGTGCACTTCGTCGTCATGGGCTGCGGGCGCGTCGGCTCGACCCTCGCGGTCGCCCTCGAGCGCCACGGCCACTCCGTCGCCGTCGTCGACAAGGACGGGCAGTCCTTCCGGCGCCTGGGCCCGGGCTTCGAGGGGCGCACCGTCCAGGGCGTCGGCTTCGACCGCGACGTGCTGAGCGAGGCCGGCGTGCAGGACGCCTACGCGTTCGCCGCCGTGAGCAGCGGGGACAACTCCAACATCCTGGCCGCCCGGGTGGCCCGGGAGGTCTTCGGCGTGGAGAACGTCGCGGCGCGGATCTACGACTCCGCCCGCGCCGAGGTGTACGAGCGGCTGGGGATCCCCACCGTCGCGACGGTCAAGTGGACGGCCGACCAGATGGTCCGGCGCCTGCTCCCCCGCGGCGTGGTGCCCGACTACACCGACGCCAGCGGCTCGGTGCACCTCGCCGAGGTGTCCGTGCCGACGTCGTGGGTCGGCACCCGGCTCACCGAGCTGGAGCGGGTCACGTCGACCCGCGTGGCCTTCGTGACGCGGCTCGGCTCGGCCCGCCTGCCCCGGCCGGACACCGTCCACCAGGAGGGCGACGTGCTGCACCTGCTCGTGCCGGACGCCGCGGTCACCGAGGTCGAGAAGCTCCTCGACGCCGGTCCCGACCCCGAGTAGCACCGGCGCGCGCCGGCACCACCGGGACGCGCGCCGCCCGTCCCGCCCACCCCCCACCACCCCGCGAGGAGTCGCCGTGCGCGTGCTCATCGCCGGCGCGGGCAGCGTCGGCCGGTCCATCGCCCGCGAGCTGCTCGCCGGCGGCCACGACGTCCTGCTCGTGGACCGCAACCCCGAGAACGTCGGCCGGGCGTCGGTGCCCGGCGCGCGGTGGCTGCTCGCGGACGCCTGCGAGATCAACTCCCTGTCCGGGGCCGGGCTCGAGGCCACCGACGTCGTCGTCGCCGCCACCGGTGACGACAAGGCCAACCTCGTGGTCTCCCTGCTGGCCAAGACCGAGTTCGGCGTCCCCCGCACCGTGGCCCGCGTGAACAACCCCAAGAACGAGTGGATGTTCGACGAGGCCTGGGGCGTCGACGTCATGGTCTCCACCCCGCGGCTGATGACGGCCCTGGTGGAGGAGGCCGTGGCCGTCGGCGACGTGGTGGAGGTCTTCTCCTTCCGCGGGGGCGCGAAGATGCTCGGCTACACCATCCCCGACGCCTCGCCCCTGGCGGGCACGGCCGTCGGCTCGGTCACCTGGCCGCCGGACACCGTGCTCGTCGGCGTGGTGCGGGGCGGGCGCCCCCTGGCGCCCAGCGACGACGACGCCCTCGAGGCGCGGGACGAGCTGCTCCTGCTGGCGGGCGACGAGGACGAGGAGGAGCTGCGGGAGATGCTCACCCCGGGGCGCTGGCAGCGGGACCCCGCCGCCCACGGCGCCGGCGCGGAGGTCGTCTAGGGCGCCGACGGGGGTCCCGGGACGGGAGGGCGGGCTCGGAGCCGGTGCCCTGCGCGTCTGCTCCGGCCCCGCTCACGGCGCCGTGGACGTCCCGGAGGGGTGGTCGCGCCCCTGCTCACGGTCGAGGCGGACACGCCCGCCCGTCGCCCACCGCTCCGGCCTCGTGCGGGCGCCCCGGCCCTCGCCGGGCGACCCCGGCCAGCCGGTTCCCCGGCGGCGACCCGCGCCTCAGCTCTCGAGCCGCTCCGGGTCGGCGGTGGCGCCCGGTGCGGTGCGCCCGTCGTCGTGGTGCTGCGCGAGCGGCACCCTGCGCACGAGCACCCACGTCAGGTAGGCGGCCGCACCGAACAGCGGGAAGCCCATGACGAGCCGCGCGGTGCCGAGCGCCGCCACCTGGTCGGCCAGGTACAGGGGTCCCTGGACGAGCAGGCGGAGCACGAAGACGGCCACCCAGACCCACGTCACCTGCACGTAGACGCGCAGCCGGCGCGCGTCGTCCTTCCAGGCCAGGCGCTCCTCGGTCAGCAGGCCGAGCACCAGCCCGAGGACCGGCCACGGCCCCTGGGGGACGCGCACCCGACGGCCGCCCCCCCGGGGCAGCGAGAAGGCCGGCGTGCGCAGCGTGGAGACGACGTAGACGGCCGCGTAGACGACGTTGACGAGCAGGCCCATGGCGAAGAAGTCGCGCGCCTCGCCCGTGCGCGAGGCGATGAGGGCGCACACCGCCACCCCGAGGAGGCCCGACAGCGCCTGGCTGGGCGAGCTGCGCGTGACCAGGCGCAGGACGGCGAAGAGGGCCGCGGCGCCGAGCGCGGAGTACACGGCGGTGCGCAGGTCCTGCGCCAGGCTGACCACGACGACGAAGACGAGGCTCGGCAGGGCCGCCTCCGCCACGCCGCGGGGGCCGCCGAGGGCCTGGGAGACGGAGAAGTCCGGCCCGAGGGCCGCGGCGAGGCCCGAGCGCCCCTGCGCCGCCGACACCGGGTCCGGCCCCGGTGCGCCGGCGGCGGCGTCGGCGGCGTGCTCGTCGGCGGGGTCCCCAGCGCCCCCGGGCGGGGTCGCGGGCCTCACGAGCGCGCCGGGGCAGCCGTCGGCAGGAGCTCGTAGCGCGGGTTGTACATGACCGCGTGGGAGTCGACCACGCTGACGAGCCCCTCCACCTTGATGCGGCGGCCGGCCTCGACCCCGGCGATCTCGCGCCGCCCCAGCCAGATGACCGACAGGGCGCCGGAGCCGTCGAAGACCTCGGCCTCCAGCGCCGGCGTGCCGGCCCGGGGCCGCAGCGTCACGCTGCGCAGCGTGCCGACGACGAGGACGCGGTGCCGGTCGCCCAGCAGGGCGCAGGGCCGGCCGCCCTCGCGGGCGGACTCGGCCTGCTCGTCCACCGCGTGCATCTCCTCGCGGCTGCCGTAGCGGGTGACGGCCTGGCGCAGGCTGCTGAGGCTGCGGGGCGCCGGGAGGGCGCCGTCCTCGCGCCCGCCCGGCGCGGCACCCCTGCTCGGGGACAGCCCCAGCCGTTCGCGCGTGCGTCCCACGACGTCGTCCTCCTCGTCGAGCCGGCCGACCGCCGGCACGAGCCGGGGCCACGACCCGCCTGCGGTCGCCCGACCAGCGTAGGCGCTCGCCACGGTGCGACCGCGCCCTCCCCGGACCACCACCCGGACGCGCACGGCGCGGGTCCTACCCGCAGGACCCGGGACCGGCGCGTCGGGCGTCAGCGGGTCTCGGTGATCTCCGGGCCGCGGTGGAAGGGGTCCAGCGGCCCGAGGACGTCGTCCCCGCCGTCGCCCTCGACGTCCGCGGAGCGCTGCTGGTCCGTCACCGGCGCCGACGGCGGGGAGGGCTGCTCGGCCGCGGGCCCGGCAGACCCCCCTGGGCCCTGAGAGGCCGAGCCCTCCGCCGAGCCCTGGGCCGCCGAGCCCTGGGCCGCCGAGCCCGGGGCCCCCGCGGGACGGGCCTGGTCCTGCGGCGGCAGGCGCAGCGGCAGCATGTCCCGCGGGGCCATGGCCTCGCCGCCGCGGTCGACGACGACGCCGCGCAGGAGCGCCTCGAGCGGGGCGGACGCGGCCTGGTCGACCGCGGCGCGGCCCCCGAACACGGCCCGGACGAACCAGCGCGGCCCGTCGACCCCGGCGAAGCGGACGGCGCGGTGGCCGGTGCGCCCGTCGTCGGTCCGCACCGGCACCCGCGCGAGCACCTCGGGGCCGAAGGGGCCCTCGCCGTCCTCGGTCGCGCCGCCCTGGCGGCTCACCTGGGCGCGGATCTCACCGCGGATCTCCTCCCAGATGCCCTCCGTGCGCGGCGCGGCGAAGGCCTGCAGCTGCAGCGTGGACGGTCCCAGGACCACCACGGCGCCGATGACGCGCTGGGTCTTCTCCTCGAGCTCCAGGCGCAGCTCCATGCCCTGGACGGCCGGCAGCCGCAGCGCCCCGAGGTCCACGCGCGGGCGGGCGGCGTCCTCCTCGGAGAGCTCGGCGAGCTCGAAGGGACCCTCCTTCCGGCGGCGCGCCTCCCGGGCGACGGCGGCGGTGCGCACGCGCTCGGCCTCGGCCTCGGCGGCCACGAGGGCCGCGCGGTCGGCGACCGCCTGCGGGTCCTCCTCCGCGGCGGCCCCGGTCCCGTCCGCGGGGGACGCGGTCTCCTCGACGGGCTCGTCCTTCGTGCGACGCCACTTCACGGCTGCTCCTCCCCGGCGGCGCGCACGCCCCCGGCGGTCGTCTCGGTCCGGCCGGTCGGGCCGGCTGCGGTGGTCGTGCCGGCCGGTGCGGGGCTCGCGCCGGACCCTGCGGCCCCGGCCCCCAGGGTCTCAGACCCGGGTCCGACGGCCCCTGGCGCGGCCCCGGTCCAGCCCCCGGTGGAGCCGTGGCCGCGGGCGCCGCGGTCGGAGCCCGGCAGCTCCTCCACGACCGCGAAGGCGGCGCGCGCCACGCGCTGGACGACGAGCTGGGCGATGCGGTCGCCCCGTCGGACCTCGAAGGCCTCGTCGCGGTCGGTGTTGACCAGCGTCACGAGCACCTCGCCCCGGTAGCCGGCGTCCACGGTGCCCGGCCCGTTGAGGGTCGTGACGCCGTGGCGTGCCGCCAGGCCGGACCGCGGGTGGACGAACGCGGCGTACCCGTGGGGCAGGGCGAGCGCGACCCCCGTGGCCACGGTGGCGCGGCCGCCGGGGGGCAGCCGGGCGTCGTGCCGGGCCACGAGGTCGGCGCCGGCGTCCCCCGCCCGGGCGTACGCGGGCAGCGGCAGCCCAGGGTCGAGGCGGCGCAGGGCCACGGCCACGACCTCGCCCGCGTCGGCGGACGGGTCGCCGACCGGCACCGGGGGGACCTCCACGGGCGCCGAGCCTAGCCCCGCCGCCCGGCCGTCCCCCTCGTGCGAGGCTTCCCCCGTGGGTGCACCGGAGGAGGCAGCGGGGACGTCGCACGAGGCGTCCCCCGGCGACGACGTCCTCCACGCCGAGCGCGTGTGGCCGGGGGTCGGCACCTGGGTCGCGGCGCCGGCGCTCGCCGCGCTCTCCGGGCTCGCGGCGGCGCCGCTCGGCACCACCGTGGTGGTGGCCGTGGTGGTCGTCGTGGCCGCGCTCGTCGTCCTCGGGCTCGTGGTCAGCACGCCGTCGGTGGTGGTGACGACGACCGAGCTGCGCGCCGGCAGCGCCCGCATCCCCCGCAGCGACCTCGGCGCCGCCAGCGGCTACGACGGCGAGCACGCCCGCCAGCAGCGCGGCCCCGTCCTCGACGCCCGCGCCCACCTGGTGATGCGCGGCTGGGCCGACGGCGTCGTGCGCGTGGAGGTGGTGGACCCGGGCGACCCGACGCCCTACTGGCTGGTCTCGACCCGCCGCCCGGCCGACCTCGCCCGCGCGCTCCAGCCGTCCACGGCGGCGCGGCCGGGCTGACCGGGGGCCGGGCGGGCGGCGGCGCCGATCAGTCGAGGTCGGTGCTGGCGCTGAGCTCCCGCCACGCCTCGAGCTCGGCGCGCTGGGCGTCGAGGACCCCGCCGAGGGCCGACAGCGCGTCGCTGCCGAGCACCAGCAGCGCCGGGGGCTCCGGTGAGGTGATGGCGGTGATCATCGCCCGGGCCGCCCGGGCGGGGTCGCCGGGCTGGGTGCCGTGCACGGTGTCGTTCTCCTTGCGCCGCGGCCCGACCGTCTCGGCGTAGTCCGCGATGGGCCGGGCGGCTCCGGTGAGCGAGCGGCCGGCGAAGTCGGTCCGGAAGCCCCCGGGCTCCACGGCCATGACGGCGATGCCCAGCGGCGCCAGCTCCTGGCGCAGCGAGCCGGACATCCCCTCCAGCGCCGCCTTGACGGCCGCGTAGTAGCCCGACCCGGGCGGGCAGATCCGCGCGCCGATCGAGGAGACGTTGACGACCGCGCCGGAGCCGCGGGAGCGCATGCCCGGCAGCACCGCCTTCACCATGGCGACCGCGCCGAAGAAGTTCGTGTCGAACAGCCGCCGGACGTCGGCGTCGTCGCCCTCCTCGACCGCACCGCGGTAGCCGTAGCCGGCGTTGTTGACCAGGACGTCGACGCCGCCGAAGCGCTCCTCGGTGGCGCGCACCGCCTCGGCCACCTGCGCGGGGTCGGTCACGTCCAGCGGCAGGGCCAGCGCGGTGCCGGGGTGCGCCGCGGCGAGGTCCTCGACCGTCCCGGCGTCGCGCGCCGTCACGGCGGCGGAGTCGCCGCGGGCCAGGACCGCCTCGGCCAGGGAGCGGCCGAGGCCGGTGGAGCATCCGGTGATGAGCCAGGTCGTCATGCCCGCAGTCTCGTGGGCGCCCCGCTCGGCGTCACCTCGGAGCTGCGCCCTCTCGAGGACC